>Ga0136600_1000674_pt1 | contig 17929 bp, 16 predicted proteins | sample AntRauMFilla2698_FD_104634 | JGI IMG/M metagenome (GOLD analysis project Ga0136600, IMG submission 104634) | Saline lake microbial communities from Rauer Islands, Antarctica - Metagenome Filla 2 #698 | ecosystem: Environmental > Aquatic > Non-marine Saline and Alkaline > Saline | place...
AAACGTTCAAACGACAAAAGACGAAACGACCAGCGCGCAAGAGCCGCCCGCCCAATCAAAAACCAACTGGCAGGACATTATTGCCAAAGGCAATCCTGATAAAGTTGATGACGCGGGTGAAAAATCACAAACAAGTCAAACGCAGACCGAGAAAGCGCCGCCATCAGCCACGCCGGAGGCAGCGCCCGCCGAGGAGACAAGGCCGCCGCGCAAAGCATTGCCGCCGGAAATTGAAAATATTTTGAAAGACGCCGCCAATGAAACGCGTAAATCCCTATTCAAAGGTTCCGAAGATGCGTAAAAATCAATCCGGTAATGTATTTGTTATTATTCTGGTCGGTATCGCGCTGTTCGCCGCGCTGGGATATACAGTCTCGCGCGGTTTTCGCAGCGATAGCACCAATAACCTCACCAAACGCCAAGCCGATTTGGCCGCGGGTGAAATACTGAACTACGCACAAAAAATCAGCCGTACCGTCAACAGATTGCGCCGTAACGGATGCAGCGAGAGCGAGATTAGTTTCGAGAATTCAGCCGTTGCCGATTACGATTTTGTCACGCGCGATGCCTGCCGCGTTTTCGGTGCCACGGGCGCAAAATTAATTTACAAAGCGCCGGAAAGCTCATGGCTCGCCAGCGCGAATAGCGGTTCTGCAGGATACGGTTCATGGTGGTTTGGCGGTACGAATATTATCACCGATGTTGGTGGCAACACGCAGCCCGGCAATAATGAACTGCTCGCCGTGGTAGGATATCTCGATCAGAATTTATGCATCCGCATTAATGACAAGCTGGGCATCACCAACCCTGCGGGCGTACCTCCTCAAGATGGCAGCGCCTCCGTCATTCTGGCCGATGCGGGGAAATATACCGGAACATTTGCGGGCAGTAACGCAATTACCGATACAAATTTAGACGGGAAATCCGCCGCCTGTTTTGAATCCGGCGGCACAGGGCCAGCAACGGGAACGTATCATTTCTATCAGGTCCTGATTGAACGCTAATTAAACGAGGCTGTACCACGTTGAGCGCGCTTGGCCGTGACGCCGCAGATAACCGCCATCCACCAATTCATTCAGACGCAATTTAATCGTCGAGCGTTTGCCTTTGGTGGCTTTCACGATTTCCTTCATCTGCATACGTTTGTTCTTTTCAAACAATTTCATGATTTTACCCGAAAGCGTCGGCAGGTTGGAAAGATCGCGCCCTTTTATCTCAAGGCGCTGCGCCAATTTATTTTTTTGCTCGGCCATCGCTCCAAGGAAAAAGATCAGCCACGCGCTCCAATCCAATGTTCCGGCCTCAAGCGAATCCTGCGTTATCTTCATCGCATCGAAATAATCCTGCGCCCGTGCATTGAGTACGTCATCAAGCGTTGCGTAAGGCACATAATCATAGCCTTGCTTAAGCAAAAGCAGAAGCACCAAAAAGCGCGCTAATTTCTGATTGCCTTTTTCAAAGGGGAAAATCTGTAAAAATACCGCCATGAATAGACCAGTGAGCAGGAGGGGATGAAGCTGCTCTTCATCCATTGCCTTATTCAGCCACTCCATCAATTTGCCCATGAGGTTCGCAATATCCTCGGGCTGCGCGCTATCAAGGGAGCCGATAATCTGGTTACCATTTTGCACAACAAGGGGGAAATTTTCGGTGCGATAACTGGCCGCGCCGGACTGGGCGGATAAAACATTTTGCAGCTTACAAATCAGTTTTTCATCCAGTGGAATATCTTTGAGCGGCCCCAGCATCGCTTGCAGATTTTTGTTAAAAGACGCCACCTCGCCAACCATTTGCAGCGCGGTTGTGTGGGTCTCCAGCGCATTCCACCGCCCCTTAAATTCGTCGATTCCCGCCGCAAGACGCAGAATTTCCGGTGTAATTTTAATCTGTTTTATATGAAGCATTGGCCAATTATGGCTGATTTTTATACGCTTGTCATTACATTCTATCGGGAATGTCGATACCCAGTAGCCCTAGAATTAATTCAAGCTGCCGCGCGGTAAAGGCGCATAACCCCAAACGGCTGGCGCGCAGGGCTTCATCTTCTTCGGAAAGAATGTGACAATTACCGTAGAAGGAACTAAATTCCTGCGCGAGGCGGAACGCATAATCGCACAAAATATGCGGGGCATAACCGGATAATGCATTGGCAAAATGATCCGGCCATTCGCTAAGCAACAAGGCCAATGTTTGATCTGGCGCTTGAAGCACGAAATCATTCGCGGGCGCAAAACCCTGCGCGGCGGCCTTTCGCAAAAGCGATTTAATCCGCACCGCCTGATAAAGCAAATATGGGCCGGTTTTTCCCTCAAACGCCGTCATGCGATCAAGATCAAACACATAATCGGAAATACGGTTATTTTGCAGATCGGCAAATTTAATCGCGGCAATGGCGACTTTATGCGCAACATCTTTGCGCTCGCCTGCGTTCATGTCGGCGGCAAGATCGGCCTCATCCAGCCGCGCCGTTGCTTTTTCCACGCCCATCGCAATCAAATCTTCCAAACGCATCACACCGCCCGCGCGGGTCTTAAATGGCTTGCCGTCCGGCCCGTTCATCGTGCCGAACCCTGCATGGGTAAGCGCGGTGGCTTCGGGCGCGATGCCGGATTTTTTCGCCGCGCGGAACAGTTGCTCAAAATGCAGCGATTGGCGCTGATCCACCACATAAAGAATTTTGGCGGGGCTATAAGAGTTCATGCGATCCACAATCGTTGCAAGATCGGTTGTGCCATACATGACCGCGCCATCACGCTTGTAAAGCATGAGCGGCGGCATTTCCTTTTTGTCATCGTCTTGCGTTACATCAACAATTACCGCGCCGTCATCATCTTTAGCCAGCCCCGACGCTTGCAGCCCTTTGGCCATAGGCGCGATCAAATCATGCACGTCGGCCTCGCCTTTCCACAGATCAAAATGCACACCGAGATTGTCGAAATTCTCCTTCATGCCCGCAATGGACACATCGATAAATTCCTGCCAGCGCGCACGATAAACAGGATCCCCGTCTTGCAATTTACGCGTGGCTTCGCGGGCGGCATCCATACGCGCGGGGTCTTCCTTACACGCGGCCGCCGCCGTGGGATAAATCCCCTCGAGCCGCTCCATTGTAATAGGCGCGATATCATTTTCAATTTCCAGCGCGCTTAGGATCATGCCCATCGGCGTGCCCCAATCGCCCATATGCACATCACCCAGCGCCTTATAGCCGGCGAAATTCATCATACGGCGCAGCGCATCACCGATAATGGATGAACGCAAATGCCCGACATGCATGGGCTTGGCGATATTCGGCCCGCCATAATCAAGAATGACGGTTTTATCATCGCCTGTTTGCGGCGCGCCGCCGCGCGCATTGGCGGCCACATCTTTCAAATGCGCAGCGAGATATTCACCGGTAATATTCAGATTAATAAAACCCGGCCCGGCAATATTAATCTTATCGCCAATAAATATAGGCGATACCCAACCCGCACTTTTAAAAGGTGTTGATTTCTTTTCTTTTAAGTACTCAACAACGTCCTGCGCAATTTCGCGCGGATTTCTTGGGGGCCGCCCTTCTTTTTTCGCGAACAAAGCTTCGCTTTGCTTCGCCGCCATCGCGCCGTTGCACTGAAACTGCGCCAAATCAGGGCGATCCGATACGCGCACCTGCCCCAACTTGGCGGGCAATCCCTGCTCATCGAACGCCGCGCCGACAATCGCGCTTAATTTATGTGCTAATGAAGCCATCTGACTTACACTCATCTCTTGTAAAGTACAGCGTCTTAGATAAAGTGATTTCCATCATGAGTAAAGAGCTACCCTCCGATATGGTGAAGAGTTTCATCATCACCCTACCCGAAGCGAAAGAGCGGCAGGACTTTATGAGCGCGCAAATGAGCGCGCGCGGCTTGCCGTTTGAGTTTGTCGAGGCAGTCGATGGGCGCGGTTTTGATGTGGCCGGCCACCCCGAATATGATGCGGCCACGCGGCGGCGCAATTACGGGCGAGATCTGAAGGGCGGGGAGCTGGGCTGTTTGCTCTCTCATAAACGTCTTTACGAAAAAATCGTGGCGGAAAGCATCCCGCTCTCCTTTATCCTCGAAGATGATGCGGTGCTGGTTGATGATATGCGCCAAGTGATTGAGGATTTGGCCGCCCTGCCGAATGATAGTTTTGACATTGTGCGGTTTTTGGGTAGCAAGAAATTATCGAAGGCGCGGCAAAAAATTGTGAAGCCTTTGCGCAAACCCTATACGCTTTCGCGTTTATATGGCGTGCCCGGCGGTGCGCATGCTTATGTGATTACGCTGACGGGTGCGAAAAAGATGCTGGCGGCGATGCCACGCAGCGCTTACCCGATTGATACGCTCATTGGCCGCGTATGGGACACAAAATGCGAAGCGCTGGTTGTGATGCCCGGTCCGGCGGTCAATTCACAGGATCACGGCTCATTTATTGGTGACGCGCGCTTTGATAAGAGTGAGCTGGATGTCACGGGCCTGTCCCGCACATTATTCCCCCTCACCCGCGGCCTGTTCAAGCTGCATGAAACAATGATGAAGGCATGGGTTTATTGGGGGCGTTAAAAAAGCGCTTTGAAAGTTCCCACAAAAAATATACCTATACCTAAAATTGCTGGGATTATTGTTAAAACCAAAATCCCAGGCCAAACCTTTGTATTGAGCAAAATAAACGCATTTTCTTTTTTTATTAGTTTTTGGATTAAACCTTCAAAGTCTGCGGCACTGTCAGCCTGTATCACTGCAACTTGTTCTTTCATCAAAAACGAAGTTTTAATCATTTTAAAAATTTCCCAACCCAGAAAAAATATAAGTGACATCAGCATTAAAATTATCGAAAAAAATCTTTCACTCTCAGGTAAACTACTTTGAATTCCAGCCCAACTTGTAAAAAAAGCAGCGTAAGAACCACCGATGACTATAGTTATATAGGTTTGCGATGTTTGATAGTGGGTTACTATCAAATCTTGCATAAATGCTTTTCTTTTTTGAATGTCTAGCGCAGCGGCCTCTTTGATAGACGACTCAATAGCTTTCTTAATACCCATCAAGCATCCACGTTCCGAACCTTCAGCGCGTTGTCCTGAATAAACTCGCGGCGAGGCTCGACGACATCGCCCATAAGGGTAGAGAAAATTTCATCGGCCTTCACTGCATCGGCGACATTCACCTGCAGCAATGTGCGCACTTCGGGGTCGAGCGTGGTTTCCCAAAGCTGATCCGGATTCATTTCCCCCAAACCCTTATAGCGCTGAATCGTCAGGCCCTTGCGGCCCATTTCGATCACTTTGTCATACAAAGCGGCGGGACCATTGACCTTCACAGACTCTTTCTCGCCGGCCTGAAGTTCCACGGGCTTAATAAATATTTCCTGCAACCACTCTTTGGCCGCATCCAAACGCCGCGCATCGGGGGAGCGAACACGGTCGGCAGACAAACGAATTTGCTCCTGCACGCCGCGCACAACACGCTCGAGCACATAACCGCCGACGGGCGTGAACTCGCCCTTCCAGCTACGCTCGTTTTTATGCGCGAAACCGTTCATGCGTTCGGCCAATTCCTCGGCGTAATTTTGGCCTTTATCCGGCTCGTCGAAGATTGTGTCATCAAAGGCACCGATGATCGCCGCCTGCTCCACCACGCGGCGGTTGCCCGCCCTGCGCGATAGGCCATTAATCGAGCCGCGTAAATTACGCGCCTGCAATAGCACATCATTGAGGTCTTCGCCGCTGCGTGCATTGCCGCTGCCATCAGTGACCTGCACCTCGCCCAGCGCCATATCAATCAGATAATTATCCAGCCCGCGCTCATCTTTCAAATAAAGCTCGTTCGCATTACCGCGCTTGACCTTAAAGAGCGGTGGCTGCGCGATATACAGATATCCTTTGTCGATAATATCGGGCATATTGCGGAAGAAAAATGTCAAAAGCAGCGTCCGAATATGCGATCCATCCACGTCCGCATCGGTCATGATGACGATCTTGTGATAGCGGATTTTTTCGATATTAAATTCTTCACCAAAGCCCGTACCCAGCGCCGTAATCATGGTGCCGATCTCGTTATTGGCCAACATTTTGTCCAAACGTGCGCGCTCGACATTCAGGATTTTTCCGCGCAAAGGCAAAATGGCCTGATTATGACGGGCGCGGGCTTGCTTGGCCGAACCACCAGCCGAGTCCCCCTCAACGATGAAAATTTCGGAGATACTCGGGTCTTTCGATTGGCAATCCGCCAGCTTTCCGGGCAGCGAGGAAATATCCATGATGCCCTTGCGGCGCGTTAAATCACGGGCACGGCGGGCGGCCTCGCGGGCGCTCGCGGCTTCGACAATTTTACCGACAATCTGTTTCGCTTCGGCCGGATTTTCCTCCAGCCATTCAGACAGCTTGGCACTGATCGCGCCTTCAACAACCGGCCGCACCTCGGAGGAAACAAGTTTATCTTTGGTCTGGGAAGAGAATTTCGGGTCGGGCACTTTCACGGAAAGCACGCAGGTCATCCCCTCGCGCATATCCTCGCCGGTCATTTTCAAATCATTCTTTTTGATGAGGTTTTTCTCATCGGCGTATTTTTGAATCACGCGCGTTAAAGCGCCGCGAAATCCGGCCAAGTGTGTTCCACCATCGCGCTGGGGGATGTTATTGGTAAAGCACAGCATGGTTTCATGATACGCATCCGTCCATTCGATTGCCGCCTCAACCGTGACGCCGCTTTCTTCTTCATGGGTGGAAATAGAGATCGGCTTTTCGATGATTGTCTTTTTTGTGCGGTCAAGATATTCAACAAAGCTTTCGATACCGCCTTCATAATGTAAATGGCTTTCCAGATGTTCTTCCGCGTTTTCGCTGCGGTGATCGGAGAGATAAATATTCACGCCGGAGTTCAAAAACGCCAGTTCGCGCAGGCGATTCTCTAGCGTCTTGAAATCAAACTCCATCATGGTGAATGTTCCGGTCGAGGGCAGGAAGGTGACATCCGTTCCATTGCGCTCGCCGGGCTCCAAATCACGAACGGCCTTAAGGTCTTCGCCCGCCTCGCCATGCTTGAAACGCATTGTCCATTCTTTGCCTTGGCGGCGAATCGTCAAATCGAGATATTCCGACAGGGCGTTGACAACCGACACACCCACGCCGTGCAAACCGCCGGATACCTTATAAGAATTTTGGTCGAACTTACCCCCCGCATGAAGCTGGGTCATGATAACTTGCGCGGCGGAAACTTTTTCCTCGGAATGTTCCTCCACCGGAATGCCGCGACCATTATCTTTGACGGTGACGGACCCATCATCATTAATCATCACATCGATGCGGTCACAATGTCCGGCAAGGCTTTCGTCAATCGCGTTATCGACGACCTCATACACCATGTGATGCAGGCCCGTGCCGTCATCCGTATCGCCGATATACATGCCCGGACGCTTACGAACGGCGTCCAGACCCCGCAAAACTTTAATGGAATCGGCGCCATATTCGGCATTTTCTTCGCTGGCTTTATCAGACATTTCAGCTTCTTTTTTTGTGGCTTCGGTCATTGATTCTCGCACTAACTCTAACGTGTTGAAATTACTGTATATTTTCTTTTTTCTTTAAGGAGTAAATATAGCATTGCAGCGCCCGAAAACCTAGGGAAAAGCTGGGTTTTTTGCGTTTTGTGCAGGTAACAGCAGGTTCCGCAACGCGCTGAAATTTTCTACAAGACACAAGCGTGCATTTTCGCTAATAAAGAACGATGAAAAGCGCATTAAAAAATCTATTGCGGCCACATTACCGCGAGCTGCAAGGCTATGTCTCTGCGGGGATGGAGGTTGAAAAGACGGATGATCTGATCTTTATGAACGCCAATGAAAACCCCCATGAGCTGCCCGGGCTGGCGGGGTATAACCGCTATCCCAAGCCGCAGCCGCCTGAATTGCTGACCGCCTATGCGCGGCTTTACGGCGTTGCGCCGCAGCATGTTGTGGCCACGCGCGGCGCAGATGAGGCTATTGTCACGCTGGTAAAGCTTTTTTGCGAGCCCGCCCGCAACGAGCAAAAAGGCGAGGCCATAATGATTAACCCGCCAACCTTTGGTATGTATGGCGTCGATGCGCGCGCCATGCCCGCGCAGGTGATCGAAGTGCCGCTGCTGCGTGAGGGGTCTACATTTTGCCTTGATACAGACGCCATCATTGCCGCCGCCGATCAGGCAAAGCTCATCTTTATTTGCTCGCCCAATAACCCGACCGGAACATCATTTTCCCATGATGAAATTGCCGCGATTTGCGATGCGGTGGCGGGTAAGGCCGCTGTAGTTTTGGATGAAACCTATGCGGAATTTGCCGCGCAAGACTCGATGGCCGAACGGCTGGAGGCATTACCCAATTTGATTATTTTGCGGACGCTCTCGAAATCCTATGCGCTGGCCGGTATGCGGATGGGATGTTTACTGAGCGGTGATACAGCGTTTGTATCTTTGGTCAAATCCAAAGCTTTGGATGCTTATCCGTTGCCTCTAGAATCGATCAATGCGGCGCTGCTTGCTATCGCACAAAAAGATGTGGCTATGAGCAATATTGAAACGCTGATTGCCGAACGTAAACGGTTAGAGGTTGCGCTGGAAAACAATAATTTGGTCAAAACCATCTTTGAATCGGACGCGAATTTCCTATTGGTGGAAATGAACCGCGCGGCAGAGTTCGTGAAATTCTGTGCATCTCAAAATCTTATCCTGCGTGATTTCTCCACCAAACCCGAAACACAAAATTGCATCCGCATCTCCATCAGTACGGCGACGGAAAATGATAAAGTTTTGGCTTTACTTGAGGCTTTTTAGAGCATGAAAAACGTGATTATTCACATTTTGGGATTTCAGGGCACCGGCAAATCCACCATCGCGCAAGAGATTTGCAAAATCGCGGATGTGAAACTCGTCGATAATCACAGCGTTTTCTCGCCAGTTATGCGGCTGATTGAAGAAGATGGTGTTACGCCGCTACCTCAGCAAGTATGGGACAATATTGGAAAAATATGGGAGGCCGTTTTTGATACGATCACCCACCTCTCACCGCCGGAGTATAATTTCGTCATCACAAACTCGCTTTTAGATGGAAGTCCTGAACATCATGAATGCGTTGAGAAATGGCAAAGATGTGCAGACCATCGCAAAGGTCACTATGTGCCAGTGCGCCTTCTCATAAGCGTTGAAGAAAATGAACGGCGTATTACCATGGCGGAACGAAAATTGCGACAAAAAGAGATAAATCCGGAAACTCCGAAAAAGAACGCAAAAAATCATACTGTTCTACAAATAAATCATCCCAATGAAATAACATTGGATGTAACAGATTTGTCTGCACACGAAGTAGCGCAGACCATTTTGGCTCACGCTAAGTCTTTATAATCTGCGCCTCTTCCACGCGGTAAAATTGCGCCTTATCGGCAATCGCATCAAATAAATTCTTGTCCGTCCCGGTCAGCCAGACCTGCCCGCCAAGCTCTTGCAGAACATCATAAAGCGCGGCGCGGCGGCTCTCATCCAGATGCGCTGCCACTTCATCAAGCAACAGCACAGGCGGCGCCCCCCGCTCGGCGGCAATTAACCGTGCATGCGCCAAAACAATCCCGATCAGCAGCGCTTTTTGCTCGCCCGTTGAGCATTGCGCGGCAGGCATTTCCTTTTGCGTGAAAACCACATCCAGATCGCTTTTATGCGGCCCTGTCGCCGCCCCGCCCGTGCGCGAATCTTGGCGACGACTTTCTTTGAGCTGGTAAGCGAACATTTCTTCAACGGCAACGGCGGGGCTGGAGCGCAGTAATTCCTCGAGCGTGCCGGTTGCCGCTAATGTCGCCAAGGGGAATGCTCCCTCATGATTATTGGTGCGCGCATTGGCGGCGGCAGACTGCAGGCGCCCGGTGAACTCCAAACGGGCGGCCGCAATCGCGACACCCGTTTCGGCCATTTGCGCCTCCAGACCCGACAGCCACGCATCATCCGCTTGCCCGTCCTGCAGCAATTTCGAACGTTGACGCATTGCATTTTCGTAGCGTGCCACGCGCCCCGAATGCCCCGGATCAAACGCAAAAATCAAACGGTCGAGAAATTTACGCCGCCCCGCCGCCGCATCCAAAAACAGCCGGTCCATTTGCGGCGTTAACCACACGCACGCCAGATAATCCGCCAGCGCATTTTGCCCGCGCGCATCCTGACCATTAATACGCACGATCCGTTTTTCTGTTTGCGGGTCAAGACCCGTGCCAAGCTTGGCTATACCAAAGCGCGTTTCAATATCGGCGGCGATTGCCCATGCATTGCCGGCGGCTGTATTTTGAATTTCGATATAGCGCGCGCCGCGCAGACCCCGACCGGGCGAAAGCAAGGATACCGCCTCCAGCACGTTGGTTTTGCCCGCGCCATTAGGGCCATGCAGAACAATCAGCCCGCTCTTGAGGTCAGGCAGATGCGCCTGCTCGTAGCAACGTACATTGGTCAGTTTAAGGGCGGTAATATAGCTCATCAAGCTATCTTACGGGTGCGCTTACGCGCTCACAACATTAATCGGCGCGCCATTTTGAAAGGCCGTAATATTGGCGGCGATAATTTCAAACATGCGCAAGCGTGCCTCCTCGCTCGCCCAAGCGCAATGCGGCGTGATAATCAAATTCGGCATATCGAGCTGGAGCAGGATATTACCATCATTGGGGGGCTCTTTGCTTAGCACGTCAAGCCCCGCTCCGGCAATTATGCCACCGCGCAATGCCTCGGCCAGCGCCGTTTCTTCGATAATGCCGCCGCGCGATGCGTTAATCAAAATGGCGCTGTCTTTCATTTGCGCCAACTCGTCCGCATCAATCAGACCGCGCGTATCATCATTAAGTGGACAGTGAATGGTGATAATATCGGATTGTTGCAACATCTGCGTAAATGCGGTGCGCCCCGCGCGGTTGGTGTCCGCATTTGGCCGCTCGGCAATAAGCACATTCATACCAAAAGCGGTTGCAATGCGCTCCACCGCCTTGCCGATATGGCCATAACCGATAACCCCCAGCGTCTTACCGCTTAACTCATATATCGGATATTCCAGCAAATTAAATCCTGTAGCCGCCTCCCACGCGCCGCTTTGCACCAGATTATGATAGGGAATAATGTTGCTTGATAAAGACAATATCAGCGCAAAAACATGCTGCGCCACGGCCTGCGTGCAATAATCGGGGACGTTGCAAACGGTAATATTATGCGCGGCGGCGGCCTTGGCATCGATATTATCCGTGCCCGTCGCGCCCGCCACGATAAGCTTTAAGTCTTTAGCTTGCTGAATAATATCGGCCGTAATTTTGGCTTTATTCGTAACCAGAACATCGGCGCCCTCAAGGCGGGCGGTAATCTTTTCGGGCGGCGTGTATTCATGAAAATCCCAATGCTCAAGCACCGAATGCAACAAAGCCGGATGGCGATCATCCGGCTTATAGGTTGCAATATCAAGGAATACGCCGCGCATAAAACTGGTCTCACCCGCGCGCCTTAAACGCGCAAGGGCATAATCACGTAAAGCGCCGAGCTATCACCATTTTGCTGGATAATGGTCGGACTGGCCGCATCGGCAAGGGTCAGGCGGCAAGCGCTATCGCCTTCAATTTGCGAGGTAATATCCAGCAGATATTTCGCGTTAAAGCCAATTTCGATATCGGTATCGCCGTTCACTTCCAACTCTTCGGTGGCGCTGCCCGCTTCGGGGGAGCTGGCTGAAATGGTCATATGCTTGCCGTTCATCGTGACTTTCACGGCGCGGGATTTACCATCGGAAATGGTGGAGACGCGGTCAATCGCGCTGGTGAAAATTTTCGGGTCAACCTCGACAACTTTGTCGTTCCCTTCGGGAATCACGCGCTGGTAATCGGGGAAGGTGCCATCAATTAATTTCGATGTCATCACAACATGGTCGAAGGAAAAACGAATCTTGCTCTCGGACAGAGAAATCTGGATTGTGTCGGCCGCCTCATCGATCAATTTACGCAGCTCGCCCACGGCCTTACGCGGTACAATCACGCCGGGCATACCTTCCGCGCCTTCGGGCAACGGCATTTCAAAACGCGCCAAACGGTGACCGTCTGTTGCCACAGCGCGCAAAACTTTCACGCCGTCACTTTCGGCCTCATGCACGTAAATACCATTGAGGTAATAACGGGTTTCTTCGGTGCTCATCGCGAAACGTGTGCGGTCAATCAGCGCACGTAAATCGGCAGCAGGCAAAGCAAAACTAGCGGGCAAATCACCCGCGCCGATTTCAGGGAAATCCTGAATGGGCAGACAGCTCAACTTGAACTGCGAGCGCCCCGCGCTGACCGTCATTTGCGTGCCTTCCGCGTTCAGCTCGATCTCGACATCGCTGCCATCGGGGAATTTGCGGACAATATCATGGAATGTGTGGGCCGGCGCGGTTGTCGATCCGGGGCTAGAGACATTCGCGGCGACACCTTCATTAAGCTCCAAATCCATATCCGTCGTCGCCAACGTCAATGTGCCATCCTCGGCCTTCATTAGAACATTGGAGAGAATGGGAATTGTGTTGCGGCGTTCAACGACGCTTTGCACATGGTTGAGTGATCGTAAAAGGGCTGCGCGCTCAATGCTGAGTTTCATAATGGGCGATTCCGTTACTCGTTAAAATTATAAAGGAATCAAAGACTAGCAGGGCTGTGAGCCGGTGGGAAGAGGGAAAATCAGGCCGCCGCGCGGTTTTCAACAGATGCCTGCTCCTCGGCCTCGAGTGCCGCCCACAGCGTTTCGAAAAGTCCTGTTTCATAGGCGCTAAGTTCCTGCAGTAATTCCGCATTATCACCGCACATCTCGAACATCTCCGCCAAGTGCAAATCTTCCTCGGCCAGCAAGCTCTTGAGGCTCATCTGGTAATCGGATGCATCAAGGGCTGTCTGGTAAATATGATAGAGCCAGCAGGCGCGCAGCTCGATAATCAGCGACACCCAGCCATAGGCCTCGTCATCACCAACGCGCTTGGAAATCCCCGCATCCATGCGCCCGAAATACATCAGTGCCGGAATGCGGCAGGTCATATTGCCATTTTCATAGCCGTCCATCGGGCCGCCATGGGCGCGTTCGGCCTGACGTTTGAAGTAATAAGCATGACGGGCTTCTTCGGCCAGATGTTTGAGGGAATCCTCGGTCAGCGTGCGGTTCATCTGCGAGAGCATAATTTTGCGGCTGCCCATATGCTCCAGCATCGAAAGCATATTCATAAAGCGTGCATGAGCGGGTTTGTCGGCGATCACACGGTCAAGATAGGCGTGGACGCGGCCCTCATGCTGCGCGTTGCGCTCTTTCATTTTTGAGGTCGTCCAAGGATCTTTCGATACAGTCATAGATACGCTCCAATTCGTCTTTCGTGATGCAATATGGTGGCAAAATATAGACGCAATTACCGATCGGACGCAAGAGAATCCCGCGCTCCAAATAGGTTTTGTATAGCCGCACGCCCAAATCGGAGAGATAGCCATCGGTCTCATCGATGATATCCAGCGCGAAAATCGTGCCCATGGTGCGGACATCGCTGACATCATCGCGGGCATTAAAGCGCACGGCGGCATCTTGGTGCGCGGCTTCGATCATAGCAAGGCGCGCGGCCACCGGTTCCTCGTCCCAAATTGCAAGACTGGCATTTGCGGCGGCGCAGGCCAGCGCATTGCCGGTAAAGGAGGTTGAATGGAAGAATTGTTTCGCGCGGCTGTCATCATAAAATGCGTCATAAATGGCCGCCGTGCATAATGTGGCGCCCATCGGCAGAAACCCTCCCGTGATACCTTTGGACAGACACAATAAATCCGGCGCGAAGCCCGCCTGTTCGCACGCAAACATGGTGCCCGTGCGACCAAAGCCGGTCATGACCTCATCGGCAATCATTAATGCACCGTGTTTTTGGCACAGATCATAAAGCGCCTTGAGCGTTTTGGGGGAGTAAATCTGCATCCCCGCCGCACCTTGCACGAGCGGTTCCAGCACCAAAGCGGCCACATCGCCGCCATTTAGAGTTTTTTCGAACGCGGCCAATGTTGCGGCTTCCTGCCCCGCGGACGGGAAGGGTAGATATTCCACATCAAACAAAAACGGTTCATAAATCTCGTTAAACACGCCGCGCGCGCCCGCCGACATAGTGCCGATTGTATCGCCATGATAGCCATTCTCCAGCGCCACAATTTTACTCTTGGGTTGGCCCGTCTGTTTGAAATATCCCACCGCCATTTTCAGCGCGACCTCGATGGCCGTGGAGCCGCTATCGGAAAAGAAAATATGCTCCAGCTGCTTATCATTTTTTTGGCCCATGGATTCGCGAGTCTTAGCGAGCAATGTCTCGGCGAGCTGTTCGGCGGGGGCATGTGTAAATCCGGCGAAAATTACCTGATCTAGCTGCGCCGCTTGCGCCTGTACCGCCTCCACAATTTTCGGATGACAATGACCATGCGTATTGAGCCACCAGCTTGAGATTCCATCCAAGATTTCGCGCCCATCTTGGGTATATAAATACGCACCTTGCCCCCGGTCGATATTGATCATCTCGGGGAAAATTTTATGCTGGGTCATAGGGTGCCAAATGGCAGATTTTTTCATATTTTTTTCAACACTTTAAAAACAAAATAAATTTTTAAACGCTACGGACGCAAAGTAACGCAACGATATCCAGATTCAAATGAAACCGTCGCGACCGTGGCGCGCGTTGCGGTTTTATATTTTTTTATTCGTGATTAAAAATCCTCAATTTTGAAATTCTCATCGAATGCTTTTTGCAAACTCGCCGCATCCAATTTGTCCAGCAGCGGCAAGCGTCCCAAAATTTTCTCACCGGAAAATTCAGCAATCGTTTTCATGTTGTCTTCATTTTCCTCGCCGATAAACACAATGCCATGAATAGGCATTTTGCGCGCCCACAGCGCCTCGAGCGAGAGCAGCGTATGGTTAATCGTCCCCAGCCCCGTGCGCGCGCAAAGAATAGCGGGCGCTTTCCAATGCCGGAATAAATTCACCAATAAATTCTTGCGCGTCAACGGCACCATCAGCCCGCCCGCTCCTTCGATCAACAACCTGCCCTCATGCGGTGGAATGCGCAGACCCTTCACATCAATCTCCATGCCGTCAATTTCTGCCGCGCGGTGCGGCGAGAGCGGCTCGGTAAAGACATAGCCCTCGGGCAAGAATTTTTCATTCGGCAAAGCCGTGAGTTTTTGCACTGCCTTGGTATCCACACCGCCCGCAATGCCCGATTGGATCGGCTTCCAGTAACTCGTATTTTCGCCGGCATTATTAAGCCCCAGCATCAGCGCCGCACTAAATACCGTCTTGCCGATATCGGTGTCGGTGCCGGTAATGATAAAATCTCCGAGATTTGAAGAGCTCATGCCGCTTGTCTTTCTTTCGTTAGGCTTTCTAAGATGCTTAGGAAATCATCAATGATGCCTGTCGTCAAATTCGCGCTCAGCGACAAGCGCAAACGCGCCGTGCCTTCGGGGACTGTTGGCGGACGAATCGCACGAATGTCATAGCCGGATTCTTGCAGCGCGGTAGCAACTTCAACCGCGCGCGCATCCTCGCCCAATATGATGGGAACAATTTGTGTGGCGATATCTTGCGTCAGAATATCAGGCATTTTTTGACGCGCATGAGCACAAATATCCAGCAGTGATTGGCGGGCCTTTTTCCCGTCTTCACTGGCGAGTAATTCCAGCGATTTTTGCGTCAAATGCGCCTGTAATGGCATGGGCGCGGTAGAATAAATAAAGGGCCGCGCCGCATTAATCATGTAATCGGTTATGTCTTTGCGCGCACAAATAAGACCGCCCGCCACCCCGAGCGCTTTGCCGCACGTATAAAGCGTTATAATATTATCATAGCCTTTTTTGCTTAATAATTCCCCGGCCATGCCCTTGCCGCTTGGCCCGAACACGCCAACCGCATGCGCCTCGTCAATCACCAGCATCGCATCATAACGTGCGGCCAAATCATGCAGCGCGCCCAAGTCAGGATAATCTCCATCCATGGAATACAAACTCTCCACCGCGATCCAGACTTGCCCCGTGCAAGTTTCCCGCGCTTTCTGCAGCGCATCTTCGTAAGCATTCAGATCATTATGCGCCACGCGAATATGCTTGGCGGACGAATTTTGAATGCCCTCGCGCGCGCTGGCATGAATATAAGCATCGAATAAAATCACATCATGACGATCGGGCAAGGTGGTAAACAGCGCGTAATTGGCGGCAAAACCATTGGCAAAATACAGAGAGGATTCGGCGCCGAAATACGAGGCGGCAAATTCTTCTAATTGCTGATGCGCCGCGCAATGACCGCGCAAAAGCCGCGAGCCGCCCGCGCCGATATCCATGCCCGAGCCGATCGCCGCCATCGCCGCCTCGTGCAAAAACGGATGGCTGGCAAAACCGAGATAATCATTGGAGGTTAAATCAATCCCGCCCGGCAGCGCGGGAGACCGCAAACGCCCGCGATCCTCAAGCTGCTGCAGCTTGTTTTGAAAGCTTTTCATCTTTTACGTTTTCATCTTTGTTGGGAACGCGCGGCTTAATACCGAGCTGCCCCAGCAGATCATAATCCGCATCTTTTTCAGGGTTCGGCGTGGTGAGCAATTTCTCGCCCGTGAAAATCGCGTTGGCGCCAGCCAAAAATGCCATCGCTTGCGCCTCTTTGGAAATTTCCAGCCGTCCGGCGGACAAACGTACCATTGATTTTGGCATTAAAATACGCGCCACCGCGATACATCTGATCCATTCGAAAATATCGAGGCGCTCTTGATTCTCCAGAGGCGTGCCCGCAACGGGAACCAGCATATTAATAGGAACAGACTCCGGCTGTGGGTTCATATTGGCCAGCGTATGCAGCAAGCTAGCGCGGTCTTCCTCGCCTTCGCCGAGGCCTAAAATACCGCCGCTACACACGGAAATCCCAGCATCAGCGACATTTTGAATAGTGTCCAAACGCTCCTGATAGCTGCGCGTGGTGATAATTTTATCGTAGAACTCTTCGGACGTATCGAGATTGTGATTATAGGCGGTCAGCCCCGCATCGGCGAGCTTCTTGGCTTGCGCGGGCGTGAGCATCCCCAGCGTGCAGCATGCCTCCATGCCCAGTTCGCGCACGCCTGTGACCATATCCAAAACGCGGTCAAAGGCACGGCCATCCATAACGCGCGGCCAGGCCGAGCCCATGCAAAAGCGGGTCGATCCGGCCTCTTTCGCTTTGCGCGCCTGATCCAAAACCTCATCGGTTTTCATCAGAATTTCTTTTTCCAGATCGGTATTATTATGAATGGACTGGCTGCAATACGCGCAATCCTCGGTGCAACCGCCGGTCTTGATCGAGAGCAGCGTACACATCTGCATCTCTGACGCATCATGATTTTCACGGTGAACACTTGCCGCCTCGTAAATCAGATCCAGCAAGGGTTTTTCATACAGGGCTCTCACCTGCGCTAGCGTGTAATTTTCTTTTGTCATAGCCGAAAGGTTAATGAGGAGCAGCGCGCAAGTCAAAGCATTTTGACATTAAACCAACAGCGCAAATTGATAGCTAAATAAAAAGGGCGGAGCGTTTGACGGCTCCACCCTTTTAAAAACAGGCGATTATTGTGAATGCAAAGGAGAAAATGCCTGTCTTGTTTCTATTGTAATCAACCCGTCAGCGCGCGGCGAATGACGTCAACATCCTGATCGATCTGGCTGTCTTCTTCCATCAATTCTTCAATCTTACGCACGGCGTGCATCACGGTTGTGTGATCGCGGCCGCCGAATTTCCGGCCAATTTCCGGCAATGAGCGCGCGGTTAATTGCTTGGCCAGATACATCGCCACCTGACGGGGACGCGCAACATTACGCGCACGGCGGGCGGAATGCATATCGGTCATGCGCAAATTATAATGCTCGGCCACTTTGCGC
>Ga0136600_1000676_pt1 | contig 17885 bp, 15 predicted proteins | sample AntRauMFilla2698_FD_104634 | JGI IMG/M metagenome (GOLD analysis project Ga0136600, IMG submission 104634) | Saline lake microbial communities from Rauer Islands, Antarctica - Metagenome Filla 2 #698 | ecosystem: Environmental > Aquatic > Non-marine Saline and Alkaline > Saline | place...
AAATCCCGGCTTATTTGATTCAACACAATATATAGCATTGTCAGAATATCCTTATTTGTCCAAAATTTCAGAAAGTGGTGATTTGTGGTTGGTCCATTAAATCCTTTTTTTTCAGATCTGTATTTTTACTCCATATACCGAGGAGAGTACACGTAACATGTACTCATTACAACAAACTTCGTTTATTCGCTAACTGTGATTCTAACATACCGGCGATAGGCCATACGCACACACACACGCGCGCATTCGCTCTCTCTGTCTCTGTCTCTGTCTCTCTGTCTCTGTCTCTGTCTCTCTCTGTCTCTCTGTCTCTCTCTCTACAATACAGTGCTTACGTATGTGTTTCGCTCTACTCCCATTGGGGTTCGCCGTCAACTTTATCATTGCCACATTGCTCTATTTTCCATCACTGATCTTAACATCTATGTCGGCGTGGACCGTAGCACTGATCCTCGTCTTTTGCCTCCTACTGCCTAAATAAATCATAGTTTACCAAACTGTGTACTGCAAGACTCTTCTCTCCGCATTGTACATATTTAGATGCAACGTATGCACTCTATGGCTTGTGCACTAGTAGTCGTAGTCCTAGTCCTGTGCGCGACCGTGGACCATTCGCATGGGAAGATGCATGAGAGCCCTATGCTGGTAGCCTCATACGGCGCAGGTGACGATCACCGGAATGGTGTCTACGTGCAGCGCTTCCCCGACTTTGGGTTCATCGAAACGGAGGGTGCTGTGATGGTGGATTACGTACCACTTGAAGGACGAGCATTCGGAGACTACGTGAGACTATCGGGTTCAGTACCGCTGAACTTTCGATTTACACCCTCCCCTGATACCCCCTCGTTGAAAGGCTGTCCCGTACACTACTTCCTCTACGGCGACGAGGGGGGTGTTCCACTGTCACGCCCCTTCTACAACTGGACCACGAGAGATTCGGGTCTCGACGAAAAATATCCATATTCTGCATACAAGTCCTCTGTCCGGATCACCCTCGAATACAGTACAGTGGTACCAAGCATTACTCTCTTCGATCACTGGGATTCGTTTTCTCCTCTCTGGTTCTCTCTATTCGTGGAACTTCCGAACCTAGGAGGGGGGGAAGGCCCCCCTAACGTTGTCAGGTGGGCAGAACATGTCGAGAATGGACCATACAGCGGCATTATCGCAAAGGGTCTAGCCATTCGAGACAAGTCCGATATGTTCCTCCAGCGCTGGGACACATGGAGGGGGGTAGATTCGCCGGTCCGGTCGATATTTGAATTAGACTCCAATACGATCACGCTAGCCTTTTCCCTCTACATCAACACCTACGTACCCCTGCCTACTCCTCCCCCATCTCCGTCGCTGTCCAGTACATCGCTGGGTAACCCCGAGGTCACACCTAGTCCTCCGATTGCTGTGTTGGCACCCAAATCGCGACTCCCGTCTGTAGCATCCCCGCGAAATGGGCGCACGCTGACCAACACCCGAGAACGGACACCGTTCTTTGAAGACTTCTGGATCGTATTCTACACTGCCGTTTTAGTAATTCTTGCGCTGCTGCTTCTGGTCAACACGGTGCGTCTTGGCAGACTACGCAGATTCAATAACCACAAATCGTTCGAAGATTACGAAGAGGAGGTGCGAAAGGGAATGTATGATAACTCGGACTCGTCGGATTCCGACTCGTTCTCCCACCGAGAAACCGCAGACTGGGGACTAACAAGTTTCGCCCCGCAGTCCAATATGGTGTTCAATGCTTCCAGTGGCAGTGGAAATGAACTGCATGGGGAAGATATCGTCATAGGGGACACAAACTCTGATATACATACGCAGACCATTAGTCCACATTGGTGAGAAAATACATTTGTATTACCATTACTGACACTCTATGTATCGACCTCTCTGCTATCTGAGACACGCCGTTTGACCGGAGCCGGGTTCTCGTCTGAGATACCGGCCTGCTGGGCTGTCCGTTTTGGGACGTTAGGGTGAGGAAAGTTTCGACTTGCGTGTGTGAAGGGGACCCCGGCGTGAACCAGTGCTTGCTGTAGTTGATCAATGCGAAAGATACTGATTCCAATGTGATGGTGCGCAGCCATAAACGTCTTCCGCATCTCACTCAGCTCCATCATGACATGACTCATTGGCATGGGCATTGCAGTCGGTGCGATGGGCATCATGAATGTAGGACGTGCTACAGGTGGGTGTCGCTGGGGCGGGGCCTGGCTGGGATGCATCCCACGACCTGGGAACGACATCGGAGAAAGGATCGGAGCAAACTTAATGCCACCTGGTGGGGTACGGCGTGTGTGGGTTCCTTTCACTGGAAGCGTAGGGGCAGGGGCAGGGGCAGGGACCGGGGCGGGGGAGGGGACGGGGGACGGGACAGCCACCTGTGGGCAGGTGAGGTCGATATTCCAGATGTCTTTCATGTTGTTCACGAACTGCGAAAACGTAGGCTGGTATAGAACAGAATTGTGGCGGTTCTGTTCGCAGTACGTGAGATAGAAGTCTCGAAACGTTAGTGCCATGCGGGGGACATCAATACAGGTTCCTAGCTTCGACGGAAACCCGGCAAGGATGGCCGGTAGTGCTCCCAGGAGCACCATGTGGGGACGACCCGCGACGCTTTTGATGTTAAACCTGCCTTTGCCAAGGGTCCGTCTGGCGGTAACATTGAATGCGCGGGGGATGCCTTTGGACTTGAGGACAGGGTCTAGCACCACAAGCATTTTCCGTTCCAGTGAGGTCTTACACCGGACTCTCTTTGCGATCGGATAGAACGAGTTATAGAGGTCTTCGTACATCGTCGCGATCACACGGACCCTTAGCGATTTCCTATTGGTGGGCATTTTGCTTGTGTCCATGCCATGGAAGACGTGCTCCTTTTTCAACTTGGCGGAAGCGACTTCGTAGGTAAAGGGGGGCGGGTTCAGGTTTTCTCCGTCTGCTCTCCCCTTCTCTAGTGGTCGATCACCAATGTCGACGACACTCGCTAGCGGTATGGTTTCGGAGGCTCCTCTTTGTTGTTTGTGGGAGGGACTCGGTGCGGAAGGCCTCGTCATAAGCGGTGATGCAACTACGTCTGAATTTAGATGGAACGCAAAAGACGTGATGAGGGGGGGGGGGTACCGGAAGGTGCAGCATGACTGTTATCTGCGTCGTCGTCTTCATCGCTCGATTCTTCGAACATGCTGTTCAATAGATCTGACGGGACCAGGGTGCTTTTAACTGGGACGTCGTCGTCGTATGTCGGTACGAGATCGCCTTCCTCTTCTGAAGAGGCGGATAGCTCATCGGAGGAGGAGGAATCGGACGAATGGACGACTTCTTCGATTATAGCTTCTCTGGGTAGGTAGGGATTTCTGGGGCGGCTACTGCGCGTAGTAATTGAGAATCCCGTATCGCCAACCTCAGAGAGATCTGACGAATCCTCATCGGATAGGGAAACAACAGACGACGACGACGACGGGTCCAGCTCGTTGAATTCGACTATGTCTTCGGCCTTCGTGTGCTTGCCGGCAGCAATCCGTTGCTTGACCTTGGCCTTTCGTTCAGTCCTGCGCGTTCGAGCGTTTGTTGTATCCTCGCGTTCCCGCTCGTTGGTGTCCTGGTACGGCACGTATTTGCCGTCAAAGATCTGTTCTTGGATCTGGCCGAGTATCCGCTTGACTGCGGCTACGAACTCGAGAGTTACCTTCTTGTCTCCGGTGTAGATCTCTTCGACATACTCCGAAATTTCACTCTTCGCGTATCCTTCGGATTGGAACATGGCAACAAATTCCGCGGCTGCTGGCTCCACCTCCTCCATAGTTCGAGGGAGAGGGAGGTCGTCCGATTCCGAGTCGCTTTCGGCAAACGGGTCCGCAGAAATCTCTCCGCTAAGCGGGGGAGGTTTAGTGGAGACCTTGTTGGCGAGTGCGGCCTTCTTCTCCTTCCTCTGCCTGGCTCGCCGTGCTTTTTTTTCCTCTGGTGTCATCTTTGAGGTGTCCTCTGCGTTGGGGTTGCGAACACGAGAGAACGATTCGCCTCTGAAATCCAATGTGACATCCGAGGGTCTACCTTGCACTATGACAGGAACTATCAACTTCATCTCTGCTGAAAAGTAGCAAATGACGTTCGCTGTACACAGACACAGACACAGACACAGACACGGGCACTGTAAAAGAACTCAGACATAATTTACCATATTTGGAATATGCGATTTTCGCAGCTCAGGTATTCATGAATAGTCAGACGTTCGGGGAGACCGACCCCTCCCCCCTCCCCTTTCCCCTCCTCGCCTCCGTCCACTGCATACTTCGTGAGACGTCATGAAGAGGTCTCTGTCCAGTATGGAACCCACCCCCAGCCCCATGGAGGACTCGACTGAGATGTTGTCCGAGCTCTTCTCCAACGCCCTTCTACGACATCGTCTATTTGAGTACATGGACTATGGCGACTGCATTCGAATCAGTGTGCTAAACATGTATTTCTATTGGATCCATCGAAATTACTGCCATAGGCTTTCTTGGCGGATTGAACGGCATTCTTCTGAAAAACTCAGACGACTTGGACATTCCATGGCCCGTATCACCATACTCTCGTTGGACCTATTCGACGAGGAGCTATTCGTTGAAGATTTGCCTCCCTCCTTGCGAGACCTGCGTATCCATTCGGACCGCAACTGTTTACTCCTGAAGTATCGCAATCTCGGTGAACGCCGGGGCATTGCATCGAAACTTACACGGCTGCGGGTCAGACTCCGTCCTGCCTTATCTGGATACGGCAGAGTAAGACTCGACACGCGGATACTCCCTCTGGTAAAATTCGTTCATTTGGAACTAAATTACACTTCGTGTATTAAAATGGCCCATCTGACATACTATGCTCCGTGGATTTTCGTCCCTGATGAGACAACGATACTCATCGGAAGCTCGTCTGGAGATCAACCTCTGCCTGAGGATTTTACTCTAAATAATCGTCTGCGTAAGACTGCCGACTTTCGCGGAGATGTTGATGATCCGCGACTGTCTGCCTCTGCGATGAACTAACCTTACCAATAAAATGTATTACTCACCTTTTGGTCTTCCCTCTTCCCCGGTCTTTCCGAGAGCCGCCCCGCTTACCCGTCTCTTTGATATTGGTCTTTGTTTGAGACTCCTTTGCCTCCGCTTTCGTTTCGCCTTCTTCGTCTTCTTCCTCTTCCTTTCCCTCGCTCTTATCTGGCCTGGGACTGTCTGTCACGGTAGACGTTCTCCCATCCGTGTCAGCAGACTTCTTTTGTATGGGTCTCCGGAGAGTAGCCTTCTTCGCCTTGGCCAGCGCATCGATCCTTTTCTGTGTGTACTCCAGTCCCAGGATGCTCCCAAAGTACTGCAATGTAATGAGTCTTCCCTCTTCCTCGGTGAGAAGACCCCGCTCTACCGAAATCATGGCCAGTTCGACTTCTTTGTACTCTGTATCGGAGTCCACTGCAAACATCACATTCATCAAACTGTCTTCCGAGCCCATTGTGTCGCCAGCACTGTTACGCCTTACCGTCTCCGAGTAGGCGTTATCCATCTTCCATATCTCTCTCGCGATACTGTCCGTTTCTTGCTCGGTTACCGAAGAATCCTTCAATCGGATGGCGGCGTTATCGAGTTTGGCGATTAGGGCCATCCGGGCGTTCTTTACTTCCTCCATGAAGGGCACATCGAGTACGCGGAAGACGAGGTCATAGACACACGAGAAGATGTGTTGGATGTTGTGTTGCACCGAAACAACCGCCGCATTGATTTTCTTCTTGTTGGTCTCCAGTGCGAGATTGGTACTTTTCCCGCCGTTTCCCCTGCCTCTCTGCGAATAACTTTCGTAGGGAATCCCAACAAAGTCATGGATGTCTCGGGTCAGCTTTTCTTGCTTTTCCAAGAGGTTGACTCCAAATGTACAGCGAGGGACACCAGAAGCCTTGTGGTTTTCGCCAAGAACAATGAGTCGACCATGTGCATTGCGGGAATTATTCCCACTGTAGAGATTTCCTACGTAAGAGACGGGCTGTGTCGGACCGGTCTCCAGTTTTTTGGACGTGGCTGATCGGAAATCAAATGTACTTTTCCCGGGTATCCGCCCACCTCCCCCGCGTGGGTCAATCGATATCTCCCTCCCTACTCGAGCACCCCGTTGAGCAAGCTGTTCGGGATTGATGCCGTCGATATCTGGGGCTTTGACCGGATTCTTAGTGACCACGATAGGCGGATATGCAGACTCCAGACTCTGATCATACTCGTATTTCTCATAGTTGTTGATTTTCTGATGCTGTCTGATGAGGTCCCACATTCTCGACTGTATGACTGGGATGTGCTCGTAGTCAAGACCACTCTTCGAATCCATAGACTGCTGCAGTTCGCGTCGTGTCATAGACCCCGCGGTCTGTATGCCACGGGTGTCCATTGGTGCGAACTTTACGTCTCCACGAATCACGTGAAAGCGATAGCCCGGCAACTGGTTATGTGGTTCAAATGAGATACGTGGCTCGATGTCCTCTGGGTTCTGGGTTTTGGAGAACGTGCCCATATTGAGAGTTGCGACGCCGTAGGGAAGGTAGTCCACCGTGTTGTCCACGTGCACGGTATCAGACTCGTTCGCGTTCCTCCGTCGCCGCTTAAACAGCCGCCTAGATCTATTGTGCGCTAGCCCCTTGGACCGTATTAGCGGAAGGACGTTGCGGACCCAGCCGACTATGTCTTCGACGTAATAGATAACTACAAACCCAATGCGGTCGAATAGAGTCTCCGCGTCCCGGAAAAAGCGCTGCTGTTCCATTTTCATCGTCGAGTCTTCGAACAGTTGACTCACTTCTCCCCGGTGGAATATGTTCCACTTCTTGAACACGTCTCGCATCAGTCGGTCGGTCACACTCGTAAATACCGAAGAGTTGTTCATAAAGTCACTCATGATGGCAAGGTCTTCGTCTAGCGAGACCGACGCCATATGACCATAGCTCATGACTGGTGTCCTAGAACGCACAGTAGTAAGTGAAAAAAGAAGGCCTCTGTGTGTATGTAGAGTATCTCATAACGTATATGTATTACGCAGGCCGAGGGTCACACTATCAAAAGGGTGCTGCATCTACATTCTCAGACTCGGAGTGCGTATATGTGTTCCAGTCTCTGAACTTGTCCACGAACCCCGGGGGGAAATGTGATCTCCTGAGGATACCTCGGTCCACGGCGGAGACTGCCCAGACACCCAAGGCCTCGGGGAGGAAGGGGGTACGGATGGACATGGAAGAGAAGGCTTTGATCTCACTGGTTGGTATGCCCCGGGTACGACGTTTCTTCTGGATGTAGTTCCGAATGCGCACTTTCTCTTCGTCTTCGACCGGTAAGAGTACATAGTTCCATCTCCCATGTCTGCAGAGGAAAGGTAGATTTTTCTCCATGCAGTATTGGAGATTGGATTGAATGGCGTTGATGTCCTCCAGCTTCTCCCAATTGAGCATCATCGAGACGGGCGCATCGTCTCCCCGTGTAAATAGGTCTAGCATGCCAAACACGATGGAAATCCATGGACGCTCCATACGAAGGTACTCCCGACTATGCTCGAATGAAATGAGCTCGTCTGCCGTCTTCTCCGGGTAGTTTGAACCGCCGGTCACTCGTGGCCGGGTTGATGTTGCGTACTCTAGGACCCGGTTCGAGACAGCGACCAGTCCCTCGCTCTTGTCGGGTATGGTTTCCGGGAGGAAGCCATTCTGCCTATAGATCGAGACGAAGTCCTTTTCTGCCCCCTCGGCGATTTGTCCCAGTGGGGTATCGAATATTTGATTAACCTCGTTGTACACGTCGGCCCGGAATGACTTTAGAATAGTGTTGCTGTCTCCCACCACCCCCTTTTCGGAGCGATAGCGTCGCTTCTCCCCGTTCAGCAAGTAGACGCGAAATATGTTCTCGATGTGGACGGCGATGATGTCTCGTTTCAGGATCCCCTGGATAGACATCACGAGCCAGTTGGTAAACATGTGCCGGAACACGCAACTGTATGCCACTCGGCGTGAGACCGACAGATGTTCCTTCGAGAACGGCGACGTCATCTCCTGTAGCTTGGCGTACAGTTCCGTCCGTTCCATCATCGAAAACATGATAACCTCCAATGCCAGAGAGGTACTCTTCTTCATCACATAGGTACCCGATTCCAGAGATTGTTTGCTATGTCCTAGTGGCAGGAAACGAGTGCGATTTGCGGTGTTTTTATCCTCGTTCGCGCGGCGCTCGTGTTCGGCTAAGAGCTCTGCGTCTATGAATTCAGAAAAGTCTCGCGACTTGAGTCCATTGGTTTGCTGTGACTGGTAGGAGCATATGAAGCCGAAACTGATTGCGATTATTTTGATGTACTCACACATATCTCGAGAAATGGCATGTTCGTGAGAGACTCCATAGAGGATGTAGATAGTGTGGATCTTCTCCGTCATGGACATCTGTTGCATAGACTTTCTATAACAAGCCACGCGAGAGACGCCCACCGTTTTGCAAAAGGGGTGTTGGTGAAGCGGGTAGTCTATGTGCTGGTCGTACTTTGCGATATCGTAGTAATGACCGATGCCGTAGAGTCGCATAAAACACGAGTACCACGAGAGCGAGAATGCGAGCTCTTCGAACCGAATCGTGGACATAGCGAGGTACCGCGAAACGAGGTCTCCGTGCCAGTGCCAGGTAAGTGCACTGATATTCGATGCCACGCGGTAGTAGCGAGGGCGAAGAGATTCGTGTGTAGTGTGCACCGGTAGCAACATGGCCAGGAGGTCGTCTATCACGCGGGTGAGGGTGCGGTAGTGCTTTAACATTTCTGGGCCACTATAGGGTGCATGGTACTGGATGTTGCGCCAATCTTTCTCGAATCGCTCGATGTAGTCCAATCTTCTCGACAGTGGAAGGTTCCGTGTCTCTGGTCGAAGGATGTACTCGGCCGCCCGGTTGGGATCGCCTGCGATGTACGCCGGAGACCCACCGAAGCGACTTCCCTGCATAATCATACGTCTCAACTCGGGAGTGGGGTCTGCGTTCTTCGAGGTCCCGCTTCTCGCCGCGGCCCGCTTTCGCTTCTGTCGCCTCCTTCGTCCTCTCCGTCCCTCTGGTACGGACTGCCCATCCATCGTGAAAATCTGCAACGAATGACTGGTCATTTGCTACCTTTCTAGCTTAGTCACCATGCAGGCACCGGGCGGCTCCTCTGCGTCGAAGCGGGCGCATGCATTTGACTTCATGGATGAAGAGGATGGAAGTATTTCGTCCTCTTCTGGATCTGAAGCCGAAGAGGTGGAGCCCGAGCAAATTTCAGTAAGCGAGGGATTCGACGACGACGAAGACAATATGGACTATGAGTTGAATGGGGGTGCTGATGGAAGGACCGCCTCTTCGTTCCCCGGCCCCGACCGTTACCTTGGCCACGAGGCAACTGGCTGTATGACTGAACACACCCTGATGATGATGGACGCTGCACCGTCACTTCCCATTCGCCGCGGAGCTGGGTCTATCAAGAACTTCTTCAATCCTCTTCACGTCGCGGCAGACGGAGCCAGGGGGGGCGACGGGGGGGAAGTGCCACCGGGAGCTTCCCAGTATGACGACCCGTCCTATATTCCATACCAAGGGGTAGTACACATGGAAAAGTGGAGGGATGCCCTGTGGAAGATCGCAGAGGCACTGCGGAATGATCCGACCAATCTCGATTCAATTGCGAAAAACGTGGAGGAAATCGAGAGCATTGGAATTGAGATAGACGACGTCGTCAATGGAGACATCCCGTTTAATCTAGACGAGCCGATGGTAGTGGAGCTCAGTGACGAGGAAGACTTCATGTCCGAAGAAGAGGAAGACGATGACATAAATGACCTCATGGATCCCGAGTCGTTCTTGCAGAACAACCCGTTATCCAAGAAGATGGCAACGGCATACGATGTCTGGGAACGCTTCTACGGACTCTCACGAGAGCGACATTACACCCGAGACGAACAGGCATTCCGGATGCGCGAGAGTAAACGATACCAGGCTAAGGGAGTGATGCAACTTATTCCCGACTCTGCACTGATGTATGTTCGTAATCAGGGATTTATGCTAGGGGGAGAACAGGGCTGTTTCTTGTGCGACTGCCTGGACTCGCATCATGATGGTATAGACCCTTCCGCACTGGCCCACTTGCACAAGATGATGTGGGAAAACGTAGCCCGCATGAAACCATTTGCCCTGGCCAAGAATATGCATTTGTACTACATGAACAAAATTTTCGTACACAACCAAGACTACCAGGTGCTCACGATCGAAGAGTGCTACTTGCACATTGTGAAAAACCACACACTCGACCCAGAGATGTTTCTGCCGCGGATCATTCGAAGACAAGAAGCCCTCCTCAGTCAGTTGGTTGCTAGCATGTTCTCTAGCGAGTCGCAATTGCCCGACCCGAAGATCGCAAATGCTCATGCAAAACACCTGTCGGGCCTTCTGGCGCTCCGCAAGATGAAACCGCAAGAGATGAACTACTACAACGTTTCGGCGGTAGGGGACCCAGCCGCGTCGGTTAAGCCCACGAACATGAGCACTGTGACCTGCAGGGTAACTAAAGCGGCCAAGCCAGTAAAACTGTACTCTCTTGGCTGGAAATGACGAGTCTCGTCAAACTTTGTTCAGTTCAGTGCTGCCCTGGTGATAAAACACACACCCCTGAGTCACTCGCTTGTATATTCGTTGCGTAGCTGCGATGTCAGCTCCCGAGACCGTGATGGATACCATTGCGGCCAATTTTGTGAGCGCCCCGGTTGTCGTGGTCTCGCTTATCCTGACGGGGGTCATCAGCGACCTCGTGGCACACACCGAACTCATTATACTGGGAAGCATTGTTGTACTTGCGGCCATCGTTCTGATTCGCCAGGTGCTTCTGTACATCTCGTTCTTGCGCTACGTCCGGGCGGGAGGGAGCACTGGACCTGTCATTGACAATTCTATATTCGTGCCCCTGCAGACCACGTACATCGTCACGATCGGCGTCTTCCTTATCCTCGTCCGCGTCGTCCTCGACTTTGTCATTCTCGGGGCACAGGCTGGTCGAATCGACACGTTTGGCATCACCAACATTGTAATATTCTTCATCTTGGTCTTTGCGTCGCTAGTCGCCAAGATAGGAAGCATGGGTAGCAAAAAAGAATGAGAGAGAGAGAGAGGGCTATCGGCAATTCGTAGTAGTCCATGCGGGTAGAAAATGGGAGGGGTACCTACAGTAAAGACTTTTTGTTGGATTCACTGCTTTCAAATGTATCGAGTTCTGCAGGGTCTTCGAGCCGTGCGATCCGAGGTCCGAGAGTTCTGGAACAACATCAAGGAGTTCAACTCTGGGTTTTGGGGTGTCCTAGTTATCAATGTGCTGACGTCCTATGCGAAACAGCTCTTCTTCTCGACCATCATCCTTCTACTCACAGAGTCCTATCGGTATGACGACAAATCGTCCACGATTATCCTGGGGATATCCAACGCACTCTCCTCTGTCTATATGCTTCTAACTGGGGCAATCTCTGACCACTACGACATTTTCATTGGCCTGACGGCATCCAATCTCTTCACGCTACTGGGCATCGTTTTCTGCATGATTTCTGGTTCGCAGTACATGCTAGTCCTGTCCCTTGTCGTGTTTATCCCCATTGGCTCTTCCCTCGGATACTCAATGGCAATCCTATCTGTGACGGATTTTACGGATTCACCCAAGCTGCTCTCGATCGGATTCGCACTGGTGCATGCCGGGGGCCAGATCCCGCAGCTCCTGGCGTTAGAGACCATCGACATCATCCGAGCGCTGAACGGGCATAATCAGATCGTATACGAACTGAAAATAATTCAGGTCTGTGCACTGGCAAGCTGCATACTGTCGCTTGCCTTCTCCCTCTATCGCTACACGAAAGGATGTCGTACCTTCCGCTGCAAAATACTGCAGGACAACCCCTACGACAAGAACAACCAGGAAACTGGGCACATGTACACGTACGCAAAGATGCATCCCCAGGGAAGGTACGAGCCGTCGTGGACGGACATCGTAAAGATTCTCAGGAAGAAGAGCTACTGGCGGCAACTGGCGTTGGTTGCAATATTGGGCGCTGTACAGACTAACACCTATGTCATGGACCTCCTTTTCCCGTCCTATGCACTCCGTCACTACGGTATCACGACGCCCTATGGGACTATCTCCGCCATCAATCCCCTTATCGTTGTACTGTTAGCTCCGTTACTTCAGCACTTCTTTGAGAGGTTTAGTGCTCGGAGTACATTGATCCTGGGGACGACGATATCAACCGTGGGGATGTTTATGCCTGCCTACGGACTTGTGTCTGGGAGTGTCTTATACTTCATTCTCACATCGGTGGGCGAGTCTATCTGGCAGCCTCGGATGGCGTCGGAGATCATGAAGTATGCAGAAGAACAGAGCAAGGGCACCTACAACGCCCTTGTCCGCGTCCCCAACTTTGCCCCTCAACTGGCAGTGAGTATACTAGGGGGGTTTCTGCTCTCGACCTTCTGTCCTGGCCCAAACGAGTGTAACTCACTTGCATTCTGGTCTGTCCTCGGCGGAGTGGCCGCACTGACTCCCGTCTTGCTGGCAGTGGTGTGGCGTACACGGCTGTTTGAACCTGTCCGGTCAGAGGATGACGAGATATCGGTTGTCATGTCCGACTGGACGTTTATCGAGGACCCCCGCAAGCACAACATCCCAGTGGCGCAAGTAGAATCGAATGATCTCTCCTTTAGTTTAGACCAGAAAATGTAAGTAAACAAATGTATTGATGTTTTTTGTGACCCCCCCCGGGAGGGCTTCATACATTCTCCATTGCCCACGCCAGCAGTTCGTCCACCATCTTTGGCTCCAGTGGCATTATCACATTCCACCTCCTGGAGAACCCATTCGCCAACATACGGTACTTGACGATTCCATCGTCGAGTAGAAGGCAGTTGAAGAGGCGTGAGCGCAACGATCCCTCTGTCAGACGGAATATGACAGAAAGTGCAAGATCTGCGATGACGACTTGCATTGGGTCTCGTTCAATGCACTTCGCGACGTATTTGCTGTGCGTGTCTTTCTTGTGTCGACATTTCGATAGTTTCTCTCTGTTCCATTTTCTAATTGCCACCTCAACTGCCTTCCATAGGGGATGGGCCCGTTCCGCAGCCTTCGCAATGACATTGTGAATCATCGGGAGTGTAAGTCTGTCGCCTGGAGTAACCAGTTGCGCAGGCGAACGCGGCGCCTGGTCGTACACCGTAACCGACCTAAACGACCCCAGGAAGTCATGCATATCTTGAATCGACGTCTCGCCATCCTCGAACAACGTCTGGAAGTTGGATCCACCGTACGCAAGCAGGTCAGTCCTGTACACGACGTTCTTGAAATCCTCGCAGTGTTTCGTGTACAGGGCCAAGAGTTCGCGTGGCGGCTTCATCAAGACCAATACTGGATCCGAAGCCAGGTTCAATTGAATCAGCGCTGCCTCTACATAAGTCAAGTCCCGATGGTAGTTATCGTCCAATGGATCGCATGATATCGACTTCCCATTGGCCGGGGTTACGGGGTCAACGGGAATCGACAGTCCATCGTCGAACTCTCTTCCTTCGCACGGAGACAAGCACGCAGATTTCATTCCCGCCAACACCTGAGACTTCTCCGCGCCTTGAGACCCGAACAGCAGTTGCGCGTAGCGCTTCATGCGTGCCCACTTTAGCGTCGGATCTCCCTCCCCGACCAGGTAAAACTCAGCCTGTGGCAAGGTCGCCACCGCTAGAAGATCGTCTGGTTCGAGATCCGTCAGGACTCCGATTGCTCGCCTGTCATACGATACGCTCTTAAACATCGGCTGCTACGTTTTAACGAATGAAATGGAACGATACATTGCTTTATTCTACCCTTTTCAGTTTTAGACCCGACCGACAGACAGGCTTCTCTTGGCGCCCCCTACTTGGTTCATACAGGCTTGCCCAAGAATTGTTATCAGCAAAAGGATAACTACTGCGCCTGCGATCACCGAGACGGAAACAATGCCGGACTCTGTGGCGGTTGGAGGTGGACGGGGGGTAGGCACAGGCGATGGTCCAGTTGACGGATTTGTAGGCGTACCCGGAGAGGGGCCAGGAGACGAAGAGGAGAGAGGTGGATTGGTAGTAGAGGGATTGGAGGGAGAGGGGGAGGGATCCGGGGCAGTAGTCGGAGAGGGCATGAACGAGGGAGACGGGGTTCCTATAGCTACACCAGAATTGCATTGGACTACAGAGCCGTCTGCCTGCGTGACTGCACCACTGAGGGCTGCGCCCATAATGCACTCATCGGCAGCACTGCATGTGTACTCGTGACAGGGGTCTTCGTTAAGATTTCTGCAGTCGACAACTACTTCAGCGTACCGGCCAACCGTGTTATCACAGAAAATAGAAAAACAGCTTTGATCGATCGATACCGGAGTTTCCGGAGCAAATACACATAGATATATCTGATTGTGACAGATGAACGGGTTGTCTTCACCCACTAGGCCAGGGTTTGCACACACGTACTCGTCCCGAAGTACTGGACTGGGACTCGCGGGTAGCGGAAGTCCCGCACAGTCTGCCACTGACGTACAGGGGGTATCTGGAACCGGGGAAGCGGTCGTGGAAAGTCCAGACGTAGTGGAAGAGAAGGTCGTAAGAGGGCCAGTAAATGTAGTGGAAGCGAAGGTCGTGGGAGGGCTAGTAAATGTAGTGGAGGTCGTGAGAAGGATGGTAGGGATCGGTCCAAATGTAGTGGAGTCCGTACTGGTCGAACCACCGCCAGCACATTGGTCGGGATCGAATACCTCTAGGCACGCATTAGGACAGTCTACTGGATCTACGTACTCGCATACGTCCCCTATTACTCCTGCTATACAAGCCCCTGTACCGCATGTCACGTCTCTACAGTCCGCATCGACTGAACAAGGAATGAGGAGGGCTGCCGTTGCACTCCATGCAATGGCCGCCAGTATAACCACAATGGCATGGGCCGCGCGTTTCAGATTCATCAGTATTTTTTTGAAGGGACTGAACTGTACTTGCTATACTACGTACAGAGTCTTTGGCCAGAAATAGCTGACTTGGTCGTGACCAAGTGGATTGGTCGCCCACGCCAAGATGTTCCTTTCAGACATGCCATCATTCATTAGTTAATTGATAAGTAGTTACATAATTTTTGTTTTCTTAAGATGGGATTCTCCAATCTCCTCCCCATCCTGCTCTGATCGTTGTTTTCGTTTCAGAGAAACACCGATACTCCTCTTCTTCTTCTTCTTCTCTTCTTTGAGTTTGTCGAGAACATCGAAGATAGCATCCAGAGTACAATTGATACCATAATCTTCGTTGTCTTGAGTAACATCAGATAAGATATCCTCATCCCCATCTTCACCCGATTCCAATTCCTCAACAACCTTTTCGACCTCAGCTATTACCCAGAAGACAAACGAACCGATGATCAAATCTCTGCACACGTGTCCAGAGAGATCACTGTAGATGGAACAGGGGGCGGAGAATGAAAGACCTTCATACTGCTGCATGTCGTAAGACCCATCGTCACCAAAGGGATCGTGTCCAACATACTCATCGGAACACTTGATGACAAAGCCGGAATCGCCAACCGGTACTGGAATCATGACATGATCCAATCGTTCCAGGTAAGCCTCGTTGGAAGCATTTTCGTACTCGCTCTCATCACTGGAATCTCTCTCTCGTGCTTCTCGGGCCTCGTCGTCTCGAATTTTCTCCAACCAGGCACATTGGTAGTGGATGCAAGGAAGCTCACTAGTGTGATAATCGACGAAGATGTTGTGGTAGAGATCATAGTGAGTGATTCCATTCTCACTCATCCGACTCTTGGTGGCGGCGATTAACTGTCTTCGGTCCGTGGGTCCAGTATATTGGTTCTTGATGGTTTTCACGCGATTCTCGAAGAGAGTGTTGACCCGCTTGCGAGCTTTGTATCCACAAGCGAGGTCAAAGATGAACTTCTTGAGGGAGGCGTTGTCTGCATCCTGGAGAGAGGGACACTCCTTGTCAAAGGCAAGCAGTATACCAATTTCCTTGAAGAGACAATCCTGTGTATATGCAATCTCCTCGTCCCACACTCGAGGGATCTCGGGAAAGTGTTTGAAGAGGGGGGTGACAGCAACAGGGGTTTCGATAGAATCAGACATCTACCCGTTAGTTTATACAGGTGGGGAGGGGGAGGAGGGGGAGGAGGGAATAAATGAGAAGATGGGAGTACTTGTTAGGCGATCAGTGAGTGCAAACAATGAAATGAGTCGGTCGAGAGTAGAGAACAGAGAGCGAGCGATAGTGAGAACGAGAGAGAGAGACAGAGCGAACTGACCAGTTGCGGTATGGTGCAGCATCATTGAACGCAACATTTATGTTTTTTTATCACATAGATTACATACTTTGTCTGCCAACTTGTTATTTCTTTTCCTTTTATGTAAGGAATTCTAGAATACTTTCCAAATATAGTATTAGCATATTGTAATATATTGAGGAAGAGTCCGTTCGCTAAAAATAAATTTGGCAGACACATTATTCTACTTTTATGGGTTTTATTTCTGAATTCTTGGGCGACGGTGTGCGCGTATGAACACGCTCCATTCACTAAACGTACATCTACATACACATACCTGGATGGACCACGTGTACCTCGACCTCCATGAGCTCCCCACTGGGCTCGACATTCTTGCCACCGCGTCGTGCGATGAACTTCATCGACTCTGTGGGTATGTGTCTCGTGCCGTTGATTCCGCATATCTGCCATCCTGACGGTATCGCAGTGCACCAAACCCAAATCTTCTGCACCAGGAACTCTACGTCAATGATGTCTGGATATACGAGATTTTCCCCCACTTGGCCAATCAGGACAAGTTCATGTGTCGTCTTGTCACGAAGCCATGGTGCACTGAGATATCCAAGTTGATCACCCGTATCAAGCGTGTCCAGCATATTTCGCCAGATGGGACGGTAAACAGACCGTCGGTCATCCCACATCTTCCCAGTCTTCATGCTTTGGCGCTAAGGCATGCGATGCCGCATACGGTTCGGGTCGAAGATATTGGCAACGAATGCGTTCTCCAGCAACTCGATCACCTCATGTTGGATAACACATTCGGACTGCGCATGCAAGTGATATTCCAGTTGCAGAATCTGACCTACATTCACATGCATCGCAGCGTCTTGAATATCCATGGGATCAGTCTTCTCCCGTGTTTGAGCACCCTGGTGCTTACGGAATGCGTGGTAAAGGACGACGTAGACTCAGCCGCGTGTATATTTTCTCCTTCATTGGAAGCCATCTACAGCCAAAACACGGACTACTACTCTCCACACACCGTCGAGCTGTTCCACTCGGACGTCACGTCACTGTACCTCACTGCTCATTGGTCGATGGACCCGAGGGCGCACTTCACCGAGACATCGCATCTCTATCCATTTTCCTCCACTCTTCTTGAGCTGGTCTTGAAGTGCGACGAACGCAACCCGCACGACTTCGTCAATTTCCGCAGTCTCTGCCGTCTCGTGACTCTCGTGGTCTGCAACACCCCGTACATGTCCTTGGATACGCTTCTTCTCCCACCAACTCTACTAAACCTGTCAATCCAAGGCGAATGGGTCATCAATGACCAGATTTGCCAGATGGCCTTCTCTACGCTCACAGTGCTTCACCTCGAATGTCATCTCGAGTTCAAGCACATTGGCCTATCCCGCCTGAGCCGCCTCCGGAGACTATCCATCCTCGCACCATCCGAGCTCCATTCCCGCCTTCTTCCTCCGCCCGATGTCCTGGAGGAGTTCGTAATTCACACATTTGAAAAGTAGGGGAGATGGGGTCGCGTAAATTTTGTACAACTTGTGAAAAATATATAGAAT
>Ga0136600_1000677_pt1 | contig 17882 bp, 28 predicted proteins | sample AntRauMFilla2698_FD_104634 | JGI IMG/M metagenome (GOLD analysis project Ga0136600, IMG submission 104634) | Saline lake microbial communities from Rauer Islands, Antarctica - Metagenome Filla 2 #698 | ecosystem: Environmental > Aquatic > Non-marine Saline and Alkaline > Saline | place...
TGATCGAGTCCAGAAACGAAAAAACCCCCAGACCCGCCACCGAAGTGACGGGAAAGGGGGCTCTGGAGAGACGGTGGTTATTCCAAATTTTCGGCTGGCATGTCAGCGATCGCCTCGGCAACGAGTATAGGCCATCTTGCGATGTGCTCCACGCTGTTGTGCTCTGCTTCCGCAATCTCGTTGGCGACTTCGTGGATCGCGTCGATGATCTGTGATACATCCGGCGATCCATCGAGCAAGACGCCTCGCTTGGCGGAATAGTCCCGCGCCCCCTGCCAGTTGGACGTGTAACTGTAAGTTGCGTTGACGATCGCTCGGCCGTCTTTGTGTTTGCGAACACCGATAAACCATCTGGTCATTCGGTTAGCTTGACACTCGATCTGTCCATCATGGGACTTGTCGCTGGCCGAGGCAAACATCGGCCAGTTTTCCTCATTGATCGTCACGGGTGGACGGCCGGTGAGCGTGATTGTTCTTGTGTTTGACATCGTGAAACCTGTAGATGTGTTGCAACATGAAAACCGTGTTGCGTCGGTACCGCAAGCGTCGCGGGCAGTCGAGCCCCTTACAGGGACTCTCGTGTTCACGGCGGTTACGCCTCTGTGGTGGAGTGTAAGCAGCCTGATGGGCCGAAGCAAGGTGGACCGCAGGGTGGTCAGCCCACTTGATAGCTGGGCTATCCTCGTTGCTTTGTAGTTGGTGAAAACAGCCATGCCGCATACGGCACGACGATAACGATCCCGATGATCGAACCGACCCACTCGGGGCCGATCCAATCGCAGGCTGTGTTGAACAGATCAAGCATCGACCACCTCGCTTGAGATGACTTCGACGATTTCGTATCCGTGTTCGTTCCAGTAACAATCCTCCGAGGCCCCCACAGCTCGCAGGACGGCCTCTTGGAACGTCGGCGGGTTATTGTGGCCGAACGGTCGTCCATCGTGAGCGCTGACCGTTGTGAGTTGCCAATCGCTCGTCCGGTCGGTTCGGGTGGCCCGGTGGATTAACAACTGGCCCCCAGATTCGTTGACTAGGCGAACGGCCTTGGCCCCAGCGGTGATGAACAACGCATTGCGTGCTCGTTTCCGCTTGGCCCATTTGCGTTGGGCAAGATCGCGTCGGAACTCCAGGTACGTCGGGTCGTCGCCGTGCTTGGCTTTGAGTGTTGCGGTGGTCATGATCGTTTGATTCCTATCCGTTGGCTGGGTTGAGAGACGAACGACGCTTGCAGTTGTCCATCGTGATCTTCAAGAAGCCCTTGAGCTCGTCGATGTTGTAAGCCGTTTCGCCGTCAGCGTTCTTGAGTGTCATGTAGGGCGTCGGCGTGAAGCCGCCTTTGTTGAGCCAGCCCTTCATATCAAGGCAAGCGTAAAAGGCCTCTTCGTGATCGCCATCTTCCAGTGCTTCAAAGATGCGAGCAAGACATGCGTTGGGGTCCATTATTGTTCTCCAGGTTTGTGTGGCGGTTTGTCCGCTACAAGGTGGTGAGGGGGGTGGTGAGTGGCCGACGTTTGTCAGATGCAACTCGCAAAGACTTGATAACAATCTCACGATGTTCATCATTGAAAGGGGCCAGGTCTTCAATGGGCTCTCCCATCATTTGCAGCACTCTTGCTGCGATCAGTGGATGTAGTTCCTCAAGCATCTTGAATCTCCAAAGTGAGTGAACGGCCTGTCTACAAAAAAAGCCCCCAGTCCGAAGACTAGAGGCTTGTAGCAAGGTGGTGACCGGGGTGGTTAGCTGGCCAATTGCAACGCAAGATCGTAAGCACGACGACCCATATCGGCAGCGGTCCCCCGCATCATCGAAACGACACGTTTCTCGTTATCCGATCCGTACTTGTGGCTCAAATACTGAGTGACCCCGTTGTACGCTGACCATGCCGTTAGATCGTTTGGCGATTGCCCCAAACCGTCAACGGCCATCCCCACCATGTCGTTGATGCGTTTGCCGATCTTCTTGCCGATCGCATCGTCGTCAATGTCAGGATCGACCGAGTTGACCATTTTGACATACGCTCGAATGTCCGACAGATTGACTTTGCATTCCATCATCGTGCGATACTGCTCGCCAGTCGCATTGAATTCGCGGTCGATCAGGTCGATGGTCTCTCGAATCGTCGACAACGCTTGCTCTTGCCCTTTGGTGTGACGGACACGAAGTAACTTCGATGCGTTGTTGCTCTTGGCCATCGCCAACGTGTTGCTGCAAACGACCCGTTGAGGCGTGAACCCCAAATACGTCGCTTGTGACCCATCGTGAGCGGTCGAGAGCATGAGATACTTGGCGATCTCGTCGCCCCCACCGACATCCACGTTGTCCCGAAGGATGCGAGCCATCACCCAATCAACGCGGCCCCCTTGCAGAGTCCCGGCGGTCTCGATCGACACTTCCCGAGTTTCGAGCCACGGTTGGAACCAATCGAACGCCTCCCGAGGTTGCAATGGCTGGTACTTGCTGCCGACGGTCCCAAGGGCTTTGTAAGACCCATCGGCATACCTACGCACAGTGACGTAAGACCCTTCAACTTCGTCACACGGTTGTCCGTCCTCTTCATCGAGAACGTAGAAGCAGCGGCCTTTGATGATCGTATCGTCCATGTCGGCGAGTCCGATGCAGGCGGCAATGTCGAATCGTCGATCATCGTCTTCGGGAATCACCGTTCCCTCTTTGTGCCATGCGGACTGTCCGACCATGAGTCCCTTATCGAAGTAAGCGGGCATTGTATCAATCTCCAGAATGAACCAGGTGCTACCGAGCCAAGTGCCCGGTGCTGTCGGTCCAAGGTGGGCAGGGGGGTGGTGGCTGGCGGAATTCAATTCAAGTCAATCGATGCAATGGAAATGCAATGGAAACGCGACTGACGGATTGCGATTTAACGCGACTGGCGGATTTCGATAGACGTATCGCGTTCGCATCGCAACGCATCCATGACCAACCACCCCCCTGCCCACCTTGAAACGAACCCGGCGACAGACCGGGGCAAGACGTTCACTTGATTCTGGAGAATCGCAATGACCACGACAAACAATCAGATCCTTTCCGAAGTCGTTTATGGCAAAACGACTTTCACCGCACAACTCACTACTTTCGGGGGACGATCCGATGCTACACCAGTTTTGCAGTTGCAGGCCGGTCCCCGGGGGCGCTTCCGATCCATCTATCGCGACGAACTAGAAGCGATTCTCGGCGATGCTAAGACGTTCCAGAAGATGCTCGACGCGATGGACGCAGCCATGGCACAGCAGTCCGCGCCGACAGTGGAAGCGCCGACAGTTGCAAACCCGGCCATGCCGGCCATGCCGGCCGAGATGCTCGCAATGTTCGCGCAGTTCATGGCATCGCAGGGGGGGGCGCCGTCAAACGAGGCGTCGGCGGACACTAAACCCGCCAAGCAGGCCAAGACGCCCGCTAAATCGGAATCAACTTCGTCGCTCGGAGATCGAGTCAAGGCTAAACTGAACCGTTGAGATCACAACGAACAAACACAACCGCTCGCCCCAATTGTTGAGGCGAGCGGTTTTTTCGTGCGCCGATTGTCTAGACAAATAAAAACCCCGCGTGATTGTGTGTCACGCGGGGTTTTCTCGTTTCACAACGCAGGCGAGTAGTTAGCAATCCAATACGCCTAGCAACGCGCCGAACCGGATTGCTTTGCGGATGTCGACTAGCGACCGCTTCCATGATGCCACCGTGACTCCACGAATTGAAGCGTATTTCGACTGCGTAGCGGTAGGATGCTCAACTAGCAGACAGATCGAATCGACCACCCAGCCCGGTGCGTTGTCACACTGCGCACCGAGTTCGTACAACGAAACGAGATGGCAAGCAAACTGCTCGTTATCCAAACGCAGGCGAGAGACGCGGATTGTGTCATCGCTATCGCGATGGCTACTTTCGTAGGGCAGGTTCAGGCCCTGATCGTTATTCGTGTCATCAAACCCGAACAGCGCGACCGGCTGACCGTCGACCACTAGCTGATTCGCCTTCCAGTAGCCACCTCGAATTTTGCGAGCGCTACCGATCCATTGGCTAGCATTGGCCGGGACTGCCAGACGACCCCGCAATACTGCGTCAATCACGCTTGAGTACAGTTCCGATACGCACCAAGACACCGCATCGTCGACATTACCGGCTCTGTTATGATAGTATCGCTTCAGCGCCTTCTCGATCGCGGGCAGGCTCTCTTGGAACGATTCCGCAAGCAGGGCCGATTCCGCATCGTCCAGGGCACTACGCACAGCGTCCCGCGATGCGCTGAAGAATGCGGCGCACAGATCCTCCATCGTCGCGTCATCATCACCGAGCACGTCCGCCAGAGCTGCGTATCGCTCCGAATCATCACCGACGCCCCGCGCATCATCACGCCCCGTCCTATAGTGCTTGCGCCCCGCACGCATAACCATCAAAGCGAGAACCCCGGTTATGATGCGACCGTTGGTATTATCGCCATCGTCAAACGGTTCCACCCGCCGCACCACAGACCCAAGGGGCATTGTCTCAGGTAACTCACGATCAGCCCGCCAAGGGCAGGCAAACGGAAAAGCAGCGCGTACGCCACCACACAGGTCTAATTCATCAACTTTCATAATCCGATCCTTTAGGTTATCGGTAACTCGGATGCGTCTGACAAAGTGTCAAACGTCTGACAAGACGTTACGCGAGATCGTTTCAGCAAGTCAATTCAGATTCTTGCGAGAATGTTTTCCACAAGCGCAATTCCGAACACGCTACCGGCGCTCAGATCCAACGATTCGCCTACGCAAACCGCTATAGCAATTGTGGATAAGTATTCCTGGGAATCTCGTGGGATCGTGGGGTTTGCGGTTGACATGCATTCGGTTTTATGGTTGAAACGAGATGCCTGATCCTTTTCGTTCGCGTTCGCCGTGCGTAAGTCAAGCAGCAGCAAGGAGTTACGTCGATGGGGGTGGCCCGACCCCGACCGGCCCCGCTGTATACTATATATCCCACCCAAACTATTTAGTCCCCCACAGGGCCAACGGTCGTTGAACTGGGGAAGCTGGGTAGACTGTGACTTATAAGGGGGGATTATCGCTTTGCTTCTGCGTTTACAGAACGGTTTCCAGTGATCCAGATTTGTGATTAAGGTTAATCACCGGCTCACACTCGCTGTTCAGGGGTTACCTGTCAGTCCACGCCGTCAGTCATTTGCAAGGGGTTTGCTGGCTCAGGGCTGACTTATGGGTTTCTCACCCGGCCTGAGCTTTCAGACTTTGGTGAAGCGGTTGGTGCTGAGGTGCTAGCTCATGGTGGCGCGGGGACCGCTTCGTCTGTTCCCCTGGTCGAGATGTTTCAAAACTTTCATCGGTTCTCGACACCCGACCTACGGATTCTTCAGTAAACGTCAACCAATTGGAAGGAAAAAAATCAAAAGTGTCGCAACTTCGTTCACTTTGGTTCGCGTTTCCTGTACTCTGGCTGTCTCAGAATGAGATTGTGTCTCAAAATGAGACGATGTTTACCGATTTCGAGTTAGTCACAGGTCAATGGGAGTGATGGAACATGCCAAAGCAAGTACGGGTTGAGACGCCAGAGGCTTTTTACAAGAGCCATCAGCAGAGCAAGAAGTCGATGTGGGACTGTCTCATGGATATCGGCACTGACTGGACCTTTGAGCCCGGCGTTGATTTTGCGAAGGGGGCAACCCCCAGGTCTTTGATCGATCGCCTCAAAGGATGGCTTCGCAATCGAGGGCACGACTACAAGGTTCTCAGGAACGTCGGCAAGAACGGAGCTGTCACGATCCGCTTGGCGGAATGGACGCAAGAGGAAAGGGAGGTTCGGGATAAACGAGCAACAGCTCAGCGCCGTGGGTGGGCGGCCAAACGCCTTCGGGAGAAGCAGGATCAGGGATAGTCCTGCGATTCCCCAAGAGAGAACCCAGGGTGAGACACATCCTTTCAACCAAGCGGGTTTGAGTCCCGAGGCTCTGGGTTTTCTCTTTTCTTGCTGGGCGATCTGGGACCAAACGTGTCACCAGGCGGTGTATTTTGGGCACCCGCACTCGCTGCTTAGTGGATGTTTTCCACCAACTCCCTTGATCGTCGACCAATTGCCGCTATGATCCCCGAACAAAAACGAAGGCCGGCAAATGTGCTAACGACACAGATGCCGGACCATCTAAGCCAATCCCTCAGAATGGATTCACTTCAATGGCGCTTCCTCCGCACTCAGATATTAGTCATCTGGGAAGCTGCGCGGAGAACAAAGTTCAGACATACAAGTGTATTCACGCGCTCACGCAGAAAGGAGGCGAGTCGATGAACTGACCGCGCATAAAAAAAAGCACGCTGGCAGGCGTGCTTGTTCCAAGTTTTCGTCGCTGATTGTTATACCCTAAGAAAGTTCCCAATCAGCTATTTCCAGATTACAAACCAACCCAGTGAGGGTGGCCGTTACCGGTATGGATGCACGATAGTGCCTGCCAGCGGCTAAGTCAAGGATTATTTGAAATGGCAAAAGCTCGATTTAGAGCAATTGAAGACGACGTTCTATACACCTGCGATGAACTACGGGAGATCGTCGGGAAGTCGATGGCCGAGGTGAAGCGATTCGTTCGCGAGCAATGTGTCCACTCCGAACCCTGGGAAGGATGCCTAATGGTTCTGGGTCTGGACTTCAAGAATGCGGTCATCGGCGCGACCAAAGTGGATACAGTGGAAGCTAAGGCCGAGCGTCGGCGGAAGTCGGGCGCGGCATCTCGGACAAAGGAATCGTCGAAAACCCCATGAATCATTGTGCGCCCACTGTGCGGGTGAGCGCGTTTTGGAAATCGTCGAAGGGCTGCTACTACTTGAAGTGGCGGCCCTTCGGCTCGCGGTCTGTTAAGACCCAGAAGACCGAAATCATCACCCGTTCCAAGAGATCGAAGCGAGCGGCCGATAAACTGGCCGACGAGCTTCAGAGCAAACTGAATTCCAAGCTGAATTCGGGGAACGAGGGATGGACGTGGGATCGTTTCTGCGATCGCTACCTGACTGACCATCTCAGTGACACATCGAGCGACAACCGATACAAGTGGTCTGCCGTCTGTAAACGCGTCGATGCCGTTGCGGGCCGGGACATTCAAGGGGAGTTCGTTCTTTCGGACGTGTCCCCTCTGTTCCTCGCCTCGGTGGAAACTGCGCTTCGACGGGGGATTGATGGCTTTAAGCCGATCGCGGTCGGATCGATCCCGAGTTACATGGCAACGCTCCGAAGCGGTCTTTCGTGGGCGGCTTCCCTGGAGTTGATGCGATACATGCCGCCGAATCGAAGACGTGGCCGACAAGAGCAGAACCTTCCTGCGATGCGGTTGATCCCGATCAGTGAGGAATCGCTGCGGAAGATGCAGGACGTTTGCCCGGGCCTGGTTGGATCCCGGTCGGCGGCGAGTGTTCAGGAATACCTGGAAGCTCTTTGGCTCAGTGGTTGTCGGATGCGAGAGCCGTTGGGGATGCACGCAACCCGCCGTGACTGGCATTACCCGATCGGACTCGACACGCCGACACCGATGATGTCGTGGACTTCCGCCCAGAAGAACCGGCGTGCGCAGGTCGCCAGGATTACCAACGACTTCGCATCGCAGCTGCGGGAGCGGGCGGATCGGACGGAAGCGATTTACCAGCCGCGTTGCGAGACCGGCGAAGTGAAAGACCGAACCGCTCTGTCCAAGCTGATCTCCGCGATCGGAGCCAAGGCCGAGGTGATCGCCGAACCCGGGTCGCCACCGAAGACGGCCACGGCCAAACACTTCCGGTCGAGCATGGTCACGCGATGGAGCCTGCGTGGGATGCCTATCCAACTGTGCCAGGAGATCCTGCGGCATTCGAGCGAGACAACGACGCGGAAATTCTACGTCGGTGATCTGCAAGGGAAGATCGACTTCGATGAATCGCCGTACAAACAATCGTGATTTGGTGACCAGTTTGGTGACCACGGGAGTCTTCCTGACTTTGATTGGTTTTGAAAAGTGAAACATTTCTTATAAGTAGGGCTGACAGGAATCGAACCTGCACTCCAGTAAAGGAACTGGATCCTAAATCCCTTTGTCTTACGCTAGCCGTCTCTCAGCCTTCGTGAACCTGATTCGCGTGGGCTGTTTTGCGTATAGGAGGCAAGGGGATTCCTGCGTTTCGTGGCGTGAGCGTTGGTTCGCACGCCGTTTGGTGACCAATTTGGTGACCACGACATGGATGGGGATCGAGACACCTGAGTCGGGGGAAATGGATCTTTGTCGGTTTGCAAAGAAATCCGAAACTTTTACCTGCGGTCAGCCTCGGTGCGCCGTCGCCATCCTTGGCTAGCCGGGTGCCGGGGATTGTCCGTGGTCACCGATCTGGAATCACGCAGCCGCTCGCTTAATTTTCCACTCGTGCGGTCGACAACTCAACTTTTCAAGGCTTCGGCCTACCCCGTTTCGTTTCGGCCGCACACTCCAGAACGAACCGGGGTTTTTTTGTGCTCGAAAGGAATGAGATGAATGTTCGTGATAATGAATCGTTGATGTTGGATGAAGCCCTCAACGAGATCGCATCGATCGACAAGACCCAGGACGATGCGAGGAAGCGACGCAAGATTGTTTGCGACGCCATCGTGGAAACGCTCAAGGGACATAACGTCGCTTTTAAGTACGGAGACAAGATTCGCGCCGGCAACTTGGTGATGGAACTCGACAGTCTCTACGGTCTGAGGGTCAGCAAGGTCGAATGCGTCCCCACCTTTGAAGTCCTGATCCCACTGTCTAGCTGAGGTCGAACCAATCAAGGATTTGTAGATAGGCATGGCGGCGCGTCGTGGTGAAGCAAGCGACGTTACCGAAAGGTAGGAACCGGGGATTTGCCACCCCATTGTGACCCATCGAGGCGTAGCTCACTGGTAGAGCGGCCATCCAAGAAGCGTTTGCGGAAAGGTGGCGTGCGTCGGTTCGATTCCGATCGCCTCGAATGTTTTGAAAGTCCTGTTCTTCAACACCAAAGGGAGTGTGGCGTGTTGGTTCTTAGTAGACGCATTGGTGAAGCCATCATGATTGGCAAGGACATCAAGGTCGTTGTCGTTGACATTCGTGGCGACAAGGTTCGTATCGGTATCGACGCGGATCGGACCATCGACATCCATCGGGATGACATTATTCAAACCCAACCCAAGAATGAAAGGAATGATAAGTGATTCAGTTCACCGCTATTGAACGTTTTGATGCTGGCACCAACGAAGAGTATCACGCTGGGCCAGGCGTCAGTAACTCGAAGATGAGCAGGTTCCTCGATGACCCGGCTCTGTACGACGGTCTTTACAACACGGGTCTGATCGAACCCAGTGGCGATACGCCGGATAGATTGCTCGGCACCGCCCTTCATGAGATGACGCTCGAGGGTGGGCTGCAAACGTCGACCGTGCTGGATCCCGAAGTGACCGGGGTTTCGCGTGATGAGTATTTGAAGATCGCCTCGAAGTTTCGGATCGCGACTCGGATTCCCGATCATGTGTTGAACGAGCAAGGTTATTGCCGTGGCAAGCCTTACACGGATTGGGCCAAGTTGCATAAGGGCAACGTGTTGATGAAAAGCGAGGAGTTCGATCAGCTCGAGCAAAAGGTTCGATCGTCGGTCGTTGTTCCCGAGGGCCAGGTTGTCACGTCGAACGAGACATACGATCAGCTTCGTGACATGGAGGACGCCTTGCGTGCTCACGACTCGGCCAATCGTCTGCTGTTCGGTGAAGGTGAAAGCGAGGTTCCGTTGATCGGCGAGCACGCGGGCACCGGCATTCTGACGCGATGCAAGTTGGATCGATATAGCGAGACGGCGATGGGCGGTTTCGTTGCCGACTTGAAGACCGTGCGGAGTGCATCACCGAAAGGGTTTGCCAACGCGGTCGCCGACTTCGGGTATGCCCGGCAACGAGTCTTGTACGGCAGCATGGTCAACGCGTTGCTGGGTCGCGAGGTTCCGTTTCACTTCGTCTGCGTTGAGAAAAAGAAACCTTATCGCGTGGAGGTCTACGAATTGGAACCGGCTTGGATCGATCAAGCGGTCGAAGAGATCGAGAAGGCGTTCCGTGGTCTGCGTCGATGCGAGTCGAGCGGTATCTGGAAGCACGAACATTACGGCGATGTGTTGTCGCTGCCAATGCCGAATTACCTGAACTACAAGAAAGAATGGGAGGCAAGCTGAATCCGACCTAAGACGAACTAATCTTCCTTTCCACAGAAATCAAATTGATATGAGTCAAGACAAACAAATTGCGAAGTCCGCCCCAACGATTCGCGATCATCTTTCGGGTGAACATTTTAAGAACGAGATCGCCAAGATACTCCCTGACCACATGACGCCCGAGCGGATGGTGCGGGTTGCTATTACGGCACTGACCCGCACTCCCAAACTGGCCCAGTGTTCTCAGGCTTCGTTCTTCGAGGCGATGATGAGCTTGAGCCAATGGGGACTCGAGCCCGATGGTCGCAGGGCGCACTTGATTCCCTATGGAACCACTTGCCAGCTCATCATTGACTACAAGGGATTGGTGGAACTGGCGTACCGATCCGGTGTTGTGTCGTCGATCCATGCCGACGTTGTCCATGAAGGCGACCTGTTTGAGTACAGCAAAGGCATCGTGGCCGATCATGTCCCGTGGTATTTGCGACGGGACGAGGACAAGCCGGAAAGCGAGGGTGATGTGATCGCGGTGTATTGCGAAGTCCGAATGAAGGACCGCGAACCCAAGTGCGAGGTCATGTCCAAGGATGCCGTTGAGGCAATCCGCAATCGGTCCAAGTCTGGCAACAACGGGCCATGGAAAACCGATTGGAGCGAAATGGCTAAAAAAACGGTGTTCCGTCGTGTGTCCAAGTGGTTGCCATTGTCGGCAGAGATTCGCGATGCGTTTGAGAAGGACGACGAGGATGTTGTGTTTGAAGGACACGTCCGATCGACCGGGATTCAACGACGCAAACTCGGCGACATGGGAAGCGGTTTGGACTTGTCGACAGAGATGCAAGAAGAATCGCCACTGATCGCCGAATCAGCGGACGGCAAGAGCGAAGCATTCGCATCGTACGAACGTCGTCTCCTGTCCGCATCGAGTCACGACGCGTTGATCGAGATCGGCGGCGAGTTCGATGGCGATGAAGATTTGAGCCCGGCGGAAAGCAAGCAGTTGGGCGCGTTGCTCAACGAGCTAGCCAAGAAGGATTAACCGCCGGCGTGGCGGTGAGGATGTTACTTCAACCAATTGGAAAAGAGGACTGATGTGATGGGACAAGTTTACGGAATGGAAGAGTTGACACTGTCGGCTATCGCGGAGATGGACGGCGGGCGGATTGGGGAGGCGATGAAGCAAGCCCTCAAGCGTATCGCTCAGGACATGGACGATCGTCCCGGCGATGACCGGCCACGAAAGATCAACCTGGAAATCGCCACCATCCCGGTGATCGGCGAACGCCTACAATCGCAGCTCCCAGATGGGACGTTGCTCGTGTTCGGATCGGCAGACATCCACAGCATCGTCGGCTAATGAGCATCGAGCAATTCCTCGCTGATTACCTGACCCACGAGTCGGCACCGCTTCACCGTGAAACACTTCTCAATGAAGTGGTGCGAATCTGTCGGGTTAGCCCCGATGCTCCCAAGGGCAAGCGGTCTGATTGGCAGGACGGCCTGGACGCGCTCATCCAATCAGGCGACGTGATCGCTGCGGGTGAGCGAGTCCAGATCGTCCGGCGCGATCGCGGTGAAAGCTCGTCGGAACAACCCTCCCTGTTTTAGACCCAATTGAAAGGACACACGGATGAATTCAATCCCAGAGAAACGATTGGCAAGCCCCGGTCGTATGCCGAGCGACATCGACGGCGACGTACCTATTAGGACGTGCCTACACTGCGGTCGGTGCCAATACGAAGACGAGATGCGGCGGGTCAAGCCCTATCACGATTACAAGGATGGATACGACTTTGTTTGCCAGCAGTGTGCCGTAGACGTTGCACCGGAAGAAGAACTGGGAATGACTCTCAATGACTACGCGGCCGAGGCTCATGAAGCCAACTTGAAATGGTGGCACGATCCCAAGACCGGGGAGCGGATCGAACGCAACAGAGGCGAGCAGATGATGTTGATCGTCAGCGAGATCGCCGAGGCGATGGAAGGAGCTCGCAAAGACTTGATGGATGACAAGCTCCCGCACCGCAAGATGGAAGAGGTCGAGATGGCCGACGCGGTGATTCGCATTCTGGATTACTGCGGCGGTCACGGATTGGATCTGGAAGGAGCCTACCGGGAGAAGATGGCGTTCAATGCGCAGCGTGCCGACCACAAGGCAGAGCATCGGTTGGCCGATGGCGGGAAGAAATTCTAATCATGAGCAAGTCATCAACGATCGAGTGGGTGTTAATCGAAGACGAATTGCCTCCTGACAAGGAGCACGTTCTCGCCACCCTTCGCGACGGCGGTTACTTCACAGTCGTCCGGCGCAACGGCCCGCGACTCTACAACAACGGGTCAGGCATGAAGATAGAAAAGATGAGGTATTGGGCACGAGTGCCGTACCCAGTCGAAGGTGAGAATATCCGTGTTTCAAAAAGGAAGAAAGCGAAATGAGTAACAAGCCACCGCTGGGACTGATGCCAAGGCACATTTGGCTCGAGCACCGACGGAGAGAACTGATCGCGGCCATGCGACTGTATAAGATCGCTGGCAAGGCTGTGCCGGGTATATGGATCAACGAGTTCCTTAACCTGATCGCGGAGGGCGTTCGTTTTCCGGTGAATGGCGTTGAACCGTTTTTGGTGAATGAAAAGGAAGGGGTGGATAATCCGAAGCGAAGCAACCAAGAAGTGATCGAGTTTGTTCAGAAGTGCTTGGATGAAATGCCTGGTGTCGATGCGATCATGGTTGCGGTAGATCGCCCGATGGATGTGAGCTGGCAGCTTATCTTCCTCGACATCAACAAAGTGACCCATGGAACAGTTAGGGCGATCGGATTGCATGACCACGAAGACATCAGCGTTCTTGCCGATCGCGTGAAAGAATCCGTTGCTGAGATGTTAAAGTGCCGGAAGGAACTAGCGGATAAACGTCGGATACCCGATCCAGGTGAAGGTTGGCGATTGATCGACCAAGCAACCGACACGCCCCAGCAAGGCGATGAGGTTTGGCGACACATCTCTAAAGAGTGGGCCGGGAGAATGTACTCTTGCGACACGGACTACTCAAAGGACTCGCACTACCGTCGTCGCGTCGAGCCAAAGGCGGGCCGTTGGGTTCGCTGCAAAAACGGCTACCAGTTTGTCGACGGGCCACCTAATTATTACCCGTGGTATGAAGAACTACCGGAGATCGGTGAATGGATGGCTGGACCTGGTCGCGGGAACAATTACCGACTGCCGGTCGGGACTGAGATTGAGATTGACGCCAGGGGAAGCAACGTGACTGCGAAGGTTGTGGCTATGGTCGCACATCAAATGCGATCGGCAGCCGACGCTCTTCGCGCTAAAACCACTTCCAATGCGGTTTGGCAAAAAAACGGCGGGAATGAAAATTTCGTTCATGAGTTCGCGGACGAACCCTACCGCGTGACCAAGTACCCCGATCCGCCGAGCGATGAGCAAGGGTGTGCGACATGAACGGGTTCAGCATCCTAACGCTGGTCAAAGACGAACATCGGTACGTCTTTATCTACACTGATGAGCAGGTTGATGAGGTGCGTCGTTCGATTGGTCGCATGGCATCCGATCCAGCTCTCAATCTCTCGTGGTACGACGCGGCGGGACTACAGAAGCGTATCCAACGCAGGGTCGATGAAGCGGCAGCGGAGGTGAATCCGTGAGTGCAAAACTTAACTTCCGCGTTGTTCACGGTCCCGGCGAAGGCACGAGCTACGTCGTTGATAGCAAAACGGCCAAGTCGTTGCAGATAGAACACGGCGGGATCATTCAGTGTTACGTCTACGGATGGGGCTGGGTGCGATGGAGCGAAGCGATGGAAGAACAGGTGAGCCCATCATGATTAGCGAACGCAAGTTCTGGATGGTCCTCGGTGAAGGCCCGCCGACGTACCGGCACTACACGCAGCACCAAGCGTGCATCGAAGCGGAGAGGCTCGCAAAGCTGCATCCCCATCAAACGTTCACGGTCATGGAGTCAGTGGCGTCCGTCGTGCGACAGAATGTGCTCTGGGCGAGGCACGACTCCGAAGCGTCCGACGACAACTTTTTCGACATCCCATTCTGATCTAATTCAAGCAGTTCTCGAGAGATAAAAAGATGGCAAAACGATTCACAGAAACCGGGAAATGGAAGGACCGTTGGTTCGTTTCACTAGCCCCTTGCCATAAGCTAGCTTGGGGCTTCGTTTGCGACGAATGCGACCACGCTGGGGTCATCGAAATTGTGGAGCCGATTGCCAATTTACAGATCGGTTGCGAGATCGATTGGGATGAGTTTGCGGGGGTCTGTGGCGACCGAATTGTGAAGCTCGATGACGGCAAATTTTGGGTCCGTGCGTTCTGCCATTTTCAGTACGGCGAACTGAACCCAGAAAACCGAGTTCACAAGAGCGTCTTGAATCGACTCGAGAAATTAGGTGTCGAAAAGAAGGGCCTTACAAGCGCCTTAGAAGGGTCTGCCGAAGGCGCTAAGGATAAGGACAAGGACAAGGACTCTAAGAATAATAAAACGAGCAAGCCAAAAATTGACGATTTGAAGGCAAACGAGATAATAGCCTCTGAGTGCCCGTCTAACGAGCTTGCGGAGATAGTTGACAACTGGGTCGGATATAAGATCGAACGGCGTCAGGGGTACAAGCCTCGCGGCCTGAGGGCTGTTTGTGTATCGATGCGAGAGTTCGCTGACCAACATGGTCTCGAGTCGCTTCGGGTCATGGTCAAGCGAGCGATGTCCAACGGGTGGGCCGGATGGGATTTTGGTGGCCGTCCCGAGAGTCGCGATGGCCCCAAAACTTTTGCCAAGCAGCGCGTCGAAAACAGTGCCCAAGCGATCAAGGATTTTGCAAATGGTTGAGGCAGACAAAAAAGATTTCGCGGTGACGATCACAGCGATGCTCGAGACGTTCGGCCAGGAGGGAACTCGGGCTCGGTTGCTGGGTTACTGGCTCGGGCTTCAGGACTTGGGTCTCGCGGAGGTTCAGCAGGCTGTTGCGACGTTGATCGCCACGTCGTCTCGGTTGCCGGTTCCGGCAGAGGTTCGGCAAGCGTGTCAAGGCGGATCGACGGAGGATCTGGCGATCGCGGCTTGGTCTGAAGTCCTGAAGGCGATGCCGCTGGGTTCGTACAAGAGCGTCGATTTCGAGGACCGTGCGATCAATGCGACGATCCGTGTGCTCGGCGGCTGGCCGGCAGCGCTGGAGAGTTGCGGCACGACCGAAGATGAGAAGTGGTACCGATTGAATTTCCTGAAGGCGTATCAGTCGTTTCGGAGGCAAGGGTGCGATGGCGAGGCGGGGGCTTGTTTGCCGGGCCTTGGTCAAGCAGAGGTGCGAGACGGTGTTTTGCAAGAGCCTGTGCCTCGCCGTATTGCGTGCGATCCCTCTCGTGCAAACTTACCCAGGATTCCAAATAAACCTTCTCAGCGACCAGCTATCGAGTCCGCTGGGATTTCCATGGACGGTTTAGTAAGGACGGTATCATGATGGAGACAGAACCACTTGTCACTTGCGAAGATCATCTAACCGGAACCGGCTTCCAAGATTTGATCGATCCGCGATTATCATGGTTGAAGCAAGAGCGGGCGATGGCAGTCGATAAACCAGGTGTGTTTGCGGTGCCGATGCAGAGGTTTCCTGATGGGTCAGTTCGTGCGAGACTCATCGCATCGTTGCCGGATTACCAGGGCGTGTTCGGAACACCTCAGCAAGAAGTTGTCTTCGATGCGAAGGTTTGTAGCCAAGCCAGTTTCGACTTGAGTAAGTATCGCATTGAGATGCGAAAGGCGAGGTCACGTCAACTGAAGTTCATGTACGAACGTGCGTCGTTCGGTTCGGCTTGCTTCTTTTTGATTCACTGGAACCGTCGTGAACTGAAAACAAAGGTGATTCCAGCGATCACGTACGCGTTCCCGGTTCGAGACAATCATCCATTCTGGAGGATGTTCGAGACTGGGTCGGAGAAAGCGATCAAGCGATCTCATTGCGAGACTTACGCAGTGGAGGTGCCATGGACTACGATGGGCGCCGAGAGAACATTGAGGCCCGACATCTACCATGCGTCCCGCGCGATTGCGTTAATGAACCGAGGTCGTAGCTTTAGGCTGTGGATACCGGATCATGTGTGAACGCCAGCGATAACCGGCGGGCAAACCCCGCAAAGACGACAACCAATCAAATCAATTTCAAAGCCCTAGGTGATCGCCCGTCCGCGTTCATCGCCTTGTTATGCGAGCTACAATGTCAGATTCATACGAAGAATCAAACGAACGCTTCAACGAATGTGTGAAAGACCTTGACCCGACACTCCATGTCGGAGGATTCCCTCCCAGGGCAATCGTGGTCGAACCGATCGATGGTCAGTTTGTGATTTACAAAGAGGATTTGCGGCCAGACAAGGCAATCAACTTGCTAAAGTCGCTTGCGAAGAATGCGGAATTTCCGTGGCTGCGAATTCACTCGGTCAACCAAAAGACGAAAACGCGGGTTGATACCGCGCACAATGAAGGGCGCAAGCAGTCCGCATAACGTCATCAATCACCGGTCGCGGCCGGTGAACTTAACCATCACGAAAAAGCGCCGACCGCGATCCGGTGCAATGTTTTGTTAGGAAGCTACTATGTTTCGAGAGACTAAACCAGACAAGATCAAGACAGCAGAGCCGGGTTTGCATTTGTGTAAAGTCGACTCAGATCAAGCTCGCGAGTGGTTAAAGATCAACGTCAAGAACCGACGTATCCGTAAATCATTGGTCGAGTATCTAAAGCGTCAAATCAGCACCGACGAATGGCAGGGCAATCACCCTCAGCCGGTTGTGTTTTCCGACTTAGGCCGATTGATTGACGGACAGCACCGGCTTACGGCGATTGCCGAATCCGAAGTATACAACGGTAGCTCGTTATTGCTGCGTGTCGAGACGGGCGCTTCGGACAAAGTTCGCGAGTACATGGACACCGGGATTCCGCGAACCCTCGATGACCGAGTGCAACTCGACGAAGACCTAGTGTTCAACAAATTTGTAACGCAAATCATCACGAGCGAATTGGGTCTGAAAAGCGGTTCAAAAAGCAAGCACAAAAAGGCAACGCCGGACGACGCTCGCGAGTTTTTCGCGATGCACGAAGACGCCTTGCGGAGCGTGTTCGAGCGGCATCGCCGCGAACGATCCACTGGACAAGTCATTATCGCCTTGGCGGCAATGGAGTATTTTGAGGTCGACGCAGAAAAAGCAGACGAGTTCTACACGGATTTGTTTATTCCAGCGGGGCATGTCCAGCAAGCGCAGATGTTGCGTGACTTTTTGTTCCGCTCCGCTGGTTCGTCTTGTGCGGGTGCAGTGCGAAGAGAGTTTTACTCCAAGGCGGTGGGCTGCATGAAATCGCATCTGGACGGTCGCGAAGTCAAGCGAGTCACTAGGGCAGAGAGTTGGTAGTCTTCCTAACGTCACCGATAACCCGCAAAGAAAACACCCATGGCATTTGACATCTATTTAGACCCCAATGACTCAGACCCATACAAGCCGGACGAGACATCCCCTTTGTCAGGTTCATCGCATTGTTCATCGTCCTCTCTGGTCGTGTCTGCGCTTCGCGTGCTGGCAAACGACATTGAGTGCGAGGATGGCATTGCGAACGCATGTGTTGAGGAAGCGGCTGACAGAATCGAAGAGTTAGTTGAGGAGCGTGACATGCTTCGGAATGCGATCCTGGGCATTCGTGACGCGGTGCTGAA
>Ga0136600_1000678_pt1 | contig 17835 bp, 23 predicted proteins | sample AntRauMFilla2698_FD_104634 | JGI IMG/M metagenome (GOLD analysis project Ga0136600, IMG submission 104634) | Saline lake microbial communities from Rauer Islands, Antarctica - Metagenome Filla 2 #698 | ecosystem: Environmental > Aquatic > Non-marine Saline and Alkaline > Saline | place...
ATATCATCTTTCGCATTTCTCATGACTTTTGAATAGCTTACACCAATTTTTATAGCTACTTCCTTTCCATTTAAAAAATCCAACTTCATTTTCCCTCTCCTAAAATTTCTTCATAGAAAAAATTAACATCATCGTCACTCATCTTACTCAGTGCTTTCATGACTGAATCAAAATCATTCAAGTCAATACTAAAGTCAAAATCTACTAATCTATCAATTAGTATTTCTGTTAGCTTTTCTGTGTTACTCATGTTCAATCTCCCATTCCTTTAGTTTACTTACCCAAAAATTCCAGGCCATATAAAGAGCGATACGCGCCATGCCCCGAGTTTCGCCCATCGGTAACGCCTCAACCCAATCTTCAACTTCTCTCCAAGTTTTAGGAGTATGAAGAATACCAACTCTTTTAAAATCTTGAGGTAGTTTGACCATAACCCCTTGCTTTTTATCAATATTTTCATTGCTCATAAGTTTACCTGATTGATTATTAAAAGAATCGTTTAGCTTGTTGATTATATCGTCTGGCATATCCTCAAGCACATTGCCAAGTGCTGAATCGTTGGCCAGTAATTTAATCTCTGCTTTTACCAAATCTCTAAAGTCATATTGTCTAACCATTTCACACATCATTTCTTCAAATAACCTACTCTCTGCAAATGATTCTAGCTCAATTATAAAAATACTTTTTGACTCCGCTCGTGCATAGTTAAGCTGTTTAGTAATTTCAGAATCAATCATCGCCCTCACATCAGTATCAAGTGCAAACTGGATTCTATCTTTCGCTTGATGAATTAAGTAACTGTTAAATTCTAAGTATTTTCTTTTAAAATAGTTCATTGATTTTCTCCTTACCTCATATAAGCTTGTATTAGTTATTAATAAAGCACTACATTTTATTCTTCCTCTCCCTTCTCTATTTCAGCTTCAACAATTTCATTTATGTCATCAACTAATTGCCCTAAATCTTTATCCAATTGTTGACTATAAGATAAATATTGTCCTGATTGTATTGATTGATGAAAATCTGTACCATCGGACAAACCTTCGCTAATAGCGTCCTCAACGTATTGATAATTTTCGACTGCCCATTTTCTAAGCTCATAATTGTAAATTTCAATCTTTCGATCAATTAACTCATGTAGACCGCCACTATAATCAAGTCTTTCTTTGACATTATGAAAATCGAGCGTTTCTATCTCATCATCGTCATAGTATTGAGCGAACAAATTCAACAAATCGGTGTCGTAATCCTTAGTCTTTTTATGCTTTTCTAAATTCAATTCATCAAACGTCATTTTCTACCTCGATTTAGTTATCATTATTGTCATCATTATAAAGGTGTATCACCCCTAGCTCTTTTATTAAAAATTCAAAACATTCTCTTTGCTCGCAATCGTCAGAATCGTAGTAATTCATCCCACAATTAAACCCCCATTCGGAAGATAACGCAGAACTTAGCGCATACAAATATGACGATTGACCGCCATGGCACTCATCACAAATTTTCGTCAATGCAAACGCAAACGAAAATTTTAAACTTATTAAACTTTCCTCATCCTCGTAAGGGTCAAGATAAACAACTTCTTTTGCTTTCCTATAAAGACTTTCAAGCTCAGACATAACACCCCGTAACAGTTATTTACTTATTGTAACGCTCCACAACCAAAAAAAAGAGGACCGACTAAAGTCCCCCAATTTTAGAAGTGAAGGCAATTTAACCCAAAAGCTTCTTAGTTCTGGGATAGTTTTTCTCATGTTCTTTCTCAGCTTTATCACTGATTTTAAAAAAATCGTCCATCACTGCAAAAATATCAACATATTTGCCAACGTCTGAAATTTTCTTCTTACTATCCTTAACGGTATAGCTCTGCTCACCATGTTTTAACATTGCTTTTATCCCTTGTGTGAAAAGTTATCCTTGTTGTGAAATAACTTTAACAAACGGTAAATTGCTCTGTCTAGTATAAATGTGTTAATTACCTATTGTAACGACTGCGCATCGCTCATGTTCTGAGAACATCTTGCCCTAATTGCACGAAGCATGATAGACCCCCTGTAATCTTTACACTAAACCCCTCTAAATTGTCCTAATTTCAGTTGTTTACAACCATGTAAACAGTATAAGAAGAATTAAGCGAATTGGGTTTACTCTTCTAAGGAGCTGATAACCTAAAGACTATATGAGCATTTTGCGAATTTCACGTAGACTTATTCACTTGTTTACAATGTTGTAAACAAGTAAGCCAAGGGACTTCTTTATAGGTAAAATTGTCAATTCCCTTGACGGCCTTTATAGAGACTTACTTTGTAACTCCCTGATTTTACCCAATGGTATATAGGTTGTCTATGGAGTGTGTAAAATTTATACACCAAACTCGGCAATTAGTACCCTTCCCCATAGGGATAGGGGGTACTAGAGCGTTGATAGTTTAAGCATAGGGGGTACTAATAGGCACAAATTGCATACCCCCTGAGCCATACACCCTATTTCTCCCGAATACCCCCTGTGTCGATAATTTCAACATTGTTTACAAATAATATTTATTTATAGTGTCAAAATAATAAACAGTTGTACCCCTAGCCCTATATGGTCTATAATTTCTCCATTGCTTCATTGCACTTTTTTTAACCTATTTTTTAAGGAGAATTACATGGTCACGAATATGTCACCTTTTCTTTGCGAACACGCAGACGATGAAACGAACAAAGAACTTGGAACCGGAGTTTGTATTGGCATCATTTTAACAGGTGAAGGCCCTAAAAACATGGTTCTTTGGGAAGAAGTTCGCTCACCCTCGCCATCTTTTCATGCGCCTGATGAACTTATTTGGGTAGGATTGTATGGTGATGATGATAATGATGATGATGAAGACGATGATGATGATGATAATGACGACGACGACAATGAAGTAGAAGTTGAAGACATTGAGGAAAAAGAAACTATCGCAGCAAAAGACGATGATGACTTTACGGAAGGAAATATTGTCGATGCAGATTTTTCAGAAGCAACAATTGTGAGCAATGAAGCAGACGGTGAAAAACCTGTCGCTTCTCCATAAAAAGAAGGGGGCGTTAAGCCCCTTTTTTATTTCTTATTCCAGTAATCAGTTACCTTCATTAATTTAAACTTTTTCTTGCTTGATGTAATAACCTTTATAACATCATCTTTAACTTCATTTATAAACTCTGCTCTAAAGGCAGGTTCTTTAAGCTGCTTTAGTTTTTTTCCAATGGTTCTTGGGTCTTCATCACCAATTGCTGAACTAAAAAATGGAGAGATAAAACGGTTAACCAACTTAGTTCCCATTTCAAGTTCGCTTAACTTAAATAACAATTCAAGAAAAGCCGAAACCATTGAAGCAACAAACACTCTTACATATCTTCTTTTTTCGACTAAGTAGTTTCTTTGAAGTGATTCATATTCACTCTCGCCACCTTGAGGCGCAAGGTATTCCATTGAGCTAGGTTGTCCACCTTTTCTCTTTACTCGTATACTTGTCATTAGGATTAAGTATTGATGGGCAATGATTGTAATTGCAGTTCTTAATTGAATTTTAACATCAGCAATTTGTTTTTTCGTTAAACCTTTTTGTGTTCCTAAAGGTTCAACCCAGTCAAGCATTACATCATAATTCTTTTTTGAAATTCTTGGAGTAGTTGGGTTAGAACCCAAGCTTCCAGAAGGTGTCATTGAGTGAGTATAGGCTTCATGGCAAAATCTGTAGAACCCATTTTTAAATGCTTCTTTGAACTCAGGAGAGTCGTCAGGGTGTCCAGATAGTTCTGCATGGATTTGACCAAAATGTTCAGCTTGCTGCTTCATGTGAACAGGAAGTACAACGGTTTTCTTAGTCATCATATTCTCCCGAGTTATAACCAGAAATAAATCTCTTGGTTGCTGTTGCTATCGCTTCCCTATAGTCAGGATTCATTTTTACAAAAGGTTTTATAGAATCAACTAACTGTTCAGGTCTTACCTCAATTGAGATTCCTTCAAAGCCTCTGTTGATTTCAACGCCCTTATTTTTAGAGAGTCTATAGAGAAAAGCAGCAACCCCACTGGCCGCTGCCAAGCCAAGAAAGAATGTCACTTTGTCTGGTCTATCATCTTCCATTTAGCTGGCCTTCTTATATTCTTCAATTAAGTTCTCACCTTTATTTCGGTTAGACCTTCTTTCCTTAGAATAAGGAAATGCTCTCTTCGCCTTAGCTCTAATTTCCATGGTCCTAGGCTTTTCCTCTTCTCCTTGGCCTGTTGTTAAATCCGATACAAAGGAGTCATTATTTAGGTCATAGCCTTGAAGAGGGGTTACTTTTCTCGACCTAAAAAACATATAACCGCCTATGGCCATAACAATTAAGAGAAGGTGTTTGTTGTTTAGTTTTTCCATTACTACCTCAAGATATAAAACTTCTTTAAGTTCTTTATGGTGGCAGGGTGATAGACTTCAATTTTTCTTTTCTCTTTTTTTGAGTAGTCATCAAGACCAAGCCAACGAAGACCCTGCTCGGAAGGTTCAAGTTGTCTAATGTCAAGATGAAGCCCTCCCACTATTTTACCATTATGTGTCATATCGGGGAAAATTCCAATACCAGAAAAATTTAGACGCTCTGCCATCATATATAACCCAAAGAGGCTTCCCGAATACTCAGGAAAGCAAGCTCTAACATAGTCTCCAAGCCTAAGCCCTAGCGTAAAGCCTCCTGAGAGCTTTATGGTGTCCTTGACTACCACTTCACTGTTGCAAAGCCTAGAGAGGCCCACAAGCTTTGTGGCGAGGATTGGGGCATGGTCTTCTGTGAACAACATTATGACTTACCTATATCAACCCTAACATCAGCGTCATTGGTTGTGTTTAGACAGCGAATGTAAATATCGCCCTTATTGGTTAGAACTGCCGTATCTGATGGGTTAAGCGTTACACCCTCAGTATTTAGAGCAGGGTCATCATCATAGCCATAGACAATTTGGTAGGGACTATTGTTTCTTACAATTGCATAAGCTCTTGTTGAATCTTGAGCTACCGCCAAAAGGTTTGTATTAGTTCCATCATCAGCAGGTGCATCAACTGAGAATGTATCAGCTATTGTTGCAGGTGAAGATGAACGTGCTATTGGGAAGGAAGCAAATCTGGTTGTCATAATAATTCCTCTGTTGTGACGTTGCCTTCCAAACAAAGGTCAACAAAAAATTCTCTTACTGTTTTACTTGGGTCTAAAACACATGATACATCTAGCAAGGGAACGCCTTGCATTACTGTGAGAACATAAGCGGTGTCAGACAAAAGACCAAGCCTAAGCATTGAAGCAAGACTTCCAAGAAGCTCAAACATTGCCAACGAGTCAGCACCACTCACGCCACTTGCAATAGACATTAACCTAAACCTTTCAACAACAAATTCACCATGCTCTTTTCTCATTCTTAAATATTCTTCTTCAAGCTCTAATGGCTCACTCGCTTCATGGCCTATAACGTATGATCTTAACATCGACTCGTTTCCTCCTAAGCTAACATTTAAAGAAACTTCTGTTTGATATACGCCTTCATGGTTTTTCTTCTTAATAACCTTAACGACCTTCTCAGAAAAGAATAGGTCAGCTTTAAGTTCTCTTTTAAGCTTTGAAATATTTGAGTTTTTATTGTATGAGTATTTATAGATTGGCATAGTACCTCACTTCAATTCCAACATACCTAACTGTTCCACCTATTTTGTCATGCTGAATCTTTAATCCGCACATTGAGTTTGGTGAAAGATTACCGAAAACGGTCTTAACGTCCAACTGACTCAACTTATCTTTTTCAAAGTCAACGCTTATGTCTTCGGCTTCTTGGTTTTGGTCATAGTCTTCACCAACGCTTCCATAGGTCGAGCTTAGTTCAAGATTATCATTGTTATTATTAAATAGAGGGACATAGAAAACATTGATTGATTCGATTTGGCTAAAATCGTTTGGTATGTGAAAGGTAAAATACGTTGAAGATTTTTTGCTGACAGAGTTTACTGAGTATGAGCCTATATTTTGTTTAGCATCGTTTGGTGAAAAGAAAAGCTCTTTAATAAATCCTTTTGGGACAATCTTTCCTATTGACTCTGAAATAATAGTGTTAAATTCTGTTAACTGAGAAGAGTTGAGGGTCGTGCTAAAGTAGAACTCATTGTCACCTGTATTGTCATCAGTTAACTTTCTTCCTCTCGCATACAAATATAAATTAGAAAAAGAAGCATTAGATATTTTCTCTTCTACATACCTTAAATCGAGCGTTCCCTTTTTTAAAATTATCAAATCACACCCTCAGCATAAAAAATGACTTTATTTCTTTTCATAAAAGCCGTTACACCCCCTATCTGCCTAAACTGCACACGAACATCAAGAGTGTCACCAACAGTTAAGTCTACTGTAGAAAAAGATGTGGCCCCTTGGTACTGGTCAAACGCTTGACTATGAGTTCCAAATTCAATATAGGTTCCCCCATTTACCCTGTAACTCTCAGAGGCTTGCGCAAATTTGTTTACGTTATTTGAGTTAGAGCGAATGTCGTAATAAGCAAAAATTATATATGTTGCCGTTACAGGTGCAGTAAATGTTGCAATAAACTTGTCCACGAATGTTGATGACGTTGTTGACTCTTGGCCTAATTCATCTTGTTGGTCATACCCTACTCCGAAATATGGATTTGGTGTAACCCATTGAACATCACCTGCCCCAACCTTTATTGATTGCCTTCCTTCGCCGTTTGAATCTGTAAAAATTGCAATAGAACCAATTGTGGCAGGAAATCCAATTCCGTCACTAGATGGGTCAGCATCAAGATAGTAAATATTTACATTATTGTTTAATGAATTTACTCCTAATCTACCGGCCATAACTTCCTCTAAAAAGAAAGGGAGGGCGAACCCTCCCCTGAGAGTTTTATTAAACTATTAAGGTTGTTTTCTCAATTTTAACAGTCCAATCAATTGTGTTTGCAGCTTCACCTTCAACTCCAAAACTAACTGTTGTTCCACCGCCCGTTACGGAAGCACCAACATCGGTTACAATATTTTGCTCACTTGTAAAGTCGGTTGTCTCAAGAACAATTGAAACTGTACCACCTGTCTTCTTAGCGTGAACCGTTCTAATGTAAGCATTGTTTTGACCTGAACCGTCAATGCAACCATAAGTCACTCTATAAATAACAACTTGGTTATCGGTTAAATCAGAGTCACTTGCTATCGTGGTTGGAGTGGCATCAGTTGTTGTAACGGAAGTCGTTGTTACTGTATCGTTTACGGTCACAACGCCACTTTCTCTGTAACTATTACTAAAAGAATCAGAAATTAGAGTTATTGTTCCACTTGCACCTGTTCCAGAAGCAACACCTGCCACAATACCAATACTACCTGCATCACCATTAACAGATGAAGCACCTTGCGTAACAATATTTCTTGCGCTCGTTACTCCCGTTTTAGGTTCAGAACTAATAACGAAATCTGAGGCGTTGTCTTCAACAAACCAAAAGTTTGTACCATCTTGCGAGTAAGCAAGGTTCTGAGCAAGAGCAACAACATTACCCCTTTCACCACCACCAGATGAACCAGTTGAGAGTACAATAGCCGCTGAGTTGTTTCCTACACCTGTAGCATTACCAGTAATAAGGTTTATTTCACCCGAACCACCTCCGCTTGTGTTGCCTGTTTTAAAAGTTATGCAATTATCTGTACCATCATCTGTAGCCTTAAAAAAGGTATTAGTTGTCTGACCCTGTGGGTCTGTAAAACCACTAACGTAACCTTGAGTGAGGTCACCACTTCCTGATTCTGGAAATGTATGAACTAGATTGCTGTTAATAACAACAACTCTTTGTCTGTCGCCGAGAGAGTTAGCACCTGCTTGAAGTGTAACGTCACCTGCTAAGTTTGCTGTGGTACAATTACCACCATTAATGTTTGCATTACCGCCTGAAACGGAACCTGTACCACCACCGATATTTGCTTCACCACCATCCGAATTTACCGAATTACCGCCACTCATAACAACAGCACCACCTTCGGCCGTTGCACCTGCGGCCTCTGATGAGCCACCTTGTAGAAATAAATCACCACCCTGACTCCCTGATGGATTATCCGTATCAACGGGAGAAGCCCCGAGTAGTACATTTTGTCCCTTTACTGAACCAGAAGGAATAAGACCAAAGTTACCTCTGATTCTTGTTACATCATTTGCTACGACAGCAGAAGCAAGCCTAACTTCAACAGTATTCAGAAACCTAATTCTATCGGCCATAAGATAGATTCTTCCATCTGCATTTGCGTTAGGGCCTAAAGGAGTTCTTTCTCCTGTCTGAATGTATATATCACCTGCATTGCCTGTATTGACGGAACCTGTACTTATTCTCACTTGACCAGAATCACCTGAACCTGCATGACTACCTGATGCTATTTCTGCTAGACCTGTTGTTGTGGCATTACTAGCACTTGTATGCGCACCTGTTGCCATTGTTAGAATTGACGATGTTCCAACATCGGTACTGTTTAGTCCGGTAATTAGAGAAAATTCTTTACTTAAGCTTTGATACGAAATGAAAGCATTGGTAACACCCCTTGGAGCGAGTGAAGAATCAGAGTGACCTATTCTGAGTTGTTCAAGATTTGAATTTACTCCTTCTACGTCACCTCCATTAAGGGTGACAACACCTTGTTCGCCTGATGCAATATTTGTATCTGCTGATAAGAACTCCATCCTTGTAACACTATTTCTTATAATAGAAACATCGAAGTTGGTTGTTGAACCAATCTCACTTGAAGCACCGAGAGCGTTACCACCAAGAATCCAAGCAGTAGTATCAACGTAATTTTTTGTTGCAGCATCTTGAGCTAGTGTTGGGTCAACGACATTGTTAATTTGTGAACTTGCAACATTAACACTTAGTCCATTAAGGGTAATTATACCCCTAGTTCCACTTGGGGCAGTACCAGTTTGAAGAGTAATTGCACCTGAGTTAGCATCGGCTGAACTTCCTGTGGCAAGACTTATGAAACCTGAGTTTCCTTCTGTCGCCGCCTTTACCTCTGTATTAAGGTTCATGTTGGTTTCGGCCCTAAGACTTACACCATTAGTTCCAACTTGTGAGAGACTACCGGCCTGATTACCATTATCAGATAACTGAAAAATATCGGCATAGATAGAACTAAAAGAAGCACCACTTCCACCAAGCGCAAGCGAGTTGTCAGCGTTAGGAATTATTGAGTTTCCTGTAATTGTTTGCCCAACATTTATTCTTAATTTTGAAACTGAATTTCTTACAATATTAATATCAGTATTTGAGGTTGAACCAAAATCTTCAAAAACCGATACACCAAGATTGTCACCACCAATACTCCACTTTGGAGAAGGTGAACCAAGGGCATTAACATCAAACATTAGCTTTTGAATAGCAAGCGTAACAGAGTCAGTTGTTCCAATTGAGTTAGTTCCAGCAACAACACCACCAACGGTATCAATTGGGGTATTCGCTAAAAGCTCTACACCTGTTCCACCTGCAAAGGTTTCATCAGCAACCTTAATCATCGTAACAACACCACCATTATCTTCGGCCACAAAGATAGCTCTTTTCTCAAGAGCATCAGGTGAGTTTTCAAGATTATATTTTACATGATAAGCGTAAGACTCAATTGGTTGTGTTACACCTGCTTGAGTAATCCTTAGAGTACCTGCATCATCAAAAATGCTCCAAAGGATTGCGCCATTAACCCCATCGTCAGAGTTTGATATAAAGAAGTCACCATCAGCGAAATCACCTAAAACAAGAAGACTACCATTATCATCACCAAATTCAAGAATAGTGGAGAGTGCGGTTGCATTTGCAACTGCGCTTAAATCATCAGTTGTTAAAACCTTTGCGAACTCTCTAAACCTAACAGAGTTAAGAAGAGGGTTAACAAGAGTATCAACATAATTCTTAGTTGAAACGTCCTGAGCATTAACAGGGTCAGCCGCATTACTTATCGTTTGCGTGGCCATATTAAGACCAGTAGCATTTAGAACGTAAGAAACAGGAGCACCTTCTGAGTCAACTGTAAAAGTTGCAGTACCTGCCGAACTCATTATAATATTGTTTGCACTCGTTGAAGAAATATTTAAAGCAGCATCATCTGAAAGAATGTTATTTGTCGCAACAGTCCCAAAGGGAAGAAGCGCAGTACCCAAATCTGAACCTGCGGCTGTTGTTGGAACAAGATTGGCCGTATCATCAAGTTGAACATTACCTGCCGATAAGAGAGTTAATCTTGTAACATTGTTTGACTTTAAAACAAAATCAAAGGCGTTGTTTGAACCAATTGCCTCTCCACCTACTAATGAGTTACCTGCAAGCCCCCAAGCTGCACCACCTGTGGCAAGCTGACTCCAATCAGTAGCAAGTCCACCTGCTGCGGATTGTTTAATATAAAGAGCGTTACCAAATATACCAAGTGAGCCTTGCTCGATATTTAACAAGCCTGTTCCATCACTAATGGGGCTGTCTTGTAGTTCTAATATTTTCTTATTGTTTATAGACTGTAAGCCTAGTATTTTTTGAGCCATTTAAGACCTCCTAAAGTTTTGTAAATTGATATGAAATTAACCCTGACCAAGTTATATTTGTCGCAGCAATACCCTGCACCATAAAGCGAACATCAAACCCAACATTTTCCCAATAAGCCAAAAGAAGTGGTGCTTCTGTCTTGTCAGTAAAGGTTGCGTGTTCCGTTCCTATGAAAAGTGTGTTGCCACTATTTCTTGCAATTACTTCTCTTACCCATCCAGACTTAAAGGAAGCTAGTGAGTCAATACATTGAACTTGAGCGTTGAATTTTCCTGTAGAGTTTAACTCCGTAGGTATTCTAAATAATTCGGTTGGCGTATCATCAGTTGTATTAATGAAATACTCAACACCGATTTGATTTAAGTTTGGAAACGAGGGGATTATGTTTGGTAAACTCATTATTATCCTCCAAAGTTTGAACCAGAACTTTTTGTAACACTATCAACGTATCCGACAACCCTTACTCCCATTGGAGCAGGTGCGCCTGAATTATTTGAAAATGCCCAACTTAAAGTCTGGCCGGGTTGGAGCAATATTTCGCATGGAATAAGAGCGTTACCAGAAAGGTCAACACTAACCGATAGGTTGATTCTGAAATTGTTATTTGGGTCGCCATGATAGCGAAGCACTCTGTTTCCATTTACTCTTGGAATAAACTCAACATTTTGAGCTAAAAGAATATCTGTAAAAACTGCATAATGAGTAATTACAACATTACTAGACTTAGGTGCCCTAAACTCAAAGAATGTTTGATTAACCGTATTGGCAGGTACATCAATTAAGTTTCTAAGGTCAAGAGAGTCAGTACCAAATGGGCGAAAGTAATTTCTTGGAAGAATTATGGGTATTGCCTCGCCCGATTGTTCAAAGTCTTGCGACTCTCTCGGAATTTGTGGTGCGAGACTTTCTTTTTTCCCCTTACCTGACTGTGAAGTTTTCATACTGAATGGACTACTAGACTGACCTTCAACACGAAGACCAAAACCTAGTGTTCCATCATGGTTTCTTTTCTTACTCACGACAAGACCCCTTATTTTGTAACGTAACCTAATGCCTCCTGAGAGTCATCAATTCTAATCCTATATCCTTGGAAGAGGATAAACGGAACGAAGGTTCTTGTTTGGTTATTGTTAAAAAACTTGATTTCAATATTACTATTTGGTGAAAAGTAAATTGGAGTATCAAGACAAGTAGGGTCTTTAGAATCGCCAAGGTGGTCAGTTGAAATAGGTGCATAGTGAAACGTCCTACTAGACTGAGTATCCTTAATGGTGAATTTAAGCCCTGCTGCAAGACCGTTATCAAGGTCTTTGGGGTTTATATAATTGTATTCGAGAACACCGCCGCCAATATCAACAACTTCAAAAACAGACTTAACCATTTTTGTTAAAACAAAACCTGCCTCATAGGTTACGTTTACAAATGTTGACTGAGCTTCGTTAGGCCCTAGAATTAAGACCGTATCGTCTAGCTCAGAAGAACTAAAAAAGAACGGCCATATAATTGTGTTTATATCGTTTAAGTTACCTGCTGACAGTGACGGAATTTGAGTTGATAATTGTTGCTCTTTTTCCATAACATGACGTTTTTCACTTTGAGCTTTTCTCTCAAGGTTTTGAACGAAACTAGCAAGCTGACTTCCACTTAATTTATGAATATCTTCAAATTTCATTTGTTACTCCTTATACGAAAATAGAGGCAAGGACTTTGCTTGCATCTTCGTTTCTGATTCTAAAACCATGAATCATGATTTCATGTTTCCCTACGCCTGTTGTTGCAAAATCTTCTGGCAACCAACTTGTCATTTCAATTGAAAGTGAAGCGTTTGGTCTGATGAATAAGGGAGTGTCAATATGAGTTAAGTCACCTGTTGTTCCTATCATTTGAAGTGGAATTGGCTTATCGTTAAATTGACGACTTGACTGATTGTCTCTAAGGGTCATTTGAAGAGGTGCATTTTGACCTGCGGAGCTTCTATCTTCATGCGCTCTTGAAATAGTCGTAAGCAAGAAGGCTGACTCTTGAGAAATTTGAATAGATTGAACTTGTTTCGTTAGGCTTGTATAAGTCGGGTCTATTCCAAAATCAAATTCAAAGCTATACCAAAACGGCCACATAACTTCGTTATAGTCTCCAATGTTTTTTGGAGACAAATGTTTTGGGATAATTTTATCAATGTTTGCTCTAAGGTTTCTGTTGTCAGCAACCAATGGCTGATTTCTCAGGAACTTTGAACGCTCTGATAGGTTTCTTTCTTTTTGGCGAAGGTGTCTACGTTGCTCTTGGAGTTCGTAGGCCTTCTTTATTAGGCTTTCTTTCGACATAGTTTCCTCACTTTAACAAGGGTTGATTTTTGTGCCTTAAACAAGTTGTCGATATAGGCAAAAAAAAGGGTGGTGACAACCACCACCCCTTGTATTTTTGTAATGCTTTGTTCTTACTGAACTGGTCTTCTAAGTAGTCCCATAAGACGAGCAACGTAATGAATACGTTGTGTAGCAGGTTGAGCAGCAGTATCTTCTGCATTTGTAAAACCTGCAACCTCAAGCTCCATACCGAATGTTTGTAACGGAGGAATTGCAATTGAGTCGTTTCCTTTAAGAGCATACTTTGAACTATCGTGTGAACCAAATTGTGCAAAGTAATCAGTAAGTCCACCACCAAAGTTAGTATTGATTTTACCAATAACATAACGGAGTGGGCCTTCCCAATAAACTTTCTCACCAATTCTCAATTTAAGAGCAGCATGGTCAGTAACAAGTGGAAGAACCGACTTGTCTGCATGGTCAAAAACGTGAGCATCAAAACCTAGTCCTTGAACGAGGTATGAAACTTGGTTTTCAAGAATGTTGTTCTGACGAAGGTTTGTAAGATAAGAAGCCTTACCTTGAACCTGTGAAAAGAACTTTGTAATCCCTTGTATAGAAGAAGCAGCTTCTTGGATTATTGTGTCAAATAAATCTTGACGGATTTGGTCACGCAATGCGCCATTTGCTAATTTTACTCTAGGCATTTGTTTCTCCTGATAGAGTGTTTACATTTAAAACATTGGTTCTCAGTTTTTAAGGATTGATACGCCAATATTTCTTTCTTCTATATTATCCACTTAATTCAAATTTTGTTCAAGCATAAAAAAGCCCCTCATGCGAGGGGCTGTTGGCTTCCTTTATGTGTTTAGATTTTAGTAGAAATCACTTCCCATGTCGTCTTCCATACCGAAATCCGCAGGGCTTTCTTCCATTCCAAAATCCGCAGGGCTTTCTTCCATTCCAAAATCAGCAGCAGTTTCAGATTCCATACCTTGGTCTACGACTGAAATGCCTCCCATTGGAGTGTAATCAACACCATTCATTTCTCCATAGAAGTCAGAACCCATTGGAGTGTAATCAACACCACTCATAGGAGTGTAATCAACACCACTCATAGGAGTGTAATCAACACCACTCATGGCTGACTGACGGTGAGCGAAGATTGAAGGGGCAACCATGTCATAGGCCTTAATACCTGAACCAACCACTGTAGCAGCCGCCCAACCTTTAATTATCTTTGAACATAGCTCAGGACTTAGAACACCCATTCTTTTACATAGAACTTCGTTAAGAAGACCATGACCAATTAAACCAATACCGAGCAATGGAAATACAGCATCACCCATTGGCATCGAGGCAATACGACCTAGAAGCGCACGTTGACCGAGCATATCACCAACAACCTTAACTGCAATATCATTAGTAAGGCCATGACCCATACCACCGATTGCAAATCCCATTAGCTCTTGTAAATCAGCTTGCATGTAAAATTCTGTTAATCCTTTTGCACCACCTTGCATTGCTGATTTGTAGTCTGTTGGTACAGGGTTTCTTTTGTAACGCTTCATAGTAATAACTCCTTTTTTCTTACCTTTTTTAATTCTTATACTTTTCTTTTTACCCTTACCTAGTCCACCTTTAGCAGAAAAAGCTTTAGAGATTTTCTTCTTAACATTTGCTATAGTTGAAAATGATTTTTTTCCTCTCTTCTTTGCAGATTTTTTACTTCTCGAAGCCGCCCTCTTTTTAGTGACCCTCTTTTTAGTGGTCTTCTTTTTAGTGACCTTCTTTTTAGTTGCCTTTTTCTTGCTTGTCTTTTTCTTGACAACCTTTTTCTTGGCCTTCTTTTTAGTTACTTTTTTCTTGGCAACCTTTTTCTTGGCCTTCTTTTTAGTGGCGTTTGCCATGAGTGTTCCCCCTACTAATGGATTAGGTTTAGTTTTTCTCTCACCTGCAACATACTTAGCCCATGACTTAGCTTTAGAGGTAGTAAACCTGACTGTACTATCATTCAGGGCTTTCTTAGCTGCTGTCTTGGTTAACTTTTTGGCTTGACCAATAGTAATAGTTTTTTTAACTCTCTTCTTTAGCTCGCCAGCTTTGATTGTTCTTCCCTTGGCAACCTTAGCCTTCGCTCGTCTTTTAGAAGCAGTAAAGCCTCCACGACTTGCACCCTTACGCTGGTCAGAGGCCTTTCTTCCTTTAAGAAGATTGTTGATAAGTTTTTCCTCTTTGGCTAATTCAGCTTCGGCCTTCTTTGCTCTTTTCTTGAGGGCTTTAAGTGCCTCTGGCGCAACAGGAATTTTACCCGAAACACGAAAACCCTGCTTCTTAGCAAGCTTGATTTCCATTTTTCTATTCTTTATTGACTCACTCATTGCATTTTCTTGAGCCGCCAACTTTGTTTGCATTTCTTTAATATCACGCCTTCTGTCATTAAGATGCTTCCCAACTTTCGACTTATGAGTTTTCATTTTGTCGATAATCTTAGCTTCTTTACTAAGAAGTGAGTTCCACTTAGCAGGTGTCATATCCGTTGAAGTTTTCATAGCTGTATGAACTTCTTTCAAATCAGCATTTAGTTTCCTTGAACCAACATTACCCTTTTTAAGAGAAGCAAAGGCACGTTCAATTGCCTTCATCTTTTTTTCTCTTGCGGAAACGGCTTTTTTAAGAGCATCAAACTCTTTGTCAGTTGCAAATGCAGTTCCATCACCTTCTGGTCTAATTTTCATTGACCTTGCGCCGCCCTTGGCCTTAGTGAACATTATCTTTTCGGGGTTCTTTCTTCTAGTCCGTCTTTTTGGATTAGCTTTTTTAGGTTTAACCGTTGAACGGCTACGAACCCTTTTAACCTTGGCCATAGTGCCTCCTTTTTTGGTCTTTTTCTTCTTTTGGGGATTTCCAAACAAAAACTGAAATTCCATAATTTTTTATCCTGTAAATCCTGCTAGGTTAGTAATCACATTAGCCATTTTTTTATCCTTTAAGTTATCAGGAATTTTAGCCAAGCGTGTTTCGTTAAAATCAATATTACCATTCACCTGCAATATAATGGGAAGCGTCTTATGTTGAAACAAAAGAGTTGGCTGGGAAAAGGGGTGGCACCACTCAACCGCAAGTTCATCTTCGTTTTCACTTTCGACCTTCACATATATAATATTAGGCGAAAATCCAATTAGAATAAAGTCTTTCGCTAAACTATCGCCGAATTTAGTGCCTATTTTCGACTTTTTACCCTTTTTAAAGTGAATGGCAGCGTCTAAGGCGTTTTGTTCAGCTATTTCAAAATGTTTCTTCGATGTTTCTGTTAAATCAAGAAACCAGTTTAAAGCGAGACAAACCCCTTGTGATGCCTTCGAGAAATAGACTTCTTTGCATAAGGCATTGAACTCGTCCCTTGAAGTTATCATTGATTGTTTAATCTCTTTACTAAGGTTTGGTGACATTATTATTGAACATGGACAAGTCCTTGAAGCAAATACTAAAGCAGGTGAGTTAAGTATATGGTCATGGACGTTTTTTGGGCGTGAGTGCTTCACGTTCGTTATTTGAGGAACAAAACCAACTAGGTCGGCTCCTTTAGTAATAAAGTCTAAATCTTTTGTCGCCTGATTGTTTCCAAACAATTCAGAACATTGCTCACCAAGTAAGGCAGCCAACTCTTTTCTTTTTTTCATTGGTGTTTTAATTATGTCTTCACGCCAAATCATTAATTTCCCTTGAAACTTCTGGCTTGTGCCAAGAAGTAACCTGTTCCTATTACTGCAATAGTCCCAAGAACATAAGGAAAGTATTCAACAAAAGCCCCTTGAAGCTTTACTGTATTTACAACAGCGTCTTTTGAAGTTGATAAGATTTCTCTTGTAGGTGTCTGAACTGTTCTCATAATATCGTAGAACTGATTAGTTGTTGCCTGTCCTGATATTGCTGATATATAAGCTTGAGCATTGACAGGCATCTTCCCTCTGCCTTCCTTGGCCAAGACTTCCATTCCGTTAGTTACATCGTCCCATGAAACCTCTGCTACACGAATACCACCTGCAATCTGACCTACCTGATTTCCCCTGAGCGAACCCAAGTCAGACAAAACCTTATCAACCGTTACGTTAAAAATTCCTGTATTGTGACGTTGGTATTCTGCTTTAGCAAAACGAAGATACTCTCCAATAACTTGTCTCACTATTTCAATATCAGTTTTGTCACCTATCCAACCTCTAGGGTTAATCCAGTTTACCGTTGATTGAAGCCAGTTCATATTTACACCACCAAGTAAGTTGTACCCAAAAGGGCAAGCAACCCTGCCCCAAGATAAGGAAGGGGAGAGGTCTGTTGATAATTATTATAACTGAAAAGACGACCGCCTTTTTGGTTAATTCTATTTACGGTTATTTGGTACTCTACATAGTCTTCTGGTCTAACCACTTTATCGTAGTTTGAAAGAAGCCCATATTTCTGCATAAGGTGAATAACCATGCCTGAACCGTACTTTGAGATAAGGTCAAAGGCTTCCGCATAAAGCCTGACAATTAACCTATCTAGTTCGGCCATAATCTTAGAAACAAGTTCTTCGTAGGCTTTTTCTGAAACCTCTTTTGCAGCAACTCTTTGTAATTCATCGACAAGTTTTTCTTGAACAAACTTATTAATCTCTTTCATTGTTCTGTTTTGCCATGAGTCTTTGCTTGAACTCTTTCTTATATTTTCAGAAAGAGAAGACAGGTCTTGCCCTGATACGTTTACACCTTTCTTTTGTAGCTCGGCTGCTACTTCATAAGCGGCTGCATTTTCGGCAGTTTTAATTGCTACTTCTTTTGCCTGAGCCTGACTTGGTAGAGCATCATTTGCGTCAAACATATCCCAATCAAGATTAGCAATTGCACTTACTGTACTTTCGGTTAAAGACTTTGCTGCCTTACCAACGGACTGTCCAAGGGATAGAGCGAGAATTTGTCCTGTTGTA
>Ga0136600_1000679_pt1 | contig 17834 bp, 16 predicted proteins | sample AntRauMFilla2698_FD_104634 | JGI IMG/M metagenome (GOLD analysis project Ga0136600, IMG submission 104634) | Saline lake microbial communities from Rauer Islands, Antarctica - Metagenome Filla 2 #698 | ecosystem: Environmental > Aquatic > Non-marine Saline and Alkaline > Saline | place...
AGATTAAATCAGAAAGCGAGGGAAGCAGAGAATAGATTTTAATTTTAACTTAAAACCTATACCAATGAATTGAGTTATTATTGACCAAAATTATATATTAGTTGAGTAGAATAAATTATTAAATCAAAGTAAATGATAGACGAAAGTAAACTCAAACCAGCGCCATCTTTAAAGAAGCGAATATTAGATACAATCATATCTGCAACACTTTCGCTTTTAGTTATACAAGGTTTACTATTTTATATTAATTATGGATCAATAGTCAAGTATTACGATAATGTTATTTTATGGATATTTGTATCAATTAGCATGGCTCTTGGATGGTTTTATGGAGGTGATTTCATTGAATACATTAAATACAAAATACATCTCATATGGAAAGAAATAGGATACTAATAGTATATTAGATTTATTTCCTACACTTAAAACTGATGACTTGAGTATTTATAAACATAATCATTTACTCCTTGTTGCATTGTAAAGTAGTAATTCAGACGCGCTATTTACGTCATCCCAATCAATCTTAATGTCAACTGACATACTACCATTAAAAGCACCAAACATTACAGAATCAATTAAACCTCCATGTATCAATTCACCATTTTGCGTATTTATAATTAATTCGACAGGGTATTTGTTTTTATTTAGAAGGTGAATTACACTATAATTTGAGTTTGTTAATCTGGATGTAGAAAATTTGGCACCTGCAGATGCCGAATAACTCAGCTGTGGTGTATTTATATTTCTTTCAATAAGTGTGGCATATTTAAAGTCTTCGAGTTTAGACACCCATTTTAATTCACCATCAGGTTTGTAACCATATAAATAACCAAAATTTTCCAATATGCCCACAATAGTATTAGATTTCTCATTACAAATAAGTTTCATACTTGACAATTGAGTGTCCAAGACCCACCAACCCGAATATGAATTATAAACAGAGCCAAAATCTACAATTGTTTTATCTTTACTGATATCGTATCCATTGATTGGTCCTGAAATTAATTTACTAGAATTGTACGGTTTATCTGAATTTGACAAAGTATCCAACTCTTCATATTTAAACCCACTGAGGTATAAAGTGTTATTAAGTACACATAAATCTTTCATACGATATATCTTAGGAGATATAGTATAATTGTAAATAAAATATCCTCTATCATACAAATAAACTTCTATTTCACTGTTATCTAAGACAAATAGTTTATCATAGCTTTTATTGAAAGCAAATGTGCTGATGTTTTCAAACTCACCTGGTCCATTTCCTGATCGACCTATAGAATATTTATAATTCCCATTTTTGTCGTAAACGTAGATAGATAAGTTTTCTGTTTGTGTGAAATAAATGTTGCCCATAGGATCAACTAATAAATTTCTAATGCCAAAAAGATCGAGATCTAAATTATCCTTGCTAACGCTTTTATAATTTTTACCTTTTTGAAGATCTAACAATTCATAAGTAGTTTTATCAGAATCCTGATTTAGATTTAAAAGAAAATCAACTTCATTGGCCTGGGGTAACTGTTCAAAATTAGGATGACTGTTTTCTTTACTACAGCTTACCAAAACTAGTATTAGGGCGATAAAAATTAATTTGGACACAAGAAATTTCATAATCTTAATGTAATTAGTTAGTTCGATTAGGGAATGCAAAAACCGCCTTCACAGGACTGGCTCGGTGGGCACCAAGGACAATACCAAGGGGAGGATCCTGGAATAGTTATACACCATGAGTTACTGTCAAGTGATGAATTAAAACATCCACTTGTGATTTCACAAGTACCAGTACCACAACCAGGGTCTGCTATTGCCTCGTTAAACATTACTTCAAACATTAAAGTATGTTTAGATTGGATGTTTTCTTCAGCAGGCAAGTTTACCTTAAGGTTAACTGTCATAAAAACTGCAAGAAATGAAAATACAGTGATATATTTTACAAACTTAAATAATATTGAATTTTTGTTTTTAGGATTAAAATTTTATGTGTACAACGAAGTGTGGGAAAATAATACTTAGCTGATTTATATTAATGAAAAGTCTTTGATATTACTTAAGTAAGAAAAGTTAAGTATTATTAAGAAGCAAACTTTTTCTTCACAAAAAGTAATTTGAGAAAAAAAATATTTTTATAAATACTGAGTTAAAACATTTGTTATCTAATAAAGTTTTTAGTTATAGATAATCAAAATCTAAATTGTATGGTTTTCTCAAGCCATGAAGATTAAAGTATTTACTGATTTTTATACTTACTCTAAGGACGATATAAATAGTGAAAATAAATCACTTTTTACTTCAATATTTTTTTAACTAATCCCAGTTTAATGTCATCATAGGGTGCATATCGAATTGGAACATCAGGCCAAAACGGTTTTTTCATCACACTTTTTTTATGTGAAAAACTATCGAAGCTTGATTTGCCATGATATGAGCCAAATCCACTGGCACCAACTCCACCAAAGCTAAGATGATGATTTCCTAGTTGAGCGATCGTGTCATTTACAGCTCCTCCTCCAAATGAGACTGTATTCATAATCTTATCTTCTAATTCTTGATCAGAAGTAAAAACATAAAGAGCTAAAGGCCTGGGACGCGCATTAATAATTGTTATGCATTCTTCTACTGATTCATATTCGAGGACGGGTAAGATTGGACCGAATATCTCATCCTTCATAATTGAATCTTCAAGGGTAATACTATTTATTATAGTTGGTGCAATGTATTTGGTTGATCTTTCGGAATCACCACCAACAACTATATCACCATCATTTAGTAAACTAGCTAAGCGGTCAAAATGAATTTCATTTATGATTCGGGGGTAATCGGGGCTTTCCTTAGGATCATCACCATATAATTGGTGTATGGCATTTTTAAGATGAGCTAAGAATTCAGATTTGATGGATTTCTCTACCAATAAATAATCTGGAGCAACACATGTTTGCCCAGCATTTACAAATTTGCCCCATGCAATTCTCTTTGCTGAGACTTCTAAATTAGCCGTTTTATCAACTATACAAGGGCTTTTCCCTCCAAGTTCAAGCGTTAAGGGTGTTAGTCGTTCAGCAGCATCTCGCATAATAATTTTACCTACCCTTGTACTTCCGGTGAAAAAGATATAATCAAAATCCATTTTCACTAGCATAGATGATTCTTCTGCGCCACCTAAAATAACTTTTAAAAATTCTTCCTGAAAAGATTCAGATAGGAGTTTTTCTAACGTGGAAGATGTATTTGGCGTAAGTTCAGATGGTTTAAGGATTACGGTATTACCAGCTGCTATTGCACCTACAAGCGGCTGTAATGCAAGTAGAATAGGGTAGTTCCAGGGTGATATGATTAGTGCACTTCCATAGGGTTCAGTAATGATAAAATTCTTAGAAGGAAAGTTAACCAGAGAAGTAGACACCGATTCTTGCCTACACCAGGATTCGACATTTTTGATAGCATAGTTTATATCAGTTATCACAAGGCCAATCTCAGTGGCGTACGTTTCAAAAGCAGACTTTTTAAAATCTTTATACACTTCACCAATCAAAAGCTCCTCATTCTGAATAAGAATATTCTTTAGCTTTTTAAGCTGTTTAATTCTGTAAGTGACATTCTTCGTTTTACCAGTTTGGAAGAATTTCTTTTGCCTATCGAGATATGGTTGTAATGCCATCATTTTTTATCACCATTTCTACCTTTAAATGTATCCATAGAACTGTATACTTTCAGAATTTTTCCAGCTACAAAATCATATAATCTGGCAGGAAATATTCCTCTTAAAAAAGGACTTAGCTTAATAATAAAGGGTTCTCTAAGATGTATCTTATCTTTTTCTACAGAATCTAGGATCTTAGCCGAAATTTTGTGAGGATCTAGCAGGGGAATTAGCAAAGGAGCTTTAACTCCATCAAACATTCCAGTTTTTATATAGCTTGGCATTACGGTTAGCACTTTAACTGATTCATTATTTTGTTCAAGTTCAACTCGTAAAGAATCTGACCAGCCAACAGCGGCCCATTTACTTGCAGCATATACTGTCATACCTGGATTTGGAGTAAGACCAGCAGCTGAAGCTATATTAATTATTCTCCCAAATTTATTTTTTATCATCGAAGGTAAAAAAGCACGTGCTACATACATTATACCAAGTGAATTGACAGCAAATGTATTTTCAATTTCTTCGTAGGAATGTTCAGCAAAAGATTTCCCAACAACTATTCCTGCATTATTGATCAAAACATCAACATTCCCAAAGGCTTTTAATACCTCTTCTCCTGTTTTCGAAACCTGTTTTTTATCACGGACATCAACTAAGTTTGTAGAAACGGAATATCCACTATTCTTTAGCTCAGTGGAAGTTTTTTCTAGTGCAACTGCATCGATATCCCACATCACTAAATGTTTGGCCCCTCGTTGTAATGACATTTCTCCCATCAGCAAACCAATACCACTTGCTGCACCAGTTATAAGTATTGTCTTATTTTTAAAAGAGGTCATAAGGTTTTAATAAACGTTAAATGAAAAGAGTTATCAAAGTATCTAATCAATTTGAAATATGTGCCAAAAAGTAATTATACTCGATTTAATTAATAACAATCAAATGTCTTAAACAATGAAAAAGGTTTTCTTATTAATTTCAGTAGTTATAACAGGTATTTCCTGCTCTTCTTCAAAAGTGGATGAAGCTGCTCAATCTATTACAAAAGAAGGATTGATGAGTCATATAGAAACTCTTTCTTCAGATGAGTTTCTTGGACGAAGTACCGGTACCGAAGGTGAAGAAATAGCGGTTAACTATTTAGTGGATCAGTTTAAGGCAATGGGAGCATCATCAGGTGTGGAAGATGGGAGCTACGTACAGCCTTTTCCTCTTTTAGGGCAAAAAACAATGAATCATTCAATGACCGTAAGACGCCCTCAAAGAAATAGCACTATTAATACTCTTACCTACTTTGAGGATTTTGTAGCATGGCCTTCAAATCAGAGCGAGAAAGTGAATATCAAAGACGCAGAACTGGTATATGTTGGATATGGTATACAGGCACCGGAGGAAAATTGGGATGATTTTAAAGGAGTTGATGTAAAAGGAAAGATTATCATTATAAAAAATAATGATCCTGAGTATGATGATGAGCTTTTTGGAGGAAAAACAAGATTGTATTATGGTCGTTATACCTATAAGTATGAAAAAGCAAAAGAAATGGGAGCACTGGGAGCTATTATTATTCATACCACGGAAACTGCAGGCTACGGATGGAGCGTTGTATCAAATGGATGGAGTCGTGAACGGTTTTATGTGAAAAGTGGTGAAAATGCTGGTAAAGGAAGTACAGAGATGAATGGCTGGGTTACGTATGAAGCTGGTAAAGAACTATTTAATCAGGCTGGTTTAGATATTGATGAGATGTTAGAAGCCGCGGATTCTCCGGATTTTGAACCTGTTGCATTAAAAAATACAGGCCTTTCAGTAAATATTGATGCAGAATACAGAGATATAAACTCAAGAAATGTTATAGCAAAAATTGAAGGAAGTGATCCAGAGCTTAAAGATGAGTACTTAGTATTAACGGCACATTATGATCATCTTGGAATTACAAAAGCAATTGATGGAGATGAAATAAACAATGGAGCAGAAGATAATGCAGCCGGTGTTAGTGCAGTTCTTGAATCCATGAAAGCATATAAATCTATTCAATCAGAGTTAAAAAGAAGCGTACTTGCAGTAGTCGTAGGTGCTGAAGAAGTTGGGTTACTTGGATCTCAATATTGGGCGGAAAACCCAACAGTACAGCCAGGAAAAGTAACTGGGAATATCAATTTAGACGGCATGAATGTGTATGGAGAGACATCAGACTTAGTCATAATCGGTTTTGGAAGAAATACATTAGCTGATTTAGTAGTAGAAGTTGCAAAGCAAGAAGGGAGAACTGTTAAACCTGATGCAAATCCTGAGCAAGGCATCTTTTATAGATCTGATCATTTCAACATGGCTAAAGTTGGAATTCCTGCAATTTTCCCTAATCCTGGAAAAGATTTTATTAACAAACCAGAAGGCTATTCCGAAACAATTGACAGTGTATCAGCGGCCAATTATCATTCTGTAAATGATGAGATAAATAAATACTGGGATTTATCAGGAGCAGTTAACGATGCACGTGTATTTTTTGAAGTTGGATATAAGGCATTGAATGACAAAAAATTACAATCCTGGAAAGCAGGTGATGAATTTGAAGCTACTCGTCTAAAAATGTTGAAAGAAGTGAAATAGTTTAGCGCAGAAATTAGAACACTTAATTTTATTGATAAAAACCATAACTAAAAGGCTTAGTCTTATGAAAAAAACTAATTTAATTTTAACATTAGTACTTATAGGCTTCACGATGGCTTGCGAAACCGATAGCCAAATGCAGAACAATGCTGCTTTTGTAACACTTCTTGGAAATGACACGCTTGCTGTTGAGAAATTTGAAAAAAATGATAATAACATAACAGCTCAAGTTGTATTAAGAAGTCCTAGAACAACACTAACATCTTATCAGCTTATAACGAATGAAAGTGGTGGTATTGAAGAGCTTACAGTTTCAGATCATGATCTTAACTCAGGATTTAAAGGGGAAGGAACTGTCGACAGATCTTATAAAAAGACTGGAGACAGCTTAGCTATTTCAATAAAAACAAATGATGGTTCGTATAGAAATATTATGACTACCTACGAACCAGGAGTTCTTCCTTTCATTGATATGGTACATTGGCCATTCGAAATAGCTTTTAATAATGCTATGACTACTCAAGCGGATAGTATTGATCAGAAATTACTGTCAGGAAGTAGAAGTTCTACATTTATCGTTGCCAAAATTGCTAAGGATTCAATGACTATTCGTCATCCTAGTCGTGGAGTAATGGGGGTTCAGGTTGATAAAAATGGAAATATCATAGAGTTAGATGCTTCAGAAACAACCCGTAAATTGACGGTACAAAGAACAAATGGAATCGATATTGATGCAATTGCAGAAAAATTTGCTCAATCGGATAAAAGTGGCAATCCATTTGGTGGTTTATCAGGTGCTGTAGAAGAATCTTTTAGCGTTAACGGTGCAATCATTGATGTTTCTTATGGGACTCCTCAAAAAAGAGGAAGAGAACTATTTGGTGGTATTGTCTCATTTGGTGAAAGATGGAGAACAGGTGCAAACAGAGCCACACATTTTAAAACATCGCAAGACATAGAAATGCAGGGATTAACAATACCAAAAGGAGAGTATACGCTCTTTTCAATTCCGGAAGCAGACGGTGGTATTCTTATAATCAACAAACAAACAGGTCAAAATGGGCAAACATATAATATGTCCAGAGATTTGGGAAGAGTACCATTGCAAGTGTCACAGAAAGAGGATAGCACGGAAGGATTTACGATCTTGGTTGAAGAAAGGAGTGGTGGTGGAGTACTTAAACTTGTTTGGGGAACTACTGTATATTCTGTTGATTTTGAAATAAAATAACGGCCTTTTAATTGACTTTAGACTTATTTCAACCTATTTCTGAGACGCAGAAAGAACGAGTAAATGATGCTATAAAAGAAACTCCGCCTCATAATCCGGGCGTATATACTATGTATGGTAAGAGTGACGAAGTATTATATGTAGGTAAAGCAAAAGATCTTCATAAACGGATAACATCTTATAGATATTCAAAATCTAGAAAAGTACAAAGCATGATAGCACAAATTTCAAGAATTGGATTTGAGATTTGTAAAACAGAAACAGACGCTATTCTTCTTGAAAACCTTTTAATAAGATCCCTAAGACCTCCTTTTAATCATGCTAACAAAAAGCCAGAAACCTATTATTATATTTCCACAAAACGCCGTGGAAACAAAAGGGAATTCAGACTTTCAATGAGGGTGCTGGAAGATTATCCTAAAGTATATGGTTGCTTTAAAGGACACGGCAGGGTTAGGAAAGGATTAGGAGCATTTCTGAGACTTTTATTCCTGAAAGAGCAAAATATTAACAGCGCTCATTTTTTACCCACCCAACTTTTAGGAAGGCTGGCTCCAATGCGATTTGTTGCTGAAATAAGTCCGGAAGTTGGCACACAAATCCATCAATTTTTATCAGGGAAATCGGGCTCACTATTTCAAGACTTTGAAGCTCTTGTAGCTGATAAATTATTTGTTGACAGATTTACTAAAAACTACTTTCTAAATGAACTTGAACTGTTAAAAATATTTTATGCTTTAGGCCCTGAACGGAATAATCAGTTATATGATGAATTGAATCTTGATTCACCAATTATTAGGCAAGATCAGCTAGATGATTTCAGAGCTATTATTTAAGCGTCTTTACTTCAAATCAGCTAAAAAAGATGCTTTAATATGAATTAAGAGCACCTAAAAAATTAAGTATTAACAATAACTATTCAATTGAACCTTTAGTAGTTGAAGACCCAGATATTTCGATTGGGATTTCCATTTCAGATGGTGAAGTCATATTCATGGCACCAGTAATTAACTGCTCAGTTTCTGTGGACAGAACTAACCCTGTTTTTCTATCCACGATTATTGTTCCAGATTGTACACCTGTTAAATCAGGAGTCATGGTTGCTCCATTAACAGTCATTGAGCCACCGTCCGTAAAAATATCGGATGAAACATTGATAGTTGCTGTATTTTCATCATAATCAGCCAATTCATAAGTTGTCTGTATATTCATAGAAAATGGAACAGATACAGATTCATCAGCACTCCATTTATCTCCTTTATTAAGTTCTTTATCAGGATAAATAATCAACGTTTTTTTCATCTGACTTTTAATTGACTCAGCATTGTATTGGCCTTCCATCTGAGTTTTAAATGCTGAAGTAACTAAAGAATCTGTAAGTCCCATATTTTTTGCCATAGAATCAAGCATGGCGTCGACTCCAGAAACATTATTTACTAATCCATATTTATTCAATTCGAAGTTTAATTCCGTACCAACTATTGAGGCAACTGCTTTTAGAGCTCCTGTTGGTTCTGATGTTGCTTTTTCTGAATCATAAGTTAAACCCGCCATAGGGCTATTAATCATAATACTATTATACACCATATTTAAAGTATATGAATCAGTATTAGAACTAGCTAAGGTTAACGTTATTCCATAGCCTTGATCATTTTGATTATTTTGAGTTTGCCCCATTACGGTTTGGGCAATACCTTGTTCAACAATTATTTTACTGTTGTATTTGGTGAGTTCATCAAGATTATAGTTTAGTGTTATTTGGGCACTAGAAACAAAAGGTATCAATGCTACAAAAAAGGCAAGAAGTAATGTGTTTTTCATAAGTCTATGATTATAAGTGTAATTGTATAAAAAATAATAAAAATCAGTTTAGTTCCCAGATGCTAGTAGTTTTTGCATCAACTGAGAAATCCTTACTTAGATTAATTTTTTTTGTGATTAGCACATTTGTTCCAATTTTAAACGTATCTAAGATTTCCGCAAACTGGTCTCTTTTAATAACTCTATCTTCTGTATTGTTATTCATAATTACCATTACAGTTTGATCTTCATGTATTCTGAAGTAGATATACAGATCGTTTTCTGGAACAAAGTGAACTAACTGCCCATTATGTATGGCGGGAGAAGAGTTCCTCCAATGTATTAGTTTCTTGGTGTGTTCATAGATACTATTTTCCTTTTTGGTTCTTCCTTCTTTTGTGAAAACAGATCTTTTATCGCCGGGAAATCCGCCAGGCATAGTTTGTCGCCAGCCCTCATCGTCACCCCCACGATTTTCATGGGCCATCATAAGTTCAGTTCCATAATAGAGTTGAGGAGTACCACGAGTTGTTAATAACCAACCTAAGGCCATTTTAAATTCGGGTTCTTTTTTCCCAATATGCTCAAAAAACCTGCTCATATCATGGTTATCAAGAAAAGTCACATTGGCCATTGGGTCCGAATAAAGAAAATCCTGAGACAACATATAATACAACTGGCTCAAGCCTTCTGTCCAGCCAAAATTCTCATTGAAGGCTTTTCTTGAAGCGAAAGCAAATTGGAAATCAGTTAAGCTTGGTAATTCAGAATCGTAGCCATCATCAATACCGTCGGGATCATCCTGCCAAAACGCTTCTCCGGCAACCGTATTAACCCAAGCTTCTCCGACGATATTAAATGTTGGATATGCTTGTAAAACTTCTTTTGCCCAGCGAGCCATATATTCTTTATCTGGGTACACATAAGTGTCCATTCTAATGCCATCTACTCCAGTATATTCAATCCACCAAATCGTATTTTGGATTAAGTAATCAGCTAAAAGTTCATTGTCCTGATTTAAGTCTGGCATTTCAGGTACAAACCACCCGTTAACTAATTTATCAGTATCGAATTCAGAAGCATAAGGGTCTGAGGCAACAGAACCTCTGAAATTTGTTGGGCCATATTTTTCAAAATCATGAACCCAATCTTTTGTAGGGAGGTCTTTCATCCACCAGTGCTTATCCCCAATATGATTATGAATCATATCCATAATAACTTTCATACCATTAGCATGAACTTCTTCAATCATGGCTTTATACTCCTGATTACTTCCAAAGCGACGATCAACTTTATACAAATCAGTTGCTGCATAACCATGATAGGCACCGTACTTTTCAGACATATCATTTTCGAATAGCGGGGTGAACCAAATTGCTGAAATCCCTAAATCTTTGATATAATCTAAATTATCTACTACACCTTTTATATCTCCACCCTGTCGGCGTTCAGGATTTGATCTGTCAGCAGATTCCAGCATTCCCTCTATAGAATCATTTTCCGGATTTCCATTTGCAAATCGATCAGGCATCATTAGGTAGATAACATCTTTAGAGTTAAAACCTTGGTAACGACCTATACCATTTTCACGGGCTAATAATTTATAAGGAACAGAAATAACCTCGTTATCACGTTCTAAAGTGATTTCAAGCTCACCCGCTTTAGCATTTTCTGAAATATTTAGATAGATAAATAAATAATTAGGCGAGTCTACAGCTAGTTGCTTGTTTATTTCTACACCCTCATAATCTATTGATGCTCGATAGTGCCCTAATTGTTCACCATAGAGTTGAATCTGTAACTCTTGAACAGGCATATTTGTCCACCAAAAAGGAGGATCAATAACTTTAACTTCTTGTGCCAGAGAAGCAGGGATTAAGAATAAGAATGCAAGAAATAAACAAAAAAGGTTTTTCATAATCTAAATAGAATTAATAACGCTTAGATAATACTGAACCTAATAAATAGAATCTTATGAAACTTCTTACATTTGAATTAAAATAGAAGAGGTTCTAAAAAACCAACTTAACTCCACCATTAATTACAAAGCCATCAACGGGAGCATAGATATCTCTAAAGTTGGGATCACTTAAACTTCCAGTATATATAGTATCAAACTCGGATTGTCTGGTATCTAAAAAGTTTTCGAAGTTTAGAAATAAGGAGATGTTCTCACCGAATTTCTTTTCTGTCATTAAACCTGTAATCCAATAAGATTTACCTCTACTTCCATCGTTTAAAGTCTGTGAACTAAAGTAATAAGCTTCTAAGCCTATCCAGAAGTTGTCGTGCTTCTCATACATCAACACATTATTCAAACGATGCTCTGCAACAAGTGGAAAAGTTGTTGAGTTACCGTTGTAATGTTCTTGGACATTTGCATGTGTGTACCCAACAAATAGTTTGAGGTCTTCATAGCTCCATTTCATATTTACTTCCACTCCTTTGGTATCCACATATCCGTTTGGTTGTAGAAATTCAAAATCTCCACCTACTGGAGTTAGAACTAGAGGGTCTTGAATTTGTGTATAAAAAAGTAACACATTTGTGGACAGAGTAAGTTTATCCGTGATCTCCATTAAGTAATTGGTATCAAAGTTTCCTCCGAAAGATTGTTCCGCTTTTAGTAAGCTTGTATCGATTGGGCGAATATTCTGAAACTGTAACTGCTCAGCATCCTCAGAAAAAACAGTTGGGGATTTATAGCCCAGACCACCACCAGCTCGGAATGTTAAGCGTTGGGTGGGTTCAAACATGAGAGAAAGTCGAGGTAATGCGAACGTTCCATATTCACTGTGATTATCCAGTCGAAATCCAGTTTCTAAAGTCCATCTTGGTTGTACATTCCAGGTGTTTTGAACAAAACCTCCAATTATGGTATCAGAAAAGCTAAGATCTTGACCAGTGGTACCTTGGGACTGATCAAAACTATCTGTCCATAAATTAATACCACCAATCCATTCAGTTTCATCACCTACTAAACTTATATTAGCTTCACTAAAAGATGAAGATTGCTTTCCAGCGAAATTAAAATCAGGAACCTGAATAGATCTGTCATAGAAATTCAGGCTGTTTTTTACTGTTAATGATGTCGAATTATTCAATTGATGATCAAATTGAAACTGGCTGGAAATCCGGTCAGTTTCGTTTCTTTCGAAAAATGGATTATTCACATTTCTTCCCTCAACAAAATCTAGGTTTCCCCCAAGGCGGTTTTCTGTGACTAAATTAAGACCAGCATTCAACGAAGTGTTATCATTTATATAAAAGAATAATCTAGGGTTCAGTGTGAAGCGCTCGAATTTAGGGATAGCTGTTAATCCAATATCAGCAGGATCGTAAGCGGTTCCTTTGTTGTAGGAAGTAAAAACAGTTGTTCCAATTTTTCCATTTTTTTTGGAATAGAAACCGCTTGCATCAAAACCAAGTGCAGAAGTTCCGTTAAGCATAAAACTTAATTCAGGTTCCTCAGTAGGAGCTTTTGTAATTAAATTTACCAATCCTGAAATAGCTCCTCCTCCATATAAAGTGGAAGACGATCCTTTAATAACCTCCACCTGCTTGAGGTCTAATGGTGTAATTTGCATCAAACTCAAACCACCAGAAAAACCAGAATATAGAGGCAATCCATCCCTAAGTAGCTGGGTATACTTTCCATCTAATCCTTGAATTCTAATGCTAGAATTATAACTGGTAGCTGAGGTTTGCTGTGTTTGAATTCCTGTGCTCTCGTTAAGAAGCATGCGGATATCGCCGGGTTTCATATTCCCTTTTTCAGCTAATTCTTCTCCTGCAATAAATTCAACCCTGGTCGGACTATCTTCTATAGTTCGGCTGCTTCTTGTTGAGCTTACAACAATTTCCTCCATTTGTTCATCATCGTGGAAAAGCTCAAAAGTTTGATTTTGTTCAGAATCAGATAAAGGAAAAGTTCTGTTGAAAGATATGGTCTCATAACCAATGTATCGGATACTAATAAGGTGATTTCCATTGGGAATATTATCAATTGTAACAAAACCAGCAGCATTTGTATTATTTCCAATAGTTAGGTCAGGAAGAAATACGGTTACTCCAATGAGGGGCTCTTGAGTTTCGTGGTCAATAACTTTAGCACTAAAAGAATTTTGTGCAAAGATTGAAGGACATATATAAAATAGGAGAAAGCTAAAAGTAAGAACTATCCGCATTATAGATTTTTGGTTGAATTCAATTATGTAGAATATTAGTAAATGATGTTTGTAACGATAGATTAACTAAATTACAGAAGAGATTTAATAATAGTTAATAAACTTTGCGACTTTTTGTAATCTTGATGTGTCTTATTAGTGAATGCGCGCAAACATGAATTCCTAAAAACATTCTGTGTCTAAATCTGATTTCACCGACATACTGAAGCCTCACTACAATGATGCTGTTAATTATTGCAGAGCTTTGTGCTCAGGTTCATCGATATCAGAAGCTGAAGATGTGATGCAACAATCACTGCTAAAAGCTTTTGAAAATTTTGATTCCCTGAATGACAAAGCAAGCTTTAAAAGTTGGTTCTTCAAGATTATAACCCGGACATTTTATAATTCAGTTCGTAAACCTTTTTGGAGCAGGTTTGTGTCGCTAAATTCTGAAGAAGGTGAAGTTGCTTTCCAGGTTTTTGAAGATGAATACTTTGAAGACAATCAATTACTGGTAGCTGCTTTATCACGCATAAATAAGAAAGAACGCATAGCTATTCTGCTTTTTGAAATTGGAGGATTCTCGATTGAGGAAATAACTCTTATTCAAAATGAAAAAAGTGAATCGACTATAAAATCGAGGTTAAGTAGAACAAGGAATAAGTTGAAGGAAGTCATGGTAAAGCTTGAAAAGGAATCAGTTAAAAGTCTGAAGCCTAACAAGCTTAATAGTGGAAAGGCGCAAAACATTGTGTCTCAACAATCAAATAATGACCTATACCATGAAACCTCAAGAATTATCAAAGAAATTAAATCCATTGGGTGAAAATATGAACCTATCGGGCGCTTTTAAAAAGCTTACAAATACAAAGCATGAAGCTTCTTTTGAGAATTTGGGTGATTGGTTAAATAACAACACATCAAAACCCAAAAAAATGAAAACATTCTATAAAATTGCAGCCTCATTTCTCTTTACTGCCTTTGTACTCATTGCATGTTCAATTCCTGTTCAAAACGAGGAGGCGATCGGCTATATGATTAAAGGTGTAACAACAAATTCTGAATCTGAATTGGTTGAAAACATGAAGAAAGCCAAAGGAACATTTGGCAATCAAATTGTAATGAGCTTTAAAGTAACGGAAGAAATCGGGCAAGAACCTACCAACTATGGTGAGGTAATACTACTTTTGCCTAATGCTGACGAAGCTGAAGCAAGATCAAAAATGGATAAGCTCAGTGCTACATTCAATTTTGTCACTATTGATCTTCTGCCCATAGAAGAAACGGTTAAAAAACCATTGTATGAAGCTGCACTATCAAAAATTAATATCAATTTTGATAGTGATCTATCAGATGAAATTATTTTAGAGCGGTTTAATGAAGTTCTGCATGAAAAAAGCAATGTTTCTGGACAAGCTGAAATTTCTATCGACGAAAATGGAAATAAAGTAGTCGAGATTTTGATAACAGAGCAGCTGGACAAAAATAGATTAAATCAGATAGATCCTACTTCCATAAAGTCAATTCGCATTACAAAAGATGCTGATGGAAAGAAAGTAGTAGATATAGATATCAAAGAAGAAGTTAAAAACTAAGTAGCTTACCATAAAAGCTCAGATAGGTTCTGAGCTTTTATTTAAAACCTTATCAGATTACCAAGAGGTAATTTTTTATCAGCTGTGCTAACCAAGCCGAGCTCCTCTGCCTCATAATTTTTTGGAAAACCATCAATACTACCAATTATTTTTCTTAATTCAGCAAGCGGTAATTGAGGAGAATATGTGTTGAGAATAAAAAACTGATGTTCGGGATCTAGTAATTTCATTGCATTCTCAAGTAAATTTGGTAGATCTCTATTCAATTTCCATCGTCCACCTTTTGGTCCGAGCCCAAATATCGGCGGATCCATGATAATCCCATGATATTGATTTCCTCTCCGGACTTCTTTCTCAACAAAAGTAGGGGCATCTTCAACGATCCAGCGAATAGAATCTATGTTATTCAATGCAGCATTTTCGCGAGCCCAGTTCACTACGCTCTTCACTGAATCAATATGAGTTACCTCTGCTCCAGCCCGGTTTGCAGCTAAACTGGCTCCACCCGTGTAAGCAAAAAGATTCAGTAACTTCGGAGTGATTCCTTTTGCTATAAGTTCAGAACATCTATCCTTAATAAATTCCCAATTATCAGCTTGTTCTGGGAATATTCCAAGATGTTTAAAAGTACCTTGGCTTAGTTTAAAATTTATTTCTGATCCCCCAAAGGGATAAGAGATATCCCAATCCTTTATATCTTTATCCCAAGATCTTTTTTGATTCTTCTGTTCTGTGAAAATCGTATCTGCTTTTTCCCAGTCACTTTTAGAAAGAGATTTAGCCCATGTTGCTGCTAGCTCAGGACGATCTGTGAGGATATCGCCAAAGCGTTCTAGTTTCCTCTCGTTGCCGTGGTCAAGGAGTTCGTAGCTGCTCCATTTTTTTGGATGTTTCATACTTAAAGATAAGCCTAGTGTTTGGGAATTCTAAGGCTAATCAGGATATACTATATTTTCTTTAGAATTCTAGTCAGACTTAGTAATCTATTTAAAACTTATAATTTCAGTTCACGTTAATTTCAATAGAATACCTAGCGGAAAACATCTGCATAGCTGGTAATGAAACAATCCCTTCCTTTTCTTCTAAGTTTTGATTGTGGGTTACACTGTCTGCAATTCCTAGCCAAGGTTCAATACAAACATAATCAGCACCAGGTTTAGCCCAGATTCCTAAATATGGGAAGTCAGAAAAATCCATACTAAGTACCTTACCTTCGTTTTTATGGACTAAAGAGACTGAATTTGATCTCAGGTTCTTAAAAATGAGTGCATCCCTATCAAATAGGTTTTTATGTAGTGGAAGTCTATTGGTATTATCCAAAATAAGCTCGGTGTCTTCACTAACTAAGCCTTTGTCTAGATTTAGTAAATGAGTGACAGCACTTTCTGGATGTTCAAACTCTAAGTAGTAATCTTCATAATCAGCGTTTTTATGTATTGGGCAATTGAAAGCCGGGTGACCTCCTAAAGAGAAGAGCAAGTCTTCTTGCCCAGTATTAATTATCTGATGAGAAATAGAAAGTATGTTATCAGCGACTGAAAACTGAATACTAAATTGAAAATCAAATGGATAGATTTCTTTTGTTGATTCGTTACTTTGTAAGATAAAACGGACAGAATTAGTAGATAATTCTTCAACGATAAGATTCTCATTTCTTCGAACGAAGCCATGCTTAGGCATCTTATACCAATTATCATTATATCTGTATTTACCTTCTTTTAATCCTCCTATAACTGGAAACAGATTAGGGGCATGACTTCCCCAAATGTCTGGATCAGCTTGCCAGATATATTCTATATCCGACTTTTTTGAAATCACTGAGCACAATTCAGCTCCTTCTTTTTGAATAATTACCTTGAGGTCATCTGACTCAATAGTATAATCCATAGATTAATCTATTTTAGCAGCCCGTAAAGCTTTTGCTAAACCAGTATTTAATTCTATATCGAAATAAGGGATAGCTTTTACATCATTCCCGACTATAGATCTAATTTCCGGAACTATTATTTCCATGATAGTATAAAATTGCTGGGTCTCTGGATCTTCTAATTGTTCAGCAACCATCTCGACCCATTCCATAATATTCTCTGATTCTTCAAAATGTTCAACTTCCCTTAAAATCATATCTAGAAAAATCACAGGATTATCGAGTTCAACATCGCTGTATTCATTATTAACAGGAACATTGAATTCAAAATCTCTATAGATCATTTTTACTTGCTCATCATATAAACCATACTGATTAATTTGGGTTGGCTTTACTACTTCAAATTTAAGCTCATGTTCATTAATACAATCAATGAGTTTCTTTATTTGTGGGTAAGATGCGGTGCTCATAGTAAAGAATGTATTTCAGAACCTTCTATAATTGAGGTTCCCGTAGTTGAGTTTATACCTTCGATCATTGCCTGCGCAACGACTTCGGCTTTAATTGGATGATATTTTTTTAATCCTGGTATTTTACAAACAATATTGGCTATAAAAATACCGATTCTTTCGCCAAGTCTAAACTCTTTTCGATCTCCATCTAGAAATGAAGGGCGAACAATTAAAGTATTTTCAAAAAGGAGTTCTTGAATGGCTACGTCAAGCTCTCCTTTAATTCTTGAATAGAAAGAATTTGAGTTTGAATCGGCTCCTAAGGATGAAACTAATGCATAAGCAGACACCCCATTATTTGCTGCTGCATTAGCAAACTCGTACTGATAGGTGTAGTCAATTTTATATTGAGCTTCTTCGCTACCTGCTTTTTTGATAGTCGTTCCAAGTGCAGAGAATAGATGATC
>Ga0136600_1000682_pt1 | contig 17774 bp, 17 predicted proteins | sample AntRauMFilla2698_FD_104634 | JGI IMG/M metagenome (GOLD analysis project Ga0136600, IMG submission 104634) | Saline lake microbial communities from Rauer Islands, Antarctica - Metagenome Filla 2 #698 | ecosystem: Environmental > Aquatic > Non-marine Saline and Alkaline > Saline | place...
CTCTTCACTATCTGGTGTCGTTAAATCATATGTCGCTGGGGAACCAGTTGCGTTATACGTGAATTTACGCAAAGTGGTACTTGCTAACACATACTCAACGTACTCAACACTATCATCTTGATCTGTATCGCTGTAATACCCAAGTGTATGTTCATCAATAATGGCCACTGGCCAGGTTCCATCCTCGGCTGTAGTCATTTCCTTTACATCGCGATTCCACTGAGTAACACCCCGCCGTGCGTTATCAACCTCATTTGATTGCTCAAGGGCGTAGGCATTGGTGCGATAGAATGTAGCGATACTACTAGTAACCGCTAGCATTAGCACCGTGTAAATACCAATCGCAATCACTGTCTCAACTATTGTTAACCCTCTTTGTGAATAGGTATAGATCATGGCGAGAGAGTTATTTCTACCGTCACATCATCCGAAATAGCAAACGGATTGATTGTCTGATCGGCATAGCCTGGAGCTGAAATAGACAAGTTATAGTCTGTTTCATCAGCCACCCCGGACCCAAAGAACGTTTGACCGCAGATATTGGTTGATTGCTGTACATCGTACCCACTACGACTCAATCTAACGTCAACTCCCGGGATAGGTCGACCAAGAGTGTCTGACACCACCACCCGGAGACTGTCATCGGTTGACGGTACATACACCAATTCAACATTACTATCGAACCCAGCTTGGTGTATAAAAGGTTGAGCCGGGCACGCCGAAGCAAGATCAAATGAACTAGATGTAGTGACGGTATACATATCAAATTCCATTCCAGGCAGTAACGCTTGTCCTAATCCGTTTGTAGTTACGGTTGAGGTTGATTTGTAGACTGGACTACCGCCAGTATCCGTTCCTAAAATTTTATCACCGCGCACAAACATTGTTTGACCATTGCGTGCAGTAGAACTTTCTCGCCAGAATACTGACACGTCTTCAATTTCTGGAGTAACTGCAGTATTGGTGGTCGTTAGCGTGATACCGATTGTGGTGGTCGGATATAAACCAACATCAAGATCGCTAATATCAATCAAAGAATCCGTAAAACCAAAATTATTACCTGGCAATTCCGTATCGGGAATGGCTGTGTAACCTCCGATAGCGTCACCGGTGTACAACCGCACAACGTAATCTGTACCGGGACTTAAATCAGCCGCTATTTTAATGGTACTCCATGATTCAATCACTGACGGTACAACAGGAGCTAAATAGGCTAACCCGGTAGGTTCAAAGACTCCGGCTGTATCTTCTAAGACCAAATCATCGCCATCTACCTGCGTATTTGTGCTGGTAGCAATACTACTCGTAGCTGTAAAAGGAAATGATGCAGAATCTTCATTGATGACGCTGAGTGAAGTCAGATTAATATCGCTCAGCGCACCAATAATAAATGACTGGGTGGATATGCCACCTTCGCTCACCGCAAAAGCGGGCGCTGACGGATTAGCAACAGTCGTATCAGCGATCCTAGTAGAGGAAGTTGAGTATGAGGTACCCCCAATCGGCCCGCCCACAATCAACTGATAATTACTGTCAACCGGCACTCCAGAAAGCAACACAATACCAGACGAGTTACTCAAACGAGATTCATATAAGGGGGCTGTACTGCTAGCGTTACTGATCTGTACTCGAGCACCAGACAGCGGCATGAAATCTTGATCCAACACATTGACACGGATCGAACCCCCACCTACGTTAGTCTCAATTGACCGGGGCATAATATCCGAGACAAGCGCCAAACGATAACTTTCTCCTCGCTGCTCCCAGGTATACTCAAGTTTAACTTGTTTATAGTCTTCTAGAATCGCATTACTATCTGATGGCCCGACACCATCACCAATGCCGTCAACGTAGTCTATGACAATCCGCTCAGTAAAATCAATACCATTTAGGCTTAATGATTGATTATTCTGAACGGGACCACGGATAATTCCCGTAACCGTCCCAACATCGTCATATGGTAATGAGCGAAAGAATTCCATCCGCTCATTGGCGAGTGTCAATGCACTCAGTTTTGCCCGACTTTGAGCTACTAAATCGAGCGTATAACTAAATGAAGACAACAAAGCTCCAAACACCATAACCGAAATAACGGTCACAAATATCAATTCGACAAAAGAAAAGCCGCTTTGCATTGATGTGTTACGTTTGTGAACTTGATTAAATCGCATCACCAATTGAATAAATTGGCGCGATCAGCGCCAAGGCAAAGAATCCTACTCCACCACCAATAAATACCATTAATAAAGGTTCGATAATGGTCGAGAGGTCTTTGGTTTTGCGCTCGACTTCATTTTCATAAAACTCAGCTAGCTCAGCCAACATCCCAGCGATCTGACCCGTCTCTTCACCGACCAAGATCATTTCCCCGACCAAGATCGGATACAAATCTATCCGTTCAATAAACACTTCTGATAAAGCTGTTCCTTTTTCTACCCGCACTCCAGCCTCCCGAAGAATTTTTTTATAAAAAACATTTTGGACCACTTCTTCGGTAATTTCGATTGACTGCAGAACATCTACGCCGGAATTAAGTAATGAAGACAGCGTACGCGCGGTACGGGCAGCATTTGTTTCTTTGGCCATAGTACCAATCACTGGTAATTTAGGAACAATCCACGAGGTGGCTATTTTACCCCATTTTGTCCGCAACGAATAAACAAACCCACCAATCACCACCACCATTCCGCCCAACGCCACGAACGTGTAATTAACCAAGAAATCACTAGTTGCAATGAGGAATTTTGTAGTTCCTGGCAACTCCGTATTCATGCCTTTAAACACGCCAGTAATTTGTGGCAATACAAAGATCATCATCAAAATTCCAATCACCACCATCACTGTCAAAACAATAGTCGGGTAAATCATCGCACCCTTGATCTTCTTTTTGAGGTTATTTGAACGATCCATCTGAATCGAAAGGGTTTGGAGTGACATGGCGAGGTTTCCCCCCTCTTCACCAGCTCGCACCATCGCAACATACAAATCATTGAATACCTCCGGAAAGTCTTTCAAAGACTCACCAAAGCTATCACCCTTGTTGATCCGCGCTACCATACTCCGTACCACCAGCTTTAGTTTGGGATTTTTGGTTTGTCGTTCGATCACAGACAAGGCACGGGACACCGTCAATCCCGCGGTAATCATTGACCCGAGATTACGAGTGACCATCACCAATTCATCTCCTTTAACGCGACTTAGTTTGGCATTAATAGCGTCAGTATTGATAAACCGACTGAGTGAAAAAGCTCCAACCGCTGACACTGAAGTAATCGTATGCCCTTCAGTTCGCGCCACCGCATAAACCGCAAAGCGATCGGCCGCCTCGACTGTCTGTTCGACTTTTTCGCCCGCACTATTTGTTCCGACGTAGGTAAATTTTGGCATATATGATTATTCGCTGATAACTCGAAGCACCTCCTCGATACTGGTCGAACCTTGCGCGGCTTTAAAAATACCGTCTTCTAGCATGGTAAGCATGCCTTCTTTGCGTGCTTGCGCTTCGACATCATCACCGGTTTTACCAGCCATAACCATCTCTTTGAGCGTTGGTGAGATTTCGAGCACTTCATGAATCCCCATTCGACCCTTATAGCCGTCCTCTGTTTCACCGTTTTCTTTTGGTTTATAAAACGGGATCGTATTCCAGGTAGCCTTAGGGTCAACCACTCCTTCTTCTTTGAGGTTAGCTAAAACAAAATCCATGTTGATTTTCTTCGCCAACTCGTCTTGTTCGGCTTTATTCAAGGTATATTGAATACGATCATCACATAACCGTCGCACCAATCGTTGCCCAATCGCCACCCGCAAGGTAGAAACTAACAGAAATGTTTCTGCCCCCATATCAACCAAACGCGCAATGGTCCCCGAGGCAGAGTTCGTGTGAATGGTGGCCAAGACGAGGTGACCAGTGAGCGAAGCATTAATCGCTAGGCTGGCTGTCTCCTCATCACGGATCTCTCCTACCATAATGACGTCTGGATCTTGACGCATGAGTGAACGCAGTCCGGCCGCAAACGTAAAACCAATTTCCGGCTTCACTTGTGACTGATTTACGCGTGGCATTTGGTATTCGATTGGGTCTTCGATGGTAGAAATATTTACCTCGGGAGTGTTTAAAATATCCAACACCGTATAGAGTGAAGTCGATTTTCCAGATCCAGTTGGTCCAGTCACTAGAATAATTCCGGTAGTAGCCCTCGTCGCACGGTGTACTCGTTCGAGCGTACTGCCGTGAAACCCGATCCCTTCAAGCGAAAATCCGCTGCGATTTTCGCGCAATAAACGCATCACCACTTTTTCACCGTAAAATACCGGAAGCATTGATACTCGAAACGCCACTTTTTGACCATCCATCTCCATTTTAAATCGACCGTCCTGCGGAAGACGCTTTTGATCGAGCTTCAAATTAGATAGCACCTTTAATCGAGCCACGATACTGCCGGCCGCAATCTTTGGTAGCTTCATTGCATCGTGCAAAATACCATCTGTTCGGTACCGCACCAAAACTTCTTCTTCCATTGGTTCAATATGGATATCAGACGCACCCTGAATGATCGCGTGGCGCAATAACGTATCCACAATCCGCACTACCGGAAGATCTTCGGCTGCTTTTTTGAGATCGGCTTCACTCACTTCTTGACCACTCTCGTCCGCGAGGACTTTGAGCTCAGACGCATCTTTCATGATCAGATCACCAAACTCATCTTTGAGGGTTTTTTGGTATTGGCGCAATGCTGCCCGCATAGACTCAGTATCGGTCAACCGGGGTTGGATCTTGAGGCCAACTTTCTTTTTTACAAAATCAATCGCCGGCAGGTCGGCTGTATCAAGCATCGCTACCTCGAGCGTGTCAGGGCTTTTTTTGTAAGCGATGATGTTGTGCGTGCGAGCTACCGGCTCTGGGATCATTGTCAGTACTTCAAAGTCGATCTTCATTTCTTTGAGCGAGACAAACGGGATCCCGAGTACATACGCTTCAACCCGACGCAGATCATCTTCGGTCATCACCCCTTGGGCAATCATGGCTTCTGCCAGGGTGCGGTTTTCTTCTTGCGCTACAGTTTCAGCCTCGGCAATAGCCGCCTTAGTAATTAACCCTGCATCGAGGATAAATCGTTTGAGCTGATCGTCTTTAATTCGCATACAATAAATGAACAAATGAGCAGCGGTCTTTGGGATTGCTGCTTTTCGTTACCTCACTAAAGAAGCTATCAAATACGCAAAACCAACAAACCAGTACCTCCCGACTTGTTACCTAAAGTATAGCACCGCCCGACAATAGAAATGTCGCTAGCCCACAACGAAAAAGCGGCGAATGTTTTTACATTCGCCGCCGCTTTATTCAAATATCTTGCTGATCGTCGGGCACCAGGAACATCTGGTCCCCCGCCTCGGCACGAGGACTCGCGTCCACAGTGGAGTCCGGGCGCATGACCGGACGGGGTGATGTCTCACATCCCCCCAAACAATCCGGGCGCATGACCGGTCTTATAACCGCTGCTGGCAACGTCAGAGTCGGTGACGATAACGTCGACGAACTGGCGAAGTGAACGTATTCCACTTCCTTTTGGTACTCGCCAGACATGTTGAGCCACGCGACCACAAAAGTCGCGAGGACACCGCAAGTAATGGCTATACCAGCGAAAACGCTCAGATTATCTTTGATTCTCATGTGCTCTTCCTCTTTTGGTGGCCCGCTACATTATTGTGCTGACCTTCCACCCATTATTATACACAAATAACCCAAAAAGTCAATATGTATCCTTTGACAAATACTCGGGTATTGCTACACTTTAGCTATCTGTTATGACTGCTCGGCCCCGGCCGGGCAGTCTTTGATAAGAGTAAGGCCCAACAACTTAATACCCTGCACAGCCGTTCTATACCTGTAGTTAACCGCTGTGCGTAATATACGTTTATATATGTTTGATCTAAAAGTAATCAACTCCGTACTAGGAGAAATGGAAGAAGAGCGAGGAATTTCTCGCCAAAAAATGCTGGCTGCCATCGAGGAATCACTAGCGACCGCGTACCGTAAGGAATTTGGTAAGCGCGGACAGATTATTACCTGTGCCTTTGATATTGATACTGGTACTACGGTATTTAACCAGATCAAAATTGTGGTCGACGACAGTATGCTCAAACCAGAGCTAGAAAAAGATGAGGACGGAAACGTCATCGCCCCAGATGAGCCTGAAGCAGAGGAAGAAGACGGTAAGGTTCGGTTTGATGAAGAAAAGCACATCATGATCGACACTGCCAAAATGATCAAAAGCGGCGTCGAGTTAGGAGAAGAACTGGTGTTTCCACTAGAGCCAAAAGACGACTTTGGTCGGATCGCTGCCCAAACCGCCAAGCAGGTCATCATGCAAAAAATCCGCGAAGCTGAAAAGGAAACTGCCCTCTCTGAATTTGGCCAGAAACAAGGCGATATCGTCGTCGGACACGTACTGCGATTTGAGCGAGGAAACCTGTATGTTGAGATTGGTCGCGCGACAGCCATTATGCCGTACGACGAACAAATTCCCGGCGAACGATTCAAATCAGGCGATCGAATCCGAGCGATTTTGCTAACAGTTGAAGAAACACCGCGTGGTATTTTCCTCAAACTATCTCGCGCACACGCCGACTTCCTCGTTGAACTATTTGCGATTGAAGCACCAGAGGTACAATCTGGCGCAGTCGAAATCAAATCAGTAGCCAGAGAAGCCGGGGCTCGAACCAAAATTGCCGTACACGCCACTGACACCCACATCGATCCGGTTGGTTCAATGGTTGGACAACGTGGTGTGCGCGTATCAACCGTCATGAGTGAACTTGGTGGAGAAAAAATTGACATTATTGAATGGTCTCCCGTTCCGACTGAATTTATTGAAGATGCGTTGTCTCCAGCCCAAGTACTAGAGGTAACCATTCAACAAGAACCTAACGCAGAAACTGGTGAACGAGGTCACGCCGTAGTAGAAGTAACTGGTGATCAGCAATCGCTAGCAATTGGTCGCGGAGGACAAAATGTTCGTTTGGCTGCTAAATTAACCGGTTGGAAAATCGACATCATTTCAGCCAACACTGGTGAAGATCTGGCTGAAGCAGATCCAAGTGGCACCGCATCAGTCGAAGCGCCATCTGGCACCATAGCGGGTGATGATGCTGACGTGATGGAAACGGACGACGCTACAACCACCAAACCAGACATTGAGGAAATTTTAAAAGAAGCCGATGAAACCAAAGATCGAGACGCCTACGGTGCATTCGAAGAAAATGACGTTGATACACCAGAAGAAGCCGAGGAACAGTTAGCCGAAGCTGAAGCTAACGAAAGCACACTGGGTGAAGCGGCAGTTGAAGTGGCAGATATGACTGAGGGCAACTTCACCGACGGACTAGATTCACAAGCACATCTAGAGGTAACAAGTGAGGCAGGTGATTCAGAGGTCGAAGACACAGAAGAAGAACGTGTTGACGAAGACAAAGTTGAGGCTAAAAAATAGCCCAAATAATACCGACTCATGCGAAAACCAGCGTAGCGCCTTTGGCGCTACGCTGGTTTTCTATTGTAGAAAAATAAGCTACCATAGCGCTATTAATAATTACTTATTTTCTTCTATGATCAAAGTTTTTGGACACTTATCACCCGATACAGACGCTACTGGCTCTGCCATTGTGTGGGCTTGGTATTTAACCGAAAAAACTGGTAAACAAGCAACCCCCTATGTGTTGGGTGAGTTAAACAAAGAAACTCAATTTGTGTTGTCGCGCTGGGAAACTGAGACACCTACCCGGCTAGAATCAGTATCAGCTGGCGATGAGGTAGTGATTGTTGATACTAATAATCCGCAGGAGCTGTTTGAAAATATCAACGAAACTAACGTCCTTGAAATCATCGATCACCACAAACTAGTTGGTGGCATTGAGACCCTGCAGCCAGCAACTGTCACCATGCGACCACTAGCGTCAACCGCGAGCGTCATCTACGAATTACTAGGTGACACGGAGTTGCCGACGCATATTGCAGGCATCTTATTGTCTTGCATATTATCTGACACACTCGAATTTCGCAGCCCAACCACCACTCCACATGATAAAGATATCGCCGAAAAATTAGCAGCCCAGCTTGGGGTCAGTATCGCTGATTACGCAGCCGAGATGTTTGCCGCCAAAAGTGACATTAGTGACTTTACCGATAGTGGACTAATCAACCTCGACAGTAAAAAATACGGCATTGGAGATCTGAATTTCCGAGTATCAGTCATTGAAACAACTGATCCACAGGTCGTACTAGAACGCAAAGCCGGCATTGTATCAGCTATTAATAATACGGTGGCCGAAGAAGCAGATGTCGATGAAGTTTTATTTTTTGTGGTAGATATACTCAACGAAACGGCGACTGTATTTACCCACAATGATCGGGTCAAACAAATTATTGAAAAATCATTTGCAGTTACCGTCGAGTCTGATACCGAAGTATTGCCAGGCATCGTGTCACGCAAGAAGCAGATTTTGCCTAACCTAAAAATCTAACGAAATCAAAATAATGAGTTGTGCATAGCGCTGCTGGGGTGAGGACCCCAGCAGCGCTATACTTATGTACACACATAAATAAATTAGTATGAAACCAATTACCTATCCAACATTAATAAGTATAAGTACCCTGATATTTTTTCTCCTTGCGGCACAGGTGGCCTTTGCAGAGGAAAACATTGCCATCGAAGCTGAAACTGAGGTAGATATCCAAGCTGACGACAATGAATCAGAAAGGTCAGGTGTTGGGGCAAATGTGCGTGACACACTCGAAGCGAGAGAGGAAGCACTGACAGAGCGCGCAGCCGCCCAAGCTGAAGCTCGAGCCAGCACATCAGCAGCAAGAGAAGAAAGGCAAGCGGAAATGCAAGAGCAACGCGAAGAGCGTCGCGCTGAACTAAGCGAACGAACAAAAGTTCGGGTCACTAATTTAGCTGCAAATATCAGCAATCGGATGGACACGGCTGCTGCTCGAATGCAAAACATTATTACCCGACTGGAATCCAGGATTAGTAAATTAGAAGCTTCTGGACTGGACACCACAGAATCACTGGCGGCTCTCGCCTCAGCCCAGCAATCCGTTGACGCGGCCGTAACGGCCTTGGCACGGATTGATGTCACAGTGCAAACAGCAGTCACAGCCGAAGATCCGCGAGCAGCCTGGGTAGAAGTAAAAGCGGCGTACACAGCGATCAGAGAACAACTACGAACTGCCCACACTGAAATCAAAGCTTCTGTGCAAGCCCTGAAGGACGCTGCCAGGGCAAACGATGGTGAGCGCGGGTCGGCAGCTGCAGTTCAAACAAACTCAGCTGTAGCTACTGACGCTGAGGAGACTACCGTTACAAGCGAGACCGAAACAACAGTTGAATAATCTTAATTATATGGAACCAGAAAAACAAGCACCACACGCACCAGATCTATCTAACGAAGAAATGAAGATGCCCGAAAATATGGGCACGCACCAAGTCCAGAAGGCACCTTCCACAGTTCCAGTTAATGGGATTGTCATTGGTGTACTTGCCCTCTTACTAGTATTGATTCTTGGAGGTATGTACTACTGGTTTAGTCAATTGACTGAACAAGCAACGACCGCTATTCCACCGGTAGTTGAACGTCCAACCGCTGAAGAAAACAACGAACCAGAAAGCACCACTGCAGAAGCCGCCGTAGAGACTCAACAAGCTTTGAGCACCTCTGATGAAATCGCCGTCATTGAAGCTGATATTGCTGCCACTGACTTGGATGGATTGGATGCCGAGCTAAACGCCATTGATGCCGAATTAGACGCTACCTTTGAGGAAAGTATCTAAATACCTTACAAATAATGCAAAGCGACCTCAAGCAAGGTCGCTTTTTCATTACCTACATTAAATGATCAGTACTTTGATAATAACCTTACGTAACCAGCATGCAAGCTCACTTAAATGAAGGTATCTGAAACTAAAAGTTTCTTGCATGTAGAACAAAGTAACGTTTCTTCTTGCAATTCCCGCTTTGGTTTCGTACACTACGGACCACTATGTCAGATACCAAAAATCACACACACAACATTAATTGGAAAGATGCTTTCAGCTTGGAGGAGTTACCAAACTCACAAGTAAAAATTACTGGTGAACTACCCTACGCTGAGTTATCAAGCGAGCGTAACGCCGCCATCGTCGCACTAGGGAAAGACGTGCAACTAGACGGTTTCCGCAAGGGTCACGTTCCTACGCCGGTACTCGAAAAACACATCGGGGAAATGAACATTTTGAGTGAAATGGCAGAACGAGCCATCGCACACTCATACCCACACATTCTAGCCGCGCATGAAATCGATGCGCTTGGTCACCCACAGATTGAGGTCACCAAAATCGCGCCTGAAAACCCACTCGCTTTCACAGCTACGGTTGCAGTGGTACCAACCTTTACACTCCCAGATTATGAAGCGATCGCAAAGGAAGTGAACCTGGCAAAGCCAGTAGAAGAGGTTACCGATGCTGAGCTCGAAGAAAAAATCAAGGAGATTCAAAAATCCAAACGAGCTCACGATCGAATGCAGGAAATCAGCCAGGCCCAGGCAACATCAGAAGCAAACGGTGAGGAGGGTGAGGACAAAAAACAGAGCATGGAAGAAATCCAAGTCAAGGTTGACGCAGACAACGACGCACCACTTCCAGAGCTGACCGACGAGTACGTTAAAACGCTTGGTCAACCCGGACAATTTGAAACGGTAGAAGCTTTTAAGACTGGATTACGAACTCATCTCGAGACCGAGAAAAAACAAGAAGTGGCAGCCAAGCACCGCGCCAACATCACCGATGCAATCATTGCTAAAACCGAAATGACACTACCACAAATCTTGATTGACTCAGAAATCAACCAAATGTTCGCGCAGATGGAGGACGATCTCAAACGATCAGACCTCAAAATGGACGACTACCTCACGCACATCAAAAAAACTAAGGAAGAATTAGCAAGTGAATGGAAGCCAGCGGCTGAAACCAGGGCTAAACTGCAGCTAATTCTCAACGAAATTGCCAAAGACAAAGACATTAAACCAGACGTAGACGAGGTCAACGCCCAGACTGAGCAGCTCCTAGAACGATTCAAAGACGCTGATCAGCAACGCGTGCGGCTATACGTCACATCAATGCTACTCAATGAAGCAACGATGAAACACTTGGAACAAGTTTAGTCTTTATCGAAACACGAAGTAAAAGTGGCACCCCTCGGGTGCCACTTTTACTTTGACAGTAAATCGATATATATATACATGATCAATCTGCATGCAACTTTTGAAAGGAGACTGTCATGCTAATCAGAACCGCCTACAGAATCAGCCTGAAAACAGGCTGCATCAAACCTGATGGTAATGCCTGCTACCTCGACGATGATGAGAACGGTGGTAGCTGCACCATCAGCCCAATCGACACGATCATCTGATCAGCCCAGCCGGCAAGCGAAAGCGTGCCGGCTTTTTTCTTTATCTAAAATCTGCTACGATGCTTCTGTTGCACTGCAACCTGGAATAACTGAAATTTGAATTATTTATGAAAAAAGAAACTCTACCAATCGAAAACTATCTCGTCCCGATGGTGATCGAAAAAACCGCTGGAGGCGAACGCTCATTTGATATTTACTCACGTCTACTCAAAGAACGCATCGTGTTTGTCAGCGGCGAAGTTCGCGACGAGATGGCTAACCTGATCGTAGCGCAGCTACTATTCCTCGAGAGTGAAGACCCAAAGAAAGATATCTTTCTATACGTAAACTCACCCGGAGGCAGCGTTACAGCTGGACTATCGATTATCGACACCATGCACCACATCAAGCCGGACGTTGCTACCGTTTGTATGGGGATGGCAGCTTCAATGGGATCGTTAATCCTATCGCAAGGCGCAAAGGATAAACGCTACATCCTCCCAAATGCAGAAGTAATGATTCACCAACCATCAGGCGGAGCGTATGGGCAAGCATCAGATATCGAAATCACCTCTCGTCACATCATTAAAACCCGAGAACGACTGAACAAAATGATGGCCAAAGCAACCGGGCAAAAGCTCGACAAGATTGCCAAGGATATGGACCGTGATTTCTTCATGGATGCCGAAGAAGCCAAAAAATACGGTATCGTCGACAAGGTGTATAAGTAAATCTACGCACACAACACAAAACAACTCCCTCTGACAGACACGGATCAAGTCCTATGCTCAAAATTGATACTGATCAATTATTCCGCAATGTCTGCCAGAAGGAGTTTTTTGTTTCGTTTAGTAAGCTAACCACAACGTCCATCCCCTCAAGTAAACTAGTAGATAGATTGTAGACCTCGCGGAGACCGGATAGTTGTCAATGACCCGGCAGGGCTCTTGACTACTATCCGCATTCGAGCGGAAGGCTAGATCTGTGTCTATAATGTATCTACTGGTTTACGGTCCTCATTTTACAAACCACCCGAAATCCAGTACAGTTTAAACACACAGACACGACAGATTATTTAGATAGACCCCCGAACACCATGCCACCAATACTATTTACCGTTGCGCTCGGTGGCGCGTTATTACTGGGACTGATTGCTGGATACGTATTTAGGTACCTCCACGCTCTGTCACAGAAAAATTCGATTGAACTGGAAATCAAAGAACGCGAACTACAAGCTGAGGAAAAGGCACGAGCTATTATTGAAAAAGCCGAAGCAAAAGCTGATCGAATTGAAACAGACGCAAAAACTGACCGCAAAGAAAAAGACGCAAAATTAGAACAAAAAGAAAACCACCTCAACAAACGCGAGGATTTTTTGGATGAACGTCAGATTGATGTAGATTCCCAAAAAGAAGCTCTGGAAGCTAAAGTGATTGAAATTAAAACCATAAAAGCCCGTCTAGATACCCACGTTAAGGAAGCTGACAAAAAACTTGAAGCCATTGCTGGGTTAACAAAAGATGAAGCCACCGAGCAGCTGGTAGCTAAAGTCACCATAGAAAGGGCTGAGGACCTGCGAAGCCGGATGGAAAAACTGGATCGTGCCGGAGAAGATGTCTACCAAGCAAAAGCAACCAACCTGCTCTTGGCCGCTATGCATCGGGTCGGAAACACCATCTCGCCTAACCTAATGACAGCGCATGTCGAGCTGCAAAGCGACGAACAGAAAGGTAAAATTATTGGTAAAGAAGGTCGCAACGTGCGCGCCTTCGAGCGGGCGACCGGCGTGGATGTGTTAGTCGACGAATCACCAGGATACATCGTCCTGTCGTCATTTGACCCTGTACGGCGTGAAATCGCTCGCGTCGCCCTCGAGGAACTCCTTAAAGACGGTCGTATCCAACCTACTAAAATTGAAGAAGTCGTAGCGGAAGCCAAGTCACAAGTAGCTAAAACAATCCGTGCTATGGGTGAAAAAGCGGCCTACGATGCAAATGTCCCTAATCTGCACCCAGAGTTGATCACCATCCTTGGGCGTCTACACTTCCGCACCAGTTACGGTCAAAACGTACTGTATCACTCAGTCGAAATGGCCAATATGGCCGGCATTATCGCAGTCGAAATCGGCGCTAATGAAGCCGTAGCTCGAGCCGGTGCTCTCCTGCACGATATCGGTAAATGTGTCAGTCACGAAGTCTCTGGCACACACGTCGAGATCGGTATTAGAATCCTCCAAAAATATAATGTATCAGACGAGATCATTCTCGCTATGCGCGCCCATCACGAAGAGTATCCGTACGAAACCCCAGAAAGTATTATTGTCCAGATCACTGATGCAATCAGCGGTAGTAGACCAGGAGCTCGTCGTGATTCACTTGAAAACTACGTCAAGCGTCTGACCGAGCTCGAGAGCATTGCTACCAACTTAGCCGGTGTAGAACGTGCCTTTGCAATTGCGGCCGGGCGAGAAATTAGAGTGCTAGTTAATCCAGCGACGCTCAATGAATATGAAACCAACGCCCTTGCACGCACCATCGCCACCACGATCGAATCACAACTCCGTTATCCAGGCGAGATCAAGGTGCACGTGATCCGAGAAACAAGAGTGGTTAGTTACGCCCGATAAGGTAACTCAAATCCGGACATCACAAGAAAAAAGTCGACCCTCATGGTGTCGACTTTTTCTTTTACTTTGTAGCCACTACAAAAGACGTGTAGTTAAACTTTAGGTCCTGAACCGACTCTTCTAAAATTTCAAGGTTGTATAACCGGGCACACCGTCTTGGTGCAATGACTGCTGTAGTGGCTGGTAAGGTGCCATTTGCGAGGTCAGCAGCCGCTTTGGCCGTATCTGCGTACGTTTCTATAGCTACCTCTGGCCACGTGCGACGTAAATACATCCGACACTGCTTGAGTGCTTGATCATGCGAGGTGATTGACGTCACAGCTGTTCGCGTAATTCCTGGCAAGACCAATAACATGTGATGCACATCAAGTTCAAACATTCGTTCAATCGAAAAACGATGTGCAGCCATAGCGTGCACAGCTTCAATCACGATACCACCATTACTATTTTCAATCGGAAAAATTCCCTTATCTACCTCTCCAGTCTCGACTGCCGTGAGTACAGCCTGCGCATTTACCAGTGGACAAATTTCTACCTCAGCACCAGCCAAAAAGTCACGCTGGTACTGCTCTGCTGCCTGTTCGGAAAAGCTACCGACGGCTCCCATGATTCCAATTTTCATAATACGTATCGTAACAACTTCCGTTAGGCTCAGCAATCACAAAATTATTACACCACAGTTTTTGCGTATGAACACAATTGCATGTACGGTATTTGTTGCTATATAATGCTCACATAGCCAATTACACATGGCGACTGCGAGAAATCACACTCGCCTTAGAACTTAACTTTCAATCCTATGAACAAAGCAGACCTCATCAGCAAAGTACACGAAGTCCTCGACACAACTAAAGCGGACGCTGAACGCGCAGTGGACTGCGTTTTCGAAACTATCGAAGCAGCTATGAAAGACGGTGACCAAGTATCAGTCGCTGGATTTGGTATCTTTGAAGCCAAAATGCGAAACGCTCGCGAAGCACGAAACCCACGAACTGGTGAATCAGTACAAGTACCAGCTATGCGAGTACCAAAATTCCGAGCTGCCAAAGCGCTCAAGGATTCAGTAAAGTAGATCTCAAATCTACAAAACCACAAAGGGTGCCCGCCAGGCACCCTTTGTGGTTTAAACACCTATCCACCTAGCCTATGCAATTTGGTTAACATAATGATATAATAATTAAGTAGTGGAGGTAAAACACTATATATGTGGAGATACATATAGAGACTTACGCCACTATTTCCCATCACATTGTTAAAGGAGCTCCAGCCGGGCTCCTTTAACGTTTCAGTTGAAAATAGATGCGATTGTGATAGGATTGTGGAACTCAATTCGAGGTGACCAGAGAGTTGTGTGGTTGTAAGCAAAAGCTTCTACCCGCTACGCTTGGGATCTAGAGTACTAGTCGAGCATTTGCGGGATGTATCTCCGATACAACCGCTTCGCTCGCAGGGCTGATGCTCAAGCAAGCTTGATCATCATCCTACTCACTCGCGGGTGTAGTTTAGTGGTAAAACGACTGCCTTCCAAGCAGTAGTCGGGGGTTCGATTCCTCTCACCCGCACAAAGAAAAAGACCCCTTATGGGTCTTTTTTAGACTGCGGGTGAAGTGAGTGAATAGTTTCACTCACGGGAGGAATCGAACGGCGGAGTCATGTTGCTTTAGCAACAGACGAGCCGTGTCCCGCGGCACTTATGAGCGCCAGCGAATTTGTGACCGTCAGGACGATTCCTCTCACCCCACAAACACACCACTCATGGGTGGTGTAGTGTAGTGTGTTCTATTATTCACTTAATTTGCTCTCTGTGACTCGGCTAATTCATCTGGGCGAGATGCTATACCGTGAAACTCATACCCAAGAATCGGGAAGTCGATGAATTCAACTGAGTATCCTCTGTCACCTTGTGTATCAAGATCTGCCACGTAATATAAATCATCTATATTAACAGTGTAGTAGAAGCGGTCGCTCATCGCGGTAATCTCAATGGGGTGGGACTTCGTACCATATCCGTGCATTTGCCAAATCTTGTCAGCTGCTCCATCGCCTGGAGCAAACTCGTCGACCGGAATAAAATTAAATCGGTCTGCTGAATCTTGGTTGAAATAAAGGCGACTTGGTCCAAGCCCAGTATTGATGATTCCCCTTACCGAAACATCACCACTAAAAACAAAAGTGATAAATTGTTCCCATGGTTCTGATCCTTTGCACTCAAATCCTCGATAGGTCATCCCGTTGTAGACAGCCCCGACTTGCCAGATTAAATCTTGCTCTATAGAGCTGATAATTTCAGAATCGTAGTTACCCCCTCGTCTGAAGCCACACACATCAAGTGAGGTACTAGGGTCATTGGTATTAAGAGATTCGTAATCAGGCTCAATAATTGTCTCGACATACCAAGGGATTGACGTAGTACCAGAAAAATCATAAACCGTTTCTAATTTAGGCCAATCAGAGCTATTGTGAATTACCGAAACAGCTTGTTGGAGTGATACTTCTGGTTCAACGACTGGGTTAGTTTGTGGTTGTCTCACCGCAACTTCTTTAACGACAGTTTTCTCTACTCCCACAATTTTCTCTGGTGCGTAGGTATAACCAAAAAATACTCCCACGAATGGCAAAGCTATAAAAATTGCCATCGCTAGGTACTTTGATAAAGGAGTCACTTTATGAAGTTGGCTAAATTGTGTATTTTCTCCCATATTATTATGATTCTATCATCAAAACCGTTCGAACATTATTGAACAACCCGCACACATCAATAGAGCCCCTATTTAGGGGTATTGTTGGGGGATATGATTAAGATAATTGCCATTCTCGAACTTTTGAGTAAACTAACCAGATACAGAGCCGGAGACAAAGCGTACTTGGCACCCTATTAGCGTAATAATAAATTACTATGGATATTCCAGAATGCTTTTATCGTATTAGTGTCAAAGCTTTAGTGTTAAATGAAGCACGAGACAAATTTCTAATTACAAAAGAAGCCAGCGGTGAATGGGAAATCCCTGGCGGAGGACTTGATTGGGGCGAAGATACACAAACTGCATTACAACGTGAGCTACAAGAAGAAATGGGATTACAAGCAACTTATATTGCAAAAAATCCATGCTATTTCCTTTCGGGTCCAGTGCGTAAAAATAAAGGATGGGCAGCAAATATTTTATTTGAAACAAAACTAGAGCACTTAAACTTTGTACCATCTGACGAGTGTGTGGCAATTGATTGGATTAATAAAGAAAATGCTGATCAATTCGACTTATTTCCAAACGTTCCAAAGTTGCTTGATTTATTTAATCCTGAAAATCACACAGAATAGTTCGAACATCGTTGAATAGCCCGCACCAAGAAAAAGACCCTTCGTGGGTTGTTTTCTTGGTGCGGGTGAAGTGAGTGAATAGTTTCACTCACGGGAGGAATCAAACAGCGGAGTCATGTTACTTTTGCAACATACGTGCCGTGTCCCGCGACACGTATGAGCGGAAGCGAATTTGTGACCGTAATGGTGATCACTGGTAATCGTACATTATTGAAAAACACGCATTTAAATGGAAGTGTGACGACAAAGGTTTTTACTTCTAAACACTACTAAGATTAACATCTCAACTGCTATATAGTTCTTGAGTTCAAACCCCAACCGCACGTTTTAGAATAAACGTGTATGTATAAACAGTTGAGTCATTATGAACGTGAGCAAATTGGATTATTAAGAGCTAGTCGC
>Ga0136600_1000686_pt1 | contig 17670 bp, 19 predicted proteins | sample AntRauMFilla2698_FD_104634 | JGI IMG/M metagenome (GOLD analysis project Ga0136600, IMG submission 104634) | Saline lake microbial communities from Rauer Islands, Antarctica - Metagenome Filla 2 #698 | ecosystem: Environmental > Aquatic > Non-marine Saline and Alkaline > Saline | place...
AAGAATAGACCCATCAAAGTTGCACTTACCTCCGGAGCTTCATGCCCCGATGTATTGGTAGATGAAGTAATGCTAAGAGTATTAGAGTTTTTTGAGGATGTTAAAAAAGTTCAGGAAGTCATTGCTCCTTTTGAAGAGTTCAAAGAACAAGCTGAATAAAAAAATTAAGGAATGTTGTTAAATCACTGATCTACAACGCTAAAGTATGCTACAGCTTTGGGCTGAAAAGTCCTCAATTTTAGCGCATACTTTGTTGCAATAAGTTCGATATCAGGAGTTACAAAACCGGTTTCATCTTCTTGAATTTTGCGGTAAGGAACATAAACAGCATATAACGTTTCATTTGATATCTCAGCAAACTGTTCTAAAGCCACATCATATCTGATTGTAATTGAAGAAGGGTTATAAGTAATATTTTGACCTCGTGGTAGATCCCTAGTTCGAATATACACAGTTACTTCATTTTCAGTGAATTCAGAAACGTTAGCCGTTAATGTAATATCACTAAGAGATACGTCATAAAGAGGGTTTTCGTTTATGATTGGAATCTGAACTTCAATATCATCCTTTATTCCTGTTACTTTTACTGAATCCTGAATAACCCACTCATTAATTGAATTTAATTGAGAAACCGCGCCTGTTATAGAAATACTATCAGGTGATATTGTTGGATTAGTAATTAACCCGTAACGTGACTCAAATTCAAAATCCCAATTAAATTTTATTGGTACTTTTTTCGTGGTTTTTTTTTCAAGATTTACTGTAACCAGTATTGGTTCAACTTTAGAAACTTCAACTTCTTGAAACGAATTCATTTGTTGACGAACCTGATTAAATAAGTTTATCTCTTGATCTTCAACATCAATAGGGATTGATGGTGGATTGTTATACAGGCTGATTAATGGAAGTGCAGTACCTGATAAACTTACTTCCACGTATTCAGGAAGTTCATCTGTTATGGCTAGATCATTGGGGATACTCCCAATTTCTAAAGGCATATTTACCGTGATATTAAAAATACCATTCAGATTTACTGCAAACCAAAGACTTATTGCTATTAAGTAAGCAAAAATAAAAACTAATATACTTTCCTTAGACAAAAGCAGTGAGTCCGTTTCTTCTTCACCAGGTTTTATGCCTTTTTTTACATAAGAAAGTATTCGGTCTTTAATATTTTGGTGTGAGTTTTCTGGCATGGATGAATATAGATTTGAACGGCGCCTTATTCAACTAACTTCGTACAATGATATCACCAACAATCTGTGATTTCACTTTGGTATTAAGTTTCTTGGCAATACTGAATCTGTTTGCATGAATTTCATGCCGCCAAACCTGATTTGTGACCTTTATGATAAGCTTACCATTTTCAAAATGTATATCTGAAACTTGTGACGAAATTCGCTCTCCCACAACATCCTCCCAAACTGATAAGACCATTCCCTGCCTTAATTTCTTCTTATGAGGAAATTTATCCAGGTAATTATGCAGTGATTCACTTATTGGTTTAGGGGTATCGAATCTCATGCTTCTTCTTTTATTATCCCATTATGTACTGAAAATAATTTATTTTTGACTCCGTCAAAGTCTACATACTCTTCGAAAGGTACCGGATTTGCAGAGGTTATAAAAGTTTGTCCTTCATGATTTTGCAGTGCAGTGAGCAGTATCTCAATTTTTTTTGGATCGAGATCACCAAAAACATCATCAAGCAATAGTATGGGAAGATCGTCCAGTTCATCTGAATAATAATGAAGTTGAGCCATTTTTAATGAAAGTGCAAAAAGTCTGTGTTGCCCCTGCGAACCAAATCTGCGAAGTTCAAAATCATCTAAATAAAAAACGACTTCATCTTTATGTGGGCCCGTTAAAGTTTGTTCTCGCTCAATTTCTTTATCAAAAGTTTCTTCTAAAGCTTTTTCATATTGAACTTTAACATCGTCAGGATTTACTGACGGCTCGCAAAATGTTTGATACTCTAAACCAGTAGTAAGATCCATCCCTGAAATCATAGCATAGTCTCGCTCTAAATATTCTTTGAAATTTTCGAGCACTTTATATCTTTCTGCTATAATTCGGGAACCGGTTTCAACTAGTTGAATATTCCAAGGCTCTAAGTATGATTTTAAAGTAGAAACAGGGCCTTGAAAATCTTTCAAAAGAGTATTTCTTTGTCTTCTTACTTTTCTATAGTCAATTAAATCTCTTAAATAGGCGGTTGATATTTGACTTATAAATGAGTCCATAAAAGAGCGTCGTTCAATCGGACCTTCAAGGGTTAATTTTTTATCATCCGGAGAAAGAACCACTACAGGTACCATTCCTATTAAGTCAGAGAGTCTTTCAAGGGGGGAGTCGTTTACAAATATTTTTTTGCCATCGCCCCGCGAATAGGAACATCCGACATCAAACTCAGAGCGGATATTTCCCTCAAAATGACCTTTTATCATGAAGTACTTCTCTTCACTATTAATAACGTACTGATCAGTAGTAGAAACAAAACTGCGGGACATACATAAAAAGTGGATGGCATCAACTAAACTAGTTTTCCCAGCCCCATTAGGACCAGTTATCACATTAAGATGGGGAGCCCACGTGACTTTTGTATTGATGTGGTTTCTAAAATGGAGTAATTCTTGTGAAGTAATTCTCATTCTTCAATAGTACAAATATTAGAGGCAAATAATGAACTCTCTCTATCAATAGTAACAGTTATCAAATACCTGAGTACTACTATTTTATTAAAAGCATTTTCTTAGTCAATATTGAAGATTCAGTTTTGAGACGATAAAAATATACTCCTGAACTGAGTCCTGATGCATCAAATGTAATTTGATGAGAGCCACTAGAAATATTTCCACTTTGTAATATAGCAACCCTCCTGCCTAGTTGATCATACACAGCCAGGGAAACGCTCTGTGCGCTTTCTAACTGGTAGCTGATAGTTGTACTAGGGTTAAATGGATTGGGATAGTTTTGACTTAAATTTGCAGAAGATGGCACTGAAAGAATCTCTTCATTAGAAACAGGCATTCCGCCAAAATAGGCTCTACGTACAAGCGTAGTATCATGAATAAAAGGGTTTCTGTTGCCCTGAGCAGTTTCGGCTCCTAAGCTACGGTTTACCTCTGCCTCATCAACAGGGTCTAAGTCATGCCAGGTCAACAAAACATCCTTCATTCCATTAAAAAAGGATGCATCATCAGCGACATTATTTACGTCTTGATAAATACTCCAAAAATAGAATATGGCTCTTGCAACATTACCTTTATGGTCTTCTCTTGGCTCAAAAGATGTTCCACTAAGCAGTTCGCTATAATCATCAATGTTTGAGCTTGGTATAGAGCTTTGTGATGAGTTATTGATAAACCAAGTTGATGTTTGGGCATCATTTATTTCAGCAAAAGGGTAATTACTGCGGGCACTATTTGCTTCTACGCGAGTTGGAAATAAATGATGTATATCACCTCGCATTGGTTCGTTGCTATCAAATAGACCTTGAGGCCATGTATGTTCAGTATTTATTCCTTTTTGGAAAGATTCACTTCGAGCTGTACCCGTATTTTGGGCAACTTCAATCTGAAAGCCCGTATATACACCAGTTAATGTTCCATCAGTATTATCAATAGAGCTGGAACCATACATCTGATCCCTAGCGCCACTATAACCTAAAGGATTAGTAACCGAATAATTTGATTGAAGGCTATTAATAAGAGTTTCTCCTGTTTGGGAAGGAAAAATGCTATCAGTTTGAGCAGAAGCAGTAACTGATAGCAAAAGTGAAAAAAATAAAGCTAGATATCGCACTATAAAGATTTTTTAAATTTTACTATTACTTACTGGTGGATTAAAATCCAAATGTATCGCGACCCATAAAGATTGCGCTATCGCCAAGTTCTTCCTCAATGCGAAGTAACTGATTATATTTTGCAATACGATCTGTTCTACTCATTGAACCTGTTTTAATTTGACCTGCGTTAGTAGCAACAGCGAGGTCAGCAATAGTTACATCTTCTGTTTCACCAGATCTGTGCGAAATTACAGCTGTGTAACTATTTTTATGAGCCATTTCGATGGCGTCTAACGTCTCTGTGAGTGTACCGATTTGGTTCACTTTAATCAGAATAGAATTTGCGATACCATTTTCAATACCATGTGCCAGGCGTTCAGTATTAGTTACAAAGAGATCATCACCTACTAGCTGAACTTTGTCACCGATAGACTCAGTTAATTTTTTCCAAGCATCCCAATCATTTTCTGCCATTCCATCTTCAATGGAGATAATTGGATATTTATCAGCCCAGTTTGTCCAATACTCAACCATTGCGTCGGTATCTTTAGTGGAACCGTCACTCCATTTGAATTCATAGAGTCCTGTTTTCTCATTATAAAATTCAGAGGATGCTGGGTCTAATGCAATAAGTACTTCATCTTCTGGAACGTAACCAGCTTTTTCAATAGCTAGAAGAATTACTTCAAGTGCTTCTTCATTTGATTTTAAATTAGGAGCAAATCCACCTTCATCCCCAACTGCTGTGCTATATCCTTTATCGCTTAAAACTTTCTTAAGGTTATGAAAGATTTCCGCTCCCATTTGAAGGGCATGGCTAAATGATTCTGCACCTGCAGGCATAACCATGAATTCCTGTAGATCAACACTGTTATCTGCATGAGATCCACCATTAATAATATTCATCATTGGAACAGGCATTACCTTGGCATTCACCCCTCCGACATATCTCCAAAGTGGCATTCCTAATTCACTAGCGGCAGCTTTTGCTGATGCAAGTGAAACACCAAGTATCGCATTGGCTCCAAGCTTTCCTTTATTTTCTGTACCGTCAATATCAATTAATAACTGATCAAGAGCTGTTTGGTTATAAACCGGAAACCCTCTTAGCTCATCAGCTATTAATCCATTAACATTATCAACAGCTTGTCGTACACCTTTACCTAAAAAATAATCTTTATCATTATCTCGTAATTCAACAGCCTCGTGCTCACCTGTGGAAGCTCCTGATGGTACAGCGGCTCTTCCCATTGCTCCACTTTCAAGAATTACATCTACTTCAATTGTAGGGTTTCCGCGTGAATCGATAATTTGGCGTGCTACTAAGTCTTCAATAAAGCTCATTTGTCATCTCCGAATATTAATTAGTGAGTCCCTCAAGATACAGCGATTTAACATGTTGATAAAGCACTTTTATGATAAGCTTCATACATTTGAGTTTTACATTATAAAACCGGCATAAATATGCATCACCCCTGGGTAATACTTTTTGATATAGATGGAACATTATTGACAGTAAAAAGAACATTTAACCGGCCATTAATCCGTTCTATTTTAACTGATTTAGCTATCAGTTATCCTGATATGGAGAATGAAGGATTCTCAGGACGTACTGATCACGATATCTTATCCTCTTTTCTAGTTAATCACGGCTATGATGAAGCCTTATATGCAAAGGTGAAGCATTTATATTTGGAAAGAACAGATTTAGAAATGAATTCAAGTCATGTAATTAGGCATTCTCATGTTGACGAAGCACTTTCTTTTTTTGACGATATGGGAGCATGCATTGGTTTACTCACGGGGAACTATCCAAGAGCAGCGAAAGCGAAACTGAATGTCGCTAATATTGATTTTGATTTTAAGTTTGGTGCTTATGGTGAGTTTGATGTAGATAGAAATCAATTACCACTAATTGCGATAGAGGAAGTAAAAAAGAAACTAAGCATTGAACCAGATCCCCAAAAATTTATAATAATAGGGGATACTCCACGTGATATTGAGTGTGCTAACTTTGCCGGGATGAAGTCAATCGCTGTTACTACCGGTAAGTTTGATGAGATTGAACTGAAAAAACATAATCCAGGTCTTGTTATTTCAGATCTCTCACAGCCAGAAAAATGGTTTACTGAACTAACGCAAGCTTAATTCCACATCCATCCAAAGACGAAACTTAGTTGTGCAGACCCATAATACTTCTTGGGTGCGTAATTTGCTGTAGTTTGCAGTTGATTTCCATCATATCTAGGGAACCCGTTTTGGTCCACTCTAGGTTTTGCAGGTTCCAAAATTTGTAACCCATTTTCGAAATAATAGAAATTGTATCCAAATTGAAAACTTTGAAGATTTGCAAAGTTGCTACTGAAATCGATTCCAATTTCAGCAGTCCCTGTTAATCCTAGATGCCAGTCACCATCACTCCAGCCTGTAAAGACATCATTTATTCTTTCAAATGAGTTATAAAGCTGAGGATCATTTTCTCTAAAGCCATTATTATTCTGGTCGTTAAAATAAGGGAAGGAAAAAGCTAAAATCGGACCACTGCTTAAACTGCCAAAGACTCTAAAATTATCTGAAATCTCTTCTGCAAAGAATCTTCGTTTCAATCCTAAGTTAAGAGGGAAAGAGACCACACGCTGAAATTTATCAGGAACAGTTTTGGCGCCAAAGAAAACATCAATAAAAGTTTGTTCTCTTGGATCTTTAAGTCCGTTAATCCTGAATGTAATATGAGCCTCTGAATTTCTATTTAAAACTTTTCGATATTGCCCCCCAACACCAAAGCCAAAATCATTTGCACCAAAAATAAAACCGAAGCCTTTTTTATATCCTTCGTCATATAAATTTTTGGGAACTTCTTTTTTACGAACTTCAGGTTCACCGAACTGTGCTAATGCATTTGACGTAAATAAAAAAATAAAACTGGCTAAGCCTAATAAAAATAGGTTTTTCATATAATAAAATTGTTGCTTGAAAAGAAAGGTAACACAAATTCAACGAAAAATAATCCATTTTCTTATTGCCTTAAGTCAAGAACATGTTATTTTCAGCCAAATTTTTTAACGAAATAATCTAGAGTATGAATTCACATACCACGTTCCTTGTATTCGGACCAGCCGCAACTTTGCGACGAATGTCTGACAAAATGTTCAAAGAGTATGCTCCTAAATTTTTATATGAGCACAGCAAAGAGGATGATAAAGACAAACTTTTTGTTGCAGTATACGAAGAATACGAAAAGCAGATAAACTCAAGTGTTACTTTAACCTGTATATTTGAAAATACCCCTGACCACAATAAAATTGTGCTTAAGAAAACAGGTGGAAGAATGGGTTTCAGAGGTAGTTCTTTGTCAGAAGAAAGAAATGTAGAATCTAATGTAATTGATTTCATCATTGATTTTGGAAAACGCTTTGGACTCACTGTTCAGGAAGAGCAAAATGCAGACGTACCAAAAGAAGAGAACGAAGAAGAGTAATGTCTAACACTCGCAAAGAGTGGACGGTACTATCCATGATAGAGTGGGCAACTTCTTATTTTCAGGATAAAGAAGTTAAATCTCCACGATTAAGTATCGAATGGTTACTAGCCTTTGTTCTGGATATCAAGCGTCTTGATCTATATCTAAAATATGATAGACCTCTTACGGCTGAAGAATTAGAAATACTAAGACCTTTTGTAAAACGAAGAGCAGAGAACGAACCCCTGCAATATATCACAGGGGAGACGTCATTCTATAATTCGGTAATAAAGGTAAACTCAAGCGTTCTTATTCCCAGGCAAGAAACAGAGCAGCTAGTTCAACTAATTTGTGATGAGCAAAAGCAGAATGAGAGTTTGAATGTTTTGGATATAGGCACGGGTTCTGGGTGCATTCCTATCGCCTTGAAGAGAGAGTTTGAATTATGGAACATATACGCTTGCGATATATCTGAGGAGGCTTTAGGTCTTGCAAAAGAAAACGCAACATCTAATGGCGTTGAGGTTGAATTTTTTACCCATGACTTATTCTCTCCCAAATTGAGTGGTAAAAATGAGAAATTTGATCTGATTATCTCCAATCCGCCTTATGTTTTAGAGAATGAGGAGCAGACCTTAGATCTAGAAGTAAAAAATTATGAGCCTCACTTAGCTCTATTTTGTGAGAGTTCACAAAAGATGTATGGAGCAATCGAATTATTTTGTACTGAAAATCTTACACAAAGAGGCGTAGTCTATCTAGAGCTTCATGAAAATTATGCCATTGAGGTTAAGTCTATTTTCGACTTAAAAAAGTGGAGCACTAAATTGGTAAAAGATTTAGATAATAAAGATCGATTTTTAGTTGCAACTAGAAGTTAAACTCTCTCATAAAAGGGCTTTTTTAAGTACAGTTGTAAAATGTGGATAACTTGTGGAAAAAAAGTTTAAATAAAATTCACTGCCTTCTTTGATAGGTTAATTCTTTGTTATGGTAACATTACGCATTGTCAAGGGCAAAGTTAAAGAAATCCGAATTAATTTTTAAATGACTGTCTACCATGCACTTAAATAATTCTTTTGAGTGTGGATAACTTTTAAATATTAGTAGTTATTAAGTTTGATTTGTGTTGAAAAATTCTTCATTTTCAAATCAAGGATTTTTTCGATCAGCATAATTTAGCTGTGGATAACTGATCTTTCATTTAGGTTTGAAAGACAAAATATTTTTGGGAGTTTTGCAATTGATGACGATATCTGCTGAGGAAGCATGGAATGAGTGCTTGGACATTATTAAAGACAATATTAGCTACCAAAAATTTAAGTCATGGTTTGAGCCTATCAAACCAATATCTCTAGCAGAGAACACACTCACTATCCAAGTTCCAAGCCAATTTTGGTATGAATGGTTGGAAGAGCACTATTATTCAATGTTAAGATCGACACTTGCTAAAGTTCTTGGACCAGAAGGAAAACTTGAGTATTCCATTGTTATGGAGAAATCAGAACACTTTGAACACAATCGTTCTATCCGACTTCCACAAAGACCAATGGGTCCTGTAGAACCTCAGGAAATGAGGGGCGGACATAATGATTATTACCCCGGCAGAATTGAAAATCCTTTTGTGATTCCTGGAATCAGAAAAACAAAAGTAGAATCAAATCTTAACAGTTCTTACGTATTTGACCGTTTTATAGAAGGTGATTGTAATAGGTTAGCAAGATCAGCAGCTATGGCGATTGCAGATAATCCTGGTAGTAACTCTTTCAACCCACTTTTTTTGTATGGACCAACGGGACTAGGAAAAACTCATCTTGCTCAAAGTATTGGAAATAAAATAAAGCAAAAGTTCGGAGATGAGAAGTCAGTGCTTTATATCTCATCGGAATCGTTCACAAATGAATTTGTACATGCGATTAGAAATAATCGGGCGAGTGAATTCTCTATGTTCTATCGCAATATTGATGTATTGATTGTAGATGATATTCAGTTTTTTAGTGGTAAGGAGAAAACCCAGGAAGAATTTTTTCATATTTTTAATGCTTTGCATCAAGATGGAAAGCAAATCATCCTAAGTAGTGACCGTGCTCCTAAAGATGTTCCTGATATTGAAGAGCGATTAATCTCAAGATTTGGATGGGGACTAAGCGCCGATCTTCAGATGCCTGAATACGAAACTCGTTATGCTATTTTGGAAAGAAAAGCACAGGATAATGGTATCGAAATAAATCCTGAAATCATCGAGTTCATAGCTCATAATTTCAAATCAAATGTACGTGATCTGGAAGGTGCTATTATTAAGTTATTGGCACATGCATCTCTACAAAGTATAGATGAAGTTGATTTACCAATGGCTAAGAGAGCGTTGAAAGACATGGTAAAAGAATCTAATACCCAGATTTCTATAGAGTCAATACAAAATTATGTTTGTGATTATTTTGGAATTGATACCAATAAAGTTCGTGAGAAAACAAGAAAACAAGAGATAGTTGAAGCACGTCAAATCGCAATGTACTTCTCCAAAAAGTATACGAAATCAAGTTTAAAAACTATCGGATTACATTTTGGTGGCCGAGATCACTCAACAGTTATCCATGCAATTTCAACGGTTGAAGAACGAGTTACTACGAGCCATAAGCACAAAAAAATGCTTGATGAACTTCAGCAAAGAATCGAAGTGGCAAGTCTTTAATTATGGATAAGCTCGTTTTAAAGGGGCTACGATTTCATGGACTGCATGGCCTTTTTGACCAAGAAAAAATTGATGGGAATATATTTGAAGTGGATTTAGAGTTTTACCTGTCGCTCCAAAAAGCAGGGGAAACAGATGATATTCATGAAACCATCGACTATGTCAAAGCTCGTTCTGTTGTAGCTGAAATTATGAAAGGAGACTCTGTAAATCTTATTGAAGCACTTTCATTACAAATTGGAGAGCAACTATTTAGCACTTTCGAGTTGGATACATTGGAAGTGAAAGTAAGAAAAATGAACCCTCCAATGGAAGGAGAAACCGAATACTCTGAAGTTACAATGCAATGGCCCAGATAATTATTGCATTAGGTTCAAATCTTAATAATCCACACCAGCAGCTGAAAAACGCATATCTGTTTTTAGAGTCTTTAAGTTCAAAGAATATTGTAGCCTCATCTATTTACGAAACAGAACCAATAGGGCCAAGTGACAAAGATTTTTTAAATGCAGTAGTAATAATAGAATCAGATTTAAGTCTCTTTATGCTCTTTAAAGAACTTAAGAGGCAAGAAAAGGTTCAGGGGAGACCTTCCAGATATCCAAAGTGGACATCAAGAACAATAGATCTTGATATTATTGCTTATGATGACTTGGTGCTTGAAACAGATACCCTTATTATTCCACATGCGGAGTATAAAAACAGATTGTTTGTTCTGAATCCTTTAAAAGAGGTTTTACCTGATTGGAAAGATATCAGAGATGCTCAGCAAATTGAGGAAATGATAACGAACGCTCCTCAAATCAGAATTAAAAAAACGAAGTTAGCCTGGTAAATGCCAAACCAATTTGATTTTATTGCTATTGAGGGAGTGATAGGAGCTGGAAAGACTTCTTTAGCAAATTTGCTTTCCGAAAAAAAGAACGCAAGAATTGTGTTAGAAGAGTTTGAAGAAAATCCTTTTTTACCCAAATTCTATGAAGACAGGGAACGGTATGCTTTTCAAACACAACTGGCTTTTTTAGCAAGTCGCTTTAAGCAGCAACAAAATATGATGAGCCAGGATCTGTTTAGCCAGCTAACAATTTCTGATTACATTTTTGATAAAGATAGAATTTTTGCACGTTTGAACTTAGATGAAGATGAGATGTCTTTATATGATAGTATTTTCAATATTATGCAGGGTATAGCCCCTCAACCAGATCTAATTATATTTATTCAGTCTTCGGTGGATAGGCTGATGGATAATATAAGTCGGAGAGGTAGAGATTACGAAAAGCACATCACTTTTGATTATTTAAAAGAGTTAAATGATGCTTATAATCATTTTTTCTATCATTATAACAGATCTCCGCTAATTACAATAAATGCTACTGAAATAGATTTTGTTAATAATGAAGAGCATCTGAATTATATAGAGCAACAAATTTTTGAGATGCCGTTACACTCAAACACACATATTCATATTGCACCTTAATTATGATAATTAAGCTATTACTTATTATAGGTTTTATACTTTTTTTAAGATACGTGAACCGAATGTTCTTACCTTCCCAAAAGAAAAAAAGTCAATTCAATCCATTTCAAGGTTCTGGGAATACTCAGTCAACTAGAAAGAAAAAGAATATGGATCAGATTGAAGATGCTGATTACGAAGATATAACCAATAAAGACAAATAATCTACAATGAATTTCGAAGAGAAATTAAATCGTGGTTTCGAATTATTAAAAGACAAAGATATAGATCATGCTCTCGATATAGCCCGAGAACTTCAAAAAGAAAATGAAGAATCTCATGAGGCACATTATCTAGAAGCTCTCATTTTTCAACAGTTAGAGCAATTTGATCTAAGTTTAAAAAATATCAATAAAGCCATTGAGCAAGACAACGATCAAGCTGCATATTATAACCTGCGAGGTAATATTCGCATGAATAAGGAAATGCTTGAAGATGCCGAAAAAGACTTTGATAAGGCTATTGAGCTTGATGATTTTGCTGGTGCTCATCGTAGTAAGGTAATGCTAATGCTTATGACAGAACGCGGAGCAGAGGCTATTCCATATACAATAGAAAGAATCAAAAAGGCACCTCAGGACCCCGAAAATTGGATTTTAATGGGTGATATGATCAAGCGTGGCGGTCAACCGGATAAAGCTGCCACATACTATGAGCAAGCGATTAAGATAGATCCTGATAATGATTACGCACGCAGACAGCTAGAAGAAGAGTAAGGGATATTGAATATTGAACGTCAAACATTCAACACCGAATGATGAAGTTCTATAAATCAAACTTTAGGCTAAACTGAATCGTCTTTCTAAAATATAAGAGATTCGCCTACGCCTGAAGTATTATTCTAAGAATAGTACAGAGCGTTAAAGCCTGTTTTTATTTTTTGAAAGCAGGCTTTTTTATTCTGTTTTTTAAAGAATCTAACCCTATCTTTATTTCAATTAAGCTCACGTGGCGGAATTGGTAGACGCGCACGCTTGAGGGGCGTGTGGGAGAAATCCCGTGGAAGTTCGACTCTTCTCGTGAGCACATTTTAGAAAGCCTGTTTCAGTTTTGGAACAGGCTTTTTTTGTTCCATTAATAGTGCTTTTCAAAGCAAAAATATAAATTATTGTTACAGATACTTTTTATAAGTAATAAAATGAAATGGATTACCCTTTTAAGATGTTATCCAATTGTGATATAACTTTTCAACAAGATTCTTTTCTTGTTAAAAAATAAACAAACAGCATACATACTATGTTTAAGAAATTAATATTGATGGGGCTATTTTTGAGCCTTACATCGTTAACCTTTGCACAAGACAAAACAATGAATAAGAAATTAGAGAAAGCAACTTTTGGCGCTGGATGTTTCTGGTGTGTGGAAGCTGTGTATGAGTTAGTTGAAGGCGTTGAGCACGTAGAATCAGGCTATTCTGGAGGACATGTTGAGAACCCTTCATATCGAGAAGTTGTAAATGGAAATACAGGACATGTGGAAGTTGCACGTGTTCATTTCAATCCTGATGTAATTAGCTATGAGCAGTTATTAGAAGTTTTATGGCATTCGCATGATCCAACTACCTTAAATCGCCAGGGCAATGATGTGGGTGAGCAGTACCGATCCGTAATATATTATCATAACGAAGAGCAGAAAAAAGTAGCGGAAGCTTCATTAAAGAAGACGGATGCATCTGGTCTCTGGACGAATCCTATTGTGACAACAATAGAGTCACTAGACAATTATTATGTAGCGGAAAACTACCATCAGAATTATTTTGAGAATAATCCTAATGCCGGGTATTGTTCTTATATAATTGCTCCGAAGATTAAGAAGTTTAAAAAAGAGTTTAAGCACTTACTTAAAAGCACTGCTTCTGATTAACTAAAAAATATTCTTAGATTTGAGAAAGCCTTTCATGAAATATTGAAAGGCTTTTTTTAATAGTTAAGAATTCTTAAAGCTAGTTATTAGATTTTGGATAGAGATGTTTATCTGTGATAATTCGTTTTTCTTCCACAGAAAGTCCCCGTTCAAAGTTAAATATCGCGTCATTCCAAGACCCATAAATAGGATTTGGCATAATAAACCACTTTTCACTAAAGTTAGACTTATACCTCTGTAAAAGCGCATCTCTTTCAGCTTCCGTGATATTCTTAGCAGCAAGAAAGTCATTGAAATCATCTCCAAAGAGCATCAAAACTCTGTAAGTCTTGGCAACAAATTTCCGGCGTTCGATCTTTGATGAGGTCCAGTTTTCCTTTTCACCTTTGAGTAAAACTACGTCTGTATTTTCTGAAATTGGAAAACCAAGATTGATGAGATTTTGTCGTGTAGCTTTTTCTGTTGCTGCTTCCCGGTTACTTAAATAGATAATTGTTATTCCTTTGCTGGCAGCAAGGTTTGTAAAAGCAACAGCTCCGGAGACAGGATCAGCATTACTTTCTAGCACCCATTTTTCCCATTCTGTGGCATTATAAGCAGAATTCTTAGCAATCATTCTTGCCTGAAATGGAGAATTATCCAATATAGTCTCATCAATATCTAAAATAATGGCAGGAGAAAGACTTGTAACATCCACATTATTCTGTTCAAGAGATGCTGTCCATTCTTTATCGGCCAAAGCGGTTTCTAGTTTAGAAGATGCTGACTGGTAGGCCATGAGTGTTAGCGCATCATATTCTGCAGCATTTTGAACCCAAAGTGTGGCTTGTAAAGTAGGATTTGTATTCATGGGTTTTGTTGAGGAACACCCACCAAAGAATAATAGCAAAGTTATAAACAGTATTGTTGAATTGGGTAAATTCATGATGATTCAGTGACTAATTGAGTAAAAAGATATTGGTGTAATTTAAAAATTGTTGATCAAAAAAAAGCCCTCCGAAATTCGAAGGGCTTTATAAGTGCAAGTAGTGAAGACCTTAGTCCTCGTTAGTTTACTTATTATTTTTGAAGTGCTTTGAATTCTTCCAAAGTACCTCGTACTGCTTTCGCAGATTCTTTCATAAGATCGGATTCTGATTCGGTTAATTCAACCTCAATCACTTCTTTTATCCCACCTTTTCCAAGTTTAACTGGAACACCGATATAGAGGTCATCAATTCCGTACTGACCGTCAATATGTGCACATACTGGGAAAATTCGGTTTTGGTCGAGTAAAATAGCTTCTACCATTTGCGCAGCGGCAGCACCAGGTGCATACCAAGCAGAAGTTCCCATTAACCCAACCAGTTCGCCACCACCTTTCTTAGCGCGGTTTACGATTTCTTCTAAACGCTCATCAGAAATAAAATGTGTGATAGGCATTCCTGCAAGTGTAGTAAATCTTGGTAGTGGAACCATAGTATCACCATGCCCACCCATCAATAATGCTTGAATATCTTTTGGCGAAACGTCCAATTCTTCAGCGATGAATGCTCGGTAACGAGCAGTATCAAGAATACCAGCCATTCCCATAACTTTTTCATGTGGGAGTCCAGATGCATCTTTGGCTACTTGAACCATTACATCTAATGGATTTGAAACCACAATGATGATGGTATCAGGAGAGTATTTAACTAACTCTTTGGTAACACTTTTTACGATGCCTGCATTGATAGTAAGTAAGTCATCACGGCTCATTCCCGGGCGGCGTGGAACACCTGCTGTTATAACGCACACATCAGAATTAGCAGTATCAGCATAATCTGTAGTACCTTTAACACGAGTATCAAAAAGTGCAATCGGTGAAACTTGCCACTGATCAAGTGCTCTACCTTTTGAAGGATAAAACGTTTTATCTCCGTCTTTTCGCTCTAAATCTACAGCGATTACTTCTTTTGCAAAATCTCTTTGAGCTATGCTTAACGCTACGGTTGAACCTACGTTTCCACCAGCTCCTACAACTGTTACTTTCATGATTAGTCTATTTTTATTAGTCAGATTATTTACACATCAATTTAAAATTAAATAATTAGAATGTAGAATTGATGAAGATAGTTTTACCAATCTTAATTTTAATCCATTAATTCTTAATTCTTCGAGAGTCTTTTCCCCACATTAGTTTATTCCGGAGGGTTTCAAAATAATCGTGGCCGGGTAATTGTATCAACCTAAAAGCCAGCTTTGAAATCATTATTTCCACTTCCAGCGGCAATTCATCGATTTCGCAATTAACACCGTCGTATGAAAATGAAACATCACTTTCTTGTTTTTCAACTCTGATTGTAAGGGGTTTGTCTGATCGCACAACCAGTGGTCTAGTGGTAAGTGTATGAGGATTGATCGGGGTCACTAGCATGACACCTGTTCCGGGAACAACAATTGGGCCACCAGATGAGAGGTTATATGCGGTAGAACCGGTTGATGAAGATATAATTAAGCCATCAGCCCAGTAGGTATTTATCAAACTGCCATCATATTCAGCAGTTATATTGATCATCGAGGTGGAATCTTTTCGTGCAAACAAAAACTCATTCAGAGCAAAATACTCGTTGCCTTTATTGTCGACTGCTTTCAGAAAGAGCCGTTCATCTATTGTATAGCTCCCGCTTTTAACAGATTCCAGAGCCTCTTCAAGCTCTTCAAACTTGGTATCTGTCATAAAGCCTAACCGACCACCGTTGACACCTAAAATCGGCTTTGTGGAATGCGTAGAAATTCGGGCGGTGTAAAGAATAGTACCATCACCACCTATAACAACTACAACATCACACGCATCAATGGCATCTTTATCTGAATTTGTTTCCTGAATAACACTTGGGTCATGCGAATTTGTGAGTTTACAAGTTTCTTTTGATATCAGAAGTGAAACATCATTAATCCGAGCCCAGTTTATTGTCTGTTCTAGAACAGCTTTAACTTCAAATTTATGTGGATTTGCAACAACAGCAAATTTCATTTATTCACCTTTTGTTATGATTGCACCATCAAAAGAAATATTCCACGGTTTGTGAGAAATGGTAATGCCTGAAAGATTTGGCCTTGATAAGATATAAACGGGGAGTTTCCACACAACAGTAGGTACAGAATTTGGAAAGTTTACCGTAGAAAATGAAATATTATCAGTAACAGCATAAGAGGAGTTCATTACTACGTTATTACCTTCTGAAGAAAATTTTTCAGCGATAGCATTTATAAAATATACCTCAGCTGGATTTCTAGTGTAAGCTATATATGAAGTTTCTTTAATTAAGCTAGCTGCATTCTCATTTTTATTATTCACGGAGACTTCACCCAACGATTTTTCAAAATCAAGAAATGAATCTTTTTGTATACTTAGAAATGAAAAGGCACTTTCATTCCCTGACTCTGGATTGTAATAAAAATTAATCTCGTTATAAACGGAAGGTTTATTGAGCTTGAAAGCCAAGCTAAATATAGTATCTAAATTTCCAGATGAGTCGGTGACCTGAATAATGGTACTTGGAGCAATTTCGATTAAAGCGTCCAGATCTCCTTTGGCAAAATCCTGATAAAGATCAGCTTCTTTTTTTCCGTGAGTAATATCAATACGGGTAGGTACTTTTTGATTCTCAAAGTAGTCGTCATTCGATGCGAGAATAAATAGATTATTCTTTCTCTGAGCTAAATAATAAATACCTGTTCCAATAGGTTCAAAAATGGGTGTTTTATTGCCAGGTATACTCTCTTTAGGATAGATAGAAGCATAAGGATGTGCGAGTTTTTCAAGGAATTGTGAATCCTTTTTGTCAAGCACAAAAACCAATGTAGAATCATTACTAACTGAAATACCTTCTATAGATTTTATTGTACGATTTGATGGAATCTTGATATACGTTTGTTCAGTATGGAAAGCATTAAATCCTTGAATAGTGGAGAATAATTCTGCAGCGTTATCAGGAACAAGAATTGAAGCCATACGCTCAAAGTTTAGCACAATATCATTCGGGGTTACCTGGCGACCAATACCGCTTGTAAATTTACTATCGCTGTGATAAAACATGTTATCACGAAGAGTAAAAGTATATCGTAACGAGTCACGACTTATCGTCCATCGTTTGGCTATAGCACCTGATATATTCCCATCATCTGTATGCTGTGTTAAACCATCATAAATCAATGAATGAATACGAAATTCACTGCTAGATGTAGCAAAAAGAGGATCCATTGTTTGGATATCATTTATTTCACCGATTTTGATAACGGTGAAATCATCCTGAACAATAGTTCTAGAGTCCTGTTGGTTCTTATTCTCTGTTGGGAGAACACCAAAGGAATCATCAACAATAGTAACC
>Ga0136600_1000690_pt1 | contig 17620 bp, 18 predicted proteins | sample AntRauMFilla2698_FD_104634 | JGI IMG/M metagenome (GOLD analysis project Ga0136600, IMG submission 104634) | Saline lake microbial communities from Rauer Islands, Antarctica - Metagenome Filla 2 #698 | ecosystem: Environmental > Aquatic > Non-marine Saline and Alkaline > Saline | place...
AGGGAGGCATTCTTCCAGGAATACTATGGATTTTCTATCACTACAATGTCACGGGGAGTATTTTTGAGACACCAAATAAATATATTAACCCATTGTTTAAATCTGATGATAAAGACTTGATTTGGGGAGCTATTTCAACCCCTAAGTTGAATATCATCTTTGAGCTTTTGTTTGGACTAAAAAGAGGATTGTTGATTACTCAGCCTTGGGTTTTAATGGCAATTCTTTTGTTATTAAAGAGTATATTTAGTGATGAAAAGAAATACATCCGGGTTTATGTTGTTAGCGTTTTAGGCTTTCTTCTAATTCTTTTGTTAAATGCTTCTTTTAATGGCTGGCACGGAGGTGCAACCTCTGGTCCGCGCTATCTTTGTGTTGCTCTGAGTCCTCTTTGTTTTAGTATAATTCTACTTTGGAGCTCTTTAAGAAAAGAATTTAAGGCTCTTTTTTTATTACTTGTAATCTACAGTCTTCTATTTAGAGGGCTAATTTATGCCACAAATTCAATGGCGTCTGAAGACGAAACCCTTTTACCTTATTTATTAACATATTTGGCTGAAAATGGATCATTCAAGCAATATTTAAGAATACCAATATTTTTGGGACTAATACTATTTAGCTTTGTAAAAAATGACTTTTATAAGTTTGCTGTTACTGGCAAAAATAAAGCCCCCAGAACTTCATCTTGATAAAACTTGGCTTCATATCAAGGGCCCACTGAGGATAACTCTGATGGGTGACCTTACAGCTGTTAGCGAGTGCTTCTTGAAGTTTATGATTATTGCTAAAAAAGTAACCATTTACTTCCTTTGATTTAGTCAAAAAGTCTTCCTCGGCAAGAATCTGAAAAGAGAATGGTTTTCTCATATAAAACCACATGGGATCCCTAACAATATCTGAGGTGTAAATTACTTGTGGCTCTTGGCCAGTATTATAAAGATCTTTGTAGAAGCTGATGGGGGTGTAGGCGACCTTTGTTGAGCTTATCATCATAAGAAGCAAAGAGAGGGCTATTAGAAAATATCCAGACCTTTTCCATTTTAAAAGTTTTGAATAACTTTCTAAAAAGGCTCCAAAAAATAACGGTGTGAAAAGCCCTATACCAAAGAGAAAGCGGATTTCCTTATGACCAATCATTGAGTGGACGATAAAAAACGAAAGGGTGATCCATGTTAAGTAATGACCTCTTTTTTTTGACCAAAACCAAAGGGTTGGAATGATTAGTGCTAAACTTATGGGGGGGATGCCGCGAGTGATTACTTTTTCAAAGTATTTCCACCAAGGATCAACGCCGAAGCTGGACGCCTTTCCTTCAAAAATATTCCAGTACAGGTATTGATAGGGTGGAAAGGTCCATTCTCCATAACCCCAGAAGTCGACAAAAGCTGAAAGACCATTAAAAGCGAAAAAGCTAAGAGTTAGGGTGGCAATAAAGCTTAGCCTCTTATTAGTCTGAAATAGTTGCCACAGGCAAAGAAAGAAAATAGGAACGCACATCTGGTAACGGAAAATGAAAGACGCTCCAAAGAATAACCCTGACAAGAGGGAATTTCTAAAATTAGTTTTCCCAAAGAAAAAAGGTAGGGCAAAAATAAAGAAACTGGTGGAGAAGTGCTCACTTGTTCCACGTGCATGAAAAAAGGGAACATACCAAAGAAGAGCGATCGCCCATAAGGTGATTTTTTTAACTTCTTCCTTTGCTATAAAGCATGGGCTTAATAGAAAGAGAATTATTAAGCTGAGCTCTCCGATTAGGGCATTAAAAAACCTCATAATGGTAGCAAGAGCAAAGGGATTATCAAAGCCCATCATTTTAAATGGACTTAATAGCGCCACATAAATGGCCGGCTGAAGCCATGGTCTAATTCTTGCGCCCCATTCCCATGATACATGAGCTTGCGCATCTGTAAGCATACCAAGTTTCCAGCCAACAAATCTCATGATACCAAGATGCTCATCTGGTCTGTGAAAGCCTTCTGAAAACCAAGCCGCTAGTATGTGAAAGAATAAACTGAAGTAGACAACATTTTTGAAAGTCTGTTTCCATTCTGGCGACTGTTTTTCATAGAGGCTTTTTAACATTTGATGAGACTCCAGAGCTTCTTCTTATCTTTAAGTATTCCCAGATTTATTTGAGTCTCAAAGAATGGCCTTGAAGAGTAGATAAGCTGGCATTGATCATCTTTCAAAGCTTCTCTTAACAATCCTACCTTTGATAAAAATTTAAATGTTGAGCTCTTACCCTCTGTGAAATGGGTGCTTTTATTATAAAAATAGGTGGCTTTGAGCCCACCCGCAAGTTTATTTGGGTAGAGAGGTCCGGGTCCCACTGAAATAGTTTTATTACCCGCATTTTTAGAGAAATTTTCTATTGGGTGCAGGGGAGTAAGAAAGCTAGGTATTAACAATATATTTAGGATTAAAAAGGTCTTAATCCATATTGGTTTAGCATTAATCCTCTTAAACCAGGTCCATAAAATTAAGGGAATTAAAGGGAGAAGAGGAAATAAGAAACGAAGCTCCTTATGGGGGATAAAATGGTGAATGACAATAAAGGCAAGGATTCCCCATGCAAGAGCACTTTTCCTATTTTCTTTCATAAAAAAGAAAGTAGCGATTATTAGTGGTATTCCTATGAGGGGAGTGGGTCTTGCGATAATCCACTTTAAGTAATCCCACCATGCATTGACACCAAACTGACTCGTCTTTTTGAGAATGATATTTTGATAGAAGTAGTTGTAAGGGGTAAAGGTGAGGCTTCCATATCCCCATGAATCAACGCCAATCATTAGAGAGCACACTATAAGAAAGCTAATAGCGAGTGCTAGTGAGGTGTACCAGTTTCTTTTTAAAAATATAATGTGGAAAAGTGGAAAAAATAAAAAGATACCGACTTGGTAGCGACACCAAAAAGCCAGGGCCGCGAAAATACCCATAAGGACATGGTTAAGGTGAGAGCGACTATCTTGTATGTAGCTTATTAAGAAGGCCATGATAAAAAGGGCGCTCAGTGTTTCACTTGAGTAGCGCACCAATAGAGTTGGAAAGAACCACAGGAGAAATGTTCCTAAGAAGTAGGTCGTATTTTCGAGCTGAAACTTCTCTCGTGTGACGAAATACCACTTCAAAAGAAGGAGTAAGAAAATCTGTCCTGTAATTAGTCTTGCTAAAAAAACAGTGAGGTGTGGCCCAATAACCTTACCAGGGTAGATAAGAAAACTTTGCAGCCAAGGTCGCATGGCCGCTTCGTACTCCCAAGCAAGGGAGCTGGCATCTGTTTTGCCCCATTTGTAGGCCGTAAATTCTAAAATTTGAAAGTATTCATCCCAGTGGTAAAAACCCGACGAAAAATAAGCAGCTAACGCGTAGAGTAGCGAGATGGCGAGAAAGCCCTTGAAAAGTGCAGGGTTTTCTTCCCTTAGTCGTATATAAGTGCGCATACGTTGACTATTTCAAAACTGGTTATTGTAGGCAAGAAAATATAAAATAAGGTCAAAATATTGAGTGAGGAATTAAGTTGGCGATTGCATTTGTTGTCCCGTGTTATAACGAGGCGAAGAGAACAAACTTCGAGACATTCAAATCATGGCAAAGAGATCACCCTGAGGTGAGCTTTTACTTTGTTAATGATGGTTCGAGCGATAATACACTGGAGGTTTTAAAAAACTCCTTTGATGATGCTTTCTTACTCAATTTATCTGAAAATTCGGGAAAGGCAGAAGCCGTGCGTCTTGGAATGGTTAAAGTGAGCGAGTTGGCTCATTACTCTCACATAGGTTTTTTCGATGCGGATTTGGCGACTCCTCTTGATGAACTTCCTGAGTTTGTGAAGAAAGCCGAATCTGGATTTAAAGTAATACTGGGCTCTCGGATTTTACGCCTTGGGGGTCAGGTAAAAAGAAAATGGTACCGCCACTACTTAGGAAGGCTTTTTGCGACAGTGGCATCATCAATCCTTAAGCTGCCTGTCTACGATACCCAGTGTGGGGCAAAGTTATTTGATTCTAAAGTTCTTAAAGAGGTAATAACGGAGCCCTTCATTTCCAAATGGATTTTTGATGTAGAGCTAATCTTTAGATTACGAAATCTAGAGGCCATAAACTTAAATGATTACTATGAAGTTCCACTTTCAAGCTGGGAAGATGTCGGTGGAACCAGCTTAAAGTGGACGGATTTCCTTAAAGCGCCTTTTGAATTGTGGCAGCTATTTATGAGGTATTGATTTGGACTTTGTAGAAGCGAGTAATATTGATCTTATGAAGGAATCTGCTCACTGGTGGATTCGTACTCGCTTTAAGTATGTGGATCTTGCATTAGAAAATATTAATTCAAATGAGATTAAAGTATTGGAGGTCGGTTGTGGTACTGGCCAAAACCTTTCTTATCTAAGAAATGAGTCTATCCATAAGGAAAGAATCTCACAGTTAGTAGGAATTGATTTAAACCTACCGGAGAACTTTAAAAGACCTGATCTCGGTGATCGTGACCAGCTTCTTTCAAGTCCGAATAACTTAGAGAAAGATTATGACCTTCTTCTCTTGATGGATGTCATTGAGCATGTAGAAGACCCTGTTGGTTTAATTAATAGCTATAAAGGCTTTTTAAAAAAAGAAGGGCGGATTTTAATTACTGTGCCTGCATTTCAGTCCCTTTGGTCCCAACACGATGTCATATTAGAGCACGTCAAACGCTATGATCTGGACCTTTTGAATGAAGAGACGGCCCTTTGCCACTTAAAACCACGGTTTACGGGTTATATCTTCGCTCTTTTCTTTCCCATCGTTTTTATTCTGAGAAAGCTACTTCCAGATAATAAGAAAGTGGAGACAGACCTTAAGCTTCCTAATCCATTAATTAATGGCCTTTGTCTTTTTCTTGGTACTTTGGAAAGGAAGATGGGTAATCCTTTGCCATTTGGAACAAGCGTTGTTGGAGTTTATGAACTATCTGAATAGAGTAAGCCTTAAGTCTTTGATGCTCATTTCGCTCTTTATTCACTTATGGGCGTCCTTCTTCTCTAGTGGTTTCCAGCATTTTGATGAGCACTTCCAAATCTTGGAACTTGTTAATCTAAAATGGGGTGGGATAAATCCTGAGAGCTTGGCCTGGGAGTATCGAGAAAAGATTCGTCCGTGGTTCCAACCATGGCTCTATTATATGATTGCTTCGCCTTTTAAAGCGCTTGGAGTTGCCAATCCTTTTTTCTATGTATTTCTCTTTCGTTTATTAACAGGTCTTCTTGGCTGGTATGCTTGCATCAACTTTTTGAAGGTTATTCGCCTGTGGTTTAATGATAATAAGCAATATGAGAAGTGGGCTTATTTCTTACTCAACTTCCTTTGGTATATTCCCTTTATTCATGTGAGAACCAGCTCCGAATCCCTTGCGATCTCTCTTTTTATGTTAGGGACGTCGAGCTTTATTCTCTCTAAGAAACCAATGCATTTTTTGATTGCAGGGCTTTTGTGGGGATTCACTTACCATGCTCGATTTCAGATGGCCTTACCTGTGGCCTTTGTATGGTTTCATGGCTGCCTCTTCGATAGGAATATAAAAAAACTAAGCTTGAGTGCAGTTGGTGTCATCATTGCGATTCTACTCGGTACAGCTATTGATTACTGGGGCTATGGTGAGTGGAGCTTTAGTCTTTGGCATTATTATCGTACTAACTTTCTGGAAGGAATCATGGCAGGTGTTAAACATTATCCGTGGTACTGGTATATTCGTTGGGGTTTTTTACGAGGAATCCCTCCCGTTTCTTTAATTTTAATATTGGGCACAGTTTGGGGTTGGGTAAAAATGTGGCGTCATCCGCTGACTTGGATGACATTACCACTATTTATTTTCCACTCTCTCGTTGGTCATAAGGAAGTTCGCTACTTATTTCCAAGCATGGTACTTGCCCCGTTATTTCTTTTATTTCTGTATCAGTCTTTTGAGCCTAAGTTTAAAGAGTGGTGGAATAAGAGAAGCTTTCGCTATGGAGTTAATCTTTGCCTCATCGTAAATCTTGTGGCGCTCTTGGTAGCATCCACAAAACCAGTAAACCCCTCCGTTAACTTCTACTCTTTCCTTTGGGGTCAAGAAGATATCACTAAGATTTATGCCAAAGATGAGAGCCCCTTTACTATGTTAGGTCTTGATATTGAGTTTTATAAGAAGCCAGGCTTTCAAGTTGAGGTGTGGAATGATTCTATCGATGAGAGTGGAAAGTATATATTCTTAAGAAAGGGTAACGAGTATTTTGAGTTTGCGGCTAAGAAAAACTGTCGCGCTCTCTTTCTTGCCTATCCCGAATGGATTCTTCACTTTAATATAGGTAATTGGCTTAGTCGCTCTAGAGTATGGTCTCTTTTTAAATGTGAGTAAGTTATTTCAGCGTCCCTCTAAAAAAGCTCCAAAAAAGACCATTACCGAACTTCCAAAGACCTTCAAACCAGGGCTTTATAAAAACAGTGAGCTTTACGGTGAGTTGGTCATTGTTCTCGTTACGGCTAAATTCGAGTAGCGTTGGGCGCACGAGTCTGAAAGATAGGACATACGATCCATAGAAGTAGTAGAGACTACGGTAATTTTCGGCGATAGAGCCTATGGTGCCGTGAACGCTGAGCATTGGGCCGTGGTGGATATTGAGCTCGCCCTCTGTGAAGTTGCCTTCACTTAGTCCGGTTTCAAATTCTACGTGATAAGGAAAGGGCTGGCCTTTGCAAAAGGTCTCTCGCTTATTGAGGCGACTCCACAACAGCTCCATTTCTTCCTTAGGAAAATCAAGAGTTTTGGTAAAGATGGACACTTTCATATTTTGGGGGCAATCGGACTGATTTCTCATGCATCAAGCGTAACATGAACGGATTAGAAAAGACGATCCATTAAATTCTCAGCAGAGAACTCATTAAGACAAATCATGGACTCGCAAGTGGAAAGCCCGCAGTAATGGGCACTTCTAGTGCGGCACTCTAGTGGCTCCCTGAAGTAGTAGGGATGACGGTTGCTATCATAAGGATGCCACTCCGTTGGTGGCTCTGGGCCAAAGAGCGTAAAAGAGGGAACACCTAAAGCGACGCAGATATGCTTTATGCCAGTATCATTACCAATATAATGATCAGCACTTGCTAGTGAATCAGGAAGGCTTGTAAGAGTTTCCTTAATAACCTTGGTCTTTGATGAAAAGGTTAGGAGTTGAATTTGTTTTTCAATGTCAGTGTCTCCCGGACCAAGGGGGATAAGGATTTCTGCTTCAGGAAAGCGCTCACTTAAAAGCTGGCTCAGGCGCGCGTAGTTTTCAAGAGTCCACATTTTCGTCTCTCTCGTGGCGACGACTCCAAGAATAAATCTTTGGGGCTTTTTAGACTTAGAAGTTTTCGATGACTTTTTTGGTACTAGTTTCGGACAGTAATTGAGAAAGCTTGGAATCTCTGTTTTTCCATAGAAAGTGTAGGCGGCATCGAGATCTCTTTGAATATTGGACTTAATCACTCCTTGATCATAAACCTCGCCTTCATTTTTATGATGATTATGAAAAACATAGCGAGGCCCACCAAGCTTTTCCCAAAGACTAAAGAATTTGGCGGTCCTTCCACTTTGAAAAAGTTCAAGCACATCCGTGACCCCAAGGGCCTTTATCGCCTTTCGCGCCTGCCACCAGTCACCGAGGGTTTGAAACGAGAGGGGCAGGGTCTCGTCAGCGGCATGTTCGGCATTTTTAAAAAGAGGACAGATCCACGGTGGTAGGCCATAAATAACTGTGGTTTCCGGGTGAATTTCTTTTAAATACTGAATCGCTCCTAAACCCATCACCGCGTCACCAAGGGCGCGATTTTTGACAACAAGCAGGGTTTTGGGAATAATTTTTTCCATGGACCCATTATAGGGAAACTGAAGGAAATTGTCTTTGAAAAGCCCCATCAAACTCTCTGCCGCCATTATTTGCTTCAATGAAGAAAATAATATCGCTAGGGCCATCACTTCTTTAAAAAATGTCGCCGATGAAATCATTGTTGTGGATTCCTACTCCAAGGATCGCACTTTGCAGATTTGCGAAGAATTAAAAGGACAGGGCCTTCCTATTACCATCATTCAAAATGAATTCTTAGGGCATGTGGAGCAGAAGAACTTTGCCCTTTCCAAGTGCACTCATGATTATGTCATCAGTCTCGACGCTGATGAAGCACTAAGCCCTGAGCTTAAAGAGTCAGTTTTAAAAATAAAGAATAATTTTGAAAATAATGGTTATTCCTTCAATCGTCTTACTAATTATAACGGCTATTGGGTAAAGCATTGTGGTTGGTATCCAGATACCAAACTTCGTCTGGTAAAAAAATCTGAGGCCAAGTGGGCCGGCGATAACCCACACGATATTTTAAAACTAAAAACCGGGCGTGAAATCAAAATCCCCGGGAATCTTCTTCACTATAGCTATGATTCGATTAGTGACCATGTAAACCAAACCAATCGTTTTACCGATATCGCTTCAATAGTAGCTTTTAGGAAGGGTGTGAGAAGTAGTCTTTTTAAGATTATCACCAGGCCGATTCTTAAATTTTTAAAAGATTACTTTCTTAAGGCAGGCTTTCTTGATGGCCGCTATGGACTCATTATTTGCACAATCAATGGTCTTTCTGCTTTTCTTAAGTACTCGAAAATCTATGAGCTCCAAAAAGAGAACTAGAAATTTCAAAGACTTAAATCAGATCTTTCCTAAAACATCCTTGCAAGGAGTTTAAAAACTACAAGGGGGATTAGGTATGATTGATACATTAAAGTATACTAGGGAACTAGAAGGCGCAGGTCTAAACTCAGAACAAGCGGAGAAAATCGTGCGAGCTCAAATTGATATGATCACAACAAGCGTCGCTACAAGGTCTGATCTCAAGGTACTTGAGGCCCGCATGGATTTGGAGTTCACAAGAGTCCATTCTCGTTTTAAAGAAATGGATCATAAATTTGAAGACGTTTATCGTAGATTTGATGATATTGATCGTCGTTTTGATGACGTTTATTCCAAATTAGGCTTACTTGACATTAAAATTTCTGCGCTTGAAGATCGCCTTACTTATAAACTGGCTGGAGTAATGCTCTTGCTTCTTAGCCTGTTTGAAGTTGCCAAGCGACTCATCTGAGCTGTTAAAGCTATTTTTTAAAGAAGCACTTTCTTTATTGAACCAAAAAAAGCCCTCTAATAAAGAGGGCTTTTTTATTGATTTTCCTTTGAGGGGCTAGTGGAATCTGGAGGATTAGGGTGCCCACATTCGGGGCTTGTTTGGAGAACGTTATAATTCCTCCAGATCCACATACTAGGCTGGTGACAGAAGTTGAACCAGGAGAGGGGCTCAATTTCAGATGGGGTGAGAGAGTGAAATCCATTTCGGGGCGGTTGGAGCTAACTTCTGTGTAGCTGAGAGAGAGTGAGAAAAAATTTGAACAATTACTTGTTTTTAATTTGAATTGTTTTTGTTTGGAAACTTGGGAAATCATTTGGAGGGCCTGAAAAACGGCACGATTAAAGTCCTTAGCGCTTAGATCGACATCATCGTTCTTATTCTTCTTGGCCTCATAAACTTCTTCGAAGAAGAATCCTTTCTGATTAAAGCTTTTGATATTTTTCTTAATGATATTTTCTAAAGAAAGATTAAACATTGCGGCGTCCCCGACATTCAAGTTTTGTTAAATGCTTTTTAGTTGGATGTTGTTTAAATTTAAATGCTGGTTTCATTTCTTTTTCATTAATGAACTTGAGCTCGGGCTAAGTATTGAGATTCTCGAAAAAGTGGAGCTTTGTTCTTTCATGAAAACGAATTAAACGAATTCTCACAAATGCGAATAAGTATTATGATCTTCCTAAGTGTCCAATATGTCTTAGTTACCAATCTTCTTTGTTTGTAAATCTTACTTCCTCACAGAATTTTATTTGTTTCCAAGCCTGAACGATGGCAAAACGGCACCACTATAAGGATTTCGAAAAGGACAACGTCAAAATTGGAAACAACAGCTATCGAAGCCATTGATCCCTGCCCAAAAGGCATCGTTTCTCAGCTTCTTGATATTGCCAAAGCAAACGACGCCACCAGCGAAATTGGTGGAGCAACAGGCTGGCGCTGGCAAGAGGGGATTATCTCTCGGATGCCCAAGGTTAATACCGTTGCTAAGGTATTGAGAAAAGCATATGGGACAAACGACCCTAATGTGTGGGTAGAAAACTGTTCTGGAGACCTAAGAAAGTTTCTTCAGAATATTTATGCATTAGAAGGAAAAGTCCTCACGAACTTTGAACCTCAAAATTTATTTGAAGCTGTCTGCTACACAAGCCTTGTTGATGGTCGAGGTGTAACAAAAGAGGAACTTTCTTATCGGTTAAGTTTTATAAAATATGCTCAATCTTATGAGGATGACGGTTATTTCATTGATATCGACGAAAAATTGGTATTGAAACTACATTTTGAATGGGCGAATTCGACAGTAGAGAAGTTTTTAAATAAATATGAAATCTCTTGTGATAATGATGGTTTTTATTCTATTCCAAGTGACAATATAAACTCTAATGAAAAGCTGACTCGATATCAGGTCGAAATAGGTCAACTGAGGCATAAGTTAGTAGGTAGTAACTCCAGGGTTGATATGTGGAGGAATTTTACAGTTGCTTTAAATGATAAGGAAATGATAGAAGTTGAACTAAAGCTTTTAGAATATTACAAAAATTTAGTTAGTGAAATAAAAAAAAGAACATCTAGTGGGTTTAGATGTCCTTCGGATCAAGCTACGAGAATATTTTCCATATCATCTGTTACTCTAAAGAATAAAGAAGGGGGGTTATAAAATGAAATTATTAGTTATTCTCTTCTTTTTAGTTTCTTTAAATTCTTGGGCTCAGCAGGGAACTGGTAATGGCGGCCCTGGAATTACTTTACGTCAGCTCAATGACTTTGATGTTATAAGGGACCGTATAGGTCGTGGAGAGATTATCTTCGGTGGGAGAGACGCATTCGTTAATTTCGGAAATGTTGTTGATCTGAATACAGCACGCTTTGGAGTTCAGGACAGAGATTCTTTTATTGATACTCATCGTGATAGCGCGATTGTTATAGATGACTCTTTATACGTTGATCCTAAAAAAGTTGAAGTTATTGATTACCAAACTCGCGATGGGGCATTTATTTATGATCCTGAGTTATTTGGAATTGAAGATGACGATTAAGCTTAATGAAATTTAAAAATATCCAAAAAGGCTCCAATAAGGAGCCTTTTTTATTTTCGGCAAGAAAAATTTCGTTAGTGAAATGATAATGAAATGGGGCTTAAAGTTTAGTGTTGTTCCCTCTAGAAAGACTTCAATGTTTTTTCTGGGAGGAAAAATGAAAAAGTTATTTATAAGTTTAATATTAACGCCTCTTCTTCTTACGAGTTGTGGGAAAGATGGTGACATCAATCAATTTAATCAAATCGCTGATCAAGCTAACGATGAGGTAACTCCTCTTCTTGGCACCGAAGATCCTACACTTAGACCGATTCAGGGAAAAGAGGGGAGTGCTTTAAGTATTCTTAACCATAACTTGAAAACTTATCAGACTGACTTTGTGGAGGTGACAGAGTATCGAAATAATGAACTTCAAAGCTTCAACTTTAATGATCTTCAAGAGGGAGCGAGGGAAATTAATATTTCTGCCAAAGACCTTATCATCACCAAAGATTCTAAATATTATCAACTTCTCGGTGGAGAGAATGGTCTCAATGATACAAGTAAAGTGACTATACATGCGGAAACGGTCCTCATTAATGCACCTATTAGGCTCAAAAGTGCTGATCTTGATATCTTTGCCAAAAATCTGGAGTTAGGACCTGAGGGGGTGATTAATCTCTCTGGTATCAAATATGAACTACCGCTTGGCTTAAGTGAGGCTGGAAGAGGTGGGACGGACTCGGGGAGTTTGGGACTTTTTGTGGAGAACTTTCGGAATAATTCTAAAGAAGGTTATCCTATTTTACTCGCAGGAGGGGAGGGTTCTGATGGTGGCCTTGGGCGTGATGGAAATCCCGGTCAGAATGTACCTATTAATAGAAATGTTGAGGGAAGAGCTGTTGTTCGTTACCGAGAAGAAGGATGTATTTTAGATCCTCCAACACCCCCAAGCTTTGGTGGTATGAAAAGAAGAGATGGCCTAGCTATTTGCAACTTTAGAAATTGGCACGGAGTCAACCTCTTTAGTGGCAATGGAGAAAATGGTATTCCAGCTGGAGTACCGGGAGTTGGTGGAAAAGGCGGAAATATAACTTCGAATAATAAAGAGCTGGAAAAAATCGCTGTCTTTAAGGGCGGCCAGTCTGGTCAAGCGGGTCCTAACTATAAAGGAGGCGATGCTGGAAAACCGATTGAATCATGCCACTTAAGTAACTACCAAGGAGGTCACGCAGATAGCTGGGATTGTCGTACTTCTTTAAAAGGACATGACGTAAACTCCCCGAAAGCCGAAAGTGAAAAAGGCGAAAAAGGGGAATTTTATACAGAAGAAAAGAATTGGTTAACACTTGGTGCGCTAGAGCAAATGAATGCCTATGCCAAGGAGAAGTTTCTTCAAAACAAATTTGAAGCAGCTAAGAAGTATTACGAATTTATTAGTTACTCTGCAGATAAGCTTAACAATTATGATCTTAAAGCTAGCTTTCTTAAAAGCTCTTCCTTAACTAATCTTAAAAACCTTTATACCCACAAGGACTACTTTGGTAAGCAAAGTGGTTGGGTACCGCACCTTTCTCTTGAGGCTTCTATCATTACCTTTGAAAAACAACTCGAAGAGAGCTTTAAGCAGTTGTTCCTCAATTATATCCTTTCAAGAAGAATTACTAATCTTAATACGACTCGTGAGGCCATAGGGGAGCAGATAGCCATTAAGAATGAAGAACAGTTGAGTCTTAATGAGCAGGCAAACGAACTAAATGACCATTTGGGTAAACTTAAAATTAACCTTTTGGCACTAGAGCAAAAAGAAAGTGAATTTCAACAAAACCTTCTTGCTCTTGAAGAAAGCTTAAAGGCATTTGCTCGAGATAATATAAAGATCCCTCATGCCAAAAAAGCTGTGGCGTTATTAGGAGCCCTTAGTAAGGCTATTCCAGTTGGACAACCTGCTTTTGGCATCGTTGGTGACGGACTGGACCTGCTCTATAATACTTTTCAAGCTGAAGATAGCGTTCAGTATGCTCTAAAGAAATACCCAAGCTTTTATGAGAGAGTTGGTGATATTAATTTTGATGGGGCTTCTGATGCGTGGAACACGGCGTATAGTCAGCTAGATACAACTGGTTTTGGCGATATGAAGCCAAAAGAAAGGTTAGAGCTTCTTAAGCGCATTAATAAATTTAATTCACCTATGATAAAAGCAGCTTTTGATACCATTGAGACTTGGAAAGATAGGGAAGTCCAAAATAGCCGCTTTGAAGAAGAACTTTTAAAATTAAAAGCAGCTCATCCGGTATATCAGGACATCACCAAGCAATTATCAGAACTGATGGAAAAGAAACTGACTCTTAAAGGTGAATTAGAGGGTTATATTCAAAACTTAAGCTTAGTGGTGAATGGTTATCAAGAAAATATTCTTACACTTCATAATCTTCACGAAATTAAAAACCGTAAGGATGCAGTTCATAGTCCGATCCTTATTCAATACTTAAAGAAACTTGATGAGGAGAATAAAGAAAATCTTCTTAAATCTTATTATCAACTGGTAAAAGCTTATGAGTATCGAACACTTGTGCCTTATAAAAGGTCTCTCAATTTAAAACCTCTTGTTGATCAAGCGATAAAACTTGCTGAAGAAGCACAAGAGAGAGAAGTGAAGCCAGAAGAATTTGAGAGCTTTAAAGGGTTTTATAAGAGTGAACTCCAAAAGATTTATAATGAAGCCTTGGAAGGAGGCTTTGATTATGAAAAAGAAGGCCATATTTGGATTCACCTCAATGATTTGCAGCTTAAGGCACTTCAATGTGAAAAAGAAATTTTTATTGATTTAGGAGATTACCTCGAAAATGAAAACATGAATGCTAGAATCAACAAAGTCGAATTTGACGAAAATTTAAACTTCGAAGTTGATGACAATCCCTTTCTCAACGGAGCCTTCGAAATTACTGTTCGGCCCCTTGATTTTGGTGTTTTAGAAAATGAAGGGGTTCGCTATCTCTTTCGATATGATTCTGAAAAGATAGAATCGACTTCTACCTGGGGTGTTTCAGCAGACATTAGAAGTGGCAGTGTGGACTTTATAGATCCTGACAGAAGTTGGAATGGATCATTGTGGCGTAGTTATATAGGTAATAATTCTTTTGGGATACCTTTTCTCAGTAGAGTTGGCGCTAATACTGTCTTAAAAGCAAAACTTAAGAAAAGGGCCAATAGCGCCTTCGATTTAAAATTAAAAGACGTTAAATTTAAAGTGAATTTTTCTTATAGATAAATTATTAAGGTGATTTACTAGTGAATTAGCTGACCAGGGAGAGAACATCTTCCTGGTCGTAATTTAAATTGTATTCATTTTCTATTCTATAATAAACAGACTTCGATATTCCTAATTCCCTGCAAATAGCATTTGGTTTTCTACCGTGCTTCTTCATCGCTTGATTAAAAGATTGGATTTCCAAATCTCTTATTAAGGTATCAAGCTTCTTAGAAATCTTGATCTCTTTTGCACTATTACCCTCAGAGTCCTCACTGTTAAGGGCCTGCTCTATTTCGATGGTCTTAATAATAGAAGTTCTCTCAGCTAAAAGCTGGTTATGAAGAGAGTTGAGCTCTCTTAAGTTGCCTGGCCATGATTGCTGCTTAATCACCGACAGGGCTTCTGGCGTATAGAATAACTTCCTTTGATGACCTCCTTGAAAACTCTCTAAAATCTCTTCTAGGTCCTCTTTCCTCTCTCTGAGCGCTGGAATTTTTAGTACTTGATTAGCGATACGATAAAAGAAGTCCGACCTTAAGTTCTTTGAGATTTCGTTAACACCTTCACAAGATGCACTAACCAGTCGAAATTTGCAGGTCTTCTCCTTCGTACCACCCACAGGAGTATAAACACCTTCATCAAGTACCTTGAGGAGCTTTTGTTGTAGGTTCTTTGGTAGTGCGGTGATTTCATCTAAAAAGAGTGTCCCATTATTGGCCAGTTCCAGGATTCCGGGTTTCGTTTCATGTGAGCCCGTATAGGCGCCCTTAACAACGCCAAAAATCTCTGCCTCAAAAAGGCTGGGAGAAAGTTCCTGAAGGTTCCTTCCGACAAAGTTTCCCTTGGGTGACCAGCTATTATGGAGGGCCTTCGCTAACCTAGTTTTACCAACTCCAGTTTCACCATGAATGAGAAGGGATTGGTTGTTATCCGTTGCTATAACCTTACTCAGTTTAGAGAGTAGGAGCTCATCATTTGTTGGCCAATCTTCCTTAAAGCTCTTTAAGTCGACAGTCTTTGGTTTAAGAAAAGCCAATAGGGGCTCTAATCCCGTGAACACATGATCAAAACCTAGCTCAAATAGCTGCGAGGCTAGCTTGTGCTCACTCACAAGGGCGATATTAGTGAACTCCGAATTTAAAGGATTACTCCTAAAGTCACTGCATTTCTTAAATGAGGTATAGAGGAGGTTGATATGGGAGTTTGTAAAAGATTCTTGTATATAAATAATCGTTTTATTTTTCATAAATCCACCTTTCGTTGAATCTATGTTTTGGTCTTTAGACCGTCAAAAGCTTAGTGAAATATTAATGAAAGTCTTAGGTTACATACTTATGATGTGAGTGTTGACACTATTACATATGGTGGTATAGTGTAAAGGCGCTAGGGCCTTGAGGGGAAAAAATGATCGTAAGTCTTGAAGGTAAAGTGGCAGAGGATATTTGGACCACTAATATGTCCAAGTCTTTACCTAAAGAGCTGTGGCTAAGGGCTAAAGTGATTATGACAATTATGCACGCGACGAGCTCTCTGGAGGATCTCAGATTAAAGGGAGAGCCTCCAACAATGCGACTCCACAAACTTAAAGGGAATCGTAAGAACTATTGGAGTGTTACGATTAAGCTACCTTGGAGCATAATCTTTAAGTTTAAGAATGGTGAGTTCTCCGAGGTTAAGATTGAAAACTATCATAGAGGTTGATTATGATTAAAAACCCATTGCCGCTACATCCAGGGAAAGTTCTTTCAGAATTCTATATGGCCGAACTTTCTTTAAATCAGTCAGATCTCGCCAAGCTTTGTGAGTGTGCGCCTCGTAAAATTAATGAGATCGTAAATGGTAAGAGAGCTATCTCGCCTTCATTTGCGATTGTTCTTGAGGAAAAGCTGGGGACAACTGCAGAGATGTGGGTGAGGATGCAGGCTGAGTATGATCTTTGGGAAGCCCGGCAGAAGGTGGCTTAGTACCTTCTAATGGCCGTGCCCTTTAATCAGTAGACGAACAGATTCTTTTGTCCAAAAAAAGATAGTGAAGTGTAAACGCTTGCGCAGATTCTTTAAATCTTCGTCGTGCTTGGCAAGCTTGCGAAGATGCCTTCGGTTTACTTTGCCTTTCTTACTGCCAAGACCTGGTACCTTTGTTGAGAGGCGGGAAACATTGTCTCCCTCTGCCCAGTAATCTGTCTCGGGATTCATTGGGAGTAGGCCCTCGATGTCTGACCAAGCTTCAATAAAGTTAATTTCACCAAGTCGATTAAAGGTAAACTCTTCGTAGATGGCCACACGGGAGTCGCTCTTTAGGTAGTGGAAAGTCACGCGGCAACGTGCGAAGGGTTGAGTCAAAAAGCTGCGGCAGTCACGGTCAATGACTTTTGTGGGGTAGAGGGTGACAAGATTGTCGAGCCACATCCAGTGGTCTTTGTAGCCCGTTAAAAAGAGCCATGGATACCATTCCCAGCGAATCACGTGCGAGGCGTAATTCGGTTTGGAGTCTTTGGGAGCGTAGGTATCGAGAGTATCGAAATATTTGAGGGCCTGATCAACATAGTAGCTCGGGCTTTTATTGGGATTTAAGGCACTTGATAGCTCATCATTGTGAGCAAGAATCTCTTTGGGCATGCTTGAAGCCAATAGGAATACAAGTGCGAGTGTTTTCATAAGGGGCTGTTTTAATGGAAATCAGGGCCATTTTCAATGGATGATGAAAAAGTGCCATGCTCTTTTGGTTTAGCAAGTGCGAAACCAAAGGTGCGTGGCACCTAGGAGAGGAGGGATTCGAAGTCCTTCATCGAGAGCTTGCCTGTGAAGAGGTTCTCTTCGTCGTCTGGGAGGAGGTCCTTGAAGAGCTCTTTTTTCATTTTTTGGAGTTCGATGACCTTCTCTTCTACTGAGCCCTTGATGATGGGGCGATAGACGGTGAGGGTGTTTTGCTGGCCGATACGGTGGGCCCGATCGATGGCCTGGCTTTCGACGGCTGGGTTCCACCAGGGGTCCATGATGAAGACGTAGCTTGCTGCGGTGAGGTTAAGACCGACACCACCAGCTTTTAGAGATATTAGGAAAACTTGGGCGTTGCCGCCTTGGAAGACTTCGACTTGGCTTTGGCGCTTTTTGACGGTTTGAGTGCCATCGATGCGGGCAAGTTTCCAGTGGCGCTCTTGCATGATCTTTTGGATGATGTCGAGGTATGTGGTGAAC
>Ga0136600_1000691_pt1 | contig 17615 bp, 15 predicted proteins | sample AntRauMFilla2698_FD_104634 | JGI IMG/M metagenome (GOLD analysis project Ga0136600, IMG submission 104634) | Saline lake microbial communities from Rauer Islands, Antarctica - Metagenome Filla 2 #698 | ecosystem: Environmental > Aquatic > Non-marine Saline and Alkaline > Saline | place...
AATGAAAAAAAATCCATAGCTGTCTTTATCTGAATTAACATTTCCATCCCGCCCTCTCAGTCTTCGCCGATTTGATAATCTGCCAAATTCAATCCACATACGGCGAAGCCAGCTCTCCCTGATTTGGCTGGTAAACCTGTTTTTAAATCTCGGGCGGGAGAGCATTGTACAAATTTCCAGCTTTTGGGTAGGAAGAACCACTGCTCTCCTGACAACCAACTACCAAACGCACAAAATCCCCAATCAGGAGAGCTGTCGCAGGAGCCCAAAAGTTCAAAACAGGGCAACAAAAGGAAACGACTGTGACTGAGAGGATAAAGACAGAACTTTTTTTTAGAGAAACACCACTTTCGCCCTATCAGTCTTCGCCGATTTTATTTCTTCTCCGACTCAGCTCACTCCCGGCGAAGCCAGCTCTCCCTGATTTGGCTGGTAAACCTGTTTTTAAATCTCGGGCGGGAAAGTATTGGGGAAACACTTATCCGTATATTTACTTCTGACTTCCGAAGTCATTTCAACAGCATTTTAGCCAAATAAAAACAACTTAAACTCGCTCACGGCAACTTCTTAAGTCTTTAGGTGGAAGTCTCAGCATTGTCTTTCTAAGCCAGCGCTGTCTTTCTGTAAATCCCAATTCCCGATAGGACTGAACTTATCAGAACCATTACAATCACACCATGAAAAATCAGGTTGAGATCGATATTGGGAACTTCCAGCAAATAGCCCATCAGAAACGGGGCGGCGGCGGTGCTTAAAATCATTAACGTGGCAGCTAAACTTTTAACTGCTCCAAGCTTGGCAACACCATACAATTCTGCCCACATCGCGGATTTAATACTCCCACCCGCTCCGGCTGAAACTCCTAATAAAAATAAATAGATCGGAGCCAACACGGCATTATTTCCCGTGGTCAACAGAAAAACTCCTGCCACGAGCGGAATCAAATAGAATGGAAATAAGATCCGGGCTGAAAAACGATCAACTAAGAGTCCGGAGGTAAGTGAGAAAATTATTCGTGCTACTGCAAATCCGATAAACGAAGTGGCGATCCACTCAGCCGTCCATCCTTTCATCTCCGCCATCGGAACCTGATAAAGCAACAAGGCTGTAAGAAGAAACGGTGCCATCAATACAGCCCAGATCACCATTAAAAATGTCGGATCTTTGAAAAGAGAAAGTTGTGTGACCTGATCAACATCAGATTCATCTTTTTCAGCTTTATAACGTGCTTTGTGATCCGCTTTAACAGCATCTCGCGATAAAAACAGCACAAACGGAATCAGTGCAAACAATATGAACAAACTTGAAGCACCCCACGACCAGCGCCAGCCAATGGTGCCAATCAACGCTGTGACAATGATTGGAAGAAACGCTTCACCCAATGGATATCCTATCATGGCAATGCTCAGTGCCTTTCCTCTTCCCACATCAAACGAACGGGCCATCGTGGTTTGGGCGATTAAACTGAGTAAACCCTGACCAAAAAGCCGAAGTCCTGCTAAACTTATAAATAGCATGACCAAACCATGAGCAACCGAGATCAGAAAAGTGGCAGCTATTAATCCAAAAGCCGTGAACAAGGTAAATGCCCTGAGCGGACGTTGGTCGATCTGTTTTCCAACAAATACGATAGTAAATCCGCTAAAAACCGTTGCCAGAGAATAAATTGATCCGAATGAAGATTTGGTCAGATCAAATTTTTCAAGAATATCGGGGACGTAGAGGGAGACTAAAAAAGTTTGACCAAAACTGGAAAAAAAGGTCAAAATGAGTCCGAATGCGAGAACTGAGCGTTTCTCGATCAAGAATTTCAGAATTGTCATGGAGATGAATTTCTATCTGTAAAATCATGGCTGAATAATCGACCAAAGGTACGGATGATCTCCCTGTTTTGAAATCTTACATCTGCTGTTCTATTGACTACGCAAATCGCGCGATTAATTCATCAGCTTTTTCGAGAGAAATCCCAACCTCAATAGCCGCTGACTGTAGTCTCAATCGCAATTCATCCTCCCCCGGCACCTCTTCTTCAGAGATGTATGCATTTTTAATCAACCACTCTTCCAGTTCATCAATATTGTCGGTACGAAATCGTTTTAACTTTCCATCTCTGAGCGCGGCAACAAATTTTTCGGGATTATGACTCACCGACTCCAACAACTCTGTGGCGTCATCTATAAAGTTGCCGGAAACGTATTCTGATTCTAATAAATGTGTTCGATTTATGGGCCTGTGTTTTCCTTTCGTAATAAACTCAACATACTTTTCAGCAAATACAGCTTTTTTTATGATTGACTCTGCTACAGATGCATCAATTTCGCCCGGAAGTGTTTCTATATCATAGAGATAACGAAACGCTCCATAGGTGTTTATTCCGGCATTTAATAACTGATAAAGCATTGAAGAATCCTCCGACAGATACCATAAATGAAGCTCCGATACAGCATCAGAAAGCGGATTAAACTTTGGCAAATTCAGGCTTTCCACGTAATCATGATAAGACTCGCCTTTTGTGGGAGGCCTCACAGTCACATCTTTTAACGCCGGAATAGTCGGAATTTCACCCGATTGTATTTTTTTAGAAGTATGATGTCTCCCGTTAATGCTTAATCTGTAAAAGTGCGCATTCGTGTGATGTTCACCTTGTTCAAGTGCCTGTTTCCATTTGGCGACTTCATCATCCTGAGCGGTGAAATAGAAAATCTGTCGGCCATCATCAGAAATTTTCCGCAAAGCATCGATAATTTTAGACGCTCGCTCTTCATCACTATTAGCCAAAAGTTCATCCGCTAACAGTGGGAGTTTTAGTGATTTTTCCTGTGTTTCAATGAACGCCAGTCGCACCGACAGCAGCAATTGAACCCGCGTTCCTGTTGAAAGCTTATCCAGAGATTTCGGTTCACCCAGCACAGAATCCAATGTATAAAATCCCGAATCTGTTCCCGTGCCCGTTTGAAGCTGATATCTCCCCGCGGTAATGGTGGCAAACAACTTTGCTGCCCGGTTAAACATTTCCGATTGATTATTAAACTGAAGCTCGTTCGCTAATTCCCGGGTAATGGCATCTCCAGCAACGCTTCGCATATTCTCTTCATACCTGCCCCTTAGCTCCTCTTTTGAGGCGTCCAAATCAGCAATCGCTTTTTCAAGATTCTGCTGTGATTTTAATCGCTTAATAAGCGTCTCTATCTCTGTAATTCGCTTAACCACCTGATTTTTATCAGCAATTATTCGCTCAAAATGAGCTGCTTCAGATTCAATTTGATCAAGTGAAAAATTTAAATATTCAGCCTCAGAATCATATAATTCTGCCGATTTTAACTCCTGCGTTCTCAACTCTGATTCTTTTCCGGCAAAAGCGATTTCCCGGATTAATTCATCATATTGTTCCTTTTGCTTATCCAGTTCGTAAATCGCGTTGATATCCCCAAATTCCACTTCCAAACGGTTATACAAATTGTTGATATTTTCGTGGTTTTGAGATGTTTCCTCTTTGAGATCTGTGAGTTTTTCTGTGAGCGACTCCTCATCCTTTTTCAACTCCCGCCATCTGTTCACGCGGCGATTCAGCGTCTGATATTTGCTTGAAATCTGCGTGGCGTTCTCTCCCTCTTCAAAACCAGCCGTCTTGAGAATCTCATTCGCGTGGGATCTTACATCAACAAACTGACTATCTATTTTCTCCAGAGCAGCTGTAATCGAACGGATGTTTGTCTGAGCTTCAACTACATGCGACAATTGCTTTAAGAACCAGTACAGCGTTTGATAGTGTTTGTCACTTCTCGATTCAAATTTTGGAGATACGCCAATATCTGTCAGAAACGAGTCCATTTTTAACTCAATTTCTGTCCATTTCGGCAATTTTTGAGTCAACTCAGATTTTACTCGCTTTAGCTCATTCAAAAGAATTTCATCTTTATTGGCTATTTGAAATCTCTTAATCAGATCTTGCTTCACACGTTTGATCTCTTCCGGTGACCAACCTTCCGGCAACTCAAATCCCAACGATCCAAACTCCGAGGTGATGATTGATTTTTGCTTTTTTTGTTCTCTGAGAGCCACAATGCTTAAACTCACCAGAAATATGAGCACAATTAATAATCCCGCGATTCCCCAAGTTGGCTGAAACCACACAAAAACTGTTGAAACAAGAATTAAAGCGGCAATTATTGACACGTTTTTTTTTGAGAAATTTATTCCGGGTTTCCTATCTCCCGGCCAGCTTGAAAGTAGTTCTATGGCTCGTTCGAGTTGATCTGGTTCATGCGTGCTGTTCTCAGAAACAGAGCTTTCAAACAGAGATGCCAGCTGATTCAACGTTTCCACTTCATCTCTCAACTCTGCAGCTTTCAACTGAAGCTTTTCGAACTGTTCTACGTCAGAATCATCAATTTTTATGTGATTTGTTTGCGCCGCATCAGTTGACCGAATAGATTTTTTTATCTGAGTGAGTTTTTCTTCTGTTCTCTTAAGCTCAACATTCAGTGTCTCTTTTGACTTCTCATACTCATTAAGTTTATGAGCGTATTCCTCCAATTCATACACACGTTGTTCAGAAACGCCATTTTCGGGCAAATTGAGTCGCTCAATCTCAGAACGTACATTTTCCAACCTTTTTTCAGCTGAGGATTGCTCATTCCCGAGCTTTTCCCGCTTCTTTTCCAGCTCATTTATCCGTTCATAATCTCCCTCCCGAAAGTGCTTCATCTGCTCGGGAAAAACTTCTTTTTTTGCATTGAGTTTCCTGAGGTCCCTCTCTGATTCTTTCACATTCTCAATGAGATGCAGAAACTCATTTTTTCGCTCAGCAACCTCAATCTCCTTTTTCTGTCGAACCAAATCATCCAGTTCGTTTTCATCCTTTTTGTGAGCCCGCTGATCCCGCTTTATCTCCTCAACTTTATTCTTTGATTCCTGAACTCTCTTAAACTCTGAAAGACCTTTATTTCGTATTGACTCACTGTAATCAAGCTGCTTTTTTGCTTCTTCAACATCATAACCTCCATTTGATTCCCGTACCATTAAGCGGGCCAGATCTTCATCATCACTTTTTATCAGATCGTGCAGACTCAGCAGATAACGATCCTTAGCTTCAATTGCAGGAAGTAAGGTTTTGAGATCAGATTCCGTATGATCAATAAATTGCTTTTCAACTCCATCGCGGGATTTAAACAGCCAGTCATGTTCACCAAATATTGCTCGTGCGGTGATATTAACGGGTTTATTATTCTCAGAACTCCAGATTATTCGCTGAATAGATCGCGCGGTTGAACTTTTTCCCGATCCGTTCGGGCCTGATATAATGTTCAGCTTTCCCGAAAACTCGTCAAACTCCGGCAATCCATCCGGAAGCTCTTCGATGCGCTCAATGCCCAGAGTTTTTAACTGAAATGATTGTGTATCGTTCATCAATTATTCGCGTTTTGTTTGAGGATCATCATTTCAGAAAGTAACCGATGACATTCATCAATCAGCAGCTGACGATGCTCGGATGATTTAAGCTCAATTTTTTGATTGCTTTCAAGCGACATATAAACAGAAGCATTGTTCAGGGTTTCTGTACGCTCAGAAAAACTCTTCATCAGCTTTTTAGTGAACGGATTCTCATTTTCTGATTCCAGATCAATGATAGCAGCAGCGAGCACGCCGGCGGGACTCTTCTCATCGGCAAGCAGATGTAAATTGTCGGCTTTGTAACGCGTATGATTTGTAATTTTTCGAATGGTGATGTGAGTACCATCAATTGCTGTTTCGTATTCGAACACATCTGATCGATTAATCCAGCCATCAATTTCGTGGGGAAAAGCGACTTCACCTGTTAATGAAATATCCAGAACTAAGTGGGATAAATCTGCATACAACAACAGAATTGACTCATTTTCAACAGCTTTAAGAATAAGCTGACGAAGTTCTTGTGGTTCTGAAACCTCTGAAATATCGGTCTCAATTTTCTCAAAACGAACCGGAGAAATTGGCTGAAATTCATGAGACATTTCACCAAAATCATCAAATTCAATTTGCTGAAAACCATGAGCGCCGTGTTCTTTCGGACTCAACGACTGCAAAGAACCAGAATAACAGATAAACGGTCGGATTTGCTGAAATTCCTCCGGCAGATGAATATGCCCCAGCAGCCACGCGTCAACCGAGGTTTCTCGCTGTAAACTCGCCTGCGTTATAGGTGCGTAATTAGAATCAGAATTGGTGATATCCCCGTGAACTAACCCAAGAAGCGGGATATTTGGTTGAATTTCCAATTCTGAAAGTTGCAGCAAATCAAGCGGATTTGATGATACATGCTCGGCGGGAAACGACCAGCCCAAAAATTGAACTGTTTTTCCGGATTTGAAATCCAGTTTTAAAATTTCCCATTGACCGTTTACCCCTAAAAAGTGAACATAATCAGAATTTTTAAACGTGTTCATCATTTCAGGAAGCACCAATGCGTCGTGATTTCCAGCTACCAAAACCGTGTGGATGTGAGCGGTTTCAAGTCGCTTCAGCTGTGCTTCCAAAGCTGAAAGAGCTTCGAAATAGTTATTCTCTTTATCCACAAGATCTCCGGAAAGCAAAACTGCGTCCACCTGATCCGCAATTGCCCGATCTACAAATCTTTTCCATCCTTCACGGGCACTCAAAGAATGTTGTGTTCCGCCAACCTGAGAACTTCGTCCAAGGTGAATATCTGCCGTCGCAAAAAATGTCATACTTATATATATTTATGGAATATTGATCCTAACTATCTCTTTTCTTCTCTTCAAAAATAACTCCCTGAGTGACAAATGATGTCGGTGCCTGAATAATATATTTGTTGATGTGTTTTTAATTGGCTTTCCAGGTTGAAAACTTGTCCTTACCCGTTAGCCCCCAATTCTGAAATCGGCTCCTCCAAAACGTCCTGCAAATTTATTTACGTTGAACTTCAGATGTCTTTCACCTGATTTCGGTCAGACCGGTGAACAGCGCCGGGGAGTTTATTTCCACTTACAAAATCATCAACCTATTCACATTCTAAATTATGACAAACCGGTCCGACCGATTGTATTAACATTGTATTTTTAACATTCTATCCACCTATTAACCTTTGACTTCCGAAGTCATTTTAACTCTATTTTAAGGTTGATTTAAATCTTTATTACTTCGGTACGGTGACTTCTGAAGTCTTTTTTCTTTTCAACTTTTTCTTGCTATCCAAGTTTTCTTCTTTTATTCAGAAATGCGAGCAATGGCTTTTCGAATGGCTCCATGGTGTCGATCTCTTCGAAATTGATATTGGTTTCACGGCACACGTTCTTAAACTTTTTGGTATAGTCTTTCATCTTCTCCCTGTATTGATCTCTTATCTGTGCCGGAAGGACATCCATTGTTGCGCCGGTTTCTAAATCTGAAAAAGTAAATTTTTTGTCCGGTAAATCCAGATCGCGTTCACTCTTCTTCTCAAGAACATTAAATAAAATGACATCATGATGACGATGACGCAAATGTTTAAGCGAACTTAATAACTGATCGTGCTCTTTTACATTTTCAAAAAGATCACTCACTATAATAATGAGACTTCTTTTGGGGATACGCTCCGCCACTTCATGAACAACTTTCGCGCTGGCGGTCTGACGTTTTTCTGTACTTTCGTCAGCTTGATATTCTTCCAGTTTCCCATAAATTAGCTGCAGATGTTTGTAGTTTGATCGCGCGGGGATGAACTCTCTTATTTCTGAATCGAAGGGAATAAATCCCACAGCGTCTCTTTGCCGATGCATTAAATGAAGCATGGCTGCACCCAGATGAATCCCGTAATTCAGCTTATTCCATTCGGCGAAGTATTTGAATTTCATGGAAGAACTGACATCCAACAATAAATAACAGCGTAGATTGGTCTCCTCTTCATATTGCTTCACGTAATAACGCTCAGACTTTCCGTACACTTTCCAGTCAACGTGACGAAGTTCATCTCCGGGATTGTATGGACGGTGTTCAGCAAATTCTACCGAGTATCCATAAAAAGGACTTTTATGAATTCCGGTCATATATCCCTCCACAATATGACGGGCTTTGAGCTCAAGTGGCGCTAAGCGGGATATAATCTCTGGCGTTATTATCATAATCTAAATCAAAATTGAAATTTCTCATTGACATCAATCAAAACGGGCATTTTAAGTGTTTACGTTTAGCGATGGCAATTACTATATTTCAAGGTCGAAAAAGTTTAATTCATTTCATAATACGCATGGCCAAGATCTATAATAACATTCAGGATATCGATTTCAATCTAAATGATATTTCATCACAACAGTTGCCCCCCAAATTATTCATGGTATCGCCCGACCATTTTACCGTCGAATATGTCATAAATCCTCACATGGAAGGAAATGTGGGCAAGGTTGACGCAAAGAAAGCAAAAGAAGAATGGACTGAAATCAAAGACACCTACGAAAATGCAGGGTTATCGGTTGATGTTGTTCAGGGAGAATCAGGCCTGCCCGATATGGTATTTTGCGCCAACCAAAGTCTTCCAATTTTGGATGATAATGGAAAAAAGCATGTGATGATGAGTATAATGAACTCGGAACACCGCTCAGATGAAGTTCCCTATATCGAACAATATTATCGTCAGCAAGGCTATGTTATTCATCACTTTCCGGAAGATCAGATATCTGATTTTGAAGGCATGGGAGACGCTATCTGGGTTAATGGGAAACGCATTATTTTTGGTGGATATGGTTATCGCTCATCACTCGAAGCGTACGACATTATCGTAGAAAAATTTGACATTCCGGTCGTTGCTCTGAAATTGACTACGGAAGATTTTTATCATCTCGACACCTGCTTTTGTTCACTGAATGAAAACAGCGTTCTTATCTATCCAAAAGCATTTACAGAAGAAGGCCTCGAAATCATCAACCACCTTTTTGAGAATGTTTATGAGGTACCCGATCACGAGGCAAGACATTTATTTGCCTGTAACGCAACCTGTCCAGATGGTAAAAATGTCGTCATTCAAAGAGGATGTTCGCAGACAAACAGCATGTTATCTGATGCGGGATTCACAATTCATGAAGTTGAGACTCAGGAATACATTAAAAGCGGCGGCAGTGTGTTTTGCATGAAGATGATGGTTTGGTAGTCCATGCTGAATATTAGAAGAAATAGTATGTGATTAATCAGTTTTGCTCTCTCAGGACGGTCTCTGCCGTCCTGGATTGAGGCTACAGAATTCAACCCATATGCAGGTGCAGTTCTATCCGGCAGGGTTATCTGAGTTTCTACAATTCATTTTTCAACTTTACTGCTGAAATATTTTATGAATTCCTCCCACAACATCACCGAATTCAGAACGGGCGATGATGGCTCAAAAACACTGTTTTCAAAAGATTTTCATCAATGCTTTCACAATCCCAAAGGAGCACTTTCTGAAAGTGAGTATGTCTATTTACATGCTACAGGATTAACTGATCTGATTAAACATCAAAATGAAATTACCATTCTCGAAGTCGGTTTTGGAACGGGATTAAATTTATGGCTGACCATTCGGGAGATTGAAAAGATAAACCCCGATTGCACATTACACTTTCACACCATTGAAGCCTTTCCACTTTCGGTTGATCAGGTGCTGGAGTGCAATCATCAAGAATTTATTCCCTCTCTTCCGCTGAACAACTGGATTTCTGAGATCTATGGAAACCTTTCTGAAAAGGGAAATCACAGTTTCAATCTCTTACATCACACTGTTACAATTCATTACAATCTTTTTTCACAGGTTGATTTGGAAAATGTTCAGGCCGAGATCATCTATTTTGACGCTTTTTCACCCGAACAAAATCCTGATCTTTGGTCACCGGATGTATTCACCAAGCTAAAAAAGCACTGTACAAAAATAGGTGTCCTCACCACCTATTGTGCCGCGACCAAAGCCCGGGCAGCAATGATTGCCGGTGGCTGGCACGTGGTCAAATTTCCCGGAGTATTGGGAAAACGAGAAATCACGCTGGCTTCAAAAACACTTGATTCTCTTCAAAAGCCAAAAATGAAATTGTTAAATGAAAAGCGCATCAAAGAAAGAATTGCGCGAGGTGATTTTAGTTTTTGAACCCGAGATTCCCCGTCCGACGGCTTTTAGAAACCCAAAATCCCAACACCAAATTAGAATTTTTAAAGGGAAGTAAGATCGAAACCACATTGTGCCGTCCGACGGGTTGGGTTGTAGCTTAAATTCCAGTTTTGCACTCTGCTCCTCATCACTAACCGGTCGGACCGGGTTGTTGTGGATTCAGATTTTGTCGCAGGCTGACAATCTTATTGAGTGGATTTTTTTTCCGGGCGTTGTTCACCGGTCGGACCGAGAGATTCCCCGTCCGACGGGTTGGGTTGTAGCTTAAATTCCAGTTTTGCACTCTGCTCCTCAACACAATCGGTCGGACCGGGTTGTTGTGGATTCAGATTCAGTCGCAGGCTTAAAAATTATTGAGTAGAATATCTTTATCTAAGCGTTGTTCACCGGTCGGACCGATTTCCCCGGCGCTCGCGGTGCATCATTCCATCTTGCGGTTGTTGTTGTCCACGGGGACCGCCTCCCATGTGACTCTGCCCCATTCTTTGCAGCCAGTTTCTAAGTTGCTCCTGTTGCTTTGGAGTGGATATTTCCATGAGTGAACGAATATGTTCATCCTGAAGCTGAATCATTTTCTGATGAAGATCTCCCGCCCTCTCATAAAACTGTATTCTTTCTGTTCCTGAGTTGGTATCTCCCGACTGATTCATTAAAAATAATTGCCGACGTATTTGCTGTACTGAATCGTTTAACATCTGCATCTCCTGTCGGTGCATTCTGAATTCCGTCATCAGTTCACTTCGCTGATCATCTGAAAAGTCCATCCGCCGCATCATCATATCCGGAAAAGGACGATCCATTTGTGGTGCCTGAGGATCATTTATTCGTAGTGTTGAAACCGGTGAATTCATCGTTTTAAACAGAATAAACCCGATCGAGGCCACATTAAGTACAATCAAAAGAATAATAATTCCGATAAGCCATTTGAATGTTTTTTTAGTCATTCGTCAGCTCCGTCCAGTCAATTGTGGTTTCATTTCCATAATCAAGATAGTTATACAACGCCTCTGAAATCTCTTGCGGTTGTTGTTCTTCAGCTGAATTTGCTGTGATAAATCCAATTACAGAAAGGTTCATTATCAACATAAAACCGGCCGCAACTGCTGCCCATGATAATCTGCGCTGATAGATTGGATAGATGTTGTTTTTTTCAGTATCTCTTTCTCTTCTTTTCTCGGCTACAGCATTCATCACCCTGTCGGTAAAATCAGCTGTGGTTTGCGCGCGCTTTCTGTTTAAAGCTGAATCAAAAGCTTCATCTGTAAATTGAGTTCGTTTCTTGGTTTTCATGATTTACCTCTTTATTCAGCCGTTATTCTAATCAAACCATTCATCATACACATCGCTGAGCGACTTTTTTAAATTCTGTCTTGCTCTGAAAACCAGAGACTCCACACTGCTAACGGTCGATTTCATAACCCGGGCTGCCTCTTCATAGCTGAGTTGTTCCATCTGTGTTAAAACAAAAGCTGTCTGCTGTTTTTCACTTAATTTCAAAATCTCACGCTGCATCACTCGTCCCAGTTCCTGTTGCTCAAGTTCTATTTCTGGGTGATTGCCAAATGCTTCAACTATAGATTCTTGTTCTTTTTTATCGCCTAAATCTGACAAAAAGAGCGTTTTCTTCCAGTTTCTCTTCTTCCTGTAGCGATAGCGAAGTTCTTCTTTACAGGTATTAACCGTTATTTGATAGATCCATGTTTTTATATCTGAATCTCCCTTAAATCCCGGAAATTGCTCAAAAATATCAATGAACACTTGCTGAGAAATATCTTCAGCGTCCTCGCGATTGTAGAAATAGTGCAAACTGACGTTAAAGACCATCTCTTTAAAATCATCAACCAGCGATTCAAAATTTGTTTGAGAGTAGGTCATTCAGATCAGTTCACAATGCATTTAATATGGTTGACTCTAAACGTTTAAGTAAGCTAATCAAAATAATCTATTTGAATGAAAAAAGAGGAAGGTTTTCAGTGACCTTCCCCTTAATCTCAGTTATGCTAAGCTTTAGTTGTAGATGCAATTAGCTCTTTTTCCACCACGATTGCCTTTCATTCCGGGACCATTTTGTCCGCCACGGCGATGCATCTTGGTATCAAATACGACTTTTTGATCGGCGGTGAGTACATTTCTGATATTCAGATGATTTTCAGCTCTGAGTTTTTGAATAGCCACTCGTTCATCCGACATTTTTTCAATCATTTTGTTGATCTCTTTCTGACTTGGATTATCTGCTCTCATAGCTGCGCGTTTGTCGATACCCAGTTTGGCCATATTATCCTGATGAGGCTGAACTGCCTTTATTGTTTTGGTGTGTAAGGTTGTGATTTCCTCTTTTTGCGCTTCTGTGAGATCAGAAATTACCGCGAATATTCTTGGGCCATTATTCTGTGACTGCTGCATTCCATAACCGGGACGTGCGTCAGATTGATTCCATCCTCTCTGTCCTGATTTCTGAGCCATGAGAGATTCGGCCGCAAAGATTGTTGAAAGAGCGATAAATAGTGTGAGCAGGCGTTTCATATTGATACCTCTGATTAATTGTTTATTGGGATTTATTGTTGCCTTCTGTTCTATTAGTTGCCGTTGACGAGTAATACTTGCGGGCGCTTTCTTTTTTATTTCATTTCGCGAAATGGAACGCACAGTGCTCTTTGATTGATTTTATAATAAACAGCATGAAAAATATCGTATTCCCATCAGTGAATTCGGTTACAAAAAATTTATAGATCATCATATACAACATCTTATATGTCCCAAAACAACTTACCACGTGATAATGTCCATGATAAAGACAGATTAGATGAAATTGCGCGTTTGCGTCTTCACGAAGACCGGGTGGACGAAATTCTAAATGCCTATTCCAAACAAGCCGCAGCTGAATTCAATCTGCCTATCAGTATGATCAGCGTAGTATTAGATGAAGCACAGGTTACCGCAGGTGTACACGGGCTTGAAGGCTGGATTGCTGAGAGCGGTGGAATTCCTGTCGAGTGGTCATTTTGCGCAAACTCTGTAGAAAGCAAAAAACCATTTATTGTCGAAAACGCGGTTGATCATAAAAAAACCAAATATAATCCCCTTGTAACCATGGATGGTATCCGATGCTATGCCGGAGTTCCTTTGCGAACAAGTAACGGTCATATTATCGGAAATTTTTGCGTCGTCGGAACCGAGGAACGGAGCTTTTCTGAAGATGAGATAAACAGACTTAAAGAGTTTGCAGAAAAAGCTGTAGCACAAATTGAAGCCCGTCTCGAAGATTGAGAAATGTTTTAATATTACTATTTTCCGCTCCGGTGAATTCAGTTTATACAGTTCACTCTCCCGCGGAAGTATCTTTTCACCAAAGTTATATTCTATACTGAATTTTATGCCGCAAGTTGATAAATACAATTACGAAGCCCCAACCAGAGAATTTGCCATCGGAACGTTAATCCGCTCGCTTGGACGAGATGAAGCCCAGCGATTGTGGAACGAGGCTTGTAACTCCAATAATATTGAAGGAAGAGCAAACACGCTTGAAGACCTTGAAAGAGTCTCCGACTTCATCTCTGAGCAACCCGGAGTAGCCGGAGTTTTGGGGAAATCACTAACCGTACGTATTCGAACTTTCAAAACCTTAAATCACTGATATGTCACAGCCCAATAATGACGCATCAATAACTGATGCCAAACGCATTGAAGAAATAGCAAAACTCCGATTACACGAAGATCAAGTTGATGAAATTCTGAATGAATACGCCCAAAAAGCTTCAGAAACGTTCAATCTACCTGTTAGCCTCATAAGTATCGTTTTAGATGAAGCACAAATATTTGCGGCTTCTCACGGACTCGAAGGTTGGATGTTAGATACCGGTGGTACTCCGGTGGAATGGTCGTTTTGCGCAAATTCTGTAAAATCCGGAGAACCGTTTATTGTGGAAAATGCTAAAGAGCATGATGTGGTAAAAGATAATCCCCTGGTCAAGGTTGACGGGATTCAATGTTATGCCGGAGCGCCCATGGTGACAAGCAATAATTTTATCATTGGTAACTTTTGTGTGATCGGTAAAGAAAAGAGAACATTTTCAGAAGATGATATTAAAAAGTTGAAAGATTTTGCCAATGAAGCAGTTAAACGAATTGAAGAAAGAGTAAAATAAAAAAATAGAATTAATTAAAGAGTGAGGTTTTTCGCATTGTTAAGAATCGGATAAGCATTTTATCCGTCGTTTTTTATCTTATTTTTCATCACATTCAAATCATATTTACATAGCAGTGCTATCTTTAGAGGATTTGCACACACCGTGATTAACAATAAGTACGAACATGCCAAATAACTCGCATATAAAAGAAGAAGAGAACGCCCTGATAGATGGCTATGATTATCAGCGTCCTTCCAGAAGTTTTGCATTACGAACTCTAATAAGCGCCCTCGGAAGAATTCCGGCCAACAACGCCTGGAAACAAGCCTGTCGTAAAGCAAATGTATCAGAACACTCTGACGAGTTTGATGATTTAGAGATGATTTTCAACAATCTTTCGCATCAATCTGGCGTGGTGGGTGTAATTGGAAAATCACTGATGGTGAGAGCCTCCGTCTTCAAAACATTATTTAAGCACACCAATCAGGTATAGTTTTTTAGGTTGAGAGGTTAACCTAAAAAGACATCGGAAGTCATGGTTAACAGCTTTTTATCCTTCATTCCCCAACATCTTAGGTTCCGAAGTGACTTCCGAAGTCCAACCCCAATCCGGGGACAAAACCAGGTTCAACTCCTGTCCAATTAATTACTTTCGACTTCCGAAGTCATTTTAACAGGCTGTTCAGCAATTTGAAAATTTCTACGCTTCGGGACGGTGACTTCTAAAGTCTTTTGGCTGAGATTGTTAATTTCCCAAGAGACATCGGAAGTCATGGTTAACAGCGTTTTATCCTTTGTTTCCCACCATCTTGCGTTCCGAAGTGACTTCCGAAGTCCATGCTTAATACCGAAAAATCTAAGATAAACCCCTATCCAATTATTTACCTTTGACTTCCGAAGTCATTTTAATATGCTTTTAAGCCAATTTAAAAACTCATAAACTTCGGGACGGCGACTTCTGAAGTCTTTATTTGGTGCAAGCTTATTTATTGTTCTACACCTGCAAAACACCTGTTTTAAATTCTGGAATTTCGGGAGCATGATTGGCTGCTTCGAGAGCGTTTGAAATCTTTGCCCGGGTTTCCTGAGGTTTTATGATGGCATCAACCCACAAACGAGAAGCAGCATAGCGTACATCTGTTTGTTTTTCGTAGCGGGAGCGGATTTTGTCCAGAAACTTATCTTCATCCTCTTTCGAAATTTCTTCTCCTCTCTTCTTCAGCGCCGCAACCTGAATTTGCATCAATGTTTTTGCCGCTTGCTGTCCGCCCATTACTGCGATGTTTGACGTTGGCCAGGCGTAGATGAATCTTGGATCGTAAGCCTTTCCGCACATGGCGTAATTTCCTGCTCCGTAACTGTTTCCCACCACAATGGTGATCTTCGGCACAACCGAATTTGAAACTGCGTTGACCATCTTGGCGCCATCTTTGATGATTCCGCCGTGTTCAGCCCGCTTTCCTACCATGAAACCATTTACATCCTGAAAAAAGATCAGAGGGATTTTCTTCTGATTACAATTCATTATGAATCTCGCGGCTTTATCGGCGCTATCGGAGTAAATAACACCGCCAATCTGCATCTCTCCCTGCTTCGACTTTACTACTTTGCGCTGATTAGCCACAATTCCCACGCTCCAGCCGTCAATGCGGGCATATCCCGTCACAATTGTTTGTCCGTATCCTTTTTTGTATTCGGTGAAGGAATCCTTGTCCACAATGGTTTTCAGCACTTCGTACATGTCGTACGGCTTTGAGCGGTCATCAGGAAACATTTCAAGCACTTTCTCTGAATCTATCTCAGGCTCAACCGCTTCCTTTCGGTTGAATTTACTTGTCTCAAACGGGCCCAGTTTATCCACGAGATCTCTGATAGTGTCAAGGCACTCATCATCATCTTTCATTTTATAATCTGTCACGCCCGAAATCTCTGTCTGAGCGGTGGCGCCTCCAAGGGTTTCATTATCCACATCCTCACCGATAGCGGATTTTACGAGATAACTACCCGCCAAAAACACACTTCCTGTTCCATCAACAATTAAGGCTTCGTCACTCATAATGGGCAGATAAGCTCCCCCGGCCACACAACTTCCCATAATGGCGGCGATCTGGGGAATTCCCATTGCGCTCATTTTTGCGTTGTTTCTGAATATTCGTCCAAAATGCTCTTTATCGGGAAAAATCTCATCCTGCATTGGTAAATAAACTCCGGCTGAATCCACCAAGTAGATAATGGGAAGATGATTCTCCATGGCGATCTCCTGAGCGCGCAAATTTTTCTTGGCCGTAATAGGAAACCACGCTCCCGCTTTTACCGTGGCGTCGTTGGCTACAAGCATACACATTCTGTCCGAAACCGAGCCGAGTCCCATAATAACGCCTGCCGCAGGACATCCGCCCACATCTTCATACATTCCATCTCCGGCCCACAATCCGAGTTCGTCAAACTCAGTTCCGTCATCTATTAATCGGGCTATACGCTCACGGGCAGTGAGTTTTCCCTTATCGTGCTGCTTCTGAATTTTCTTTGATCCTCCTCCCATCTGAATTTCTTCCTGTTCAGCTGTGATTTTTTCGATCAATTCGGTATGATATGCGAGATATTGTTCTGTTTTAGAGCTCATGAAATCTATCTTTTTAAAAGTCACTCAATTTTCTATTCAAATAACACGTTGGCAATCAATATGCTGACACAAATTGCGCCATGCACACTGTTTTAAAATATATCAACCAGTTATTCTGTCCGGTGCGAAGATAGAAAATGGATTACTCAGCTGGAAGCGCTTTTATTCTCAAATCGTCTGTTTTTTTACCTACCTTATCGCCCATGAAACTTAGAAATCCACTCTTCAGCGTCGTTTTACTTCTCATTATTGCCTTTGGTGTTGAGCTTTCAAATGCCCAGTCGCTCTCAGATTACCGGGAGCTTCAGATGCGTAAAGATCCCGCGAGAGTATATTACGACTTCCATTCAACCGTAACTGACTCCACTCTTCAGCTTTTCATTCCTTTCAATATTGAACATCGATTCGTCAATTTCCGTCAAAATGATACGGGGGTTTACGAGACTTCGGTCACAGTTTCAGTTGATCTTTTTGCCTCAAGCAAGAATGAACCTTCAGAAGAATTATCAGAAAATACTCCCGAGAGTTGGAATTTGATTGAGTCATTAACATGGACCACGGAGAAAATAGTAGAAGATTTTGATGAGACGAACTCCTCCGATCTCTTTATACAGGGATTTCTTCAGGACAAAATTTCAGCCGGACGGTTTCAGGCTCTTTTCAGAATAACCGATCGTGCTACCGGTAAAGAATTACGTGGAAAACGATCAACTTTTACCGTTCCGGATATTGAAAAGCATGTTGAATTCTATCTTACAGA
>Ga0136600_1000692_pt1 | contig 17615 bp, 15 predicted proteins | sample AntRauMFilla2698_FD_104634 | JGI IMG/M metagenome (GOLD analysis project Ga0136600, IMG submission 104634) | Saline lake microbial communities from Rauer Islands, Antarctica - Metagenome Filla 2 #698 | ecosystem: Environmental > Aquatic > Non-marine Saline and Alkaline > Saline | place...
TCAATAATATCTTCCGCGGCTTTGAGCGGATCATCGGCCTGTGTGATCGGGCGGCCGATAACAAGATGTGTTGCGCCTTTTGCGAGGGCATCGCGCGGGGTCACAATGCGTTTTTGATCGTCTGGTTTATTGGCGTTAGCGCTGCTTGCGGGGCGAATGCCGGGCACCATCAGGGTAAAATTATTTCCGAGCTTTGCGCGGACTGTCTCGATTTCATGCGAAGAGCAAACAATACCCGCAAGGCCGCATTCTTTGGTGAGTGTAGCAAGTTGTAGCACGCGGTCCTTGGTGCCTGATTTCATACCGATATCGGATAAATCGTTTTCATCCATACTGGTGAGGAGGGTAACGGCGAGCAATTTTGTGCTTGGGCTGATCTGCGTCATGGCGTCTTGGGCGGCCTGCATCATGGCTTTGCCGCCGCTGGCGTGGACATTGATATAGGCAGGCTCAAGCCGCGTGATTGCGCGCACGGCGCCCGCGACGGTGTTTGGAATGTCATGATATTTAAGATCAATGAATAGCGGCAGATCGGGATGCGCGTCACGCATTTTGGCAATGCCTTGCGGCCCGAGAGCATTAAAAAATTCCATACCGAGTTTGATGCCGCAACCGGCCTTTGCCATCATGTCGGCCATATTCAGGGCATAGCCGAGATCTTCGGTGTCAATGGCGCAGAAAATTTTACTCATTCGTCATCTTCCCACGTTCTGCGCTGCGCTATGTACTCCGGGGTATCAACATAAGGCTCGGCATGTTGCCTGTGTTCCTGGTTTTCTTTCTCGAGCTTATCAAGCTCGGATTGTAATTTTTTGATTTGTTTTTTTTGCTTTTTAACGGTGAGATATTGCCCAAATGAGTGTATCCAGACCATAAAACAGCCAAAAACAAAGCCAAGACCAACGCCGCCAAGGCCGAGCATATAGGCCGGAATTTCCAGCGGATCGTGCGCGGGGCTATAGGTGAACTCAATGGGCTGTACGTTCGAGGTCGCGAGCCACGCAATGGCGGCTGCAAATAAAAGATATAAAACTGCACGTAAGAATCTGATCATGTTGTAAATCATACTATTGGTCGGGGCGAAATTAAAGGTGAATTATATTGACATAATGCTTATTGTTAGGGTAGTGTGTTACGCTAGACATAATATGGTGTAAATACGTGTTTATGGATGTGCTTAATATATGGTTATTCATATGCGTAGCCGGGCTTTAACGGGTTGGATAATGTATGAAATATGAAAATTTTGACTGGCCGACAGGGCAGGATGATCAGGACGATACAGAATCCAAAGCTTGGCTGTTGGAGGATAAGGCGCTGACCCTTGCCGAACAGCTTAAAGATGCGCCCCCCGAACAGATAGGAACCGAAGTCGCGCGACTTGAAAACACGTACAAGATTACGATGAACACTTTGGCGAACGAGCTAGCCGCGTTGGAGGCGCAAATGGCGCAGCTGAAGGAGTGGTTCGAAAATGACGCGCTTGAATATGTCGTGCGCTCTTTGGAAGATAAGACCGCGCCGGAATTTAATATTATCGAAGAGAATATATGGGACTTTAAGCGCTTTGTAGACGCATCAATACGAGCCCATCATGGGCAGCATTTAGATACTATTATTGATGCAGATATTCCATTGCGGCCCAAGAAAAAACGTAGACAGCATGAATCTCTCGCGCGTTTTGAGTTTTATGGAAGCATGTTTTTGGAGGAGCTAAAAAACTCTGTGCGCTTGCATCTTTTGGATCTTGAGGATTTCAAGAAGGATACATTCAAAAATCTGGAATTTTTATATCAAGTGACGAAAGATATTCGGAGCGCGTTTAATGCGGCTGATTTTCCGCAATTAAAAACGGCTTTAACATCGGCCAAACAATGCGATAAACGCCATTTGCAACAAATGATGGCTCTTCCGATGGTGCAATATGACAGTGTGCTGGAGGGATCTCTGGATTTGGCAGGTGATAATGTTGCTGCGGGCGCGGACATTATCGGTGATGTCATGCATAGTTTTGATAATGAATTCGAAGCGCTTCATTATTTACGCGCTCTGATTAACAAAACAACAAATAATAATTCGCGCGCGGCATTAGAGCGTTTTGCGGATGCTTTTACAGGCAATTTTATACCGTTTGAAAATGGTGACATTATTAATATGAACGAGATTGGGTATGTGCAATATAGCGCACAGCATCTTCGGATTTACAATTTCGATGGGTACGGAACATCATATCAGATAACGCAGTCACAGGCACAAACCATATTAGATCAATTGGCCCGCTGCCCGTCCTTTGCTTATGTGGAAGGGTGCGCCGTTAACGTTAATCATGTGGGGTATATTCGCAATTCGGATGACGGTCTTGTATTTAACGGTATGTCCAAATCTAACGAAGTACCGATGGATGAACAGGACCGGGACGATATTAAGGCGCAATTTGCGCAGCTTCCCTCTTTTAGAGAAATTGGGAATTATGCCGTGAATATCAATAAAATTGGCTATTTTTATGATGATGGACAGGATATTGATCTTTATAGGATTACAGGGAGTTGCCAAGGGTCTATCACCATGGAGGGCGATGAGCGTAAAGCGGCATTAAAAAAGCTGGCGGCAGAACCTTCGCTGATCCGTGCGGGTGATAGATATGTGGTGAATGCTGATCATGTTGCTTATCTTTATGATTTCGGATATAAGCTGCAATTTAGCAATATGGATGGATATGGCCCTGATCCGTCTTTGGAAGAGAGCGAGCGCGAGGCGATTTTGCAGCAGTTTCGCCAGCGGCCAAATGTAGTTAATACTGGTGAATATCTAATTGATCTTGGGCATGTGGCCTATCTTTATGAATATGGTAATGAGCTACGATTTAGGAATATGGACGGATATGGCCCTGATCGTTATTTGGAAGATTCGGAGCGCAAGACAATTATGAACCAGTTTTCCCAGCGGCCCAATGTTATTCAGGCCGGTGAATATTTGATTAATCTTGACCATATACCCTATGTTTATGAATCGGTTGATGAGCTAGAATTTAGGAATATGGACGGATATGGACCTTATCAGACTTTGGACAAGAGCGCGCGTAAAATGATTTTAGATCAGATTCGCCAGCATCCAAATTTTATTCAGGCTGGAGATCATGTGGTTAATCTTTCACAAGCAAGCCGTATTCATAGATGGGGTAAGGATGTGCGATTTGAAGATTGGCATGGCAAGTCTTTTGTTGCAGGAATCGAAGATGAGAGTGCTTCTCGGGCTTTAATGGCAGAGATCAGACGTTTTGGGCAGCGTATGCGCATTGCAAAGCAATCATACGCCTATCCTGATCATTTTAAATATGCTCTGTTAAAGGCAGGCGAATGGGAGCGCGGCGCCGGGCCATCAATAGATACGCCGTATTATATGCCCTTTATTATGGCCGCAGCGATGGCGCATTATGATCCCGAAAGTCATAAAGAGCTGATTGAGGATATTGATTTCGCGGACGCGGAAAAACGATATAGAAAAAATCCGTATTCATCAGCTAATGCCTTGGGGGATATGTTTAATCTGGCCGTTGCGCAAAGCGAAGTCATGAAAAATGGGGTCGTGAAAGATTTGGAAGAATTTCAAGCTTGGTATCAGTCTGTGCGAAAGAATATTTCGGAGACATTAAAAGAGGAATTTACCGCAGCTTTGAAGCCTGCTACGCTGGCATATGAAAAGATGGCGGTAGAATGCAATGTTGCGATGCCGGTTGATTACAGCCGCAGCGGATGGGGCAGTTTTACCACCGGACAGGATATTGAGGACATGATGTTTGAAAATATAATGCCCGCAAAGAAAAACGGGCTGGAGAAACTGCCCGCTAAACAGCAGATGCCAAAAGCAGAGTTATAAGGCTGTGACGATTAGTCGTCTTTGTTGATTTGTTCGTTGTCTTTGTTGAGACGTTCGCGCAGAAGTTTGCCTGTCTTGAAGAAAGGCAGCTTTTTCGCCGGAACCTCGACGGATTCACCGGTGCGCGGGTTGCGTCCTGTGCGGGCGTCACGGTGTTTTACCGAAAATGCGCCAAAGCCGCGGAGCTCGACGCGGTCACCACGAGACAAAGCGTCGGTAATTTCATCAAAAATCGTTTCAACAATTTTTTCAACATCGCGCAAATAAAGATGCGGATTGCGTTCCGCCAAGATTTGAATAAGTTCAGACTTAGTCATAATGTCCCCTTGTGTGTTTGCTCGACAAAATAATACCAATTTCTTATTATCGCTTATTTCTACATAAATAGTCAAGATAAAACAGTATGAACACCATTGAAACAAAAGCATTTTTTGTGTTTTATGCTATATTATCGCACGTTCACATGCGTGACATAAACCAGTTCACAGGAATTGTCGCCTGTGTCGTGGCGCGACATAGAGCTCATCCATGTATAGCCGTCTTTCTTTGTGGCTCTGACCAAAAACCCCTCCAGCGAGACAATATCGTTTTTTCGTATTTTATTGAGCTTTTTCTGGATTGATTTATCTGCGGCGATCAAATGCATGTTGGCGCTGTAGCGAGGGATATGTTTTGCGGGAAATTTGAGTTTTCTTCTGTCTTCATAACGGTAATAATACCATCTGCTGGACTGGCTTATTTTAATGTGGTCCAGATTATCGGCATCCGACATAGGCCCCCATCCAAAAGCAACATCCACAGATGTCAGGTCGGAATCAGATTTAAATCGATAGCGTTTTTGCGCCAGTGCAAGCCCTTCCATCCTAAATGTGGCCATGGGATAGAGCGTGTAATCTTTGTGCTCGATTGTCTGCAGGTGGGGCTGCGTGATGCTTTGCTGTTCCGGCGTGGCCGGTGCGCGCTGCGGGCCGGCAATGGCCGCAGTGGTAATGCAGATCACTGCGAGCAATAGCAGGCAGAGGCGCGATATTGTTCTGAAATTGTGCTTATTAATTATCTGCTGGCAAATCATTTGGTGAGTATAGCAAAGCTTTCTTAAGGAGGTGTAAAAAGGAGAAGATGTAAAAAAGGCGCCCTATGATAAGGCGCCTTTTTTGAAATAGATTATAAAGTTTAGCTTATTTGTCTGCGTCGTCTTTTTTCGCGTCTGCTTTTTTAGCAGCAGCCTTTTTAGGGGCGGCTTTCTTTGCAGCAGCTTTTTTCGGAGCAGCTTTTTTTGCTTCGTCTTTGGTGTCTTCTTTAGTGTCTTTCTTAGACTCTTCTTTAGATTCAGCTTTTTTCTTGGCAGGAGCCTTCTTTTTTGGCTCTTCTGCTTTTGCTTTTTTCTTAGCTTCGTCTTTCGGCGTTTCTTTCAACGCTGCACCAAGAATATCACCAAGTGACGCGCCGCTCTCTGTTGAACCGAACTCTTTCAAGGCTTGCTTGTCTTCATCCAGCTCGCGCTGTTTGATGGACATGCCGACCTTGCGATTCTTGCGGTCTACAGAAACGATCTTCGCATCAACCTTTTCGCCAATGGCAAAACGGTCAGGGCGTTGTTCGCTGCGTTCGCGAGACAAATCAGCCTTCTTGATGAAGCCTGTAACAACGTCATTGATTTTAACTTCAATACCGCCGTCAACAACTTCGGAGACTGTGCCTGTTACTGTGGATCCTTTGGAAACGCCGTCAAGTGCGCCTGCAAACGGATCATCAGCAAGTTGCTTGATCCCAAGGGCAATACGCTCTTTGTCGGTTTCAATATCAAGGATTTTGACTTTGACAGTATCGCCTTTGTTAAAGCTCTTGAGAACTTCTTCGCTGTCTTCGTCCCATGATACATCAGAAAGGTGAACCATTCCGTCCAGCTCCGGTGTAACACCGACAAAAAGACCGAATTCGGTAATGTTTCTGATTTCGCCTTCAACTTCATCGCCAACTTTGAAGCTTTTCTCAAAGTCAGACCATGGGTTTTCTTGCGTTTGTTTCAGGCCGAGCGAGATGCGACGTTTTTCCTGATCAACATCAAGAACCATAACCTCGATTTCCTGTGACGTAGACAGGATTTTACCGGGATGTACGTTCTTTTGTGTCCAGGACATTTCGGAAACGTGAACAAGACCTTCGATGCCCGATTCAAGCTCGATAAACGCGCCGTAATCGGTGATGTTGTTGACGATACCTTTAACAACTGTACCAATATCAAATTTGCTTCCGAGTTTATCCCACGGATCAGATTCAAGTTGTTTCATGCCCAGAGAAATACGCTTGTTCTCTTCGTTAAAGCGGATGATCTGAACTTCGATTGTTTCACCGATTTTCAGAACTTCTGATGGGTGGTTGATACGTTTCCATGAAATATCGGTCACGTGAAGCAATCCGTCCACACCGCCAAGATCAATAAACGCGCCGTAATCTGTGATGTTTTTAACAACACCTTCAAGAACCTGACCTTCGGCCATGTTCTCAAGCAGATCGGAGCGTGCTTCTTCGCGGGATTCTTCAAGGATAGCACGGCGGGAAACAACGATGTTTCCGCGGCTGCGATCCATTTTCAAAATCTGGAATGGCTGCGGCGTACCCATAAGTGGTGAAATATCGCGGATCGGACGGATATCAACTTGTGAGCCCGGCAAGAACGCAACAGCGCCGCCAAGATCAACAGTGAAACCACCTTTAACACGCCCAAATATAAGACCTGTAACGCGCTCTTCCTTCTCGCATGCTTTTTCAAGCTCGACCCAAACTTCTTCGCGGCGGGCTTTTTCACGTGAGAGGACAGTTTGTCCGTCACGGTTTTCCATACGTTCGACGTATACTTCGACACTGTCTCCTGCTTTAATTTCAGGATCCTGTCCGGGTACAGAAAATTCACGGATAGAAATACGACCTTCCGATTTCAATCCTACATCAACGATAACAACGTCATCCTCGATGGTTACAATTTTCCCTTTTATTACGCTTCCTTCGAAACTTTTTGACTGCTGTAGTGAATCATCCAAGAGTGCAGCGAACTCATTGGATTCTGTTTTATCTTCAAGATTTGCGGCTATATGTGCCATAATCTTATTCCTTTCGACTTTTGTGATAGATACGTCCAACCCCGGTCTACCGGCATAAGAAGGGGTACCTTCATATATCCCGCTGAAAACAACGTGATTTTATAAAAAAACAGGCTTTCATCAGGATAGGCCTGCTTTTTACATGAATCTCCGCAGAATTCAAGCTTTTTCTATAGATTTGACAGGTTTTTAGATTATGGGGTCAGGACAACTGCGCTAATGCGGTGTCCATAACCTGCGTGATGCTCATATCCGATGTGTCTATGGTGATGGCATCGGGGGCGGCGATGGCGGGGGCGGCGCTGCGGGTGCTGTCGCGTTTATCGCGGTTGATAAGGTCTGTGAGGACTTGATCATAGGTGAGCGCAGGGTCTGTTTCTTTGAGTTCCTCGAAGCGCCGAGCCGCGCGTATTTCGGGATTGGCTGTGATAAAGAATTTTATATCTGCGGCGGGCAGGATAACCGTACCGATATCGCGGCCGTCCAGAATTACGCCTTGCCATGGGCGCGCACCATCTTCGGCGGGCGGGGCGGCGGCGAAGCTGCGCTGGAAATCGACCAAGGCATCACGGACGCTTTGATATTGGCTGGTTTGCGAGGCAAGGCGGCTGGCCAGATCGCTTTTGAGCGCGGGATCGGACAGATCGGATAATTGTAATGTTGTATTGAGGTTTTGTGCAAGCGTTGCCAAGGCCGCTTCGTCATCGGGGGCGATATTATGCTTGTGGGATAAAAGACCGATCAGGCGGTAAAGCTTGCCTGTGTCAAGAACGGCGTAATGCAGATGCTTTCCAAGGCGGCGGGCAAGCGTGCCTTTGCCGCTGGCGGCCAGTCCGTCGATTGCAATAGTGGGGAGTTTTGCCATGGCTTATACGGTGTCTATTTTCGCGCCGAGCGCGCGCATAAGCGGGATGAAGCTCGGGAAGCTGGTTGCTATGGGGCTGCCATCGTCAATGGTGACGGGGTTTTGCGTGGCAAGGCCGAGGACAAGAAAGCTCATGGCGATGCGGTGATCGAGCGCGGTCTCAATCTCGTCTGCGTCGTTTGTGCCCTTTGGCGCGTTGCCTGTGCCGTGAACAGTCAGGCTGTCTTCGGCCATTTCAAGTTCTACGCCGCACTTTTTAAGCCCTTCAGCGACCATTAACAGACGATCACTTTCTTTGACGCGCAGCTCGGCAAGGTCGGTCATTGTTGTTGTGCCCTTTGCGCAGGCGGCGGCTACGGATAAAATCGGGAATTCGTCGATCATGGAGGGCACGCGCTCTGCGGGAACATTAATGCCGCTGAGCGGGCCGTTATATTTCACATGGAGATCCGCCACGGGCTCGCCGGCCATATCGCGCGCATTTTCAATCGTGATGTCAGCGCCCATTTCAATCAAAGTTGTAAAGACGCCCGCGCGGCGCTCATTCATGCCTACATTTTCAATGCGAATGTCCGAGCCTTCGGTCAGGATGGCGGCGACCACGGGAAAAGCCGCGGAGCTGGGGTCGGCGGGGATTACAATATCGCAGCCTTTAAGATCAGGTTTGCCGTGCACTGTTATTTTTTGGGCGTTGTTATCAAGGGTTTCAACATCAACGACCGCGCCGAAATGACGCAGCATGTTTTCGGTATGGTCGCGAGTTGGTTTTGTTTCAATAACACTGGTATTGCCCTCTGCGTTCAGACCCGCCAGCAAAATTGCCGATTTGACCTGCGCCGAAGCCACGGGAAGTTCATAGCTTATGGGGTTTAAAGCCGCGCTGCCCTTGACAGAGAGCGGTAAGCGTCCGCCTGTGCGCGTAATGAATTTTGCGCCCATTGCCGTGAGCGGATCAGAAATGCGTGCCATAGGGCGTTTAATCAGGGAATGATCCCCCGTGAAAGTGCAAGTGAAATCATAGCCGGCAACAAGCCCCATTAAAAGGCGCGTGGAGGTGCCGCTATTGCCCATATCAAGGACACGGTCAGGTTCGGTGAGATGTTTCAATCCCTTGCTTTCAATAACCCATGTGCCGTCCTCTTTTTCGGTCACGGACGCGCCGAGTGCGCGCGCAGCATCGGCCGTGCACATGACATCCTCGCCCGTCAGCAAGCCTTTGACCGTCGTTGTTCCTGCAGCAAGCAGTCCGAACATAATCGAACGGTGAGACATGGATTTATCACCGGGGACATCTACTGTGCCTGTAAGGGAGGATGATTTTGAAGATGTATAGCGCATAAGATGTTTTCAATTGTAATTGGTATTATGGATCAATATATACCTAGTGTGATACCCCGATAAGGCTTACAAATAAAGCAAAAAATACGCGTTATTTAGGCAGTTCGCCAGCATATTCTTCCATATAACGCATAAAGTCTTTGGAATTGACAGGCTTGCTATACAGATAGCCCTGTACCTCGTCGCAATTATGATCCAGCAGGAAGTTTTGATGATCGATGGTTTCAACACCCTCGGCGATAACTTTGAGCGATAATGAGTGCGCCAAATTAATGATCGTGCGTGTGATTGCGCCGTCATCGGGATTATTGAGAGCGTTCCGAATGAAAGATTGATCAATTTTCAGGCGGTCAATCGGGAATTGCCTGAGATAAGAGAGCGATGAATAGCCTGTGCCAAAATCATCAATTGAAATTTCTACGCCTAGATCATGCAGTTTTTTCAGAACGCCGACTGTATAATTAACATCATCCATGAAAACACTTTCGGTGACTTCAAGCTCCAGTTTTCCGGGCGCTAATCCAGTTTCCTGCAAAGCTTCTTTGACGGTTTTAACAAGGTCGCCTTGATAGAACTGTGCGCCGGATACATTGACGGCAATCCGCATATGATCAAATCCGGCCTTGTGCCAGCGCACGGCTTCGCGGCAGGATTCCCTGATAACCCAATCACCAATAGGCAGGATAAGGCCTGATTGTTCGGCGATTGGAATAAAATCTGCCGGCGAAATAAAATATCCGCCATCTTCGTTGTCATCTGTGCGCCACCAACGAATGAGTGTTTCCGCAGACATGACATGTTGCGTGCTTAGATCAATTTGCGGCTGGAAATAAAGCTGTAATTGTTTGTTTTCGACTGCGCTGCGCAGATGACGCAGAATTTCAAATCTTTTCTGGATGGCAATGTCAAATTCTTTGGAGTATTCCTTGATTTGATTGCGGCCTTCTTCCTTGGCGCGGTTGAGCGCGATATCCGCACTTTTCAGCACGCGGTCAATATCGCGTCCGTGATCAGGATAGGTCGCAACACCAATAGAGCAGCGGACCTGAAAGCTTTCATTGAATATACGATAAGGCTCTGTTTTCACGATCTTGGCCACCAATTCAGCCAGCGTCGCGGTATCTTCCATCTGTGAATTCAGTTGCATCGCAACGGCGTATTCATCTTCGCCTGTTCGGGCAACAAAAGCGCCTTGGGGCAGATTTTCTTCCAGACGCTTACCGACATTGCGCAAAATAGCATCTCCGATCGAGTGTCCGACTGTATCGTTAATGTCTTTGAAATGATCCAGATCAAGCGCGATAATGCCAAAGCGGCATGGCTCCAGTTTTTCGAGCATATGGATGCGGCTGTTGAGGCGCTGGACGAAATAGGTGCGGTTTGGCAGGCTGGTGAGTGTATCGTAATAGGCAAGTTTGTGAATTTGGCTTTCGGCGGCATCTTTGAGCTGTGTCATATTTTTTGCATTTTGAAATATCAAATCCATCGCAATATTGACTGTGTATCCAACTTCTGTTTTTGAATTGTACGGCGATTCATTAACATTTGGACTTTCCGGATTATCGGTTGCCAGAATAAGATTATCACGTAAAAATACAATCGGTTTGATAAGCCACTGCCCTATGAGGGTAACCATTAGTATTGTGGCTATTAAAGCAATTGAAATAACCCAGATGCCGGTAATGGTATCAATATTTTTGTTTGCTCCTAGAAGAAGGATTATTTGTATCATAACCAAAGAGATAAAAGTCAGTCCGGCAAGTTTATGGCTTGCTTTGCTTTTCCAAGTGCTGAGTATTCCTGTGATTTTCAGGTAATGCCGCCGCGAAAAGAGGGTTCTGAGCTTTCGTTTAAGTTTCATTTTTACGCAAACTATTTGTTATTTTTTGTATTTTCCTAAGAACTGTTGTCAAGGGAGGACGGATTGCATTTGAAAACAGCAAAAAGACGATATCGTAATATATCCATACTACGTGAATCGTCAAAATAAGAAAGAGCTGTTTTCATGATGATATTGTATTCCCCACATATTCTATTATTTTTATTTTACGGGGTGAGGTGTTAAGGAAGGCTTTAAAAAAACAGAAAAGTTTAAAATAAGCCTCATTAGAAAAAGAAATGAAGTGCCAGTACAATAACGAAATCTTAATAAATATGTTAAATAATAGGAAGTCGGAGCAATATTTATAGCTCTGCATTGGGATATATAATTGTACAAATAATAATAGAGGGTAGCAGGGGAAAAATGGAATTTATCAAAGAAAGTCCGGAACATCATTTTCTGGTGCTGGCCGAACAGATAAAAGCAGAAAAAACACAGTGGCGTGCTGTGCGTGTGAATTATACGCACATCATACAGCATGAGAAAATATTAAAAAATCCGATATTAATTAAAAAAATTATGGCCGAATCCGCGCAGCAAAGCCAATCTGTACTCAAGCAGATTATGAGTGCGGCGGAGGCGATTGAAAGCCTGACGCTTTATCAGTTTCTAGATGGCGATTTGGTGTTTATTTTGCAATCGCAGGATGAGGCGGAACGCAGCTGTTTTAAGGCCTTGTATCAAAAAATTCAAGAGTGTGCAGGGCTGGATATTTGCCAATATTATGACTTGGCAAAGGGTGATTACGGGTTTCAAAAACTGGTCGAAGAAAAGTTTGTTGTCACCGAGCGTATTAAAGCCTATTTGGCGATGGCTGATGTAAATAAAATCAGGAGTATCTCTGTTCGCCGCGATAAACGTGAAGAGCCTGTTGTTATGATTGTCGAAGATGATGCTTTTACGGCAGAATATGCCCAGAATATTTTAAAAGATGATTATAAAACGGTATTGGCTAGTAGTGGAGAGGAAGCTATTGTGGCCTATATTGATCATGCACCGGATATTGTTTTCATGGATATTCATTTGCCGGGTCTTGACGGGAAAGATACCTTGTCGACAATCATGAAGATTGATCCGCGCGCACATGTCATGATGCTAAGTGTTGATGCCGTGAAAGAAAATATCATTAAATCACGCAAAACAGGCGCTGCCGGTTTTATAAAAAAGCCGTTTTCGAGCGATCGTTTATTACATGCCGTATGCCAATCACCATATGTGCGCACAGTTGTGCCGCCATCAGACCCTGTGCCGGATGATATGGTGAATGCAATTCATTAAAGCGGGCTTGTAAATTAGAGTGACGCGCCACAGAGCCACCAAAGTAAAAACCCCGGACAAAATGCCGGGGTTTTAATTGTTCGGTGATTATTCTGTGTTTATTTTATGAGGCGACTGCGATTTCTTGGTCTTTGGCGACATTTTCATCGCTTGATTTTTCAAAATCTTCGGCCTTTAAAGTGCGGCTTCTTGAGGAAACCTGATAGGCTATTTTTGAATGATCGTCGCAATAAGGAACGCCAGCTATTTTTTTGCAGCCGCAGAATTTAAAGTCTGCATCTTTGGGATCGCCGATAGGCCAGCGGCACATTCTTTCGGTAAGATCAATCATTTTAACGCCTTTACCATCAAAGGCAGCTTTGACGATAAGTGTTTCTTTTGGCAAGGAAGGTTTCTTCACTGCGGACTTAGTTTTCTTAGGCTCCGCGGGTTTTGTTTTAACAGCTTTTTTGGAATTTTGCTGTATTGGCGACATGCGGTTGGATAATTTCAAACGGTGCGCTTTTCCAATGACTGCATTTCGCGTAACGCCGCCTAATTTTTTGGCTATTTCTGCTGCTGTATGGCCTTCGCCCCACAGCCTTGTCAGTAATGTAACACGATCTTCTGTCCAGCTCATTTGGTCTTGCTCCCGTATATTCACATAACTATACAACGGCTCGCAAGCTATTGATAAGATTGTGAAAATTCTACTTTCTGTTTGATGATTAGACTGTAGCAGGATGATGAGTCGCTGCACAGTGCTCAATTCTTTTTTTGATTCCTTATCCACAAAATTTCAGAAAAGATCTTTTTAAGTCTTATTTTTGTTTTGGATGCTGCGCCAAATAACGACCGGCGTGACGGTTTTTATGTTCCTGTTTCAGTAAATAAAGACCGGCGGTGATAATAATGGCTGCGCCGAGCGCTGTGGAGGAGAGTAGTGGATCGTTAAACAAGATGTAGCCGAATAATATACCCCATAGAAGCTGTACATACTGAAATTTCGCCACAACCACAGAGGTGGAGATGCGAAATGCAATCACCAGGCTGACCGTGCCGATGATATTCATAACCCCGATCCCGCCGAGCATAAACAGATGGGGTAGCGCAGGGCGTTCAAAATCCATAATGACCAAGGGTGTAAATGCGGCGACCATAACGCAGGCCGGATAAAAGGCGTATGTGATCCAGCTATCGTCGCCGGACAGCAATTTACTGAGGATATTGTAGCCCGCAAAAATAAAGCAGCATAAGATGCAGGCGAGCACAGGCAGCGACAGTGTGGAGAGTGTTTGGGGTTGTAAGACAATAAGCACGCCGATAAACCCCAATAGGATGCTGAGAACATGGTAGCGCTTTATTTTTTCTTTGAAAAATATAGCGCCGAGTAGGGCGATAACAAAGGGAGTTGTAAAAACAATACTATAGGCTTGATCAAGCGGCAGCGAGCGTATGGCGTATAAAAACAAAGCATAATTGCAAAGCGAGAATACGCCGCGGACAAGATGTATTCGCAGCGTACGGGTTTTGAAGGTTTTAGCTATGCCTCCGCTCAGGCATGCGGTGATGGCTAAAATTGTGAGTGTGAAGATCTCGCTGGTAAAAACGATGGTATGGATTTCATAAAAACCAAGTAAATATTTAGCGGCCATATCAGTGATGGCGAAGCTGGAAAAGCCAAGGATACCGATAATAGCGCCCTTGATATTCGATGTTTCAAGTAATGACATCATAGCAGCCTTAGGCTTTGTGACTAAGACCCCAGACGCGATAGCGTTCGGGATCGTTAATCCATCGCGGATCGACTTTGACATGGATTTTTAAATGGATTTCGCGATCCAGCATTTCCGATAGTTCTTTGCGGGCCTCTATGCCAACGGATTTAATGGCGCTGCCGCCTTTACCGAGAATAATTTTACGGTGTCCGTCTTTGGTCACGTAAACGATTTGATCAATTTTTGCGCTGCCATTTTCAAATTCTTCCCAGTTTTCGGTTTCTACAGTTAAATTATAGGGAAGTTCTTGGTGGAAACGGTAGAAAAGCTTTTCGCGGGTGATTTCTGCGGCCAGAAGGCGTATCGGCATGTCGCTCATTTGATCTTCGGGGTAATGAAAAGGCCCTTGTGGCAGATTAAGCGTGAGGTAATTCAGCAGATCGTCCAGGCCCTTTTCTTTCAGCGCGGAAATCATAAAGGTGGCGGCAAAGGTAAAACGCGCGTTCAAATCTTTGGACAGCGCCAGTAAGATATCCGGATCAATCGCGTCGATTTTATTCAGAACCAAAATCACATTTTTCTTTTTATCCGCAGCGGCAAGGGTCTCCAGAATATGGTCTGTGCCCGCATGCAGAGATTTACGTGACACATCAACAACAATCATCGCAAGATCGGATTCTGCTTCGCCTTCCCATGCGGCTCTGATCATGGCTTTTTCAAGTTGTTTTTCGGCTTTGAAAATACCGGGCGTGTCGACAAAAATGATCTGGCTTTGTGTGCCCGAATGCTCATGAATCATAATGCCGCGTACAATGGTGCGTGTCGTTTGTACTTTGGGCGAGACAATCGTGACTTTGTTGCCGACCAGGGCATTCATCAATGTTGATTTGCCTGCATTGGGCGCGCCAATCACAGAGACAAAGCCGCAACATGTTTTAGGGGATTGTGTGTCGCTCATATGTTTAATTCCTTGTCATGGGTCTGGTCGCTAGCTTGATCGTTAACTTGGTCGTGAATATAGTCCAGTAGTAAAGAGGCGGCGGCTTTTTCGGCGGCGCGTCTTGATTTTGCCTTGGCGGCTTTCGGGGGTAGTGTATCAACAGTGACCTGAATTTCAAAAACGGGCGCATGATCAGGCCCTTCGGCTGTGAGAACATCATAGACAGGCAGCGGCAATGCACGGGCCTGTGCCCATTCTTGAAGCGCTGTTTTGGGTTCTTGCGGCGCGCTTTGCATGGCGTCAAATCGATTACCCCAGAGCGCCGCGATAATTTTCCTGCATTTTTCAAACGAACTGTCCAGATAAAGTGCGCCGATTACGCTCTCTATGCAATCGGCGAGTATATTTTCATTATCGGCGCCCCCGGCTGCGCGTTCTGCGTCCGAAAAGACGATATGGTCGCCGAGCTTAATATCCTTTGCAATATCCGCAAGTGTATGGCCTTGCACCAGCATGGCGTGACGCTTTGCCAGATTACCTTCGGCTTCGTGCGGGAATTTTTGTATCAGAATGTCTGCCACAGCAAGTCCGACTACGCGGTCCCCGAGAAATTCCAGTCGCTCATAATTGTTCCCGCCCTCGACACTGGAGTGGGTTAGGGCTGTTTCAAGCTGTTTTGCGTTATTGAAGCGATGGTCAAGAAGGGTTTCGACGGCTTTGCGCGATGTCTCATTCATGCTGCGTGCGTATCCTCATGCTTTTTATTTGTCCCAAAACGAATTGGGCTGTACGGGTTTTTCACTGTCTCTATTTTCAGGTACAAGCCCTTTGAACAGGCGATCATAGCGGACAGTCCATGGCCATTTCCAAAATTCGAAAATACGCGCATTACCATTGGTTGAAAAGAATAAGAACGAGGCTCGGCCAACGATATTTTCAAGCGGTACGGGGCCAACAAATTCTGTAACGCGGCTGTCGCGTGAATTATCGCGGTTATCCCCCATGACGAAATAATGACCTTGGGGCACGTTAAATGTCTGTGTATTATCCAGCGGCATACGATCTGATTCTTCAAAAATACTGTGACGCGCTCCGTTGGGCAGTGTCTCCATAAATTCCATCATTGTCACTGTGCGGCCGTTTTCTGTGACCTCGCGCAGGCCAAGCTGGTTGCGCGGCACAATTTTATCATTGATGTAGAGGCGCCCGTTAAGCATCTGCACAGTATCGCCAGGCAGTGCAACGACGCGTTTAATATAGTCAATACGTGTATTCGTGGGTAATTTAAAGACGATTACATCGCCGCGCTCCGGCAGGCGGCCACCCGACCATACGCGATCTTCGATAGGAACAACGCCAAAAGGAAATGAATGGCGGGAATACCCATAGGTATATTTATTTACGAATAAGTAATCCCCGATTAAAAGCGTGGGACGCATCGATCCGGAGGGGATATTGAACGGCTCCAGCAGCATGCTGCGGATCATGATAGCAAAAATGACGGCAATAAGGGCTGTTCTTAGCGCATCAATCCACTCTTCACGTGCGTTCATAGGAGGATCTTTTTTGTATTTTCGGGTTTCAATATTTGGAGTAGGCTGTGAATCTTCGCTGATTTTGCCTGTCATGTCCTGCACGATTTTTTCGCTTGTCGCTCCGGTCTTTTTTTCGGCAGCATTCTCGACAGTATTCTTGATAGTCTTCTGGTCAGGCGCATCGGTGGCTGCCTGCGTATCTTTGGGCTTTTTATCGTGTTTATCACTCATAGTTTTGCTTGTATACAATTTTGCAGGTAAAAACCAGAGACAATTCAGGAAAGAGGGCGAGTTGTCCTCTGTGAAAATGCATGCGCGGCGCGTTTACCGAGCCTCAAATATCACAAATGCCCCCGCATAAGGCTGTTCATCGGTGAGGGAAAGATGCATGTATGCGGTTTTTCCTTTGGGTGTTTTGCGCGCCAGAATATTTTTCGCGATGCCGTGAATGTGAAGCTCCGGGCGCCCGTTTTCTGCGTTAATCACTTCGAAATCGGTGAGTTGGACGCCGCCGCGAATGGCTGTGCCGAGGGCTTTGGCAGCGGCTTCTTTGGCAGCAAAGCGTTTGGCGTAGGTGGCTATGTGTCCGCCGCTATTGCGACGTTTTTCCGCGTAGGCTTGCTCTGCGGCGGTAAAGCAGCGCGCTATAAATCGCGTTTCAAATCGCACTAATATTTTTTCAATGCGCCGTATGTCTGTAATATCGTTGCCGATGCCAATAATCATGATGCCTTGCGTTTCTTTTTATATTTTGCGATGCGTCTGCGCCTATAAAAACGATGCAGGATACGAAAAGGATGATACAGGATAAAATAAGAACCAATCCATGCAAGCACAGCGCAAATATAGCCGCCAGTTAATAAAGGCAGGAAAAAGCCCAGCGGTTTTTCCAGCAGGAAATCCCAAAAAGCGGAGGAGTCATTCAGCAATAAAGTGAAAGTGACCTGTTCTTGGGCGCCAATGTCATCCATTATACCAAGAAGGGATAAAAAATATGTGCCGGCGGAATAGGCTACATAAAAAAACAACGGGAAGGTCCAGGGGTTTCCAACAAGAGTACCTGTCAAACCTGCTGTAATATTGGCTTTGAGTAATTTTGATAA
>Ga0136600_1000696_pt1 | contig 17532 bp, 14 predicted proteins | sample AntRauMFilla2698_FD_104634 | JGI IMG/M metagenome (GOLD analysis project Ga0136600, IMG submission 104634) | Saline lake microbial communities from Rauer Islands, Antarctica - Metagenome Filla 2 #698 | ecosystem: Environmental > Aquatic > Non-marine Saline and Alkaline > Saline | place...
ACCCGATGTTTTTTGTCGGCATAATTTTCCGTGTTTTTTAGTCAAATGAAACAAGAGGAAATATTTAGGGCTTAATCTTGGGGAAGTTTAATCAGTCTAATGTTTCTCGAAGGAGTTTCATTAGCAATTTTAGTGTCGTTAACTTCAAAAATAATTTCGTAATTACTCCAACCTCGAGGTAATTCTTTGAGCACTTCATTAAGATAAGCACGGCCCCATTCTAATAAGAAAAACTCCTTATCTTCAACATACATTCCAATTTCTAAGTGCACGACTTCTTCTGGGTCTTTTAGGCGGTAGAAATCGGCGTGAACGATTTCTCCTAGCTCATTAATGACAGAGTAAGTAGGGCTAAAAGTAAAAGAGTCACCTAAAACATGTTTTACAAATGCTTTTGCAAAAGTCGTTTTACCAACTCCAACATCACCACTTAAAAGAATAAGAGAAGGAGCATGTAAAAAGTCTTGAAGTTCAATTACGATTGAATCGAGATCACCTTCTAAGACTTTCTTCCACTCTCTTAATACATGCATAGATTTTTATGATTCCTCAATAGTGCCAAAGTTTTCAATCTCATTAAAAGCATCACCAAGGTGATCTATCAAACTACCGGCAGTCATGGACCTTGCACCGGACTTTTTGGCCGCATATTTACCTGAAAGTGTATGGGCGGTCAGCGCTAATTTAATAGCATCATAAACGACAGATTTATCAGCAAACATAGCAGAAGACTTTACTTCCATCGGGCTTTGCGCAAGAAGGCCTCCAATAATTCCGGCGAGAACATCTCCACTTCCGCCAGAGGCCATGCCATCGTTAGGAAAGTAATTAATGAAAATCTCTCCGTTTGGAAGGCCTAGGTAAGAGCAGGCTCCCTTCATAAGAATACAGCAGTTGGTTTTGTCCACTAAGCTTTTAAGGTAGCCAAGAGGGTTTTCTAAAACCATGTCTTTTTCAATTCCTGCAAAAGAAGCAAACTCACCAATATGCGGCGTTAAGATGGTTGGCCATTTTCTTTGGGCCAACACCTGAGCATCCTCTGTGATATTTAAGACATTAATCGCATCAGCGTCGACAACAACTGGACCACTAAAGTTATTGAGTAGGTTTAGTACAGTCCTGCGACTGCGTTCTCCCTTACCAAGTCCAGGTCCAATAACAATAGAATTCCATCTTTTTAACTCTCTAATAATATCCTCAACGTCATCTTCTTCCGTAGGAATTAGCCCAGTCATAATTTCGGGGCTTATACGTGAGCACATTTCAGGATAACAGTCTTCCCACGTTGAAGCTGTAACAAGACCAGTGCCAGCTTTCAAAGCGGCCATAGAGGCCATCATGGGAGCTCCAGTTAAACCTTGGCTACCTCCTACGATCAAACAATGACCGAAGGTATTTTTGTGAGCAAACTTGTCTCTTAATTTTAGCTGAGCGGAAACCTCATAAGTTGAGAGAAGAAACTTATCCCCACCTTCAAGAGCACTAAGTGGCAAACCACCATCCACAACGACGAGACGGCCAGTATGCTGAGCGCCTTCCCCTACATAATGACAAACCTTTGGTCGTCCTACAGCAATAGTAAAGTCCGCCTTCAGAGCATTTCCACTCATAGCACCATTATCGCCATTAATTCCCGTAGGGACATCAACTGATACTAAAATACTAGCGTATTCATTCATGAGATTAACGACATCAAAAAGGTAATTAGAAAGTGGTGGTCTAAAACCAAGACCAAGGATGGCATCAATAACAAAGAACTCCTCTGCGGCTTGAGTAAAGTAACTCTCCAATTGATCTGTATCCCTTACTTCGGAAACCTTAACACCAAAATGCCTTGCAAACTTGAGTTGCTTATTAAGCTCTTCCCCAAACTCCTCTGGAGAAAAGAGAAGAAAGGCGCGCACACTATGACCGCGATTGACCAAATGCCTAGCAATCGCCAAGCCATCAGCTCCATTACTCCCCTTTCCGACAAGAACAATGAGCTCTCCATAAGAGGCATCCTGGAGGAATGTATCTTCGATAAAGCTCGCACTTTCCAATCCAACATTTTCTAGAATAAGGGACTCATCAAAGCCCATACCTTCAATCGTCGCTTTCTCTATGGCCTTCATCTCTTCGGTATTAACTACTCTCATTTTTATTTTCCTTAAATCTCTATTTGAGACAATCTTTTAATTTAGCGACAACACTTGCAAGACCATCATAGACAGCCTGACAAATAATCCAATGACCAATATTATATTCAATAAAAAGCTTTTCACTAATGAGAGGAAGAACACTTTCCGCTGTTAGACCATGACCTGCATGGTGACCAAGTCCCAATTCAGAGCACTGTTTTCGGGAGGCCCTGAAGCTTCTTAAGAACTCCTCAGTATCCTCACCATTTAAGTGGGCCCGAGCAAAGTCTCCAGTGTGTATCTCCACAGCATCACAAGAAATTTCCTTACACTTATTTAGAGTCTCTTCATCCGCCTCAACAAAGAGAGAGATTTTAACTCCTTCAATACTCTTTTTTAAACGTTCACAAGCATCTTTAACCTTTTGAAAGTTCTCAATGCTTTTTAGGTCCAGACCACCCTCTGTTGTCTTTTCTTCTCTTTTTTCTGGAACAACACATATCCAGTCAGGCTGCGTGGCAATAGCAATATCGATAATCTCAGCGGCCACACCGATCTCAAGATTTAGAGGTTTTCCAAACTTCTTTGTCACAAGTCTGACCGCTTCAACATCAGTATCTTGAATATGACGCCGATCCTCCCTTAGGTGGATTGTTATCTGGTCTGCACCGTTATTTAAACAAACATTGGCAGCGTCAACAACCGAGGGATATGGCTCGCCTCTTGCTTGGCGAAGTGTTGCTACATGGTCAATATTTACACCTAATCTTAATTCACTCATTTTTTAACCCAGTTCCTCTTTAACGACGTTCATTAGCTCTTCGCAAACTTCATCAACAAGGTTTTTATCCTCGCCCTCAACCATGACTCTTATCTTTGGCTCTGTTCCTGAGTAGCGAAGAACAACTCTTCCCTTTGTTCCCATTTTCTTCTCTACTGTGGCAAGGCACTTTTGAATCGGCTTATTATCCTCTATTGGAGGCTTTGAGGATACGACAATATTTTTTAAAACCTGTGGATAGAGAGTTACTTCGCCAGTTAATTGGCTAACGGTCTTCTTGTAGTAGAGCTTACACTCAACCATTTTTAAGGCAGCGAGTGCACCATCTCCCGTTGTCGAATTTTGCCTAAATATGAGGTGGCCAGAAGGCTCACCACCAAGAAGACAATTATTCTTTCTCATATACTCGATAATATAGCGGTCCCCTACTTTAGTTCGATGGAATTTAAGACCTAAACTTAGCAGATAATTCTCTAAGCCTAAGTTAGACATAATTGTACCTACTACCGTATCACCTTTTTTGAGGTGTCCTTGATCCAATAAAAGTCTGGCAAAACAAGCGATAAGAACATCACCATCAACGACCTTCCCAAGCTCATCGACTATTACACAGCGGTCAGCATCCCCATCTAAACAGACTCCGAGGTCTGCCCTATACTCTTTAACCTTCTCTTTAGTTTTGTTGGGATAAAGACTCCCACATTCCAGGTTAATATTCTTTCCGTTGGGCTCTACCCCTAGGGCAAAGACTTCAGCTCCAAGCTCTCTAAACATCATCGGAGCAACCTTGTAGGCTGCACCATTGGCGCAATCGAGAACCACTCTCATTCCTTCCATATCAAAACGGTCATCTAATGCCGCCTTACAGTGCACGAGATAGCGACCAAAGACTTCACGTAATCTTTTCGCATTACCAAGGTCACCATTTGTCATAACGGGAAGTTTACTAGGGTCGACGATCATTTCTTCGAGGTGGGACTCGACATCATCGGGAAGCTTAAAACCATTAGCATCAAATATTTTTATACCATTATCATAATAAGGATTGTGACTTGCAGAGATCATAATACCTGCATCGGCCCGCATAGATTTGGTAACAAAAGCGATACCAGGAGTTGGTAAAGGACCGGTAAGTACAACCTCACCACCTTGAGAGCAAACACCAGCGCTAAAAGCCTGTTCCAACATATAACAGCTTAGTCTTGTATCTTTACCTACAATGATAAGAGGTTTTTTTCTTCTGGTATTTTGTTTTTTAAAATGCTCAGTTACTGCCCGGCCTAAACTAAAGGCCACCTCGCCAGTCATAGGATAGACATTGGCCTTACCTCGAATACCATCTGTTCCAAAAAATTTTCTTTTGGTCATGAGCTTTTCCTTGATCTCCCTAAGAGGTCTATTGACTTGAAATTATTGCAAAGTAACATTAATAAATTCCGGATGAATCTGCAAAAGATTCACACCTTCTGGAAGCTCCGCCCGTAATTTAATGCGCACCTCACCACGAGACTTATCGGGAATCTCAGCGATGACACTCACCTCGCTTTCGCGCAGCGCTTCTTTTCTCTCTGGAGAAACAAGCACATCAATGGCAGCTTTTGATTGCTCACTCTTAAAGCGAGAGTTCTTGGTGAGAAAGCTTATGGTGACATTTTTCAAAGTAAGATTCGCTTTATTTGGTCTCGTCACATAACTAAATTCTACATCTCTTTTTTCTTCAATAAGAATACGAGTATCAACAGGCTCTAAGGGCAGACGACTCACGCCCTCTCCCTCCAAGGAGCTCATATCAAGAGGAACAGTGTTAAGCAGAGTCGTTTTCTTTATCACCGAATAAGGGCCACGAATCATAAATCCCTTTGGAAGAAATTCTTTTTCAACAAGTCTCAGATCTTTTTTTAGCCCTGCTATTTGCCGAACACGCACAGGAACCATTTTTCTAATTTCTCTTTCAAGAGAGAGAACCACTTGCTTTGGTGAAATATCAAGAACCTCTACCCCAAAAGGCAGGCGCACCATTGAGGAATCAAAAGTCACGGCAAAGGTCTCTTGCGTGTAGGGGTAATCTCTTAGGTCAACGACAAGTTTCTCTTGGGCAACATCAATTCCCTGTACGAAAGCACGGCTCCCCTTCAGGCGAACTTTCACAGTCTTAGGGATCTCTACATTAACAGCAAGATCAGGCGGATTTATCAAAACAAGAGGTAAACGTCGGTCTACTTCCAAAGGCTCAGAATTTAAAACATAGAACCACAAGGTCACTGAAATAATAAGTGAGATAACTTTTAAACTATGCTTTGAACTTTCCACTCTTTTCAAAATAATCCTTAATTATAAATTATCTCTAAACTTAATGGGCACAAGAGTTTCATCAAGTTTTTCTCGCGCCACCAAGTGTTTTAAATATTGGCGAAGAGTTTTAGAGTTTTCACAATAATAGAAATTACCATTTACTGCTATATTCATCTTCCCAGTTTCTTCACTCACTGTTACTGCAACAGCATCTGTGTCTTCACTTACCCCAAGAGCGGCCCTATGCCGCGTGCCGAGATGCCTATCTATTTCAGAGTTTCTTGTCAGAGGCAGAAAGCAACCTGCTGCTGCAATTCGTCCTTTTGATACAATAACGGCACCATCATGAAGGGGCGAGCTTGACTGAAATAGCGCATAGAACAGGTCTGTATGAATATTACTATCCATTGCAGTTCCCGTACTTATGTAATTAACAAGACCATTGGTTCTTTCAATAACAAGGAGAGCACCAATTTTCTCGCGACTTAGCGCTTGGCAGGCTTCTACAATCTCATTGATTTCCTCATGTTCATCAGTCTCCCTAAAGAGACCAAAGAAACGTTGGCCAGTACCAAAGGTAGCGAGAGCATTTCTGAATTGATCTTGAAAGAGGATGATCGCAATTATAAAGAAAGAGTCAAAGAAGTGATCAAGAAGCCAATTGAGGGAATAGAGCTTGTAGGAATGACCTACCCAAAATAGCGCGACTAAAATTCCGACACCCGTAAGCATTTGAACAGCACGTGTTCCATGAATAATTAAAAATCCCTGGTAAAGAAGGAAGGTCACAATAAAAATATCGAGAACATCTTTCACACCAAGGTGAGAAATCAAACTCATATACAAACTCCGATAAAGACTTATCGGGTAGTTATGGCACTTTATTTACCAAGCGAAACACTCCATTAAAGTAAGGTAAACATTGCTCGCCTAAGTGATAGGCCTTATCTTAATGACATGAAAACAATTCAACTAAAAATTACCACTCATGGTGAGGGCTTTAGCGATATTACCTCTAGAGTTAAAGAGTTGATTAAGCCCATACTAGAAAAAAGGCCCAATGGTGTTCTTACCCTCTTTCTCCAACACACCAGTTGCGCTCTTACAATTAATGAAGCTTATGATCCATTGGCAGCAAAGGACATGGAAGAGTTTCTTAAACATTTAGCGAAGAGAAACTTACCCTTTATCAAGCATACTGATGAAGGCCCTGATGACTCCCCCTCGCATATGAAGTGCCTTATAACTGGTCACTCAATACAGATTCCCGTGGAAAGCTCTCAACTTTTATTAGGAACTTGGCAAGGAATCTATCTCTGTGAATTTCGAGATGACACAAAAGAAAGGACTATTCTGCTCAAGTACCAGCCAGACTCACTTTAGGGCCAAGTATATGTGAATTTTAGAGAGCTATAAACCGATAAGTTATTGTGAGTAATCTGTATCAAAACCTCTACCAATTTCTTATTATCATTGTGCTTTTTAGCCATTCATTTGCAGCTAATTCCACACAGTACGATAAAGACAAAGTCACTATTTATATAGAACCAGCGTCTATTATCGATATGACTGATCCGAATGGACAAACTACTATCCCCAATACCGTTAAGTTTTATAGAGAGCTTATCAAAAGTGGTAAATTTAATCTCGTTCTTAACGATCGCTTAACGATTGGAGGAAATGGGAGCTTCAAGCCAATAGAGTTCTTTAAAGAAAAAGTTTTAAATGAACTTACGAGTAGTGAGAAAAAACACATCCTTTTTCACGAATCTCTTACACAAGCGGTAAAGACAGATATAGCAACAAAGACCAATAACGGTGATACCTATCAGCCTAATGGCTATGCGGGAGATATGATTTATAGCTTTAGTGACCTCGTCAATAAGTTTAAAGACGATAGACCTGTCCCTTTTGCCATGAAAGGCAACCCGCCCTATCTTGATGCCGTAACACATGAACTTATATTTAAGTTGGCAGCTGATGCCTTTAATGAAGACTTCAAATTAGAAGATATTAAGTACCGCTTAAATCATTCCCAAAATCCTGTTACTTGCGAGGCTAGTTATAAAGAAGTTTTTTCAGAAGGAGGCAATTCATTCTGCCTTGGAACTCGTGTTGAGGTAGAGCTAAGATGGGAAGATGAGTCTTTAAAGAAGTGTGGTCTCTTTGATAAAGAACAGAATAAACTGATTACTTCCAGACCAGCTATTCTTTGTGAACCAAAACATGTCCAAGGCTTTGAAAGCTATTATGAGTCTGTTATTGAAGATGCTTGTCAAAATATTGAGAATTGCTTTGCTGGGGTTTCAGGAGAACCACTTCAGGAACTTTCAAAAAACTTCCTTGAAGTAATGGTTCATACCAAAAGAGATGAAATTCGTCGTAAAAATAAAGAAGACGAGAGCTATAACTATCAATTAGCAATGGATCAACTCCTTAAAGAAGTAGCAGAGTTCTCTCTCCAGTGCCAATTAGAAAGATCAGACCAGTATATCCAAAATGAATTAGCTGAGAATAAAGACGACATTAATAATGCACGCTCTCTCATGGAAGACTCTATACGAGTCAGTTTGGGAAGTGATCTAACAGATGAAGAGTTAAGGCGTACTCTAAAACTTGCAGACGAAAGTTATAAAGTTTGTCTTATGATAAATGAGAAAGCAGGCACTGCCTCAGAGGGAGATGAATATTATGAACAATGCCTTCTTGAGTCCTTCACCCTCATTACTGAAGATTTTATAAGTGCACAGGCCAAAAAGCAGGGTGATTCTTATGCACAGGCAAAGAATCAATTTATTAGATCTACTAAAGCACTCTGTCACATCTCTCCACCCAAAACACAACCAGTGGACATGATGGGTACAGTTATTGGATCAGGTTCTTTCTTCTCAATGCCAGGAGGCTTTGCCATGGCCGGCTCAGGCCTAGGGCTGAACAATGGAGGGATGGCCTTTGGTTCAAACTTCGGTGGGTTTGGCATGTTACAAGATGAGAATACCAACCTTGATGCCTTTAGTTTTAATTATGACCTCCCTCGCTGCATCAACAAGGTAAGTAAATTATCAAAAAACTATAAAGCACTATCGGCCCTGCGCTCTACAGATCTCAATGCCCTGTCTGCTTCTTTTTCACCTCCTTTAGCAAAATCCAGACTTGAAGTGAACTTAGAAGACGCGATAATAAAATGCTTGGATAACTTGGCACCTGATGAAGTAAATGAACTAAGTCAGAGAAAGTGTTTCGAACAAGGCAAGAAAGAAGGCTTGGCCCAAAGTCTTTATGACTCCCTTCAACTTTCTTCCATAGAAGGCTTTGATGCCGCGATCTACCGCTACCAAAGTGCTGCAGATGACATCCTCGATCTTGCTCAAAGCAACGAACCTTTAAAGAAGTGTCTTGAAGAAAATGTCAGTGGCGAAGAAATGGCCAATTGTCAGCAAATTATCTTTAAAAAAATGAAAGCAAATGGCTTAAGCCTTGTTTTTGGAGCAGGATCTCCTGAGATCGCCCTTGCCGAAGATTTAAAACTTCTGACAAAGGAGCTCTCAAGAGAGATATCTGTTTTTCACTGGGCACCCGACAACTTAACGGGCAATAACAAAGATGAACCTATCCCCTTATCTTCATGGAATTCCTATAAGTATGCAGTAGGGAGAGAATTCATGTTTCACACAGGACCCGTAATGGACAAGATGGTACCCGAAGCCGGAGCGACGATGGCAGGAAGAGGCCTCTATGCTGCAAGTGACCCCAACTCATCTCAAATCTATGGCCAAACACTCTTTGAAATTCAAATCCCAAAAGGCTCTCGCTTTTTAGATTTAAGAGAAGCAGGCGCGGGAGGCCAAATACCGATTACAAAAGATACCTTTGATAAACTTATTGCAGCAGGTTGTGATCTTGAGAAGATCGTAGAGGAACTTCAGCTTCTACACCACAAGATCCTAATTCTGATATTGATTTACCAACAGATACAGAGACAATTAATTACTGGAAGTCTCGAATTTTTAATTGTGATCACACCTATGAAGAGGATGCTGTCACTTCTGGCTTGAATGGGTTGAATGCTTATTAAAGATTTGAGAGGACAAAATCGGCCCAGCGTCTTGAGTCCGCTCTTGTCATATGAAGACCATCATTGGGAGAAGTGGTTCCGCTCATTTGTCTTGAATCAATAAACTTACAGCGAGCATTGATACCCTCTTTTATAAGCCTAACCATATCATCTACAGCAGAATTGGACTTAGAATAGGTGCTACCTGGCACATGATAAGCAGGTCCTATCCAAGTGCAATCTGACTCATTTGGAATTTCGAAAATAAAATCTCTCATTTCATTAACGAGCCTGGACTCACTACCAATGTAAGCTACACTCAATCCATTTTCGTTACGCCAATTAAACATATTGTCACCCAAGTTGATAATAATATGTCCTGGATTAATATCTTCAGAGAGCTTTATCAGATTTTCAGTACTCCCCTTGTTTTCTGCCTTAAAACCGTCAGGTCCTCGCTTTGTTACGCCACAGGGACTACTCACTTTACCACTACCAATCCAACTTCTTGGCCTTGAACCACAAGCAGCATGATAGTGAAGCTCCGTGCCGGGACAACTCCCAATAGACTCAATCATTTTATGGCCCAGCCTCACACCATTCCCACTTGAAGTTTCACTAGGAATGTAACTATGACTATCACCTAAATAGAGAACAGGTTTCCCTGCAAGCTCTTGGTTGGGACAAAGGGAGTTATCATTTTTAACAGCGGTATCTTCTACTATAGGATCACAGTCAGGATCGCTATTGGGTGCTTCTACAATGGTATTTACCGCCTTACTAAGATCTCCACTTGCAAGAGAGCGCTCTACCACGACCCCCTTTTCAGGAGGTAGAGTTTCAATGAGCTCTCTCACCTCTTTGCCCTCTTTTGTGTCATTACTTTGTAAAAAAGAAAGCCAGCTGGGTCTTTCACAGCTGGCCAATATTAGAAGTATTGGAATTATTTTAAAAAGACGCAAAGTAGACTCCTTAGGCAGCCTTCTTTTTTTGTTCAGGAAATTGTGTTTCAAGACTATCAAGAACTTCTCGGGAAATGAGGAGCTTCTTTCTTAACGCCTCTCTAGAAATTCCCATTTCTTTAGCAGCTTTAGACTTATTACCATTACATCTTTTAATTTCGGAGATAATCATCTCTCTTTCAACGATGGCAAGACGATCTTTCAGCGTAATATGAAAGTCGCCTACAAAAGGTAGATCACCAAACATACGCTGCTTTTGCGCTTTATCAACAAGTGGAGAGGCACTTGTTTCCAAGTCAACTTCACTAATCACATGGGCCTTAGGATTATAAAGAACAGCTCTTTCAACCATAGTACGTAGCTCTTTTACGTTACCAGGCCAATCATAGTCTTTAATTCGGTCAATCATTTTAGGTGAAAAACTCTTTAAAAGAAGACCTTGATCCTTACACTCGAGTTTTAAGAAATATTCTGTTAGGAGATCAATATCATCCATTCTTCTTCTTAATGGCTCCATATAGACATAGGCTTTTGATAGGTATTCATAAAGGTCTCTATCAAAAGTTCCTTCATCAACAAGATGCCCAAGATCTTTCGTTGATGTTGCGATAATTCTCACATCAAGGGAAATCTTTGATTCATTAGGAACCAATCTTTCGCTTAATACTTCAAATAGCTTTTCTTGGTAAGCCATCGGCAATGAGCAAACCTCGTGGAGAACAAGAGTTCCTCCTTGAACGGCCGTAAGCTTACACTCGTGCTCTTCTCCCCAAAGTTGCCTGGCAAGAGAATCAATATTTTTACTATTACAATCGATGAATTCGTATCCCTTTAACCCTCTTTGTCCTTCACTGTGCAGAATTTGACCATAAAGAGATTTCCCAACCCCATGTTCTCCATGAATAAGAACTGGTGAATCAAGATCTTTTAGTTTAATAATTGAATTTCTTAGGCTTCCTAAATGAGGTGTTTTACCAATTAGGGCATAGGCACGATCATGAGGACTTGAGAAGCGACGAATCGCTGAAGAATCGCTCATTGGATTATACTTATGGAAAACACTTGAGAAAACGAGGGCAAGTACCTTCATCGTTTTTTCATCTTCTACAGTAAAGCGGTCTTCATTTCTTTTGTTGATAACTTCAATGACACCAATAATCTTATCTTCTCTATTATGAATGGGGTGACAGATAATTGACTTTGTCTCAAATTTATATTTCTTATCGAAGAAATCATTAAAACGTGTACGATCACTAATCGTATCGATATTTAAGGCCACACCTGTAGTGAAGACACTACCAGCTATACCAACTCTGTAATCGAACTTAAGAGTTTCTTTTTCAACACCTAATGCGGCAACGGCCTCAAGTTCATTAGTGTCAGGATTAATAAGGAAAACTGATGCTCTGTGAGCATTGATTACTCTTACCACTTCTTCAAGCATACTATCAAGAAATCCTTCTTTGTCTCCAAAGTGGGTAATGTCTTTAAAGAGCGACAGAAGCAGTGAGAACATCTCAAAGCCATCACTCGCTTTTGTGTACCTATCTTTTAAAGCTGAATCAATAAGGCAGTCTTTAAGGCGATCTGTTGAGAAACTTAAGACAAATTGCTGAAGAAACTTATTAACTTTTGGCTCTTCATCAATCTCTATCCCATAGACAATGTCATCATCATCAATAGCATTACAAAAAGCTCTCACCACTCTTCCTGTCAAGTCGAGGTGATATTTTTTGAATTGGAGGGAGATAACAAGCTCCGTTCCAACGCTAATTCTCTCCGCGGTTTTAAAACCTAAACCGGTAAGGGAAATATCCATAAGGTTGGCATCTTCAATATACTCGTTCTTGCCTACCGTATTTTCTTTCTCTACTAGAAAGCGTAGATTATCCGCGATTTCAACGGGAATACGGAATGATTGATAGAATTTAAATTCCGAAAAACTCGCTAGCATAGGGTAACTCCTAGAGGTTTAAATGTTGTCCTAGGGTTTTATCGGAGTTTATTGGTAAGAATTTAGTAAAAGTGCCACGGCTTTATGGCAATCCTTGTGATTGTAGTAACTTAGAGAAAATTTAGTTGGTGGCCTCAAGCTCCTTGAGCTCCTCATCATCTAAGGCCACAAAGCCCTCACCACTAATCTCATGCATAATGGCCTCATGAATTGAAGTTTTAAATAAGCGCCAGTAGGTAGAAGACTTCGCAGGGTTCGACGTTGGAAGCTCTAAGGTATAAGTCGGAATATTTCTCTCGTTACCTGCATAATTGCCTAAACTGCCCGGAAAGAAGGGATAGTTTTTAATTCGGTAACCTTTTGCTTCTTCACTCATCTTTATCAGAAGTTGGTTGGCGCGACTTCCAACCATCCCACCCGTATGGGCACTTGCAGGACCATCATAATCAAGCATGGTTAATGGTGAGTGAACGCTAATAATCTTATCTGGCTGATAACGGTAGATAAGGTTCACTTGAAAAATGGTTTCAGGCTCACTCATAGCCTTTTGACCTGGATAGCGCCTCTTATCACTGCCATAGTAATTCTTCCACATACTCAGTGCTTTCTTTTTAAAGTCCTTAGTAGGAAGGTTTCTATTAACATCAACACCATTAGCATTCGTACGCGTTGGCTTTCTTTTAAAGTAAGAGTCTGGGTTAACAAGAGGAGCGACTATGACGTACTTGCCCTCAAGGTTCACAAACTCTCCACCCTTGTTATCCTTTACTTCACCTCGACTAACCTTCTCTAAGTAGTCAATTATATCGTAGCAAAACTTAATCGGAGTGATCTCATCTCCATGTACCCCACACATAATAAGGGTTGTTTCCGTTTTCTCTGGTTGATCTGAGTAACGACCAAATGTACGCCAAAGCAGAGGATCTCCATTCACAGAAGTTCTCACAAACTTCCATGGATAGTTTTCACAAGAGCTCTTGCCCCAACCATATTTAGTAAAGTTTTTTTGTAGCTTTTTACAATACTGGGCGAGAGTCTTCTCTTTTACTGATCTTTTCTCTGCTTTAACTTGATCACTATCAGAAACCTTCTCAAGTGAGTCCTCATCTCGTACATCGACTTTATTGGGTGCTTGGTTGTTTCTATTGGTCTCGCTGGAAACAGCTTGTTGTGCAATAACTTTGTCTGTTTTCCCACCGCCGGTTGATAGGCTTTGTTCTTTTCTATCTTTATTTTTATCATTTTCTTTATTGAGATTGCCATCGCCTTCAAGCATAGTCACTTGAGAACAGGCCCCAAAGATAAGCGCCAAAAGAACAAATGAGAGGGGTTTCAAATGTGACATCGTGCCATTCCCTTTATATATTCAATTAAAAACCTATTGTAAGAGAGGAAAGCTTGTTCCGACAAATTATTGTTTTCACGAAATCTCCTTCTCTTGAGTCAAATATTGGTCTTAATAATGCAGCCAAGCATATTGGTTTAAAACTCTCCTATTATAACCCTTTTGGCGAGTTGGTGTGGGAAACCTCTCAAAAGCCAATCAACTTACCGTTTATTCCCGACCCCGAGACTCTACTTTTATTGCGCACAAGCGGGGTCTTCTTTGATGATATTGACCTCCACGCTGCAGAGCACATTAGCCAAAGCTTTGGCAGTGCCCTATCGGCTCCTATTAATTCAATTTTAAACCTGAGAAATAAAGACCAACAAACAATGCTCTTAAGCCGCTTGAATATCCCTATTGTCGAGACATTACTTGTACGGGGCGAACTCACAATGGCACAGCTCAAGTCCCATGAGCAGTGGGTGCTAAAATCGATACGAGGGAATAAAGGTATTGGTCACCAATTACTTAATCAAAAAGAGCTTCTTGAGTTTTGGAGCTCGGCACTCTTAAAAAATGATATTCGCTATCTCCTCCAACCTTATTTACCAGGTAGAGAAGTCCGTCACTTGGTCCTCGGTAAGAAAAGCTTCTTCATTGAAAAATTAGGCTCCCTTGATTGGAAGAAGAATTTAGCGAACTGTGAATTCACTAACTACATGCCTACTAAAGAAGAGGAATTTCACTTTAAAAAGGTAGCGAGTAAAATCCAAAAGAACCTTGGTCTCACCACTTTTGCCACTGACTTTCTCTTGGTAAATAATAAGTGGAAGGTACTAGAGGTAAACTACGCTCCCGGGCTTGTGGGAGCGGCAAAGGTTTTTAGCGAAGAAATTTTCAAGGACTTCCTAAACGCCCTCCTTACTGGGCTCAGGTAATCTAGCCACCATAAGAAGCGGAATAATAAGAAAAATCGCTCCAAAGAAATAGGGCGAACTACTTCCCATTCTCCAATAAAGAATTGAAGCAAGGATAGGCCCAATGACTCTGGCCAGAGCGCCGAGAGACCTGAAGATTCCAACACTCTTTCCCTGATATTGCGCGGGTGTATAGAGGCTAACAAGGCTAGTTAAGCAAGGAATGACCATTGAGCTGCCTACCGCTAAGAAGAAGAGTCCAAAGTAGAGAAGCCATGATGAACTTGCAAAACCAATAGAAACAAGACCGGGAACAAGAAAGACAAGACCTTGAAGTGCCATTTTCTTCTCACCAATTTGCCCTGCTTTTCTTCTCACATAGCCCCCCTGGGTGAGAGCAATAAGGAAGCCTATAAAAATAAACATGTAGGCGTTGTCCATAGAGGTATAATTCAGCCTCTCTGCTGCCAGGAAAGTCAGAGTAAACTCCATACCTGAAAACGCCATAAGAAAGAGAAAGTGTCCAAAGTTGGTTAAGTTTACTCCTGCATAAGGCAGGGGCTTAAAAAGTTTAATCGGGTTAAAACTCCTGTCTGTATCACTTTGCCCCCTCTTTTCAGGTGGTAGGGTTTCTTTAAATTTCTTATAAAGCCAAATAAAGTTAAGGCCACTTAAAACAGCCGCAAGAGCAGCAGGCATAGAGAAGGGATTTACTCCAAATGAAGTCCATGCAGGGTAGATTTCTGCTAAATTCACAAGGCTAAGAATTCCTCCCATAGCTGGACCAATAATAAAGCCTAAAGCGAAGGCAATACCAATAGTCGCCATTCCACGAGAACGATTAGCTTTGGTGGTGACATCTCCAACAACTGCAGTTGCAGTGGAGATATTCCCCCCCATAATGCCACCGACAAGTCTGGCCACCAAAAGAAGAGTAAAGCTACCACTAAAGAACCAAAGGATATAACTCACCATTAAAAAGAAGACACTAATGAGAAGAACAGGCCTCCTGCCAATACGATCTGAAATGGTGCCCCAAATGGGTGCCGCTAAGAATTGTAAGAAACTATAAATCGCACCGAGTGCCCCACCAAAGAGGACAATGGAGCTCACATCTCCTCCACCGGCACTTGTTAAGTTTGCGATCCCTTCAAAGATAAAACGCAGAAAAATATTATCTCCATCAACTTCTAAATAATGTTTTGCAAGACTTGGAAAGAGCGGAAAAATAATACTGAAGCCAACAAGGTCAAGAAAGAGCGTGAAAAAGACAATCTTAAGTGAGCTTTTGGCTTCCGGAGATAGCCCAGGGTTCTCCATTTTTACTTCTGGCATGTCTTTGTAATCCTCTGTTTCCAGGTAATAATATTGATCGTAAATTTCTTTTCGCGAAGACTCGCAATGGTGATGCACGAGATTGGCAAAATCTTTACACCACTTATCGTCATCATTTAAACAGGGAATAAAGTTCACTTCGCCACCAAGCTCATGAAGCTCTTCGCCGAGTTCATTACCAATTTCATCTATAGTTTCAAGGCAATCAACGACGAAGGCAGGGCAATGAACAGCAATAAACTTATGTCCATCTTTCACTAAATCTTCGCAGTATTTATCTGTGTAGGGAGTTAACCATTCTTCAGAGCCAAAGCGTGACTGAAAGGTCATATGCATTTTGCTAGAGTCAATCTCCGTTACACCTTTCTTTATAAGCTTGAAGGTTTCAAAGCAATGAAGGAAATAGGGATCTTCTTTTTGGGTGACTCTTCTTTTGGGAATGCCATGAAAGCTAATGACAAAGGCATCACTTTCTCTGCCCTCACTTTTAAAGGCTGCCAGGTGCCTGTTTACAAGCTCAACAGTATTATCAATAAATACCCGGGCCCTATGAAAGTCCGTAAAGAATTCAAAAGGTGGAATCTTTACTCTACCCGAGAGCACACTTGCAAAGCCGTCCATACCACTTGCTATTGTCGCTTCAGAGTACTGAGGAAACATAGGAATGGCTAAGAGCCTTGTTGCCGGTCTTTCACTCTCTTTCAGATCTCTCTCCCATGAATCCCAAACATCACTTACTCTCGGGGAGCTAAGGAGAAAGGCATGATTAATCTCTATGTGTTCCGGATCTGGCAAAAAAGAAGCCACTTTTTTGGCAAAAGACTCTGTAATAGAAATTAAAGGAAAGGTTTTATTTTTCTCATCCCAAATCCGGCCATAAGCCTCGCCACTTTTCTTGGGACGAAACGGGAGAACAAAGAGATTAAGGATGATTTTCCAAAGAAAAGGGTTAATGTCCACCACCCTTGGATCCCCAAGAAACTCACGCAGATAACTTCTCACATCTTTTGTTTGTGGAGTTTTAGGAGAGCCCAACTGGACCAAGACGACTTTTGTTTTACGATAATCACCTGATTTCATGGTTACCCAAAATCCCTTTACCGAACGGTGTTAAATGGTTTAATGTTGCCAAACAATAGCATAAAGCCTTGAAATTGATAACTTTTAGGAGTGCCTCATGGCCAAAGTAAAAAGAAAAAGCGCTAACAAGTCCTCGACAACGCATAAGAAAAAGCTCAAAAACGGTCGGGACAGTGGTGAATTAAAAGACTTTGCCCTTGGCGAAACTCATACCGACTACCCCTCAACCTATGCACCTGAAGTTCTTGAGGCCTTCCCTAATAAAAACCCAAAATCTGATGCATGGACTACCTTTCTCTGTACTGAGTTCACGAGCCTGTGCCCCAAAACAGCTCAGCCAGATTTTGCTCGCATTTATATTAACTACATTGCCGATAAAGAAATGGTTGAATCAAAATCCCTCAAGCTCTATCTCTTTAGCTTCAGAAATCATGGTGACTTTCATGAAGACTGTATTCAAAAGATTTGTAATGACCTTGTTAAGCTTATGAAGCCTCGCTACCTCGAAGTTATTGGTGAATTTACTCCTCGTGGCGGTATTGCTATTTATCCTTACGCGCAGGCTTCAAATAATGCCCCCAAATACAAGAAACTATTGGAAAAACGGTGGCTTGACTACGCTCCAGGTAAGTATACTGTGCCCCTTTCTCGGGTTTACTAAAAAGTTCCCTACAAAAGCACCCCAAAAACAAGTATAATGAAGCAGGAAT
>Ga0136600_1000697_pt1 | contig 17508 bp, 18 predicted proteins | sample AntRauMFilla2698_FD_104634 | JGI IMG/M metagenome (GOLD analysis project Ga0136600, IMG submission 104634) | Saline lake microbial communities from Rauer Islands, Antarctica - Metagenome Filla 2 #698 | ecosystem: Environmental > Aquatic > Non-marine Saline and Alkaline > Saline | place...
CAGCGCTCCATCAGTCAGCCCGTATAAAATATTTCCACTCGTACCCGAAAACTGAAGATCGCTTAGCTCAATACTTAAAAGCTGGGTAATGTTGACGCTCTCGCTAATATCTTCCGTGTCCATCACAATCCACTCAGAAACTCCCGATGACTGATGCTGAACAAGCACGTATCGACTTCCGGCATCCCATGCATCAAGGGTGAACAGGTGCGATGAGCTATCAGAATCAGCCGTATACAGAATTTCGGGCAAAACGAGCGTCTGGCTACTGACAGTAGGGGCGCTGATGTCAACTAGCTGAAAACTTGGCTCGGCTTTATCTGTTTGTACTAATAGTGTCCGTAAATTCGGTGCTGCTTTCATGTCGGTGGCAACGGGGTATATTTCGATGACTTCGCGCTGAAGATCAATCGGAATCAAACGAATATAATCAAGCCACGCTAATGTTCCTGCTGCCAGGTTGAGTGATTTGGTCCAAGGACGGTAGCCGTCACGCTCAACAGTAAAAGAGTGTGACCCAGATAGAAGTGACCGTTTCGCGGGGGTTCTATCATTAATGGGCGTGCCATCGACGCTTATTCTGCCACCAGTTGGTTGAGAGTTAAACTGCACCAGCGCGCCTTGCTGCAGTTGACCGTTAATACTATCTAGTCGATACCCCAAGATGAACAGCGTCACGCTGGCCACGATTACCAATACCGACACAACCATCACTACCAACACAAGGCTGCGGCGGATTAATTGTTGCTTTTTTGAGGGTCGTCGATACATCGTTAGTACCTATTATAGCAACTTGTATACATTTTTTAACCAATACTTGCATAAGCAGGATGATACTTTTACTATAGAGGGTACATGCAAGCAAACAAAACAATTACCATCAACGGCCGGACCTACGATGCTGTCACTGGTGTCCCGGTTAAAGAGCCTGTCAAAAAGAAGCCTGTTGCCCGGAGTGAGAGCGCAGCATCTGGCAGTGTTCACAACTCGCCACAACGCTCTCAGACTCTTCACCGTCGCTCAACCAAAAAACCAACACCCCTTGCAGCCAAACGGCCATCTTCGGGTCTTCACATGGACATCGCCCGTAGCGGTAACGTAAAACGATTCGCAGCACACCCGGCAGCAAAAAAAGCCGATCACCAAAAACCTGACATTCCGCACAAGACCCACCCTGCTGCCCAGCGAGCACACAAAAATGTTGCTGCTAAAAAACCAGCTCCCATAAAAGAAGTTTCTGCCAAGCAGGTGAAAGATGCGGCGATTGCCGCAGCGCTCGAAAGCTCCCGTGACAAGAAGACGCGGAAGGCAAAAGGACCCAAGAAAGTTTGGCGCTGGACTCGTCGTTCGACAATTATAACTGCCCTGGTCTTCGTCCTGCTTAGCGGTGCCTTTATTACATACCTAAACCTTCCAAGCTTGTCAGTTGCAATAGCAGCCAATCAATCCGGCGTTGACGCCACCTATCCAAAGTATGTTCCAGACGGCTACGGTCTCTCACAGCCAGTTACTTTTGCTGACGGTGAAGTTGGCCTCACCTTTACCTCAAACACTGGCACAGGGGAGTACACCGTCACTCAATCAGAAAGTGCCTGGGACTCGACTGCAGTATTAGAAAACGTTGTCCGAGAAGCTGCTGGCGACAATTACGTCATCAACCAAGAGCGAGGTCTGACCATTTACACCTATGACGGCAACGCTGCCTGGGTAAACGGGGGCATCCTTTATACCATAGACAGTAGCGCACCACTTTCCGGCGATCAAATCCGCCGTATCGCCACCAGCCTGTAATCTGGTATAATAACCCCTAATGACACACACGCACAACCCTTTAAAGATTCGCACACGTTTCGCGCCTAGCCCAACCGGCTTTATGCATGTCGGTAGTGTGCGCACGGCACTGTTTGCGTGGCTTCTGGCTCGTCAAAATGACGGAGCGTTCATCCTGCGTCTTGAAGATACCGATCAAAAGAGAGAGGTGGCAGGTTCAGCCGAACACATCGCGACGACACTCAACGCCCTTGGCTTACATTACACCGAAGGGCCAGGCGTTGGTGGACCACATGGACCGTACAAGCAGAGCGAACGATTAGCAATCTACAAAGAATGGGCACAAAAACTTATCGACAGCGGTCGGGCATATGCCGATCCCTATACCACCGACCAGTTGACTGAGTTTCGCGATGCTGCTAAAGCCGAAAAACGGGCCTTCTTATACCGTGATCACCGCCCAGAAAATCCCCTCGAGTGGGACGGCTCCACGCCACTGCGTTTCAAGTCAGAGCCGCAATCATACCAATGGCACGACGAGGTTATGGGGAATCTTTCGACAGGTCCAGAAGTTGTGGACGACTTTATTTTGATTAAATCGGACGGTTTCCCGACATACAACTTTGCGCATATTGTTGACGACGCCGAAATGCAGATTAGCCATGTCATCCGTGGACAAGAGTTTATCTCCAGCATGGCAAATTACCTCAACCTATACGATGCGCTCGGCATCGAATGGCCTATTTTTGCTACCATGCCGCACATCATGGCCGAAGCAGGCAACAAAAAGCTTGGGAAACGAGATGGAGCAAAAGACATATTGGAATACCTCAAAGAAGGTTACCTGCACGAAACAATGCTTAACTTTATCGCCAGCCTAGGGTGGAACGATGGCACCGAACAAGAATTGTTTTCGGTCGAAGAATTGATCGAGAAATTTAGCCTTGGCTGCGTCCATCACAGTGGCGCCCGCTTTGATGTCAAACGCCTTGAATGGATGAACGGTCAGCACATTCGCCAGCTCAGCCTCGAAGATCTGGCCCAACGAGTCGAGGCATTTTGGCCACCGTCCGCCGCCACTGCTTATTCGGATGAAAAGCATCGTATCCTCAGCCTCGTTCAAGATCGGCTCAAAACACTGGCCGACCTGTCAGTTCTGACGGACTACTTCTTCAGTGAACCCGCCCCTGATTGGAGTATGGTTGACGAGAATAAGCAGCTCGGCAAACTCGAACGCCCCCAGCACAAAGCCATTTTGCATGAAGCCATCGCTGCGCTAGAAAAGACTGAATTTACTCCCGATGACATCCAAGCAACCCTCAATCAGCTCCTCGAATCAACTGGTCAAAAACCAGTCATTGTCTTTAGCTTAATTCGTCTAGCTGTTTCGTGGGCACCATTCAGTCCTGCTCTTAACGACACCCTTGCCGTTCTCGGCAAAGAGACCGTGCTGCAGCGACTTCGTACAGCGCTGGTCTAAAGATACGAAAAGCGTTAACACTTTGCTATAATAGCCGTAGCGTATGAACGAAAATCAAAAAGAGAAAGTATCTCTGACAAGTAAGTTGACCAGCTGGGTCCGCCACCACAAAAAACTGGCGATTCTTTTCGCTGCTCTGGGTGTACTGATTATTAGTGGTGGTGTTACGGCTGCTTTGGTAATTTTTAACCAACCAGCTGCCGCACCATCTCAGCAAGTTGCCCCAGCGCCCGAGCCTGAACCCGAGCCGCCAAAGTACTACTCGCAGTTGACGGGAAAACTAGTTGATAGTGAAGCTCGCGTCACTGCCCCCGTTACTGCCATAATGGTTGAAAATAGCCCTGATGCCAGGCCACAATCAGGGCTCAAAAAGAGCGAGGTTGTCTTTGAGGCTGTCGCAGAAGGGGGCATCACACGGTTCCTGGTACTATATCAAAATGAAAAACCTGATCTGATTGGGCCAGTCAGAAGTGTCAGAATATACTACGTAAACTGGCTAGCTGCATTCGACGCCAGTGTTGCCCACGTAGGGGGCAGTGCAGATGCTTTAGCAGAAGTACGGAATGGAAAATATCGTGATATTGACCAGTTCTTTAATGCCGCATCATACTGGAGAGCAACCGACAGATATGCACCACACAACGTCTACACAAACTTTAAGCGACTCGATGCACTCAATACTGCCAAAGGTTTCAATGAATCTAATTTTACTGGATTTACACGAACCGACAGTGAAGCTTCCGAAGAACCAACTGCTACAAAAATATCCGTTAGCATTAGCAGCCCAACCTACAACAGTAGCTACGCGTACGATGCCAAAACAAATCTGTACAACCGATCCCAGGGTGGAGGTAAACACCTCGATCGAGAGGCCGGCCAGATCGCTCCAGGAGTTGTCGTTGTCATGAAAATGCCAATGGAGCAAGTCCCGGGATACAGCCTGCGTATTAACAGTATCGGCAGCGGCGAAGCACACATCTTCCAAGACGGTACTGTGCAAAAAGTAACCTGGCAAAAGAAAAGCCGTACTGCTCAAGTAACGTTCACCGACGCAGAGGGTGAGGACGTACCGCTTGCTCGTGGACAAACCTGGATTACAGCTGTCCCTACAACTGGAGGTGTGTCATGGCAGTAGCCCCTCGTCAAGTTTTTGCAAAGGACGCTGTTCCGCGGCTAAAGCGAACCGCCACAAACCTCATTATTCTAGGCCAGCTGCTATTCGTGGCGGGCACTGGAGCACTTATGTATTTTACAAATGTATTTCTAGTCTACCCAGAAGCAGCCATAGCGATCCTACTGCTGCAGGCTATCGTTGGCACTATTATTGCAATCGTGACCTACCATATCAACGCTCAACCGCTTAAGGACCTGATGGCTGCAATTATCCACGCCTCAGGTGAACCAAGCGCCCAAACACCTCCCAATCCAAACGAAACTCGTTTCGCAAAAAATGGCTTCAAGGATGCCCTGCAGATTATCTACGCCCTCGCCAGCAAGACGCCAGATTCACAAGAACCCACGACCGCAAAAGATACTGCGACAGGCTTAAGTACTCCGACTGTCACGCCCGACCAAACCCACAGCCTCATTGAAACGGCTCTTAACGAGACCATCTGCGGCTTTGTCGTCATGGATCACCAACGCAAAATTACTTTCGCCAACAAAGCAGCCCCGGTAAACATCGATCAATCTGGCGCATCGCAGCTCAGCTTGCTCTTTAACGGTAACGATACGCTCAATGCCTGGCTCGACGAATGCGAAAAATCAGCCGTCCACGCCGAACACACCTGGGTGCGCATCCCCAACAAACTCCCCGAAGACGAAAATCGCCGTTTCTTTGACGTCATTGCGTCATATGACAAAGGCGCCGAGAGCGAAGTTGTGCTGACGCTAGTCGATAGGACCGACCAATACAGCGCTGGCGAACAAGAGCTCGACTTTATCGCTTTTGCTGCCCACGAACTACGCGGACCAATCACTGTCATTCGAGGCTACCTTGACGTACTGCAGGATGAGCTAAAAGATGTCTTGCGTGATGATCAAAGCGAGCTGTTCCGTCGACTGACCGTATCAGCCAACCGCCTCTCTAGCTACATAAATAACATTCTCAATACTTCCCGATATGACCGCCGCCACCTTAAAATGCACCTCACTGAAACATCTTTAGCTGATGTATACGACACTATCCGTGACGACATGAACCTTCGGTCTTCGGCACAAGGAAGGCTCTTAAGTGTCGACATACCGACCGATCTACCCCATATCGCTGCTGACCAAGCCAGCTTGGGCGAAGTGATCGGCAACCTTATCGACAACGCCATTAAATACAGTAACGAAGGTGGGGCGATCAACGCCAAAGCAACCGTAAAAGGGGAGAGTGTCGAGCTAGCTATCGAAGATCACGGCATTGGTATGCCAGGAAATGTCGTCAGTAACTTATTTCAAAAGTTCTACCGTTCACACCGTTCCCGCGAAACCGTTGCCGGCACAGGTATCGGCCTTTATATCTCGAAAGCAATTGTCGAATCACATGGCGGGACGATCAACGTGAGTAGTGAAGACGGCAAAGGCTCTACCTTCACGATTTCACTTCCAACCTACCAATCAGTTGCAGACAAACTCAAAGCAGGCGATAATAATAATGAAGGGCTCATTGATCATCAAAAAGGTTGGATTAACAACCACTCGATGTTCCGGGGATAACACATATGGCTATTAAGACTATTCTAATTATCGAAGACGATCGCTTTATCGGCGAAATGTACGTGCGCAGCCTCAAAAAGGCCGACTATGATGTTGACTGGATGGTTGACGGCAACGATGGCCTTATCGCTGCTCGCAACAAAACATACGACCTGATCTTGCTCGACGTCATGTTGCCCGAGCGGCGGGGGAGCGACATCCTGATGGCCCTCCGTGGTGGCACCGAAGACCTTATCCCTCATTCTAAAGTACTGATCTTAACTAATTTTGAACAAGATGACGAATCACGCCTGGCCATGGAAAAACACGCCAATGGTTATCTGATCAAAGCCGAGATCACCCCTAGTAAATTACTCGCTGTTATCCAGCAGCTCGGCTAAACGATGGAGAGGCATAAAATTGATGCCCCCGAAAGCATCGAAGGTATGACTTCAGCCGGTGACGAAGACCGCAGCAACATTTCGCACTTCTACCCATCAGTCAAAAAAGATAATCGGCCGCTTATCATGTCGGACATCGAACGTTATCGCCAACACGACGCCATCATTATCGCTGCCACCAGAAAGATACACCGATATGTCATCTTGCTCGGCTTATTATTGGCGCTGCCTTTTGTTCTCTTCGTCAATGGTGCAACGTACTTCTTTTTCTCGATTGACGCCAGCAGCGCCGTCATTATGTCGACATTGATATTGTTTGCCGGCATGCTATGGATAGGCGTCTGGATACTCTGCTTTAGAGCAATCATTAAAAGATTCCGCATTCATGGCCTAAAAGCCGGCGGCTACCTGCTATTCGGCATGTTATTCCTACTGGTTATTTCGCCAATCCTCAGCCAACTGGCAATCGTCAGCCAAAACCCGTCACTCAATGCACTCGCTTTTTCTGGCTACTTTACGATTGCGAGCATTGCCATCACCGAAATTATCCTGGCCACCGCCACCCACGGCTTTGCCTCAAAAGCTAGACACGACTAGGGTTATTTGGTAGAGTAGAGCAGTTGCGGTCCCGTCGTCTAACGGTTAGGACACCAGGTTCTCATCCTGGCAATCGGAGTTCGATTCTCCGCGGGATCACCAAGATTATTCAAAAGTCTCCATCTGGAGATTTTTGTTATACTTACTAATATGAAAACAGTCCTATTCGTACCAGGCTATCAAGAAGATTTAAAGTCTCGCGATTATAGTGCGACTATTACGGCAATCAAAGACCACGGTTACAAAGTAAAGTTCGTCCCGATAAAGTGGTCTCGTACAACGATTGACGATTGGGTGCGGGAGCTGGATGAGGTATACGCCAAATACGACCCACAACAAACAATTCTGGCAGGTTTTTCATTCGGCGCTATGACAGCCTTTATGTCAGCGACAAAAAGAAACCCTGCGGAACTCTGGCTCTTTTCTTTGTCACCGTATTTTGCAGAAGACTTAAAAAGTCAGAACATGAACCAAGCATGGCTAAAGCGGGTCGGGCATCGAAGAGTAACCGCTTTCAGTAAACTTGATTTCAAGAAACTCGCTAAATCTGTGACATGTAAAACACTTCTCTTTACAGGTCAATTAGAAATAAATAAATGGCCAGTAATCGGAGAACGGTCGGCAGCGGCACATAAGTTATTGCAGAAAAACACACTTACCATCGTCAAAGAGGCGGGCCATGACGTTGCAGACAAGCACTATATTGCAGCAATAGAAAAGATAATTTAGGCTATTACGCCACTTTGAACACGTTCCAACGAACAGCTTCCGCAATAATTGCCTTGTAAATCGAGGCCTCCAGGCTCACCAAGTATAAGTGCAATGAAATCAAGGAAGGCCGGCTTCACGAACAAACTGGCATCTGGCTCTATTATTGCGTTCGCTATCTTTACCCCGTTCTGGATACTCGGAGTCATAAACTTCATATCTGGTCTAGGTTCAATCTAGAGCAGCCCTCGTCGCAATAACACACCCCCAATAGCCAACCGTCGCTCTCGCTCAGCCGCCTCCATTGATGCCTGGACTGGCGCTTTGGCTTGGGCAAATACCTCACGATACGCCTCGGTGCCGACATCAATGCGCATATGAACTGCCCCGGGCACCACAAAATGATGACAGTCCATGCCGGCTTTATGTGCATACCCACAAATAGCCTGGGCTGCCCTGGCATCATCAACTACCGCGTCAAACCCTGGCTGAGCAGTCCCAAAATAACTGATAACGGGCCGCAGTCTTGTCGGCGAAGCATCAACAATAGCCTGCAAATCCGCTGCAATATCGGCCGTTTCAATTAATGCGAGCTGATCCAGCATCAGCCAGGTGCCAGGGAGCTTATTCGTATCTACGACCTCATTAATTTCATTCCACGTTCGCCACAACGTTTCAACATCTACCTGGCCATCTTCCAGGTAGCGATCGCTCCGAAACGCTAATTCGCCAAGTTTTCGTACTGGCGTTGAGTAGGCGAGATCGGGAAACATTTCGAGCATATTCAGCAGTTCGACTGCTTCCACATGTTCTTCTCGAACCGTGTCTAGACCATCTGGGGCTGAGATGCCCGATATGCCGACAACCTGCAGGCTGCTCTCTTCTGCAATGATGCGCGCTATCTTCGTTGCCATGATAAAACCTCCGCTATACCCAACCAACTGAACGTGTGTGACACCGCGCTCATTCGCTTGCGTCACTATTTTATGGGCAGTGACGCGCTCATCCAAGTGAGCGTTATCATAGCCCACCGACCACGCCTCACCATCAACCATCTCCTGGGCTGCTGGACCAATATACCGAGCAAGCGGGTCGGCTCCAATTGTCCCGAATCCATGCAGAAAAACCAGCGCTGTTCCGCGCATTGGACCGGCAGGCTCAAGTATTACTTCAACAGTCGGGGAGGAGGTTGCTTGCACCGCCTTATTCGTCTGCACGTCATAACTGAACGCACCGACGCCTGTCACCAGCGACATGCCGAGCGCGATACTGGCAAGCGCCTGGCGTCCGCGCCGCCTGCCTCGCTCAGATTCTCGGCTCTCGACAGCAATATATTCGGGATTTCTCTTCAGCATCTGCACATAGTATATGCTACAATTACTCACACAACATTAACCAATATCAAGAGTGCAGCGAGAGACCTAGCTCGTCGACCTGCCGGCAACCTACAGCGATGCAAGGTGCCACACCTAGCCCGGCAACGGGAAGGATGACGGAACACTCCCTATCCTTTCTGTCGCCAAGAAAGGATATTTTTATGCCAACCTACAAAACCGCCGAGAGCGTCTCGCCCGGACACCCGGATAAAATCTGTGACCAGATCAGTGATGCCATCCTTGACGCTCATTTAGCCGAGGATCCTTTCGCCCGCGTTGCTGTCGATGTCGCCGGCGGACACGGCGCCGTCTTTATCACCGGAGAAGTAACCTCAAAAGCACAACACGTCGATATTCCCGCTATCGTCAAACGGCTGGCAGGCGACGTCGAGCTCATTAACCGCTTATCCACCCAGAGCCCAGAAATCGCCAAAGGTGTCGATACCGGCGGAGCAGGGGACCAAGGAATCATGGTCGGCTACGCCTGTAATGAAACACCTGAGCTTTTGCCACTCGAGTTTGTACTTGCTCGCAAACTCAATCAATATTTGTATAGAATATGGCCACATGACGGTAAAACCCAAATCACCACCCGGGACGGGCAGGTCGAAACCATCGTCGCTAGCTTCCAGCATGCCCCACGCGCTGCACTGCTTGATAAGGTGAAGAAATGGCTAGCCCAAGAATCTCTTGCCCCGGTAACGTCCGACGTCACTTTCCACATCAACCCAGCCGGCGACTGGGATATTGGCGGCTTTGACGCCGATGCCGGACTGACGGGACGCAAGCTGGCTGTCGATAACTACGGGCCCCGCATCCCCCTGGGCGGCGGTGCCTTTAGCGGCAAGGACCCCTCAAAAGTCGACCGCTCTGGAGCTTACATGGCCCGTAAAATCGCGACAGATTATCTGAAGCAGCACAGTGCGAAAGAAGTCTTTGTCTACCTAGCTTATGCGATTGGTTATGATCAGCCCGTCGAAGCCACGGTCATTATTGATGGTACAACCGAGAAGGCGAGGGGTTATGACCTGACGCCAGAAGGCATTATCTCCTTCCTCGCATTACGTCGCCCACAGTACGAAACATTGGCCCGCAACGGGCACTTCTAGACTTGCCACGCACCCCCGAATACGTCATACTAACCGCAAGTGGTTTGACCGCATTTTAAGTAGGGGGCAGCTATTACACCGATTTCATTGTCACGCTTTTGGCAACGCCGCATTTACGAGGTGGTCTTTTCGCTTTCACTGGCGATTATCATCCTCTACACAATTCCTATCTTTAGTAGCCAGCCCGCAGCCGGCCTCTTTGATATCAGCTTGTTCGTCGTCATCGGGGCGGCCATTTCGGCACTCACCAGCTTGGCGCTCTACATCTTATCGTTCAAAGTCACACGCGTCTTTTTCCCACTTATCGCGTACCTGCTTTTCAGCCTCACCACTGGCCTCCTGATAGCCGAAACGGGCCTAGCCAGCTCACCGTTCCTGGCCCTTTGGATGCTGGTAGCATTTTTTTCTGGACTTTTCCTTATATGGGGAGTGCTCCCGGTTGTCTTGGCCAGCGCCGTGTACGTTGCGGCTGAATATTTAGATGGCGGCTTAACGCCAAGTGTCTTGGCATTCGCGACCTTCGTTTCAATCGTTCCGGCAATAATTAGCTTACTGATTTGGCGCCAACAAGACAGCGTTGACGAATCAACCAAAAACGTCAAAAAACTAACCAATGAACTTTCCGAAATTGCCAATAAGTCCGAGATTGTCATTAATGCTATCGGTGACGGGGTTATTGCCGTCGACTCTGTCGGCGTTATTCAGCTGATGAACCCGGCGGCTCAGGCGATTCTTGGGTGGGGGAAGCAGGATGCCCTGATGCTCAATTACAAATCTGTCTTGCAGCTTTTAGATGCCAACAACAAAGAGCTCGACCCCAGCCAAGACCCGATTGCTCAGGTGCTCAATACTAACCAGCAAGTGCGATCAAAAACTCTGACTCTGCAAACAAAATCAGCTAAAAAAATTATGTCGTCGCTGGTAGTGACGCCAATTGGCGATTCGGGCTCGGGGGTGATTGCAGTCTTCCGCGACATTACCAAAGAAAAAGCCGAGGAACGAGAGCAGGCCGAATTCATTAGTACCGCCAGCCACGAAATGCGCACGCCTGTTGCATCGATTGAAGGCTACCTCGGTTTGGCGCTCAACCCAAATACTTCAACAATTGACGATAAGGCCCGTGGATTTATTATGAAGGCCCACGAAGCCGCCGAACACCTCGGGCATCTTTTTCAGGACCTGCTAGATGTATCAAAATCAGAGGATGGCCGCATGACCAACACGCCAAAAGTCGTCAACCTGACCGACTTTGCCGAAACTATTACTGAAGGGCTACGCACCAAAGCAGCCGAGAAGAGCCTGACTCTGACCTTCGTTCCTTCCAACCAAAGAGCCCAAAAAACAATTGCGCCAGTATTCTTCGTCAGCCAAGACAACGATCATATTCGCGAAGTACTCGATAACTTGATTGAAAACGCCATCAAGTACACGCCGAAGGGGAGCGTGACTGTCGATATCTCTGGCACCGATGACAAAGCCGTCGTCAGCGTCAAAGACAGTGGACTCGGCATTCCTCCCGAAGATGTTCCGCATCTATTTCAAAAATTCTACCGCGTCGACAACGCCGATCGGCAAGCGATTGGTGGCACGGGGCTCGGACTTTACCTTTCGCGTCGTCTCGTCGAAGCAATGGAGGGGCGTTTGTGGGTTGAAAGTGTCTATGGACAGGGAAGTACCTTCTTTTTTGAATTACCACGAATTACCAATGAAGAAGCCGAGCGCCTAAAAACCCAGCAAGCGACTCAGGCCGCGCAAACAACCCCTGCTCAACCAGCTGAATTTGTCCCTAATGCGCCACCAGTTTCCGCTCCACCAGCCGGTACTCCAGTAGCACCCAGCGGGGCTTCAGCTGCGCCTGTCGCCCAATCTACGCCAACTCAAGCGGCAACGACTGTCCCACGCGGCGAAAGTCTCAGCCGAGAACAAATTGCTGCTCACGTTCGTCAGCTGCAGGCACTGGCTCGCGGAAACCAGACTGCACCAGCCCGACCAGAAAGTGCGCCTCAGCAGCGACCAACCAACCCGCCAGAAACACCGTAACCATAAGGGGGTATGGTAATTTACCCATACATCCGATAAAATAGAGGTAATTATGACAAAGATTATGTTAGTAGAAGACGACAAGAGCCTCCGTGAGATTTACGGGGTACGGCTCGAAGCCGAAGATTACCAAGTAGTGTCGGCCGGCGATGGAGAAGAAGCATTGGCACTGGCGATAAAAGAACGCCCATCGCTTATTATTAGCGACGTGATGATGCCAAAGATTAGCGGTTTTGACATGCTCGACATCTTACGCAGTACCACCGAAACCAAAGATATAAAAGTGATCATGATGACCGCTTTATCGAGTGACGATCAGCGAGCCCGAGGCGAAGCCCTTGGAGCCGAACGCTATCTTGTGAAATCACAGGTTGGGATTGAAGATGTTATTCGCACTGTCCACGAAGTGCTTGGTGATGGTGTTCCGACAGCAGCACCAGCTCCTAGCTTCCCGCCATCAAATGCAGCGCCAGCTCAACCAACACCAGCTGCACAGCCGGCACCAGAGCCTACACCTGCGCCAGTAGCCCAGACACCCCCCGTGATCAATCTTCCCCCAGAGCCAACGCCACAACCTGCACCAGCTACTCCTGAAGCGCCTGCTCAAACACCTGCGCCAGAGCCTACACCTCCACCACCGCAGCCTGCAGCCGAAAGTGGTCTACCTGCGCCAACAGCTCCGTTCTCGACGCCTCGTCCAGCTTCACTTGGCGACCGCGTCGTCAACCCATTACCGTCTGCCGACAACCTGGCAGGAAGTGGCAGCACTGACATCGCCAGTCAGATGAACGCCGAACTAAACAGCACGCCACAGCAGCCTCCTGCTGCAGCGCCAGCACCTCAACCGACTCCAGAACCGGCACCAGCTCCACAGCCACAGCCTCCTGTTCCTCCGGCTCCTGCTGCGTAACTTTGCTATACTAAGGACATGACCGACCGCCTTAATAAATTCCTTGCTACCCAACTTGGGGTGTCTCGACGTGAGGCAGATGACTTAATTCGCACCAAACATGTCCGTATTAACGGCGAACTAGCTGAATTAGGCGCTCGCTTTAATGAGAAAGACGCGATCACCGTCAAAGGCAAGCCGCTTGGCGATACAGTTGCATTCGAATATTTGGCACTCCACAAACCTGTCGGCTATGTTTCATCACGACGCCAGCAAGGCGAGTGGCCGACACTTTACGAACTGCTTCCGAAAGATCTCCATCATCTCAAACCTGTCGGACGGCTCGACAAAGATAGCAGTGGTCTAATCATTCTCTCTAATGATGGTGACTTTCATTATGAAATGACCCACCCGAAGTTCTATAAAACAAAGCAGTACCTTGTCAGCCTCAACGAACCCCTGCAGCCCCTGCACCAACAAATTATTGCCGATCACGGCATTCAGCTAGAGGATGGACCAAGCCAGCTGATTCTTGAACGTGCTGATGACGAACGAAAAGACTGGACCGTCACTATGCACGAAGGACGAAATCGACAAATCCGTCGGACCTTCAGTGCACTCGGCTACGAAGTAACCAAACTCCACCGCACCCACTTTGGAAAATACACCATTACCGGCCTAAAAGAAGGGGACCACAAGAAAGTCGGCAAGAAGTAGTGGACCTGATCGATCGCCCGAGCATCAACGAAAGGGTTCAAGATGCAAAAAAATTATTTGGCTTCGTCGTTGCAAACACGCCTGAAGAAACGTTTCGGTTACTCGAAGCTCCAAAAATTGCTCAGCTTGATAAAGCCACCCGTTTGCACTTTGGCGCTACTTACGCGGAGACATTTCGACACGAGTCCCTCGCACTCGACCTCCTCGAGTACGGAGTTAAGGACACTTCAAGGTTTGTTGGTGGCGTCCTTGCACAACACAGTGATATTACCTTCGAACAAGCCATCACGATTGCAACCCACGAACGGACTATCAAGAGCCTTGCGGTTGTTGCCAGGCAACGTGAGGTAATGAGCAGCGTACTGCTGAAAAGTGGCACAACCTTTGTGCTCGATGCAGACGAGGCCTCGATCGCACTCGCCAGCCAAGTCTTGCCCAATCGGACGGATGGCTGCCTTGCGGTTGATGTCGAAGGTGGCGACGTGCGACCTTGGCCACTATTTGAACGATTCGGTCGGTGGGCCGGCGAACTGACTGTCCGTGCCTATTTCCACCACGCAGATTCAAATCCCGCTCATGCTCGCCAAGACAAGTCATCTCTGGTATAATTACCTCTGTTATGGCCTCCAAGCTCCCTACAGTTGCAATCATTGGACAAGCGAACGTCGGAAAGAGTTCGCTTTTTAATCGTTTCGTGCGATCCCGTCAAGCAATTGTTGCCAAAGAAGCCGGCACTACTCGTGACAACGTCCTTGGAAAAGTCCACCGCGGCGAGCATACTTTTTGGCTTGTCGACACGGCTGGACTAAAGGATCCGAACGACGAATTTGAAGCCTCTATTCAAGAACAAATCACCGAAGCCGCCGCCGCAGCCGACGTAATTTTGGTCGTCGTTGACTCTACCCAATATCCCAGTGACGAAGATCGTATCGTTGCTAAAAAGGCGCTGAAGAGCAAAAAGCCTGTCATTCTACTCACAAACAAATCCGACCTGGCCGGCAGCTTGCCAGTTGATGAGTTCCGCCGACTTGGCATTAAGGAAATTATCCGGACCAGCGCCGAACACACCGAAGGCCTCGAGGAAACCCTGAGCACCATCACTTCACTGATTCCACCAAAAAGTGATGCCGCACCAGACGACGTGCTGCGTATCTCACTGATTGGCCGTCCAAATGTCGGTAAAAGTCATCTATTCAACACCCTAGCTGGCAAACAGCAGGCAATTGTCGCTAATATTGCTGGTACCACCCGTGACGTCAACCGTATTGCCGTGAAGTACAAAGGCCAAGCAATTGAACTTCTTGATACCGCCGGCATGCGTAAGCCAGGCAAGCAAGAAGTGGGCATCGAAAAATTTAGCGTCCTGCGTTCACTCCAGGCAATTGAAGAGAGTGACGTTTGTTTCCTTTTGATGGACGTCAACGAACTTAATACTCAACTTGACCAACGCCTGGCTGGTATCATCGATGAGGCAGGCAAGGGGATGGTGATCGTCGTCAGTAAATGGGATATTGTCAAAGAAAAAGACGCCTTTACGCGTGATGCGCTAGCGCCTAAAATCTCTCGTACCTTCGACTTCGTTCCATGGACTCCGCTGATCTTTACCAGTAGCGTCACCGGTCAAAACGTCACAAAGTTATTCGACCTAGCGCTTGATATCAACGAGCGTCGTCACCAACAACTAAAGACTCGCCAGCTCAACGATCTTTTACAGACCGTTATCCAAAAGCACCCACCAGCTGGTCTGAAGAATACCCATCCAAAACTACGCTACATGGTGCAGACCGACGTGTCGCCACCGTGGTTTGTTATCTACGGCAGCAACCTAAAATTCCTGCACTGGAGCTACAAACGCTACCTAGAGCGCAACATGCGCGAGACATTCGACTTTACCGGAACCCCAATCAACTTTAGCTTCCGCGACGAAAAACAGATCAAGGCCAACCGCGAAAAAGAACAGCGAATAAAAGAATCGCTCGAAAGCGACGAAGAAGAATAAAGGATTGAGGCCCCGGCATGACGCCGGGGCCTGTAGTCTGGCTATGCCAAACTACCGTTCTCGCTGACTATTCTTATTGTCCTCAGCCCCCTGTAACATATAGTAGAGGACAAGGAAAATAATAACCATCAACTCGGAGAACGGCGCTGCGTACCACTCCAGGCTCGAGAAAAAACTCGAAACCAGGAACGCCCCGTTCAGCACACCAGCCGCCATGAACGCGACCATAGCGATAAACCATGCTGACCGTTGCGACGATGCAACGGTTCTGTTGACCCGCAGCTTGCTCGACTGATCGAGCTGCCTAAGGATGTGCAGTGATGTCAAGAAACCCATAAAGGCCATGAGCACCAGGTAGCTGATGCTAAGGTACGGATTGCCGCTCAGCAATATCAAAACGGCCACCAAGTAGCCGAGAATGAGTAAACCGATGGCAATCCGCGGTGTCCGCGAAACGAACATGTGATACTCCAATCAATCGTGGAACTACTTGATTAATATATTACACCACACTTCAATTAAAATATCAATAAGGTACAATAGTCCTATGAAACTCATCTTCGCCCAAGGCAACCCTGGACCACGCTACGCACGCACTCGTCACAATACTGGCATTGCCACTATTGAAGCATTTGCAGCTGCTCACGACGCCCAGTGGCGCGACATGGACAAATTTAGAGCTCGTATCACAGAGGTGCTCGTCGACAGCGAAAAAGTGATGCTCGTGCAGCCCTTAAGCTTCTACAACGAAACGGGCCTGACCGCACGACTATTGATTGATTATTACAAACTTGATCCCGCCAGCGACGTTTTGGTTATTCATGACGATCTAGCACTGCCATTCGGAACACTCCGTATCCGCGGAAAGGGAAGTGATGCTGGCAATAACGGCATCAAAAGCCTTAACACACATATCGGAGAACAATACCAACGGCTTCGTGTCGGTATCTGGAACGAACAGCGCGACCTGATGGACGACGCCGACTTTGTTCTGGGAACATTCAACAAAGAAGAGCACGATAAGCTCACTAGCGATATCGTTCCGAAAGCAGTAGAATTAATTGAAACATTCATTTCTGACACACTTCAAACAACCAGCCATAAATTATGACGCACCCTGAATCAGACAAAGCATCTCAAATTCTAAATAATGGACTGACTCTCCGGGCGAGAGCTTTTCTCGACCAAATTGAAACTCTCCCGGTATTTGACGGAAGTCACGAACATGTTGATGCGCGAATGGAAGAGCTGCAAGATCTGCTGCTTGACTTCCAACGAAGAGCTTTCGATATCAGCGAAGAACTAGATCGCAATCGCATTCACGCCATAGAGGACACTGTTCTTGCGTTTCCTTCACAGCCAGGTGACGATATGTTCGCGCTTGAACACGAGCACCTCACTATGCATATAGAGTCGGATCTTGACTTGTGGCCGTTATCATTGCAAGTGAACGAACAAGCTCGGTACACTCACTTCTTTCTCGATGCGCGCGGTCGACTATTTGGCATAGGGTCAAAACGACTTATCGATACCATGAACCCTGATCGACGGTTCGTCCCAGTTGAAGTTCCTATGGCGGGTATCGACATTAATGATGCTCGGGCCGCACATCGAGCAGCATACGAACTTTGGAACACCCTCCGCATTATCAATAAATTGTCATAAAGTTAATGAAAATCCAATAAAAAGAACCCATAGTAAGGGTGGGCATCACTATGGGTTCATTTTACCCTTTAACCC
>Ga0136600_1000698_pt1 | contig 17487 bp, 17 predicted proteins | sample AntRauMFilla2698_FD_104634 | JGI IMG/M metagenome (GOLD analysis project Ga0136600, IMG submission 104634) | Saline lake microbial communities from Rauer Islands, Antarctica - Metagenome Filla 2 #698 | ecosystem: Environmental > Aquatic > Non-marine Saline and Alkaline > Saline | place...
ATTGAAAACGGCATTATCAACGGTGAGAATAAGCGCATACACCCCGGCAAAGTGGTTTCAAGTTTTGTGATGGGTTCTCGCAAGTTGTATGATTTTATGGATGATAACCCACAGATTGCCATGCTCGACGTAGCCTATGTAAACGACACCTCGGTTATTCGTCGCAATCCCAAAGTCACGGCTATAAACAGCGCAATAGAAGTTGATATTACAGGACAAGTTTGTGCTGATAGTATAGGGACCTATCACTACTCGGGTGTTGGAGGTCAGATGGATTTTATTCGCGGTGCTTCACTTTCGGAGGGAGGAAAACCTATTATCGCGCTCCCATCAACAACGCGCAAAGGAATTAGTCGCATTACGCCGTTTCTGAAGCAGGGAGCCGGCGTTGTAACCACAAGGGCACACGTACATTACGTGGTTACTGAATACGGTGTGGCCAATCTCTATGGAAAAACATTGAAAGAGCGGGCCAAAGCGATGATTGAGATTTCACATCCTGATAACCGGGAAGAACTGGATAAAGCAGTTGCCGAGCGCTGGAAGTAGAAATTCTATTAGATTAGCAATTATAAAAACAGAGATGAACTAAATTGACTTGGAGGATGAATCACAGTTTCGGTGGATGTTGGAAATGGATTGTTGAGTCCCGGCATCTTCCGACTGTGTTTTCTAAATGTCAGGATGAGGTTGTGTGATTTCTATCTTTCTAAAGACAATAACTGCCGATTTGCGTCAACTAAAAAACTTCTAAGCGTTAAAAAGATCCGACAAAATATCAAGGGCTATTTCGTCCTTTTGTCCACTGTATGCTCGTGGTTCTTTATCTTTCTGCAAACGAATTAGTTGATTGGTATCTGTTCTGAAACCGGTTTTACTGTCTTTATCCCCAATCTGATTTGCCAACAGAACATTGCATTTTTTCTTTTCTAATTTTTCCTGAGCATGTTCGAGAAGTTTTTCTGTTTCCATAGCAAAGCCGATCAAAAAAGCGTTGTGATCATTATTCTCTCCCAGCCACTGAAGAATATCGGGAGTGGGAACAAGTTCGAGAGAATTTGAATCATTATTTCCTGCCGACTTCTTAATCTTTTGATCAGATCTGTTTTTTGGAGTGTAATCAGACACAGCAGCTGACATAATTACCAGATCGGCGGAAGTGAAGTATTCTTTTACCGCTTCAAAAAGGTCGTTTGCGGAGGTGACTTCAACTTTTTTAACTCCTGCGGGCACCTCTACGTCGATGTGAGCATGGATAAATGTAACGGTTGCTCCCAGTGAAATGGCTGCCTTGGCCATTGCGGCACCCATTTTTCCCGATGATGGATTGGAGATGAACCGAACCGGATCGATAAATTCTCTTGTTGCTCCGGCTGTAACAATTACGTGTTTACCGGAAAGTGGTTTTGAATCAGACTGAAGAGAGAAGCTACCTGAAATGATTTGAACGGCTTTTTCTCCGATTGTTTCCAGTTCGGGCAGGCGACCCTTGTCTTCTAATCCGCTGGCGAGATAACCGGTTTCGGGCTCAATAATATGAACGCCGTCGTCTTTCAACGTTTTTAGATTTCTCTTAACAGATGGATGCTCATACATGCCGCCGTCCATAGTCGGGCATAGAAGCACGGGACAACGGGCAGCAAGGTAGATAGCCGTTAAAACGTTATCAGATGCACCACCAGCTAACTTCGAGAGCGTATTGGCTGTACAGGGAGCAATGACAAATAGATCGGCCCACTCTCCCCATTGAATGTGTTTGCTCCAGTCGCTTTCGGGAGTATCCGAAAAGAGGCTTATGGCGACAGGATGGCGGGAAAGTGTTTTAAACGTTTCCTCGCCAATAAAACGAGAAGCCGACGCAGTAAGCGTTACGCGAACCTCGGCTCCTTGTTTTTGAAATAATCGTAACAGTTCTGCAGTTTTATAAGCGGCAATTCCGCCGGTAACACCTAAAATTATGCGTTTACCGTTGAGTGACTGCATAGGAACATGATTAAAATTTATTCTTCGTTACGACGATAATAAACTTCGTCATCCATCATTTGATTGACAGAGCGGATAGTTGAGTGAGGACGTTGCTCAAATTCTTTTGAGATATTTTCCTGCTCCTCGTTGAAGGTAAAATCATCTTCGTCGTCAAACCCTTCGAAATATTTGAGTTTTTCATCGAGTTCCAGCTTGTCCTGTGCCGCGATTTGACGGGCACGCTTCGACATAATAGCGATGGTCTCGTAAATGTTTCCGGTTTTCTGCTGAAGAGCTTCTACATTAAGTGTTTTACCAGACATAGTGTGCGTATGTGATTACTGTGAGTTATTCATAAACGACCGAATAATTTCTTCGGCCTCTTTTTGTGCTTGATCAAGCTTGTCGTTTATTACAACGACATCAAATTTATCCTGATAGGTAATTTCTTTTTTTGCGCGATCCAGGCGTTCCCGCAATGTTTGTTCGGTCTCTGTTCCGCGATCTCTCAATCGCTGCTCGAGTACCTCAAGCGAAGGCGGTTTTACAAATATGGCAAGACAATCATCACCATACATCTGTTTGACATTCATTGCGCCTTCTATTTCAATGTCAAGCAGGCAAAAATAGCCAGAATTTAGCTTTTCTTCAACGTCTGATTTGAGCGTTCCGTACCGTTTTCCTTTATAAAACTCTTCCCATTCCAAAAAATCTTCATTCTCGATGCGTTTATTAAACTCTTCTTTTGAGATAAAGTAATATTCTATTCCGTCTTGCTCACCGGGCCGGGTGGGGCGGGTAGTAGCTGATACTGAAAAAACGAGGTTATCGATGGATGAAAGTACATATTTTGCAATGCTCGATTTCCCGCTTCCGCTGGGAGCCACAAGCACTACTATTTTTCCTTTTTGCGACATGAATGATGTAGTCGGTTAGTGTGAGTGAGATTTCAAACTGATGAATTTTGTGCTCAAAGATAGTGATTTGATGAGCGTTTATTCTACATTTTGAATCTGTTCCCGGATATTTTCTAAAACCTCTTTCATAGAAACAACGGCGTGGGCGATTTCTGAATCGTTGGCTTTTGAACCCATAGTGTTGATTTCCCGGTTCATCTCCTGACTCAAAAAATTGAGTTTTCTTCCCACAGGTTCCTCTGATTCAAGTGACTCTGAGAAGAGTTCGAGGTGACTTTTCAATCGGACAATCTCTTCGGTGATATCGAGTTTGTCAACCAGAACGGCAATCTCCATTTCGAGGCGTTCCACATCAATACGATCGTCTTCTACAAGGTTTGTAATACGGTCGGTGAGTTTTTTTCGTGCTTCAGGGATGCGCTCCTTGGCTCTTGTTGTCACTTTTTCAAGGGCTTCGTCGATCTGTTCAATGCGTTTTTTGAAATCTGTTTTAAGATTATCTCCTTCACGTTGACGCATCGTAGCGATCTCCTGACTTGCCAGATCAACCGCTTTCATCACAACTGTCGCAATTTTTTTGAGCTCTTCTTCGGTTTCCTCACGTGGCGTGAAAATATCTCTGAAAGTAAGCAGGTGTTCAATAGTGACATCCTGAGTAATTCCCGCGATCTCTTTGGTATCTTTCAGAAGATTAAGATAGCTACGCAACACTTTCTCATTTGTCTCAATCCCGATGTCGGCTTCATCCGACTTTTCTACCCGAATATTGACATTGAGTTTTCCCCGCTGAATATATTTCTGGATGATCTCTTTAACGCCCGACTCAATACTTTTCAGTGAAGATGGGAGGTAGATAGAGATATCGCAGTAGCGATTGTTTACAGATTTGATCTCAACGGTTGATGAAAATCCATCTTCGGAATATTCGGCTCTTCCAAAGCCGGTCATTGATGCTAACATAATTATCCTGTTTCTATAATTTTCTGCTTAAATATATGCGATACATTTTCTTGATGGTCTGTTCTTCATGACCTTCAGGCTCGCGTCCGCTATACACAATTTTTTTGTACATAGAGGTGATGAAATCAATTTCGTGATCGCGCATAATTTCATGGCGCTGTTCATACATTTGGGATAGAATGCTCTTCAGGTCCATTTACTTCTCAATTAAAGTGATGAATTGCTGTGCTAATTCCTCGGCCTTTTCTTTAGTTTCGGCTTCAGTATAGATTCTGATAATCGGTTCAGTATTCGATTTTCTGAGATGAACCCAGCTTTTGTCGAATAAAATTTTAACTCCGTCTGTTGTGTCAGGATTCTGATCGGCGAACTCTATTTTGATCGATTCCAGAATTTCATCGGCGTTAATACCTTCGAGAGTGGCTTTGTTTTTTGTGATGACAAAATTCGGCAATCCTGAGCGATATTCTGATGCGGTAACTCCGCGTTCAGCCAAAAGCTGAAGAATCATGGCGATTCCAACGAGTGAATCACGTCCGTAATGGAGATCTGAATTGATAACACCACCATTCCCTTCACCACCGATAGCAGAATTCACAGCGTGCATTTTCTCAACAACGTTTATCTCACCAACAGCCGAGCGGTGACATTCCACATCGTGATGTTTAGCCATTTCGTCATTAATCATGCTGGATGAAAGATTCACCACAACCGGTCCTTTTTCGTAATCGAGACGCAGATCAAGCGCCGCTGGTAAAGTGTATTCTTCGCCCCAAAGCTTTCCATGTTCGTCCACAACCGCTAAACGATCGGCGTCGGGATCAACCACAAAACCGATATCAACCGGATTTTCTTTTATGAGCGTACAGATCTCTTCCAGATGCTCCGGAAGCGGCTCGGGATTATGCGGGAAAAGTCCGTTGGGCGTGGTAAAAATTTCGTTCACGGTTTCAACGCCGAGGGCTTTGAGCATGGCCGGAACAGCAATTGAACCGGCGCCGTTTACAGCATCAACGGCCACGCTGAAGTTTTGCGCTCCAATAAATTCTGCGTCGATGTAGGGGAGGTCGAGTATTTTTGTGATGTGATAGTGGAGCAGGCTGTCATCAGTGGTAATTTCTCCAATTTGATCGTAGGGTTTAAAATCAAACGCTTCACGTTTGTGAATATCGAGCACCTGGGCGCCTTCATCAGCAGATAAAAATTCACTTTTCCCGTTGAGTAATTTCAGCGCGTTCCACTCAGCCGGATTGTGTGAAGCGGAGATGATAATTCCGCCATCGGCGTTGTGTTTTAAAACGCCCATTTCCACCGTTGGGGTTGGGACAATGCCCACTTTTACCACATCGCACCCAACGCTGGCGAGGGTTGAAACCACGATATTCTCACATATTTCTCCTGTGGTTCTGCTGTCTCTTCCCACAACCACTTTTCCACCGCCAATCCACGTGCCATAAGCAGCAGCGAAAGTTGTTAAGTTCTGTGGAGTTAAATCTGTTCCAAAAATGCCCCGAATTCCAGATACGGATACCATTAGTGCCATAAATAGGTGTTGTTTATACTGTTATGATTTGAATTATTTTTGTCTGAATGTCTTCTTATTTCAAATTATTCACTTTTCTGTTCTCTTATTTTCTTTTGTCTCAACGCCTGCTGAAGTTGCTGAAGCCATGGCTGAAGATTAGGATAGCGTGGATCGACATTATTAATCTTTTGTGCCAATTCATAAGCTTGTTCAAAATCCCCTGTAAGAGCGTAAGCGCCGGATAAATTATACAGCGATTGAATGTCGTCAGGATCGAAGGTTAATGACTCCTGAAGGTACTGAATTCCTTTCTCGTAATTTTTGTCATTTACCTCGATTGAGCCCAGCATACGGCAGGTATATTCCGTTGGTTTAATATTGTATGCGGTGAGGAGAACGGATTTTGCTTCATCAAATCGCTGCTTTTTCATCAAAATCTGTGATGCCATTTTAGGAGCAGAATCATTGTATGGGATATCGCGCATGAGTCCGAAATATTCCGATAGCGCTTTGTTTTCATCTCCTGATGTTCGGTAATATTCGGCCATAGTAACTTTGGCTTTTTCCCAGGTCATATCGTTATTAACAACCTGCCACGCCAGAGAGTCAGCTGCTGAAAAGGGATTATAGCGTGGTATTACTGTGGGTTGCTGATCAATCGGAACAAACGGCCAGCTGTTCATCAAACTCCGAATGCGGTGAGCTCCGATTAGTGAATCGAGTTCTGTTAGATAACGTTTCTGATCGTACTCATTCCACGAAACTACTCTGTCTTTTTGAAGTATGGGCTGCCATTCCGGATAATCAAGTACCGCTTTGGCGTAGAATTTTCCCATCAAAAAATAACCGTGGAGATTGGGATGAAGATGCTCCATCATCAGATTATTACCAATAATACCGTGCGATGAAACGTCTCTGTAACCCTGATCAACATCCACGATTTGAGCGTTAAACTTTTGAGCAAGATCATTTATAACTGTATTGAACTCAGTGGGAGCCCGGAATCTCAGAGCGTCGAGTTGACGTGCGTAAATATATTTTTCCTTTGCTTCGGTGAAATTCCCTTTCTCATAATACATCTGCTCAGCCTCGGCGTAAACTTCATCAGCAGGAGGATATTGATCTGTTCTTACTGATACAAAGGGCTCATGATCTCGCTCATTACTGGCTAATGTACCCACAAAGACAGGTATTCCTGCATCAGACGCCTTTCTCAAAATCGCTTCAAGATTGCTCTCAAATTGATTGAGTCCCGCTTCGAACAGATCTGATTGATAGATGATTTCCTGCTCCTTCACTACCCGCGACATCAGCGTTCCTCCCTGATCTTCTGAAGGGCTGAACATAACTTTCATCAGATTCACGTAAGCGTCGCGAATAAGCATAACTGTTCGAAGGTTTTGCAGGTTCAGATAGAACCGAACCAATCCCGGAAGTTTGCCCAAACTCTCAGAAGATCCCACGCCAAGAGCTCCGTAAAACTCATTGTGTCCGGCGTAGATGAGAATTCCATCCGGTTTTTGCTCTAAAATTTCGTCCATTTCATCATACAGCGTGTATGAGTTGATTGCTGAAATCCCGGTGTTAATTACTTCAACTTCTTTGTCGGGCATGGCGTCGATCAGAACATCCTCAACCACGCGCGAAAAGGTGGCGTTGAAACCAAAGGGAAAAGCAGCCGCGGAAGATCCGCCGATGGCAAACAGGCGAAATCCATTTTCAGGCTTTTCGGCTAAAAAAGCGTCACGAGAGGGATTTGGAATAATGCTGGTGTTGAAAAAGTAACGTGCGGCGAAGTTGGGATTCGGGAAAAGATATTGTTCGTTAAGTTCTTCAGGTTGAATGAATAGATCTGTATTTCCCTTGTAGTCGCTGAATCTGAGTCCTGCTTCAAGCAGTAGAAAAAAGAGGATTGGGATGGCAAGCAGAATGACCGTGAAAAGCTTTTTCTTTGCAGAAGAGATCTGAACCGGTTCTCTAAGTTCGTCTAAATAAGCTTCAATTTCGGAAATGTCGGTATTAAGAGCGGAGGCAATTTTGGAAGCTCCTTTTCCTTTGTTATCCGCTATGTATTTCTTCTGTTTGTTGGTCAGGCCCATGCGCTTTGTTCTAACTGCTACTCTGTTTTGTTATTAGAATTGTCTGTTAATCCACTTTCCACTGCGATTCAGACTCGCCCGAAGCGATGTTTTCAAAGCGTGCCATTGTAAAGAGCAGATCACTGAGCCGGTTCAGGTAAGCGATTGTAAGTTTGTTTAATTCGGTTTCTGCCAAAGCCCGTATAGTCAGGCGTTCAGCCCGGCGGCAAACGGTTCGGCAAACGTGAAGATGCGCGGCGGCGGAAGTCCCGGCGGGGAGAATAAAGTAGGTTAGCGATTCAAGTGATACATCAAATTCATCGATGAGCGATTCGAGCTGAGTGATTTCTTTCTCTGAGATGCGTGCGATTTTCTCTTTCTTACTCACAGGAGTAGCCAAATCAGCGCCAAGCGTGAATAATTCGTTTTGAAGATCGCGGCAGGTCTGTTCAATTTGTTCAGATGGATTATGGGAGCGAACAACGCCAAGGTGAGAATTTAATTCATCAACGGTTCCGTAGGCTTCGATGAGCGCATTAGTTTTGGGAACTCTGTTTCCGCCAAAAAGTGAAGTTTCGCCTTCGTCTCCTTTACGGGTATAAATTTTCATAGCGTCTGCGTGTGTAATTCGGTCTTCTGTTTATTTTAGAAGAGTGATTTTACGCATTTTAACCTGATTGCCAAAACGAATCGCGACAAAATACACTCCGGTGACCAAATCCTGCCCGTTAATTGAAATAGTATGAGTTCCGGCTGAGCGCTGATTGTCCACCACCGTTTTTAACTTCTGTCCGATAGAATTGTAGATCTCAACAGAAAGATGTCCACTTGACGGAAGCTGTAATTTCAGATTAGTAGCGGGATTAAAGGGATTGGGATATGCTTCTGAAATTGAAAATTCTGTTGGACGATTGGGAATGTCAGATTCTTCGTTAGAGACAAAAGTGGAACCTAAACTGTGCACCCTATTGACATCCGCATTGAGCAGTTCTGTTGTATTTCCAAATTGGTCGGTAACTTTAATGTCGGCTGAGGTTGCTTTGTTTAATCCAATGGTTAGCTCGGCCAGGTTTTTTCCGAATAGTGATGTTTTTCCCATTCTGTACGATTGCCTCACCGATTCTCCATTAATGACAGCTTCAACTTCTATCAAAGATCCGGGAGAAAGAATCTGTACATCCGATTCAGGTTGAACCGCGCGCAAGGTTATCCAATTGGCTTGCTGATTGCCTTCATTCATAAAAAGTGTTGATTGGTCGAGATAATTACCAATCAAAATATCCTGAAAACCATCGCCATCGTAATCAAACGCTGTTGCCCCAAGGCTGGAAACTTGTTTGTTGGTGACCAAATCACCTGAATTAATAATCAAAAACCCTTCTCCGCCCGTGGATTGAAGCAGTTTGTTGTTTTCTGAAAAGGTTTCCTCGGTGAAGAACAGATCCTTAAACCCGTCGGCGTTGAAGTCAAAAACAAGGACATCTGAAGGAGTTCCGGCTATCTGTGTAAAGAGTTCGGTGTGCATTTGGGTGAATGTTCCATCACCATTGTTTTTCCATAATTCGGAAGGATTGTCGGCAGTGTAAGAAACGAGAAGAAGATCCTCTAAGCCATCATTATCATAATCGAAAGTCAGAACTCCCTGTGCTGAGAAAGTGCGATTGGTAATTCCGGCTACTGTTCCCAGTTCAAAATCATTATTCTCATTCTGGAAATATACGTCGATAAGATCTCCGTTTTGAGAATTTCTCTGAACGACTATCAGGTCGGTTAATCCATCATTATTCAGATCACTATTATTTAAGAAAACAGCTGAGTTGGACCGGTTGATAAAATCATCATCCGGATGATTTGTTTTTGGCTGAATGGTGCCATCTGCAGATCCTTCCAGAATTAAATTCTTTTGAGAGCTGCTTCGTGCGATGAGAACATCGTTAAAGCCATCCTGATTGTAATCGGTTATAACAGCGTGTGTGGATTTACTATTGCTGATGAGATCAGAAAAAGGAAGCTCTTCAGTTACATAGGAGGAGGTAAAGGGCTGTGTTATGAGCGCTATGTCATCCCGCCCGAATGCGGAAGCAAACACATCAAGCCATCCATCATTATTGAGATCACCAATGGCGAGATTTCTGATTGAATTAGAAAAACTTCCTAAAAATGAGATCTGCTCGGTTGAACTTCTGTCTTTTGCCGTATAAAAGAGGTGAGAAGAGCTGTCTTTCCGCTGGAAGAAAAGTTCATGGTCTGATCCGTAATTAATATCGGTGAACAGCGGTTTTGAGTACGCATTTTCAGTAGTTAAAAAGGGCTCGGTTATATTGAGAACCTTTCGCTCAAACTGTGCTGGTTGGGTGCGAATGTCACTGGTCAGTATAATATTGTTCAATCCGTCAAGCGCGGAGGATTGGATGAATAAAGTATCGGTGTGAGATCCCAGATAAAGTGTTCGGTCGGGAAAATATTCAAGGGCAACATATCCGGTATCCCGCCGAACGATACGCTCAGAAAACCCGGTAATCTGCAGATAGGGTTTGTTTTCGGTAATGGAAGAAATAGTCACATCAGCCTCTCCGATATTGGCGATGTACAAGGTGTCGATTGTTTTTTCCTCAAGTTGAGAAATTACGGGATAAGGTTGCTCGTTGAGCAAAACCATTTTTCCCCCCGGCGATTCTTTAATGTGGTGATAGCGATTAATTTGATTGCTGTTGAATGATTTTTGCTCAATCAACCCGCTTGACCATTCAATAGTTATGTTGGCTGAAGTCGCGTTTTTTAATCCCACATTTATCCGAAAGGTTTGCTGTGAACCATGTCCGTGAAAGGGGGAAATTTCGCGGTATTGTGAAACCACAGGTCCGCCCTGATCCAACCGGGCACGAATAGTAATTTTTGCGTTAAAGGGTTCGGGATAGAAAGCATTGGTTTGTTCGAGTGTGAATCCAAGCCAGTTGTAGCTTTCATCAGTATTTTTAAAAACGACTACTGGTTCTACGCTTGTATTTCCCATCATCAGCACATCCAGGCTGCCATCGTAGTTGTAATCCACCATGGTTCCGTTCAGCCAAAATCCCAGAGAGCTCAAAATCGGTACGCTGTTTTGGTTAACCTTTGAGAACTGAGTTTTTCCCTGTTCATCGGGACCGTCATTTCTGTATAAAGATGGGTAGGCTCCAATTCCACTTGAACCGGTATATTCAACCACAAGCAGGTCGAGATCACCGTCGTTATCAATATCACCCCAGGTAGCCGAGCGGGAATGAAGCACATCTTGGGTTGTGACATTCTGGACGGATGAAAATTGATTATTCCCCTCGTTTTTAAACAGAAGGTTTCGGGCGGTTGAGCCTCCGATTGTCTGATAGACATCAAGCAGCCCATCGTTGTTGTAATCGCCTACGGCTGCACTCATGCTTGCCGTAAAGCCTGAAAGCGGATGGCCAAATGTCTCGCGCAAACCAGTTTCTGAACCACTATAAAAATGATCCTGCTGGAAAGAGAAATTTGATCCGTTTACCTGAGAATGAATCTCAAAAACATCAACAAATCCATTTTTATCAAAATCGAACGCGAAAGAGCTTTGAGTACTTCCATACGTGTCGGTAATGTCGCCCCCGAGGCGGACATTATTCTGATTATTTTGATTAAAAAAATTACTATAAAAGAAATTAAGTCCCGTTTTAGTTGCATCAATGCTTTGGAGTCCATCTAAAAGGCCGTCTTTATTGTAATCGAAAAAATTATAGTAAGAAACTCCCCGAAAGCTGTTTGCAGCATAAACTCCCTGTAATCCCGTACGGATTATTGAGTCTTGTTCGGCATCATATTTAAAAGCCCAGGCTCCACGGTCAAAACGATTAAACCCAAAAATGATCTCATTTTGATCATCTAAATCCTGATCTATAATATTGATGTGCCCGATATTGGATACATTTAATTCTGTAAGAATTTGATGATTGGATAAATCCCAGCCGGATGAGTCCGGATTGTAAAAATAGACCACGGGGTTGTAGCCGTTTGCGGCAAGAACCAGATCGTCGAAATCATCATTATTAATATCACCAATGGCGAAATGAGAGGGAGATACGTCTACAGTGTCAAAAAGAGTGGGACGTACTTTCTCAAAGGCAATCTGCGCTGTTGAATTCTGGAATGAAATGTGCAACAGTACAATTGTGATAAGCAGCGAGTAGAGCCAGAAAGGCTTATTTAACAAACTTGAACTTTGATTTTGATCACTCATTCGTGATATTTGAACTATGTGTGAAGTAAACTGGTGGATGAACTTTCCTATGATGAGGAAAAAAATCTCTTTTAAAAATACGAATTTTGCTCTCCTTATTCTATTGATGGGACTGTTTTTGGTTCCCGATTTAGTTTCGGCACAACCGTACAGTTCAACTGCGAACCGTAGCAAAAAAACGGCGTTGCTTCCTATTTATTTGAAGAAACATGCACATGAACGCCCTCCTAAGTCAACGCAAGAAAGACTAAAAAAGTTTGAAGAGTATATAGATTACTTTACCTCGCTTAGTTACACCCGGCCGGGTTTTAAAGTTGATGCTAATTTTATTCGTGCTCTGGTATCCGCTGAATCAGCTGCAGATCCGTATGCTGTATCTAATAAAAACGCGATTGGATTATCTCAAATCACCATAGCAACGGGAAAAATTGCCGCCAAAGAGCTGTATAAGACCAAATACGATTTTGATCATGTTGACGAAGAGCGGTTAATAAATCTACAGGAAAGTGACCTGTACGATCCGGCAATAAATTTGCTTATCTGTACTTATCTTATCGACAAATATATCCGTAACTATAAGGGGAATTTGGCATTAATCATCAGCGCCTGGAATGCCGGTCCCGGGGCAGTACGTCAGTATCGTGGATATCCACCCTACAATGAGACGCTTACGCTCATCGCGCGGGTAAATGCTTATTTTAAACATTATCAGAAGTTCTATATCTGATCGGTGATCGTCTTTTTTTAAGATTATTTAGCTTTAAAAAAAGCTTTCTGAATCAGAATCCATTTCTTTTTATATCACCCAAAGCATCTCTATTCATAGGTTTAACTTTCAGCAGAAGCTGTTTGTTACGTCTGATTTTGATTTTATTGAGGTAATCAGGGAAATCTATATCCCGATTCTCAACCTCTTTTTTATTCCATTTCAATACTTCTTACCTTTGTTGTTCTCAAAAAAATAACCCTATCTAAGTTTAAACTATGAGTGTATTAGTAGTTGGATCAGTAGCATACGATGGAATCGAAACTCCTTTTGGAAAGGTTGATCGCATTCTCGGCGGCTCCGGGACCTATATCTCCGTTACAAGTTCTTATTTCACCGAACCTGTCCGACTGGTGGGCGTGGTTGGAAACGATTTCGCTGAATCTGACATCGAGTTATTAAAAAGCCGAAATATTGATCTTGAAGGTTTGGAGGTAGATTCATCCGGAAAAACATTCTTTTGGGCCGGAAAGTATCATTTTGACCTGAACATGCGCGACACTCTCGATACTCAGCTTAATGTATTTGAGCATTTCAATCCTGTAATCCCTGAAGGTCACAAAAACAGTGATATTGTGTGTCTCGGAAATATTGAGCCCGGGCTTCAGCGTAAAGTGTTAGAGCAGGTTGAAAACCCCGATCTGACAATCATGGACACTATGAATTTTTGGATTGAGGGAGCAGGTGAGTCGCTTAAAGAAACTCTTAAGCTGGTGGATGTATTAATCATCAACGATTCTGAGGCTCGTGAGCTTTCAAATGAACCCAACCTGATAAAAGCAGCGGATGCTATTAAAAAGATGGGTCCAAAAATCCTGGTTATCAAAAAAGGTGAACATGGTGCGCTTCTCTTTACCGACGGAAGCATGTTTTCTATTCCCGCTTTCCCCATAGTTGATATTTACGATCCCACAGGCGCCGGAGATACTTTTCTTGGTGGATTTGCCGGATGGCTCGATAAAACTGATTCATACAGTGATGATAATTTACGTCGTGCTGTTACTTTCGGATCTGTGATGGCTTCATTCTGTGTCGAAAAATTTGGCCCGAACCAGTTGCTTGAACTTACAGATGCTTCTATTGCACAACGCTACAGAGCATTCAGGAACTTAAGCGAAATCCCTGAGCAAAAACTTTTCAAAATTTAAGCTGAGGATTAGATATGATCGAGATTATTGGATATGCCGGATTAGTTTTATTACTGGGAGCCTGGGTGCCGCAAACGGCAGAAACACTTAAGCAGGGTTTTACACCTATAAATTTACCATTCGTGATTCTGTATGTCACCTCATCTTTCTTACTGGCTGTTTATGCCTGGCTTCAGGATGACATGGTCTTTTTTATTCTCAACGCACTGTTAACGTTAGGAAGTGGAATTAATCTTTATTTCAAATTATGGCCCCGAAAAGCTGCGTCTTAGCATCACGAAATAAACACAAAATTGAAGAGCTTCGTCAGCTTCTTGTGGATCTGGACATTGAGCTGAAATCATCGCTCGATTTTTCAGGACTTCAGGAAGTTGAAGAGGACGGTGAAACGCTTCAGGAAAATGCGTTTAAGAAAGTGTTTTATACCTACTCAGAAATCGGTTTGCCCTCGGTAGCTGATGATACAGGACTGGAAATTGATGCCCTTCAGGGAGAGCCCGGAGTGTATTCAGCCCGTTACGCAGGTGAGAATGCCACCTATCAGGATAATGTTAATAAATTGTTGCTGGAATTAGAGAATTGCAAGCAGGACCCTCCATTTTCCGCCCGATTTAAAACCGTTATCGCCTATAAAGATGACGAAACCGAATGGTGGGGAGAGGGAGTTTGTGAAGGAAATATCATCCTGAAACAGCGTGGAGAAAATGGATTTGGCTACGATCCTGTGTTTGTACCTGAAGGCTACGAGAAAACATTCGCTGAGCTTGACGCCGATACCAAAAATAAGATCAGTCACCGTGGACGTGCTATGGATAAATTCATTTCATGGATGAAATCCCGTAAATGATGATATTATGAAATCTGATCTCTTTAAAAACATTTTTTCTAACAAAAGCAGCTGTGATATAAACGGCTGTGGAAAATGCAGTCTTCAACCCTTTCTGTGGCTGCTCTTCATGCTGATTGTTTGGCTGGCAGGTTGATTGGTTGATTGATCGGAATTCTAAACTCGCCTTAGTTGAGATTCGGTCATTTTCATAACTTCGTCGGGAAGATTTCCTTAAAAAAAGTATCTTCGCATCTTAACTAATCGATACTGATCAGACCTACTACTTTTTACTATGGCAAAAAAATCGTTTAAGGCTCCCAATACCATTGTTTTGATGTTCATCATCATGATTTCTGTAGCCGGGTTAACGTGGATCATTCCAGCGGGAGAGTATGACAGAACCATGCAGGACGGCAGAGAAGTAGTGGTTCCTTCGGGTTATAATGAGGTTGAAGGCGAACCCGCAACCATTTTTGATCTTTTTTTAGTGCCTTTCAAAGGGTTTACAGAATCGGATGCCGTGGCCATTATCGTATTCATACTATTTGTGGCGGGTAGCTTTTCAATAATTGAAGAAACGGGAACCCTGCGACAAATTATTCAGCGGGCAGCACGATTTTTTAATCGGAATGAGAAAGTCAGGCCGATGTTTATTCCTTTCTTCATGCTGCTGTTTTCCATAATGGGAAGTACGTTTGGTATGAGTGAGGAAACGATTGTGTTTATCCCGCTTTTTGTGGGACTTTCATTGGCATTGGGTTACGATGCCATTGTGGGAATTTCAATTCCTTTTATCGGAGCGGGACTTGGATTTGCGGGAGCGGTGTATAATCCTTTTACAGTTGGAATTGCTCAGGGATTGGCTGAAATACCCATATTTTCAGGAGCTGGTTTTCGATTTGTGCTTTGGCTCACTATTACTTCTGTTGGAATACTCTTGATCTCTCTTTACGGAAAGAAAATCTATAAAAATCCTGAACTGTCATCGACTTTTAAAACAGATAAAAAAAGAAGAGAAGAGTTTCATTTCAACTTAGACGAACAATCACCTTTAACCGGGGCTCAATGGGCTATTCTGATGATGTTTCTTGGAGGAATGGCGTTGTTGATTATCGGCGTGAAACTCTGGGGCTGGTACATTATGGAACTGGCTACGTTATTTTTGGTGATGGGAATAGCTGCCGCGTTAATTTCACGTATGGATGGCGATACTGCTGTTGATGCTTTTATCAAAGGAATGAATAATGTTATGGGTGCCGCCATCGTGGTAGCTCTATCAAAAGGCCTGTTGATTTTAATGGCGGATGCCAAAATTATTGATTCTGTTTTACACTCGCTTTCTTCTGTCATTGGAGATTTGGCTCCCGTTGTTTCAGCAAATCTGATGCTGGGTGTTCAAACGCTCATCAATTTTTTCATTCCAAGTGGAAGCGGTCAGGCTGCGTTGACCATTCCTATAATGGCACCACTGGGTGATATCATCGGGCTAAGCCGGCAGACCATTGTGTTGATCTATCAATTAGGTGATGGAATAACGAATTTAATTATTCCCACTTCGGGTGTAACGCTTGGAGTACTGGGAATGGCTAAGGTTGAGTGGGACCAATGGGCGAAATGGTTACTCCCTAAAATTCTGGTTCTGTACGGAGTTGCGATGGTGTTTATAAGCGCAGCAATTGTGATTGGATATTAAACGAAGATGCTCATGAATGAACACCACGAATTAACAACGGAATCGATTGAAAATCAGATTCTGGCTAATTATTCCTCTCTTCCCAAAAACCAAAAGAGTGTGGCTGATTTCATTATCAGTAATATGAATGAAGCGGCTTTTTTGTCAGTCATTGAAATTGGTAAAAAATGTGGCGCATCAAAAGCTACCGTGGTAAGGTTTGCTCAGGGCGTTGGCTATGACGGATTTCTGGATTTCAGGAATGCGCTTCACAAAGCGGTTCAGGATAAGTTTACGCATATAGAGCGTTTCCCTCTGGAGGAAGAGCGTGGAAACAAACAGGTAATTAATATCGCTAAACAGGATGTCCATAATATCAATACCACACTGGAATCTTTGAATCAACAGATTTTGAGTGAGTTTGTGGATGTTCTTTCGGGTTCACATACCATATATACGTTCGGAGAAGGTATGTGTGAGATGTTGTGTGAAATGCTGAGTTACTTTTTGAGCAGAATCGGCCGCCGGAGTCAGCCTCTGAATTTATCATCCGCGCTCTATGAGCGTGAGCTGCTAATGGCATCTGAAAGTGATTGCCTGATTGTTATGTCTTTCCCGCCTCATAAAAGAGAAGTGTGCGACGCTGCTGATTTGGCGAGGGAACAGGGCGTTACGGTTTTGGCACTGACCGACAGCCGAAAAGCTCCGATTATACCAAAAGCAGATCACAGCCTGTTAGTCAAAACCGACAGTCAGTTGTTTACAAAGTCATTCTCGGCCATTTCGATGATGATAAACGTGTTGGTTCACGAGCTGGCGACGATTGATAAAAAAGAGACGATACAGTTTCTGGAACGATCGAATGAGCTCCTGAAGAAAAACTACAGATACAGGAAAACGTGAAGCTTATAGAAGATTGATCCTGAAATGCTTCCCAATATTCAATCTGTAAACTCAGAAATCCTGATGCTAGTTCAACAAAACAAGGACTTATACAAGTTAAATCGTATAAGAAAAAAGTCGCAATAGAAACCAAATTGAATCGAAATAATAGCCCTGAATGCGGGACGGCAGAGCCTCCGACCGGCCGGCGGACTTGAGGTGGATTGGTTTTACAGCAATTTTACGACATCTAACTTTACATTAAGTCAGGAGTTCTGAATCTGAATATTCCTAAAGTTCTTCGATATCCAGTCCGATTCTGCGCGCGCGTTTTTCCCACTGTTTGCGTGCCCATTCCTGCATATCATCGATGTTGTCGAGCTCATCCATGATCTCGAGTCCCAGTAGCGTTTCCACGCAATCCTCAAGCGTTACAATTCCCTGCATTCCTCCAAACTCATCAACCACAAGAGCAATTTGTTCTCTTTCATACAGAAAG
>Ga0136600_1000700_pt1 | contig 17480 bp, 17 predicted proteins | sample AntRauMFilla2698_FD_104634 | JGI IMG/M metagenome (GOLD analysis project Ga0136600, IMG submission 104634) | Saline lake microbial communities from Rauer Islands, Antarctica - Metagenome Filla 2 #698 | ecosystem: Environmental > Aquatic > Non-marine Saline and Alkaline > Saline | place...
AATGGGAATTCATTGCGCGGGTACAGCCCCATCAGCCATTGCTCCTATGCATGAAGTCATGAAAATGGCGCCATGGCAGCGTCCGTCAAGCCCCTTTGATGTCGGTTCTATTTTGCTGCGAACGTCCGATGGTAAAGTTTGGCCTTATCAGACAGGAACGAGCTTGACAACGACATGGTTTGATTTGGTTTTTGCGCAGCCCGGTGCGGGTAAATCTGTTATGATGAATACTTTGAACCTTGGCACTTGTTTAACACCGGGGCTGAGCAAATTGCCGTTTATCGCAGTTATTGATATCGGGCCATCGTCTTCGGGCTTGGTGTCATTGATTAAATCTGCATTGCCGCAAAATCGGCAGCATGAAGCAGCGTATTACCGCCTGCAAATGGCGCATCAATTTGCAATCAATCCTTTTGATACGCAGCTCGGTTGCCGTGTGCCTTTGATGGATGAGCGGAGTTATCTGGTAGAGCTTATGACATTATTATGCACTCCGCCGGGGCATAAACAGCCCTATGACGGCATCCAGCAGCTGGCGGGGTTGGTTGTTGATGAAATGTACCGCTGGCGTGATGATAGCGCAGCGAACGCGGAGCCGAGACCTTATTTGCCGCGTCTTGATCCTGATGTGGATGAGAAAATTAACAAGCACAATATTCACCTTCCATCCGATCCTTATTGGTGGGATGTTGTTGATAAATTGTTTGATCTCGGTGAGTTTCAGGCGGCGCAGCTGGCGCAGCGTCACGCCGTTCCGACATTAAGTGATGCGATCACGGCATCAAGGCGGCCGCAAATCCAAAACCTGCTGCAAGAGACTTCAATCGGTTTTAGTGCGGAATCTGTTATTAACGCTTTTGAGCGCATGATTACATCCGCGATCCGTGAGTTTCCGATCCTTGCATCTGTAACGCAATTTGATATTGCCGGAGCGCGTATTTGCTCGCTGGATTTGATGGATGTATGCCCGCAAGGTGATGATGTTGCAGATCGTCAAACCGCTATCATGTATATGCTCGCGCGTCATGCCTTGGTGAGCAGCTGGTGGATGGCAAAAGAATCACTAGAATTTATCCCTGACAAGTATCGTGATTATCATGAAGGAAAACTTCAGGATATTGCAGAGACGCCAAAGCGTCTTTGTTATGATGAATTTCACCGGACAAGCGGCTCCGGCTCGGTCCGTGCGCAGCTTATTCGTGATGTCCGCGAGGGTAGAAAACGCGGTGTACAAATATTGCTTGCTTCACAGCTTTTGGACGATTTTGATGATGATATGGTTGATTTGGCTACTGGTGTCTGGGTTCTTGGTTCTGCTATTTCCGAAGCCTCCGTCGAGAATGTACGGGATCGTTTTGGCTTATCAGAAACAGCGCAAGATATTATCCGCTATAAATTGACAGGTCCGAAAGCCGGCGGTGCCCCGGCTTTGTTTGTTCTGGGAACAACCGAAGGACGCTATGAACAATATTTATTTAATACATTGGGGCCGATTGAATTATGGGCACTCTCTACGTCTGCTGAGGATGTGGCTATACGCTCACGTCTGTATGATAAAATCGGCGCAAGTTTTGCACGGCGCATACTTGCTGCGATTTATCCCGGGGGTAGTGCGCGGAGCGATATTAAACGTCGCGTATTGATGAAGAGCGAGTCCGCGAAGGATTCGAAATCTGCGCTGACCAGTAATGTGATAGAAGAGATTGTTCTTGAGCTTATTGAAAAGGCGCAAGCTCTGATGGAAGAAGATAAAAATAAAGTCATACGCGAGGTTATCTAATGTCTGTTGTAATGCCACCAGACAAGCGGCCAATGACTGCGTTCTCAAAATCAAAACGCGGAAAACGCTTAAGTAAGCAACAGCTTATTAAGAAACGTAAAAACCGCCGCAATATGATACTTGGCGGAATTTGTTTTTTTATATTGATAGTGTGGTGGGGGCTGCAACCACAGCGCGGCGGCATGGAGTTTGGAATATGCCGCACATTTGCGGAGCTCCAGGAAGCGTATCCAACAACTATGCAGATGAAGTCTGTTGAAAATTTTGATCAAGCGCTGCGTCTTTATTATACAGTTATTGATCCGTTTGGTAATCAGCAGTCAAAGATGGTCGAGTGCGTGTTGGTTCCGGACGCGCAGCTGGGATATTATATGGAATCAGCAAGCTTTAACCGGAAGCCATTTGAGGATCAAGCGTATCTTGATCGGTTTAGTCTGTCGATTCCTTCTATTATTGCTGCCGAGCCCGATTTAGTGATTCCGCCGAGGTACGGAGATAACTTGATGGACTTAAAAACGAACTAGTTTAATAGCTAGCAGCTAAAGGTCTGAATAAATATTGATATAGAGGGGTGTTTTCCGTGAAATACAAGAAACTTGGCCGTACAGACATAGATGTCAGTCTGATTTGTCTTGGAACGATGACTTGGGGCGAGCAAAATACAGAGGCCGAAGGTCACGAGCAAATGGATTATGCGCTAGAGCAGGGCGTAAACTTTTTTGACACGGCAGAGCTATATTCCGTGCCGATCAAGCCTGCCACATATGGTCGTACGGAAGAAATTATAGGAACTTGGTTTAAGGCACGCCAAAACAGAGACAAAGTAATCCTGGCCTCCAAAGTCGCGGGGCGTGGCCCCGAATGGATAAGGGGCGGCGGCGGTGTTGACCGTGAAAACATTATGGCGGCAATTGAAGGAAGCCTAAAAAGGCTACAGACAGATTATATTGATTTGTATCAATTGCACTGGCCCAACCGAGATGATTATAACTTTAACAACCACTGGTATTATCGCCCTGTTTCTGTTGATCCTGAGCGTGAAAAAGAGAGTTTTTTAGAGGTTTTACAGGCGCTGGATGATCTCGTGAAGGCAGGAAAGATAAGGCATGTTGGTTTGTCCAATGAGACAAGTTGGGGCACAATGCAATATTTGCAAATCGGCAAAGAGCATAATTTGCCGCGCATGGTTTCTGTTCAGAATGAGTATAGCCTTCTTGATCGTATTTTTGAGCCGGATATGGTGGAGGTGGCAATGCACGAGGATGTTGGGCTTTTGGCTTGGTCACCTTTGGCTACAGGACTTCTTAGTGGAAAATATATTGATGGAGCACGACCTCCCGGCAGTCGCCTTACGCTTGCGGGGGCACATGCTTACCGTGATACGAAAAACGCTAATGAAGCGGTTAAGCTATATAAAAAAGTAGCTGAAAAGCATGGGCTTACTTTGTCGGATATGGCGCTTGCCTTTGTAAACCAGCAGCCTTTTGTTACTGCCAATATTATTGGAGCAACTTCAATGGAGCAGTTGAAAAGCAACATAAATTCTGTCACTATTGATCTTAATGAAGAGGTTATTAGAGATATACAAGCTGTATATAAAGATTATCCGGTAGCCTTTTAAAACTATAAAAAAATAAAAGACTTTGAACAGGGACCCTTTTGTAAGGGATTATAAAATAAATGAAAAAAGGTGATGTTAAACGGCATTTTTTTATAGCCGTTTGCCCTCCTGATCATGTATGTCAGGATTTAAACAACAAACTTAACAATGCGCGGCCTTCTGATCCAGATTGGGAGTGGAAGCAACCTGAGAATTACCATATTTCATTGGCTTTTCCGGGGCCTCTTGATGACAAGAACCTTCAAGAGTTGAAGAGGATATTGTCACGCGTAAATATGCCGTCTTTCGATATGAAACTGGAGGGCATGGGCGTCTTTATGCGCTCGCAAAACTCCAAACAAAATAATACACATGTTGTATGGGCAAGGCCCGATAATAAATGTGATAATGCCTTGCGGCGGTTACATTATAAAATAGCCAATTTAATTTCAAAATCCGGATTTAAATACGGTAAGCGCGATGTTACGCCTCATATTACAATTGTTAAAACACCGGTGCTGCAAGGACAGAAAACACATGATTATCTTAATGCCAATCATGATGTGTCTTCGGATGAATGGCATTGTGATTCTTTTGGGCTGTATGAAACGATACGCGGTAGTGACCCTGATCATCCGCGAAACAATAACGGGCAAGGCAGTAAATACCGAAAAGTCGAGTCCTTTCAATTAACGCCCTGATATATTCTGATCAATGATGCAGTCTGATAATAAAACACGCCGTCTTTTTGTTGCCCTGCCTGTGAGCGCAGGGTTTAAATCTGTGTTTAAAAAGCTACCACAGCAGCAAATTGACGGAAGCTGGAATCATCCCGATGATTTGCACATAACCATACGTTTTTTGGGCGATGTGGATCCAGAAGCGGTTGATGATATTGCCGAGACACTCGAGCGTGTACAGTGCAAGCAACTTAGCATTGATGTTAATGGCTTTGATCTGTTTGAAAATAAAAAGCCAATTTTATACGCGCAGGTACAAAGCATAAGAAAAATGAATAATATTGTCGCGAGCGTCAACGAAGCCTTGCAACACGCGGGATTTGCGATGCCTATGCGCCCCTATATTCCCCATATTACGCTTGCGCGGCCTAAAGACATTCCAAAGGCACGCTTATTTGCGAAAAAAAATGCCAAAATAATGAAATCACAATGGAAAGCAGAGAGTTTTTCGCTGTTTGAATCGGCTGATCCGGACATAGATGGCCGCATTTATACAAAAATAAAGCAATATTCTCTAAAATTTTAAATAATTCTTTAATCATTTCCCGTTATGCTAGTGTTGGGTAATAAAATTAATCGGAATAAGTGGATATTATATGCGGAGTCAAAATCCAGAAAAAGAAGTCGAGCAGGTGGATATCTATGCTAGGCATGGCATTTTAAAACCATTGTCTAAAACGATGGCCGCCGAGCTAGTGTTTGATAAAGCAGGGAATGTATCCATTTTGCATGGCGCGCAGTTGCCGTACCTTTTAAAATGGATCGAATGGGATCCCGACACGCAGCGTTTAACGCTGGTGGGACAAGAAGGTCAGTTACAGGATATGGGTTTTAAGGTGCCTGAAAAATGCTGGGAAGCCATTGAAAAAATTTACGAAATCGCCGCGGTTCATGTTGATAGCGGCCAGATTAAAGATATTTGTTTGGTTCCATTAATGAAACCATATATTGATTGGAACTAGAAATTAGAAGATTGTAAAGTAAGGATAAACTATGCCAAAAACTATGCCAATACGTCCACAAGATATAGAAAGTGAAGAAGCTCAGCGCGGAGCTTTTGGAAATTTTATGCAAATTGTTGGATCTGGTAATCTCTTCGATGATGAAGGAAAGCGGGACATCACTATCGAAAATTTAGACGAGCATTTTCCTGGTCTTAAAGAGTTTTACGATAATACATTAGAAGACCCTCAATTATTGGCGGCCCTTGAAATACTGACAAAACAAGACATAGACGGTAGTGAGCCTTCTGATGGTGGCTATACGAAGGCGTATAAAAGTTTAGAGCAGCTTACCGAAGGCAATCCCAATTTATTTAAAGATATTAATGCGATTATTGATCAGCCGGGTGCGCGTGAATTTATAATTAATGCTGCCAAGAATCATGAAACCTATGCGAAGCTTTTGCCTTCACAGGAGGGCGAATTAAGTGCTGGCGCAGCCGGTTTAGTCGCTGATTTAGGGCAAATTGCTAAAGTTGTTGCCGCTGATCCGGGTATGATTCAAAAAATTAATTATATTATGGAGCAGCCGGGCGCGCCCGAAGGGTTACTTGCGCTTCGGACGAATGAGGAAGCTTTAAAAATTGTAAAGGATTTTACGGGCAAGGATTTTACAGGCAATGAACCTATGAATCCGGATAATCTTAAGGAGCTTCTGGATACAGTGTATCAAACGCTTGGCGGTAATCCCGATACGCCGGGCCAGGCATACGCGCCGGATGATCCGAATGCGCAGGGCAGCCCGAATGCTTTTATGGGCCTAGAGGCTATGGTAGAGACCGCCATCCCTGCCTTGCAGAGCAGGGATGGTTATGATGATCTGATGAAAACACTGGCTGACAAGCCTGAAATGCGCGCTGCTTTGGCAAGCGTGCTTGGGTCTGAAGGCACGGATATCAGTTCGGTTATTAAATCGGTAACGCAATTGAGCGCCTATACGAATGCAGACCTAGGTGTTGAGAGAACGCTAAAAGATGGCACAAAAGTAATAGATAATGTTGATCCCGATTTATTGGAGAATATCAATGAGATTTTAAATGCTGACGGGGCAGACGCGTTTTTTGCAGAGCTGCAATCAAACGAGGCCTTGGCCGAAATGATTGGCGGCATGAGTAATGGCACAATGGGTGATCCAAAGGCCATTACCGCATTGGTTGATGGTCTTAAGACACGTATTGATGCGGATCCGGATTATTTACATGATGTAACGAATTTCCTGCACAATTCAAAGGGTGCGCTGGCGACCATTGGCGAGCATGCAAATGGCGCAATAAAATCGCCTGCTGATGCTTTAAAATATCTTGATAAAGGTATGGGAATGCATGACATGATGACGCAGCTTAAGGATGGACGTATGCTTGCGGAGTTTGGAACGATGATGCAATCGGTGATGGGTGATAAGTTTGATATGTCGGGTTTGTTGTCGGGACTACAGGATATATTAGGCCCATTGATGGAAAAGCTAGGTGGTTTATTAGGAGGATTCGGGCTTCCCGAGATCGTTGTTGCGGATCCGGATGGTCCTGGTGCCAGTCAGCATCCACTCATTAAAGAGTTAGGCGCAGAAGGCAATTTCGTATTTTTGGAACAGGACGGCCAAGAAATCGAATACGGAATACGCGGCCGTGATATCTCTGCGGCAGACCAAGAGAAATTGAAAGCGCAAGCTGTGGCAGAGAAACGAGAGATTGAAGTTAATATCGACGAAGATAGAGATGGCGACTATGATCGCACGATGACCTTCAGCCCTACATAAAAATTCAAGACCCTTTTATATTTAAGCTTCGCGGATAATGTCCGGTAAAATACCGGCCGATCCCATGGCTTGTGTCATAAAAAAGCGTTTGACGATAGGGGTTTTTGCAATGGCTTTCATGCCTGTTTTGCGGGCAAATCCCAAAATCTTACTTTCATTTGAAAATAAACGATTGAGCATATCCGTTGTGCCTGTCATCGCCATATTATCAAGGCGGCGGGCTTTTTCGTACTTAGTAAGTAAATCGGGGCTGCCCAAATCTTTGTTTTCGGCATAAGCGTGTACAATATGCGTGGATAATTCCGCAATATCGCGTATGCCTAGGTTCAGGCCTTGCCCTGCGATCGGGTGAATACCGTGCGCGGCGTCTGCGACCAGTGCAGCGCGATTGCCGATATAATGGTGCGCGTGATTAAGGCTGAGCGGAAAGCCCCATCGTTTTCCGATTTGTTTTACTTCGCCATAGCGCGCGGGAAAACGAGTCTGTAGAGCAAGGTTAAAAGTATCTTGTTCAAAATCCAGCGGGCTTTTCTTGTTTGGTTTTGCATCTTCCGTCCAGACAATAGAGGATCTGTGTTTGCCGCTGGGGCCGTCTGTCATCGGAAGGACGGCAAACGGGCCTTCGGCGCGAAAATGTTCGACGGCTATGTGGTCGTGCGAATGTTCATGTTCGACCGTGCAAACGATGGCTTGCTGTTTATAAGACCATGCACGTGTCGGAATATTCAGATAAGAGCGCACAGTCGAGCCGCGCCCGTCTGCCCCCACCAGTAAACTGCCGGTGATGATTGTGCTGTCTTCTAAATGAACGTTGATACTGTCTTTGTCATGTGAAAAATCACTAACAATAGCCGGGGCTATGATTTTAACGGATTTTAAGTTGTCTATTCTGTTATAGAGTGCTTTGCGGATGATACGGTTTTCGATGATCCAGCCAAAGCTGTTGTCATTGACCTCATCACTGGAAAATTCGAGAATATTTTTGCTGTTGTGGCCATCCAGAATATCAATCTGCTTTATCGGGCAGGCCTCATCATTCATATCATCCCAGGATTTGCAGGCCTCCAGCAATTTGCGTGATCCATAGGATATGGCCGTCGTGCGTCCGTCAAAATCCGCGTTTAGTGTTTTTGCGGGATCTTCGCGGTCAATTAACGTGCAGGGTACACCATGAGTCCCCAGCATGGCTGCAAGCATAAGGCCGGCATGGCCGCCGCCAACGATAATAACCGAATTTTTCATTATTTTATCTGTCATATTTTATGTGTTTTTCTCTTCGTCTATAGAAATATAATATAGAGTGCTGTATCATTATTTAAAGAAAAAAGTATCAATGGAGTACAAACAATGAAGATGGTTACCGCAATCGTAAAACCTTTTAAACTGGATGATATACGCGAAGAACTCGCAAAAATTGGTGTGCAAGGCATGACAATTAGTGATGTGATGGGCTGTGGACGCCAGCAGGGCAAGTCAGACGCAGATTCCGTAAATCCCGAGGATGTTTCATTTCTGCCAAAGACGCGTATTGAAATTGCGATTAAAGATAATGAAGTTGAAGGCGTAATTAAGGCCATTCAAGATGCCGCCGCAACAGGGCGTATTGGCGATGGCAAAATATTTGTGAATGATTTATCGCATGTTGTGCGGATCCGGACAGGTGAATCGGACGCAGATGCCTTATAAGCCAGCGTCTTTAATCAAATAATCTTGTTTTTTCAAATTTTCTGATTGTTTCAACCGGAATATCGTAACGCACACCAAGGCGGAATTCATGGCTATCATAGTTTAAGCTGTAGCTTTCGGCCGTAATCTCTGATGTGGCAATATAGCGGTAATCGCCGACAAGAGATAGTCCGTCTTCAAGCTCATACGTTGCACCGCCACCGAGTTGATAGGCAAATCCGAAATCATTATCAGAGGCTGCAACAAGCGGGGCTGATGCATCAAGGCCCACACTACTGGATGCAAGGCCAATGCCGCCAGTGACGTAAGGACGGAAATTGCGCCACTCAGTATCAAAGTCATAATATAAATTCGCCATATAAAGCCATGTTCCGATATCTCCGGTGCCGTCGACAGTGGTTGCTCCTACGATATCAAATTTATCGATATCACTTTTACGGTAGGAGATTTCACCCTCGAGGCGAATATTCGGCGTAAGCTTAAGACCCAGTGCGCCAGCAAAAGAAATACTGTTTTCAACGTCATAATCGCCGCTGAGCGATGCGGAGCTTTCGGTAAAGTCGCTTTGGCTGTTAAGGTTTAATCCAAGATAACCGGTTACATAAAGTCTGGAATTACTGGCTTTCGCCGCGCTAAATCCGGCAAAGGCCAGAGCGCAAGCGCATGATACCAAAAGATATTTTTTGAATTTCAAAGTGTTTTTCATGGAGGCAAACATCCGAATTATACATGTAAGAAGCGAAATACTGACTAAGATTTGACAGGACTGTCTAATCGTTAACAAAAAGTTTACCCCATACCGCTGGGCTTTTCAAGTCGGATGATTCTTTGATGTGCGTAATATATAAAAAAGGGCGCTTTATGCGCCCTTTATCGTGTTTTTTCGTCTGATATGACTACGCAATAGGCACGTCAACTTTGGATGGAAGGTCAACTGCGATCGGTTCATCGTCAAGCATTTCAATCATGCCGCTTGGCTGCACTGCGAAGTTTGCAATAAATAATGCGTTGGAATAGAAAACCACGCCATCGCAAAGCATGTATCCCTGTTCGTTTTTGCCTTCGTAGCTCGCAGGACGAATTGTTCCTTCTACGACAGAACGTGTCTGATCGTCCATATCTTTGGGAAGGTCCGGATTGTCCATATCTTCGGCAATAAGGAACGGGCCTTCTTCGCCGCGGACAAAGAAACAGAAAAAACGAAGATATTCTAAAACATTGTCTTCTGTGATTTTAATGGGCGCGAGGGCATTAACTTCGTGAATGGGCGGAGATGTACCATTTAATCTGTACAAATTTCCGTCAACAGTCAGATAGTAAATATATAAGTTCGAAGGAGTCCATGCAGGATCTTTCACCCGAACCAGCACAACCCGTTCGTAAAAGGGCATGGCGCGCCATTCAACGGCGGTGGATTCTTGTGCCACATTAAATTTACCGTCAATAGGCTGAACCTGTTCCAAAAATCCTTCAAGCTCAGCGCCTGTAACAGCGTTCCAATTATTATCATCGTACATAAGAAAAAACCTTTATTTTGTTTAAGTTGCCATTATCAGCATGGCGTAAGTCAGTTATTCTTCGTTGAGCAGGTTAGCGCTAAATGCTTATTTCGTCAAAGGAAAATTCATTTCAGGTGGTTGCCGAAACAAAGAATACAGATAGTTTAGCGGTCTAGGTTTTAAAAAAAAGTAAAAAATAACGATTTATGCATAAAAGTTTTTGCAGAAAAGATTGACAGGCTTATAGCAAGCCCTTATAAAGACGCTTCGTAATTGTTAGGAATTATTAAGGTACGGAGCGATATAATGAAACGCACATTCCAACCCAGTCGTATAGTACGCAAGCGTCGTCACGGTTTTCGTGCGCGCATGGCTACTAAAGCAGGTCGCCAGATTTTGGCGCGTCGTCGTGCAAAAGGCCGCAAGGTTTTAAGCTCATAATATACGCTTAAGATGGCGGCTGACTTCAATGTCAAAAGCTGCTTAATGCTAAGCGATAAAATGGATGATATAAATTCAGATATAGTTTTAAAACCGGACCGCTTGAAGAAGCGGTCTGATTTTTTGCGTGTGCAGCATCGGGGCATGAAGTGGGTTACAAAATTCTTTGTCATTCAGAAAGCCTCAAAAGAAAGTTCACCCTCAAGATTCGGGCTGATTGTTTCCAAAAAATTTAGCAAGAAGGCCGTTGATCGTAATTACGGCAAAAGGCGTTTGCGTGCGATATGCGGTAAAGTATTAACGGACCAAAGTGAATCTGCTGATTATGTGCTGATAGCGCGGCATGGACTTAACGAGGCAGATTTTACAACGCTTTAAAAAGATTTGAAATGGGCTTTGCGTAAGCTTAAGGAGCAGGGACAAGAGACGTCATGAGGGGGCTTATAAAGCTATATCAGTATTGCATTTCGCCGCTTATGGGGCCGTCGTGCCGCTTTTATCCGACATGCTCTGAATATATGTCCCAAGCCATGAAACAGCACGGCCTGTTGAAAGGTTTATTTTTAGGGTTTAAACGCTTGAGTTGCTGTCATCCGTGGTGTAAATCTCATGGTCATGATCCAGTACCGGAGAATTTTGAATGGCGCGCTTTTTTAAACAGGAAGCAGCACCATAAAACGAAACATTAGAAAAAGAGTTTAATATGGACGATCCAAACAAAATGCATCCTGATGACAAAAGAAATTTGATAGTATTTCTTGTTGTCGCGCTCTGTCTCTGGTTTATGTTTGATGCTTTTTTGATGAAGCCAAAGCTGGAGGCTCTCAAAGAGGCTGCTAAACTGGAGCAGCAGGCAGCAGAGGATACGATAGCGATTGAAGCGGATGCGTCAGGCTTGGCGTCATTGGATGATCGTCCCCGCGATGCTGTGATTTCCGATACGAAACGCTTGTCGTTTGATAATGGTAAAATCTTCGGTTCTGTTGCGCTTAAAGGCGGGCGGATCGATGATCTGTCATTGACCGATTATTATGACACTCTTGAGAAAGACGACCATGTGCAGATCATGTCGCCATCCGGAACGGCGCATCCGCGTTACGTTGAGATGGGCTGGCTGTCTGCCGATCCTAATGTCAAAATGCCGGATGCTAAAACGCAATGGTCTATTCAAGGCCCGACCGCCAAATTGAGCGAGGGTCAGCCGGTTGTCATTTTCTGGAATAATGGTCAGGGGTTACGCTTTGAACGTCACATCAGTGTCGATGATCAATATATGATGCGCGTAGAGCAAAAAGTCATCAACAATGCGGATCGCGAGTTCCGCCTTTTCCCTTATAGTTTGATTGTGCAGCATGGATTACCCGAAGATTTATTCGGGCGCTGGATTGTGCATGAGGGGCCTATTGGTTATCTGGACGGTGAGCTGAGCGAGTTCTCTTTCAAGAAGATGCGTAAAATGGATAAGCCCGAGCAAACCACAGCCGATCATGGCTGGATAGGCATTACCGAGCGTCATTGGTTTGTGGGCATGATACCGGCTAAAGAGAACGGCGCGGAAAAATATCGCTTTGCTTATGCGGATGGCGCAAAAGGCAAAGGGAAATATCAGGTCGATATTACAGGCGAGGCAACCCTGGTTGGTCTTGGCGGCGAGGCGTCACATGCTTTTAATGTCTATGGTGGCCCCAAGAAAGTCGCGGTCATAGATCATTACGAAGACAAACTTGATATACGTCACTTTGATCTGGTTGTTGATTTTGGCTTGTTTTATATCATGACAAAGCCGTTTTTCTATATTTTGACATTCTTTGGTACGCTTACGGGCAGTATCGGCATCGGGATTATTATTCTTACGCTTTTGATCCGCCTTGCTGTGTTTCCGCTGGCGAACAAATCCTACAAATCTTTTGCGAAATTGCGTGAAATTGCGCCTAAGATGAAAGAGATGCGCGAAAAACACGATGGTGACAAGCAGGCTTTGCAGAAAGATCTTGTGAAATTGTATGAGAAAGAAAAGGTCAATCCTATGGCAGGGTGCCTGCCGATTTTGATTCAGATTCCGATTTTCTTTGCAATCTATAAAGTGATCTTGATTTCGATTGAAGTGCGACATGAGCCGTTCTTTGGCTGGATTGTTGATCTGTCAGAGCGTGATCCGACATCTGTGTTTAATTTGTTTGGTCTTTTACCTTACAGCGTACCTGAATTCATGCTCATTGGTGTCTGGCCTTGTCTAATGCTTATCTTTATGCTCATGCAGCGTCAGCTAAACCCGCCGCCGCAAGATCCTATGCAGGCGATGATGGTTAATCTTATGCCGTTTTTCATCACTTATATTCTTTCGCAATTTGCTGCGGCACTCGTTATTTACTGGACATTCAGTAATGCGCTATCGGTTATCCAGCAATATGTGATTATGCGCATGATGGGTGTCGAGGTAGAGTTTAATATCTTCCGTTCGAAGAAAGATAAGGAGATGGCGAAATCCGTTGCTGATGGGCCGGATGTGCATCCTGAGCTCGGGGTTATTGAAGATGAGGTTGAAAAGGCTTTGTTTGACGATAAGATAGAAGCCGAAGAAGCGGATGAGTCGAAAAAAGATATTAAGCCGCCGAAACGTAAACCGAAGAAGAAAAAATAGTCATGACAGTCACTGAAATTACACATGAACTGACCGATGCGGAAATTGCCGAGGGGCAACGCATTTTCGCAGGAGAGTGTGATTTCATGCTTGGTGTTGCTGATCTCAGCCAGTTACCGCCTGCGGAGATACCGGAGATTGCTTTTGTTGGCCGATCAAATGTCGGTAAGTCATCCTTGGTTAATGCATTGACCAATCGTAAAATTCTCGCACGTGTATCGCACACACCGGGACGCACGCAGCAGCTTAATTTCTTTAATCTTGGGGATCTGCTTCATTTGGTCGATATGCCAGGATATGGCTATGCCAAAGTATCCAAGTCAGATCGTAAGGCTTGGAATTTTTTGATAAAAGACTATCTTCGTGGCAGGGAAACGCTACGGTGTGTATTTATACTTATTGACTCCCGTCATGGTCTGAAAGACAGTGATCGCGAGATGATGAAAATGCTCGATGAGTGTGCTGTGCCTTATCGTATTATTTTGACCAAAACAGATAAATGTAAAAATCTCGAGGGCTTGAAAAAAAGTATTCTGGCCGAGCTCCAAACCCATGCGGCTGCGTTTAACGAAGTCTATGCCACCAGTTCGCATAAAAAGACGGGGATCGAGCATGTTCGCTCTATTATCGTTTCACTCTGTTCTGTATAATACAGACTTTAAATCATAACTGATCGGGCTTTTATTGGATATCACATCCCTTATCATTGGTATCGTTATCGGCGCTGCTCTCGCGGCTGTTGTTGCTCTTTTGCTTTTCTTTAAAATGATAGCGGAAAAAAGCCGCTTGGCTGCAGCTTTGGATGCGGAAAGACAGGCGCGTGATAATATGCAGTCTGTGTTTTCCGCAACTGCGCAAGAGGTCATGGATAAAAATAGCGAGCGCTTTTTACAGCTCGCGCAGGAGAAAATGAAACAGGCGCAGAGTACAAGTGCCTATGACCTTGAAAAGCGTCAAAAGGCAATTTCTGATCTGGTTGATCCGATTGGTAAAACCCTTAAGGAAATGAACGATAAGGTTGAAAATCTCGGCAAGGCAGGTGTTGGTCTTGAAACACAGCTGAAGACATTTGCTGAAGACCAGAAGTTACTGCGCGAAGAAACACAACATTTGGTGCGGGCGCTGCGCAATCCTGCGGCGCGCGGCCGCTGGGGCGAAATGCAATTGCAGCGCGCTTTGGAAATGATAGGTATGGTCGAGGGCACGCATTTCTCGCAGCAAGAAAATATTTCCGCAGATGGTTCGCGCAAGCAGCCGGACTTTATTGTAAAATTGCCCGGTGACATGCAGATTATCATTGATGTAAAATCACCGGTGGAGGCTTATTGGGAAACATTGGAAGCTGCCGAATCGCAGGCCGGGCAGAAAGAGGCTGTTGACAGGTTCCGCCGCAAAGTGCGCGATCATTTGAAGCAGCTTTCGAGTAAAGAATATTGGCGCCATTTCGACAGTCCCGAATTTGTTGTAATGTTTTTACCTACCGAGGGACTCTATAGCATGGCGGTCAGTAATGACCCCGGTCTTATGGAAGAGGCAGCGCGTCATAATGTTGTGCTGGCATCGCCAACAACATTGATGGGACTGCTACGGATCGTCAGGCATGGCTGGCAGCAGCAGCAAATGGCAGAGGAGGCAAAGACAATCTCCGCGCTCGCCATAGAGCTTTATAACCGTATCGGTAAGTTTGGCGATCATATGCGCAAAGTCGGCAGCGGTCTCGGCACAGCGCTTAATGCGTATAATCAGGCGATTGGGTCGCTGGAGCGTTCTGTGCTGCCGGGCGCGCGTAAATTCAAGGAGCTGCATGTGCAAACAGGCGGTAAAGACATTGAAGAATTAACAGAAATTGATAATATACCCAGAGCCTTATCCGCGCCGGAATTGTTGAGTGGTAATGCTATATCTGATGCAGAGAATGATGTAGAGAATGATGCAGAGGGTGACATAGAAGATATAACGGAAAAGACAAACGGTTAAACAAGTTATGAGTAAGTATCGCATTATAAATATACCCGATCCGGTTCTAAAACAGGTTGCGCTGCCCGTTGATAAAATTGATAGCGCAATCAAGGCGCAAATGAATGATATGCTCGAGGCCATGTATGATGCGCCGGGTATTGGTCTGGCAGCAAATCAGGTGGGGTTGCTCAACCGTGTGTTGGTCATGGATCTATCCAATCAAAAGGCGGGCGAAGCGAAGGAGCCGATTTGCATGGCCAATCCAGAAATTGTATGGGAGTCAGAAGATCTCAGCAACATGGAAGAAGGGTGCCTTTCAATTCCCCAGCAATATGGCGATGTAAGCCGCCCGGCTGAAGTGAAAGTTAAATATTTTGATCAAAATGGTGATGAACAATTATTGGAAGCAGATGGGCTTTTATCGCACTGCGTTCAGCATGAAATTGATCATCTGGATGGTATTTTGTTTATTGACTATTTATCGTCGCTCAAACGTAATATGATCGTTAAGAAGGTTCAAAAACTGCGAAAACAAGGTGTAATCATATGATATTTGGAAAGTCAAAACCTCTACGCGTTATTTTTATGGGTACACCGGAATTTTCGGTTCATGCGCTGAATGCAATTGACAAAAGCAAGCATGAGGTCGTGGCCGTTTTTACGCAGCCGCCCCGCCCCAAAGACAGAGGGCAGGCCGTGCAAAAATCACCAGTCCATGAACGCGCCGAAGAGCTCGGGATTCCCGTACATACACCGGAAAAACTAAAAGGGAATTCTGACGCTATTGCCGAAATTGAAAAATATGACGCGGATATTGCGGTTGTTGCAGCCTATGGCCTTTTGTTGCCGCTTGATGTTTTAGAAGCGCCTAAATATGGCTGTATCAATATTCATGCCTCGCTTCTGCCACGCTGGCGCGGCGCTGCGCCCATTCAATATGCAATTTGGATGTGGGATAAGAAAACAGGTATATCCATCATGCAGATGGATGAAGGGCTGGATACCGGGCCTGTCATCACAAAAAGTGAAGTTTTTATTACGACAAAATCATCAACGGCTGTCTTGCATGATGTTTTGGCTGATTTAGGGGCCTATTTGGTTGTCGATGTCCTGAATAAAACGGCTGCTAAAGGCAAGCAGCCCGCAGTTCCGCAAGATGAATCCTATGCGACATATGCTAATCTGCTTAAGAAAGAAGACGGGCTTATTGATTGGGATTTACCTGTGTTTAACATAGAGCGTCAAATGCGCGCGATGAACCCATGGCCAAGTGTCTGGACATATACGCCGGAGGGCAAGCGCTTGAAGATTGTTGAGGCGTATTTGTCCGATCAAACCACGCAAAAACCGCCCGGCGAACTTATTGATTCATCCGGTCATGTCGCGTGTGGACAAGGCACAATGCTACGTCTTATTCGTGTGCAGCCCGAAAACAAATCTGTGATGGATTTTGCGAGTGCGTTAAACGGTAAGCATGTTAAAGTGCATCAACGCTTCAGAGGTGAGTTGTAAAGAGGCTTTATAAAAAGCTTTGAGGATCTATGTCGATATAGATCCGAATCGTGGAGGGCACCTTATGGTTTTTAATCCATGCTTTGATTGTTTTCTGAATATCGATTTTTTTATCAGCGCGAATGAGAAGCCGTCTGCGGTAATTGCCGCGTAGCCTGTAAAACGGCGCTTCGGCGGGGCCCAGAGTTTGTATTTTCTCGCCTTGAGGGGCGCTGCGTCCGAGAGCCATCGCAATATCCATGACCTGTTTTTCATCTTTGCCCGATACAATGATCCCCGCCAGCCGCGAAGCCGGCGGCATAAAGGCTGCCATGCGCTCTTCGTTTTCAATTTCGTAGAAATAATCGCGCTGGTCACTTGCAAGCGCAAGCATGACTTTGTTATCAGGATACCACGTTTGTAAAAACACATGTCCGGGTTTTTCCTCGCGCCCTGCGCGGCCTGCGACTTGGTGCAGGAGCTGGTAGGTGCGTTCTGCTGCGCGCAAATCGCCGCCTTGTAATCCAAGGTCGGCGTCAATAACCCCGACACATGTCAAATTGGGGAAATGGTGCCCTTTGGCAATGATTTGTGTGCCGATAATAATATCGTATTTGCCGCCGCGAATATCTTGCAGAATGGTTTTTAAATCATCCGGTGTGTCGTTCATATCACTGGCGAGGATAACGATGCGCGCCTCCGGAAAAGCCTCTTGCGCTTCTTCGAATATACGTTCAACGCCGGGGCCGCAAACAGCCAGATTATCGGGGTCGCCGCATTCCGGGCATTGTTTTGGTGTGGGGGAAGAATACCCGCAATGATGACATTGCAAACGATTATATTTTTTATGCTCGACAAGCCATGCCGTGCAGCGCGGGCAAGATAT
>Ga0136600_1000702_pt1 | contig 17460 bp, 15 predicted proteins | sample AntRauMFilla2698_FD_104634 | JGI IMG/M metagenome (GOLD analysis project Ga0136600, IMG submission 104634) | Saline lake microbial communities from Rauer Islands, Antarctica - Metagenome Filla 2 #698 | ecosystem: Environmental > Aquatic > Non-marine Saline and Alkaline > Saline | place...
AGGCGGGGAAGTCATCCGCGCGGAAAGTCGGAACCAGACTTTTGCGGCACCATCACTGAGCGCAGATGCATGTGACTGCAGTGGTGCGTCGCGGGTGACTTGCGGTGTTTGTATCTTAACAAACTCAGATGGGTGGGCAGCTTTCGCCTTGGAACCTGACCTTTCTCACCGCTCGCTTGAGTTGCGGGTCATGAAACCTTTGATCAAGGGCTTACTCGCGCGGCGGTTGGAGGTTCTCGACGCTGACGGCACGCTGCCAACGGGGAGAATGTTTCTTTTTCTGGTGCGTGAGCTGGGTCTGCCGGGATCTGGTTTGTACCGTGTTTTCGCACAGTTGGATGATGTCACTCTTGTTGTCCGACCTGCACCCGGGCAGGTGTGATTGGTGATAGAGCGACGTGTCGCCCCCAAACGACCTCACGAATTTCTGACTTGAATTTTACGGTGTTCCGCTGCATCTAAGTTTTATGAGCAAAGCATTCCATCTTTCAGAGATCAGTATGACACTGAAGCCACTGGGCTTTATGGTTCTGATTTGTGTGATGGTGTTTCAGTTCGTTGCTCCAGCGGTTGCAGCACCCTTCCAGACATCCTCGCCCGAGCACCACATGACCATGGACCATGCCGATATGGCGCACTCGCGTGCAGCAGGCAGAGAACATGGCATGGCTGATCCGGACGCCCACCACGAAGGTGTGGCGCACTGCATGGCCTTTATGTGCTGCTTCCAAGAGACGGCCGCGCCTTTCAAACTAGTGGCATCGGACGCTTTGGTGCCAAGTGACAAGGGCATTGAGCAAGCGATGGTCCTGCCATCGCATTCCCACAGCGCAAAAGACCGCCCTCCACAACACAACTGATCAATTGTCGGCGCGCACCCCGCTTTGGGGCTGCGTGATTGTTATTGATTGGAAACGGCTGCCCTTAAAAAGGCGCCGGGGTCGAGGTGACCATGCGTGGACGATATTCAGCCCTGAGTGTGCTTGCACTCTGTGCGGGCGTTGGTGGCGGTATTTTTCTGGAGCGGCTGTATCTGAACCCATCGGATATGGCTGGAGATCAGGGGCCTGAAATCCTCTATTGGGTGGCCCCGATGGATGCGAATTTCCGCCAGCCCGGGCCTGGGAAATCTCCGATGGGGATGGACCTGATCCCTGTCATGGCGGGCGAAGAGCCCTCTGGCGATCCATCCGAAGTAATGCTCTCCGCTGCCGAGATAAACGCCATTGGCGTACGTACCGCGATCGCGCAGGCGTCGGAGATATCTGGACGGATCGAGACCGTCGGGTTTGTCGGCTATGACGAACATCTCACAAGTCATGTCCACACCCGCGTAGATGGCTGGATCGAAGCGCTGAACGTGCGCGCTGTGGGCGACCCGGTGCAAAAGGGGGATGTCCTGTTCGAGATGTTCTCTCAAGTCATCGGCTCTTCTTCCTTTGATTTGCTGCGCGCCGTTGAGGCCGGTGATCAAAGGATCATCGACGCCGCGCGGGGCAAGCTTCGCAGCAATGGTATGTCAGACGCACAGATCGCCCGCATCGAGGAAAGTGGCGAGATCGCCCGCAACATCGAAGTCCTCGCCCCACAGGATGGTGTTGTCACAGCCCTTGAGGCGGCGGATGGGATGTTCCTTCAGCCGGGGGTGCGGGCAGTCTCACTCACCGATCTTAGCGCAGTCTGGCTCATCGTTGATGTGTTCGAGCGTGATATCGCACGGATGACCGAGGACATGCGCGCGGTAGCAACGTTCGAGCATTTGAACGGCCGCACCTTCGAGGGCGTCATTGATTACATCTATCCCGCACTGGATGCGCAGACCCGCACGCTGCCTGTGCGCCTGCGGTTCGACAACAGCGAGGGGCTGCTTCGCCCCAATATGTTCGGCAACGTGAGCCTGATCCCGAGCGAGAGACGTATGGCGCTGACCGTCCCGACTGAAGCGATTATTCGCACCGGCACGGCGGAGCGGGTTATCCTCAAGACGGGGGAGGGCACCTTCAAACCGCGCCTGATTACCACGGGTCTCCGTGACACCTTTGGCGGCGGTGGCCGGACTGAGGTTGTGCAGGGCCTGGCTCCGGGAGAGGAGGTCGTGGCCTCTGCACAGTTCCTGATCGACAGTGAAAGCGCGCTAAGTGCTGGCCTCATGCGAATGGCGCCGACGGATGAGAAGCCGGTCCGCGGGACAGGTGAACTGGTGGCCCTCGATCCCGACACGCGCATCGCCACGATCCAGCATTCCGCCCTTGAGGCGCTGGACTGGCCTTCGATGACGTCTCGTTTTGCGCTGCGCAGAGATATCGCACTGGAACGGTTGCAAGTCGGCCAGCAGGTCGCGTTCCGCGCTGCCCGTGGTGCGGATGGTCTTCTGAGCCTAATTGAGCTTGGCTCTGATGACGGGATCGCGGCAACGGGTAAGGGCAAGGTTCTGGCGGTAACGGCAGACGGCAAACTGACGATGGAGCATGACCCGATCCCCGAGCTGGGCTGGCCTGCCATGCGGATGGACATGGATGTGGCCGGCATCGACGTGGGCGAGGTCCCAATGGACCAGCGCGTCGAGTTTGACCTGACCAAGGGGGATGAGGGTCTGTTCACGATTGTTGCGCTGCGCGGTGATGCGATGCCGACGATGGCAGAGATGCCTGCCGCAGCACCTTTGGCACCAGAGCCCAAAGCCGCGATCCCGCCGATCGTTGTGTCCGGCACGATCGACGCGATTGACCCCGCCACGGGCATGGCCACGATCACGCATGGTCCGATGATGGAAATCGGAATGCCCGGTATGACGATGGGTTTTGCTCTGGATGATACTCTGGGCCCCGAAACGCTTGTGACCGGACAAGAGATGACATTGACCTTCGCGCGCCCGGACGGCGTGACGATGATCCTTGCTGCGGCTAAGCCCGTGGTGCCCCCTATGAAGGTGTCAGGTACGATCAATACCGTTGATCTGGACGCCGGCATGGCCAACATCACCCATGGCCCGATGATGGAGATCGGGATGCCGGGGATGACGATGGACTTTGCAGTGGACCCTGCCGTCGATCCTGTCTCGTTGCCTGTGGGTAAGGAGGTTGTGCTTCAACTGCATCGCAATCCCGACTTCTCCATGACCCTCGTCGGCATCGCACCAGCGTCGGAGGTCGACCAATGATCGCCGCGGTCATTCGCGGGTCGATTGCGAACCGCATCATCATCTTGGCACTTGCGATGATGATGGCCGTGACAGGCATCTGGGCGATCCGGACGACGCCAGTTGATGCCATCCCCGATCTGTCGGATGTGCAGGTAATCGTGCGCACGCCATATGCTGGGCAGGCGCCTCAGGTCGTTGAAGATCAAGTCACCTATCCCATCGCTACCGCCATGCTTGCTGTGCCGGGGACCAGTGATGTACGCGGATTTTCCTTCTTTGGCGACAGCTATGTCTATGTGGTCTTCGAGGATGGCACCGATCTTTATTGGGCGCGCACGCGGGTGCTGGAATATCTTGGCCAGATCACGGCGAACTTGCCTGAAGGTGTCTCACCCCAGCTGGGGCCGGACGCGACTGGCGTGGGTTGGATTTACCAATATGCCCTGATCGACCGAACGGGTAATCATGATCTGGCGCAGCTGCGCACGATCCAGGACTGGTTTCTCAAATACGAATTACAAACCGTCGATGGTGTGTCCGAGGTCGCCACGATCGGCGGCATGGTCAAGCAATATCAGGTGGTGGTCGATCCCAACAAATTGCGGGCCTACGACATCACACTGGCGCAGATTCAGAGCGCCATTCAGGGGGCCAACCGCGAGACAGGCGGCAGCGTGATCGAGATGGGCGAGGCGGAATTCATGGTCCGCTCTACTGGCTATGTCGACGAGATCGCCGATCTGGCAAAGGCACCGCTGATGGTAAACGCGCGCGGGGCCGCGATCACGCTGGGCGATGTGGCCGACATCCGGCTGGGGCCGGAAATGCGCCGCGGCGTGGGCGAGTTTGACGGCGAAGGTGATGCCGTAGGGGGCGTGGTGATCCTGCGCTGGGGTGGCAATGCGCTCTCCACAATCAAAGCCGTGGAGACGCGAATCGACGAGCTGCGGCAAAGCCTGCCTGAGGGTGTCGAGATCGTGACGACCTATAACCGTGCGGGCGTGATCGAGCGCGCCATAGAGAACCTGCAAAAGAAGCTGACCGAGGAATTCATCGTCGTCGTTCTGGTCTGCGCGGCCTTTCTGCTGCACGTCCGGTCTTCGCTTGTGATCCTGCTCTCGCTGCCGCTTGGTATTTTTGCAGCATTTATCATCATGAAGCTGCAAGGCGTGAACGCCAACATCATGTCATTGGGCGGTATCGCGATCGCTATTGGCGCGATGGTGGACGCGGCGATTGTGATGATCGAGGCGATGCACCGACGGCTTGAAAAGGAAACCCTCACCAACAAGAACCGCTGGCGGATTGTCACGGAATGCTGTGAGGAGGTGGGGCCTGCGCTGTTCTTCTCGCTGGCCATTATCGCGGTGAGTTTCCTGCCCGTCTTTGTGCTGGAAAGCCAGGAGGGGCGCCTTTTTAAACCGCTGGCTTTCACCAAGACCTACGCCATGGCTGCCGCTGCGATCCTGTCGATAACGCTGGTCCCCGTGCTCATGGGCTATTTCGTGCGCGGCCGGATCGTGCCGGAGCATCGCAACCCGCTGAACCGTTTGGTGATCTTTATTTATCGTCCCTTTCTTGATGCGGCTGTGGCATGGCCATGGGCCACGACCATGCTTGCGGGTCTGTTGGTCGCCTCCATGTGGTGGCCACTGCAACGCATCGGGACCGAATTTATGCCGGAGCTGAACGAGGGCGATTTTCTGTACATGCCATCGCTTTATCCCGGTGTGTCCATCGGCAAGGCGCGTGAGGTGCTGCAACAGACAGACCGTCTTATCGCCACGGTTCCCGAAGTACTGACCGTACATGGCAAGCTGGGGCGCGCTGACACGGCGACGGATCCCGCACCGCTCACGATGATCGAGACGACGATCCAGCTTAAACCCGAGGCCGACTGGCGCGAGGGGATGACGATGGAGGGTATCCGCGCAGAGCTGGACCGTGTGGTGCAAATCCCCGGTGTGACGAACGTCTGGATACAGCCGATCAAGAACCGGATCGACATGCTGGCTACGGGCATCAAGACTCCAGTGGGGGTGAAGATTTCGGGTGCAGATCTGCGCGTAATCGAACAGATCGGGATCGAAGTGGAGCGCATCGCAGGGGGGATCGAAGGGACTACTTCGGCCTATGCCGAGCGTCCCATCGGTGGGCGGTTCATCGAGATCAACCCCGACCGCGAGGCAGCCGCGCGTTACATGATGAGCGTGCGGGACATCCAAGACGTAGTGCAAACAGCAATCGGTGGCATGCAGGTTTCGGAGTCTGTCGAAGGTCTGGAGCGGTTCCCGATCAACCTGCGGTATCCGCAGGATTGGCGCGACAGCCCGGAGCGGCTGCGCGATCTGCCTGTGGTCACGCCATCGGGCGCGCATATTCCCCTCGGCACGCTGGCTGAGATCAAGGTTGTGGATGGTCCGGGCATGATCCGCTCCGAGAACGCGCGGCGCACGGGTTTTGTCTTCATCGACATCGCGGGCCGCGACCTGGGCGGCTATGTCGAGGAGGCGCGTGCCGCTGTGGCCGAGCAGGTGACTTTGCCTGCGGGGTATTCGATCACATGGTCGGGTCAGTACGAATATATCGAGCGGATGCAGGAGCGGCTTAAGCTGGTGGCGCCTGCGACACTGCTGATCATCACGTTGATGCTGTTCATGGCGTTCAACCGCGTGATCGAGGTGGGCATCATCCTTGCCGCACTGCCCGTGGCTTTGGCGGGGGGCGTCTGGTTCCTTTGGTATCTCAGCTTTGACATTTCCGTGGCTGTGCTGGTGGGGTTCATCGCCCTTGCAGGCGTGGCGGTGGAGACGGCGATTGTCATGCTGCTCTATCTCAACCTCGCATGGGACAAGCGCCGCAAACAGGCCGCAGCCGAGCGGCGAGAGATGACGCCGCTGGACGTGGAAGAGGTGGTCTTTGAGGGGGCGCTCCTGCGGGTGCGCCCCAAGGTGATGACCGTCGCCACGATTTTCGCGGGCCTCATCCCGATCATGTATGGTACCGGTACCGGCTCCGAGATCATGCAGCGGATCGCCGCCCCGATGGTTGGCGGAATGGCCACCGCGACGCTGCTCACACTTTTCGTCATTCCATCGATCTTCGTGATCTGGAAGCGGTTCGCCCTGAAACGAGTGAACCGCGCTATGCTGCACCCCGATGAAGGGGATGCGGCACCCCTTCCCGCCGAATAATCAACCCAACCTGAAAGGACGACCCATGAAAACTTTATCCCTTGCGCTCTGTGCTCTGGTTCTCAACGCTCCGCTTGCGATTGCACAGACAACGCACTCGACCATGGACCATTCGACGATGGATCATTCAAATATGACGATGAGCCACGAGAAGATGGAGGGGGCTGTGCATACGAAGGCTATCGTGAACAGTTTTGGCGACAGTACGGCCAACGTCAGCCACGAGCCTATTCCCGAAATTGGCTGGCCTGCGATGACGATGGATCTGGCCCTGCTGCCTGACGCCGAGATGATGGGCGAAGTTGCAGAAGGGGACGCGGTTACCCTCATGCTGATCAAGGGCGAAGACGGCATGTACGCCATTGGCGCGATCATGGCCGAATAGCGGTCTGTGGGCCGGAGGCTCCGTTTCCGGCCCGAGCATCGATAAAGCAGAACGAAAGGAGAAATGACGATGCGCATGCCAATATCTCTCTCGGCCTTCAGCCTGCTAATTGTCGGTGGCTGGTGGATGTTCCTGAAGCCACAAGCGCTGACAGAGCAGACGAGCACGATGGAAGGCACTGCGATGGTCGAAGTTATCCTCCCCGCAAGTTTCACTGCGCAAGAGCAGATGGGCGAGACGGCCTTCAACGCAAAGTGCGCGGCCTGTCATGGTCAGAGTGGGGCAGGCCGGGATGGTATCGCACCGCCGTTGATCCACAAAATCTACGAGCCGAGCCATCACGGTGATATGTCGTTCCAGATGGCTGCACTGAACGGAGTGCGAGCGCACCACTGGCCGTTCGGGAATATGCCAGCGGTCGAAGATATCACCGGCTCTGACATCGCGAACATCACGGCCTATGTGCGCACAATACAGCGCACCAACGGCATCAATTAAGGAGTATTGGATATGAACGGGAAAATGATTGGGGCGGCACTCCTCACGCTTGCCCTGGGGATTGGGCAAGCAACTGCGCATTCGAAAAAAGAGGCAACCGTGCCAGTGAACGGCGCGGTCCTTGATGTGTCGCCTGAAACGGTTGCGATGACATTTGATATGCCGCTGCGCGTGACGCTCATTACGCTCACGGATCAGGACAGCGTTGCCCATGAGCTGATCCGTACGGATAACATGCAGCCCGTGTCCGATTTCAGCGCGGCTGTCCCTGAGCTGGCGGCAGGGCTCTATAAAGTTGCGTGGCGCGGGCTGGCGGAAGACGGGCATCCGATGCAAGGAGAGTTTAGTTTTGAAGTGTCCGAGTAGCAAAACGTGCTGAGTGCGATCGCTTCGGCCGATGCGCTTACGTGGATCTCCATCTGCGTTAAGGCATTGGTCTACGCAACCTCTCTGACGGCAGCGGGAAGCGTCTTGTGCATCATTTTCCTGCGCGCGCTTCCCGAGTCCGAGGTTCGTGTGCTCACGCGGTTTGCCGTATGGCTGGCACTTGCCGCTGCAGTCCTATCGCTCGCCCGGATTCCGCTGCGGGCGAGTTTTCTGATGGGCGGCACATGGCAGGGTGGAACAGATCCAATGATCCTGGGCATGGTATTAGAAAGCCCCTTGGGAACAACCATTGCGGTGCGCTTGGTCGGTCTTGCATTGATCCTTACACTGCTCACCGGCGCGCGCTGGAGCAATATCGTGGCGGCCCTCGGTGTACTGCTTGTTTCCGGATCGTTCGTGCTCAGGGGCCACGCATTGGAAGAACCGCGGCTTGTGCTCGGTGCGCTGATCACCGTGCACTTGCTCGGGCTGGCCTTCTGGATCGGGGCGTTTGTGCCCCTGTACCGCGTGGCTGGAACGGGTTCCGATAATAGCGCTGGGCGTCTCGCTCATGAGTTCGGACGCAAAGCGGTTTATGTTGTCGGCGGTCTCTTTGCTGCAGGCGGCATCACACTGTGGGTTATGACCGGAAACCTCATTGCCGCAGTCTCTACTCCTTATGGACAGTTTTTCCTGCTCAAGCTCGCGTTGTTTCTCGGTGCTATCGGCTTTGCGGCGTGGAACAAGTTGCACCTCACTCCCGCTTTGCTGCTGAGCGATCCAAGTGCCGGCCTCAGCTTGCGAAAGTCGTTGCGGTGGGAAGCTGGTCTGCTGGCATTTGTTCTATTGGCTACCGCCACCCTCACAACCATCAGTGCGCCGATCGCTCCATAAAATGCGGATCAAGTTCGTAAGGCAGTGTCCAACACTTATCAGGCTCCATTTGCACACTGCGCGTTCATCTGAGCGTGTCGCACATCATCATTCTTGCTTCCAACAAACCGCTGCGCAAGTTGTGTTGCAACCGCCTTTGACGTCATAAGAGTGCAGCGCCACCAAAGGAAGTTCGCCTTGGTACTTACCTATTGAGCAAATCAATCACGGCGTCGGCACCGGCAGGACTTGAAATAGCCAATGCCATTGGTGCGGCGCCTTCGAAATCCTGACTAGGCTTCTCGAAAAAGCGCATCACCAACGCTCCGTTGCCATGGTGAACTCTGTCGGCGACCACATATGCGCGGGCAAAATCATAGAGAATCTGACTATTGGCTGTGCTGATTGGGCGCTTGAGGCTTTTAGCCCGACGAAAGGCCCGATCTGAAATGATGTTTAGGGCAGGTTTGGACCCCAAGACTTTTAGAACCTTCTCAACGGATTCTGCCGGAAAACCCTTTTCAATTTCCGTGTTTAGAGAAGCTGAATCGTTGACTTCCTCTGGGAGTCCCAGGAGTTCCGAAACCCGGCCGATCTCTGTCTCGCGTGTGAGTTTGCCATTCATTATCGATCTCCCTTTCCCTCATGAGCTTTCATCTATGTTATAGAATCGCAACCGGAAAAATTGTTTCAGATGGGTGAGAACTGCCCGGCGCGCGTGTTGCGTTCAATGCGGCGGTGCGTTCGTTTGCGGTCGAAAGAAGGTTGTTGACCCTTGGAGCAGCATCGGTGCTGCCGGAGTTGATACCGAACTTATAGGCCGATCTTGGCCAAAAGTGACGTTGCCTTCAGCTGGGAAATAGCTGCGCCTTTCAACCGTTTGGCAATGTCCCGGCGAAGGTCAGCACACCACAGAATGTTCTCCCAACATGGGCACTGGTTGGAGCGAAGGCAGCCGTGGAGCCTTAAACCGCAGCGCACGGCGAGTGACCGCAATTCATTATGCGGTTGCATTCCACCTCTAATAGGATAGGCGGTAGCTTGAAAGCGACATTATTCGTCGCAATTCGACATCCCCCTGTTTCTTTAAAAAGAGTGAGCAGTTCGGCTGCTTGAATGGCGATTGCGGCGTTGATGGGCTTTGCGTGGGGCCGCCGGAGATCTGGCTGTGACCCGCTTCACTACGAAAATAACAGGAGATACGTCCTATGAAGAGCCTAATATTTGGCGCTGCATTTGCAGCACTTGCGGCCCCCACAGCCGTCTTGGCACAAGAGCAATGCGGCGAAGTCACGATCACCCAAATGAACTGGGATTCAGCTGCCATTGTGACGTCAGTTTCCAAGTTTCTCATGGAACAGGGCTATGGCTGCGATGTCACAGTCGTTCCATCCGACACCACACCGGCGATGACGTCGCTGTCCGAGAACAACGAGCCGGACATCGTTACAGAGCTCTGGAAAAACTCTGCCGGTGATGCCTATGAAAAGCTGAAAGCGGACGGCAAGATCGAAGAGCTTGGCCGCGTGCTAGAGCCCGGTGGTGTCGAAGGTTGGTGGCTGCCGACCTATCTGGTCGAAGCGCATCCGGAACTTGCGACGATCGAAGGCGTGATGGCAAACCCCGAACTTGTTGGTGGTATATTCAATAACTGTCCTGATGGTTGGGGCTGCCGCATTGTGAACGACAATCTGATCCGTGCCTTCGACCTTGAAGACAGGGGTATTGAGGTCTTCAATCACGGATCCGGCGAAACGCTGGCAACATCAATGGCGGCGGCTTACCAAAGCGAAGAACCTTGGTTTGGCTACTACTGGGGCCCGACAACGCCGCTTGGCATGTTCGACATGACAAGTGTTGACCTAGGCGACTACGACGCAGAAGCATTTGCATCTATGCAGAACGCCGATGCGCCTAATCCCAAGGCGTCGTCCTTTCCGGCGGCAACCGTGCTGACCATCGTCACCAAAGACTTCATGGCCTCGCATCCTGACGTTGCCGAGCTGATGGGCAACGTGAGCTTCAAGACGGACACAATGAGTCAGCTTCTGGCCTGGAAGCAAGAAAACAACGCCTCGAACGAGGAAGCGGCTGTCTATTTCTTGAAGAACAATCCCGATGAGTGGAGCGCATGGATCAACGATGCCGCCACCACAAAGCTGACAGCTCTGTTGCAATAAGAAAATCAAGGCGGCGCTGATGGTGCCGCCTTTAGCCTGTCTCGTGACGCCCGCATACAAGTTGCCCGCGTCGCGAAGCATACCAACTGACGGGGCCGGGATCGGATGATCCGGCCCTTTCGGTGATGACGCATATCAATAAGGAAAAGGGCCGTGAGTTGAGCCCGGGTGAGGGATGAATGGCGACGTATGACTTCGTATTCGACGGGCTTGGCCTGCGCAACTGGTGCGGCAGCAGCGGAGATGACGGTGGCGGCATGACGTCCATGTCGCAACTGCTTGCTCAAACATCCGGTAGCGATGTCGAGGTATCGCCGTGGGAAACGCCGTTTCCGTCAATGGATGCGCTTCACGAAGCCTGCACCGCTTTTCCGCAATCGCGCGAATTGACAAGCGGGCTGGAGGCAGGATTTCTGGCTATCAAAGACAGTCTGAAAGTGGTCGTCGACCCGCTGACACAGCCGCTCAGTTGGGCGCTGAACGAAGCGCTTTGGGTGATGCAGGCGGTGCCATGGTTCATCATGATCCCTTTGCTAATGCTGATCGCATGGGTCGTCAGTCGACAGATAAAACTTGTTGGGCTGGTCGTGATCTGCTTCGGCTTTTTGGGCTTTGTCGATTACTATAGCTATACGATGCAGACGCTCGCGATCATCTTTGTCTGCGCGGTGACCTGTGTTTTGCTGGGCGTGCCGATCGGCATTGCAATGTCCCGGAGCGACCGGGTGCAGCGCATCATGATCCCCATTCTTGACATGCTCCAGACCCTGCCGCCCTTCGTCTATCTGATCCCGCTGATCTTCCTGTTCTCGGTAACCGAGCCAAAGCTATACGGGATTGCCATCATCCTTTACGCGATTGTGCCAGTGGTCCGCCTGACAGATCTGGGTATTCGTCTGGTCGATCCTGACGTAATCGAAGCGGCAGACGCCTTTGGGATGACCAAGCGGCAAAAGCTGTTCAACGTGCAGATCCCTCTCGCGTTGCCCAACATCATGGCGGGCGTCAACCAAACCATCATGATGAGCCTCGCTATGGTTGTGATCGCCTCGCTTGTGTCGGCTCCCGGTTTGGGTGTGTTGGTGCTGCGCGGTATCCGGTCGCTGGAGCTTGGCGTCGGCCTGCTTTCGGGCCTGGGTATCGTCCTTCTCGCGATCATTCTGGATCGCGTGACCAAAGCGGCACTTGCCCGCATTAACGTCAGCAAGTCGCGATAAAGGATAACGGATATGACCGATACAGAAATCAAGATCTCGATCCGCAATCTTTACAAGATCTTTGGGGACGATCCCTTACCCGCCTTGCAGCATGTCAAAGATGGGTTGGGCAAGTCGGACCTGCTGGAGCTGCACAATCATGTGCTTGGCCTGAACGATATCAATGTCGATGTGCCTGCAGGAAAAACCACAGTGATTATGGGGTTGTCAGGGTCGGGTAAATCGACGCTGATCCGGCACCTGAACCGTCTGATCGAGCCTACGGCGGGCGAGGTGTGGGTCAATGAAGAGAACATCCTCGACTACAGTGAATCCCAGCTCCGAGAGTTGCGCAAACACATGATGTCGATGGTGTTCCAAAAGTTCGCCCTCTTGCCGCACCGCACAGTGTTGCAGAATGCAGGGCTTGCCCCGTCTGTTGCGGGGCAGAAAGAACGGCAGTACGCGGACGAGGCCCGCAAGTGGCTGGACCGCGTCGGCTTGCAAGGTCAAGGAGAGCAATATCCGCATCAGATGTCAGGCGGCATGCAGCAGCGCGTCGGGATCGCCCGTGCACTGACCAGCAACTCGGATATCATGCTGATGGACGAAGCATTCTCGGCGCTCGATCCGCTGATCCGGACAGACATGCAGGGGCTGCTGATCGAGTTGCAGGCAGAATTGCAAAAGACCATCGTGTTCATCACCCACGATCTGGACGAGGCGCTGAAACTGGCGGACCATCTGGTGATCCTCAAGGACGGCTCTGTCATCCAACAGGGTGAACCGCAGCATATTCTTTTGAACCCGGCAGCCCCCTACATTGAAGACTTTGTCAGCGACATCAATCGTGCTCGCGTGCTGCGGGTTCGTTCCGTGATGACCAAGACACTCGATGCTGCGGGCGAACGGGCGGGCGAGATTGATCACGACGACACGTTGGAATCTGTGATCGCGCTCTCGGAGGGCGACACATCTCGCAGCTACCGTGTGATGAAGGACGGCAAGCCGATTGGGGTTCTGGACATGCGAAAACTGGTCCGCGCTCTAGTTCCCGTGGCACAATCCGACGACCCGGATAGTGCTCGCCTGAGTGGTTGATGGGGCAAAGTGTTTCAGTCGTGGCACTCGTTTTTGTATCGAGAATTGATCCATCTTTAGGGCCAGGTGCCACTGCTTGAATTTGACCAGCGTGATCCAGCAACTGAAAAGGAAGCGGTGACATGCTTGATCATACTTGGCTGACGATGCGCAGACAGCGTGTCTGGAGCCCTATCTTTATGAAGTTCGCCTGCAAGTAATGTGTCGATGGCCCAAGAGTTCCGAGCGAAATCATGTTTGCTAGTCTCAAGGGACAGGCCATGTGTCGCAACGTATTATGACAGGCGCCTCGAGGGCATTTCGTCTGCCGTTGTTCTCGCTGCACCCATAATCTGTATGCCATCTGTGCTGAGACTAATGATGGCCTGCTCTGATCCAGTGCGTTTACGGGTCGCTTCAAACCAAATCAGGATCGCGTTCGGCCTCTGCGTTTTCTACGGCCCACTCACCTGCGGCCTCCACCGCGATTGGAGAAGACGTAGGCAGAATATTGAGATAACTCTCGGTCTCATCAACAGGAACCATCCTACGCTGGGTCATTCTGTAGAGGGCATAGAGTGCGATAGCGCTGAAGGTTAGTCCAAGTACCAACCAGAATGCATAGGGATCAAGCTGCTGCATTGCCCAGCCGGTGACCAGCGGCCCCGCGATTGCACCCACGCCAAAAGTGAAAACAAGCCCTCCGGATGCGGCTGGCATGTCTTCGGCGGAAAGGGCATCGTTGGTATAGGCTAGGAGCAGGGCATATAGCGGCGTGGTTACTCCCCCGGCGAAGAAGGCTGCCGCCATCAGGGGCCAGAGCCCTCCGCCGGTCATCCAACCTACACCGCAAGACGCGGCACCCAAAGCGGCGGAGCCAAAAATCAACTTGCGCCGGTCCATCCGGTCCGACAGCCAGCCAATGGGATATTGAAGCACCAGCGCGCCGGCGAACAGCATGGCGACGAACAGCGCGATCTGTGTCGCTGTCATCCCGATCTGGCTGCCAAAGACCGCGCCCATCCCAGACTGCGTTGCGTAAACGCTCCCCAATAGGAATATCCCCACGGCACCCAGCGGCGAGCCCCGAAAGAGATCGCGCATTGGCATTGGGCGCGCAACATGAACCGCCGGGACCATGGCTGCGGACAAGAGAATTGGCGCGAACGAGATCGAGACAAGGATCGAGGCGCCGATGAAGAGAACCGATGTCTCAGCATCGCCCAGCGTCAGCAGACCCTGCGCACCGATTATTCCAAGTGTTTGAGCGATCATGTAGGCCGACAGCACTTTGCCGCGCGTCTCATTTGTAGCTGCGGCATTCAGCCAGCTCTCAGCGGCCACGTAGATGCCAGACATGCAAAATCCGATCAGCACCCGCAGTATCGTCCAGGCCCAGGGCTCGGTTAGAAGGGGTAGGGCGATCAGCCCTGCGGACATGAAGCTGCCCAGTGCCGCAAACACACGGACATGCCCCACGCGCTGGATCAGCAGCGGCGTTAGCCTTGCGCCGGACAGGAAGCCCAAGAAATAACCGGAAGTGACGACAGCCAATTCAGTGGAGGAAAACCCCTCGATGCCTCCGCGCAGACCTATTAGGGTAAAATGCATGCCGTTGCCCAGCATGATCAGGACAATGCCAAGCAGAAGAGCCCAGACGCCGGATAGTACATTGAACATGGAAAACCCTTCCCGCTGCGCGGCCTCTCCGCGTTGGAGACAAGTTGACGATAGTGCGTCATTCTTGCTTTCGCTGCAGCGCCGCATACGTTTCCGTTTGCGACATGCATTCCTGATGACGCGTTGTTGATTCTCATTTGCACGACAAGCAGAAATTTCGGCGTGTGCGGTCGGTTGCGAGCAGTCAGCATCTGTTCGGAGCTCGTATGGGCTCTTTGCTCAATGCGATTGTAGAAATTCGGCATCCCAGCCCCGTTGATGCTTTGCGTTTACCTGTGTGGAAACCGCCGCGCCGTATTGAAATCAGGCGACCTTGTTGCGCCTCGCCCCAGTCAGAAAGCTTTGAGTGAAGAGACGTAGGCAACCAGAACCTAGCGAAATCAATCATATCGCGGATCATATCTGGTTGTCGGCGTTTAACGTTTATGATGATGTATATTTTCTGGTGCGGGGGATAGATTTGTGACGTCTACTTGCCGACCAACCGTTTTGAGTAGATGCGGGAGAGCCCATCGCCACGTCAGATTTATGCCGGTCGCTACTTTGGCGAAGCGTCCTTTCGCATCTTAACGAGCCGGGCACCGTGGGGCGAAAATACATGCTTCCTGAACCGGTCCTTTTCATTACGTGTGGCATACGACTTCCGACAAACGATCTTGCCGGAATTCTGCGGTGCAGAAAGGGTGGCTGTCAGGATTTCGCCAAATTGTCTGAACAAGCGTTTGCTCATGCAGCTAGGTCTGTACCGTTATAGAGATATGGCGGTTTGCGGAAATGCAGGCGGCCGGTGGAGTGTCACCTGGCCGCCTCGACCAGCTTCCTTCCGTTAGGATGGTTCCCGCTCACGCATCCAATGGTCACTCTTTGCGCAGAGGGTCGAAGGTTTGTGTGATGGGTCATCTTTTAATTGTTCGGTCGCGCGTGCGTTCAAATACGCGAAGACTGCGACGAAACCGAGTGTACCGAAAGCCAATATTGCAGAAAGCGAAGCCATTTCTATCTCCTGTAATTGTTTCTGCACTGGATACGGAGCTTATGCCAAAACGGATTAAAATTATTATTTGTTTTCAGTGGTATACATATGTATGCGGTCGATTCTCACTGATTGCTCAGAGGGTTGAGCAAAAAGTGCGTCAAGCTGTCACGCGGCTTAGCGGAAGACTACGAGAATGACGGCAAAATAGATGAGCAGGCCCCAAGGGCCAAAGCTTGCACCCAAAAGAGCCATACCAAAAAGAACAGCCAAAATGAGAGAAACTTCAAGATAACTTCGGAATTTCGGGTGTCTGTCGAGACGGTCTAGTTCAGTTTCAATGTCCCGGCTCAGCAACCGGGAAACCACATAGGCGCTTGCCCTGAAGGATGCCCTTTCAATCGTCTCAAAAATTGGGTTGCGCGCTTTCATGGTGCTTAAATATCAATCATCGCGGCCAACGCCAAGACCATGAATTTGCCAAGTCCGCCGAGGATGCCTGAAGCGGATCGCTCCTTCGAAGAACACAGCTTCGAATGTTGCTGATCTTTCCGCAGTTCAGGATGAGCACCACCAAATTCTGTATTTCCAAAATACAGCGTTACGACTTCAGTGATGACGGGGACAAGATCGACATGAAACCACCAATCCTGATCATGGACGCCATATGGGTATGGTGGGGCTTGCGGCCATATCCGTACTCGCATTTTGCGCAGTGCGCTGAAGAGCGTGACCGTGATGTAGATTGCCTTATATTTATCAGGCCCTTAGGTCGTGATTTAAGATTGTGGCATCGTGCGGTGATACCCGCAACACTATGGCCTCAATTCTGTAGACCACTGTAGAATGATGGGTCGCTTCTGTGCAGCGCCCTGTCATTTTTCAAACTCATGGTGCCACTCATATCGTCCATGACGGCCACATGCGCCGGGGCGGCATGCTTGCTGAGGTTTTCGTCCATTCGGTCAAACCGCTTCGTTACTTGATCAGTCATATTTTTCTCCTCTGAATGCCTCACGCCCTTCGAAACACTTTAGTTCAATGGTTTTTTGGATGGAGAGATCTCTTGCCCTAGCGGGAAGCAGATTGAGGTTTAGTGTCTGGCATTCCTCTCGGTCCTGCTATCTCGACGAGGCGTAGCGATTTCTTGAGGCCCATGTCCAAGCAGACGTGCGGCCTTGCTTCAGTTTGATGGTCAGAGCCATCGGTTCAACGGGTGCGCCAGACTGTCGCCATCGCACGTACGTGAGTGGATACCCTAGGAAAGCCTCTTAGATAGAAGAGTACGATTGAATAGAATGGAGTAAGAAAATGAAAACCACATTGTTAGCCTCAACACTTTTGATTGGCTCTGCGATTTCCTCCTTTGCCGACACGATCGAAGTTGAAATGCTGAACCAGAATGAAGCGGGTGACCGCATGGTCTTTAGCCCGGAGATCATTCGGGCCGAGGTCGGAGACGTCATCCGTTTTATCCCGACAGATAATTCGCACAATGCTCAGTCCGTAAAAGATGCTTTGCCGGAAGGCCAAGAAGACTTCCGCGGACGGATGAATCAGGAAGTTGAGTACACGGTGACGGAAGCGGGCCTTACAGCGGTGATATGTCTGCCGCACCAAGTGATGGGCATGGTGGCGTTGGTCGTTGTCGGAGATGACTTCAGCAATGCCGATCAATTGCTTGATGCGCGCATTCCGGGAAAAGGAATGGAGAAACTCGAAACGCTGATCGAAGAAGCACGTGCAACAGTACCAACCGCAGAAGATGCGGCTGAACAAGGCAGCTGAGCCGGATCAGTTTAAAGGCAGTGGGCGACCCCGCCCACTGCCTAATTCTGCGCCATCGCCATGATCTTCGGAGCGGCGGATTGACGCGACGGAGATCCAGCCAAG
>Ga0136600_1000703_pt1 | contig 17457 bp, 19 predicted proteins | sample AntRauMFilla2698_FD_104634 | JGI IMG/M metagenome (GOLD analysis project Ga0136600, IMG submission 104634) | Saline lake microbial communities from Rauer Islands, Antarctica - Metagenome Filla 2 #698 | ecosystem: Environmental > Aquatic > Non-marine Saline and Alkaline > Saline | place...
ATACGCTAAAAACACGGCCTCATTCCTCGCCGCTGTGCACATCAGGTGTATCGCGCTCTGGGCTAATATCTTGTGACTACACTATCTAAGCAAATAATACGTCTTTTTTTGCCTGCACTTGGCTCGATAAATTTTATCGCACCCATTACATTTTCTATTCTATCTGCAAAAACAAGCGCATCTTCGAATTTCATTCTTCCCATAAAGAAAAAATACACCACTTTCCGCCAGCCTGCAAATATCGTATGAATGAAGCATCATGAGTCTTGCTGCCGTTAAAGAAAATCCGCCCGAAGATGTCCCCAAAAATGACGTGGAGCGCTTTTTGGCCGCCGGTCACACGCCGATGATGGCGCAGTATCATTCGATCAAAGAGCGCTATGCGGATTCGCTGCTTTTCTATCGCATGGGCGATTTTTACGAGATGTTTTACGATGATGCCGTCACCGCCGCCGAAACGCTGGACATCACACTCACCAAGCGCGGCAAATCAGACGGCGAAGACATTCCGATGTGCGGCGTGCCCTTTCATTCCTACGAGCCTTATCTGGCCAAATTGATACGCGCGGGCTTTAAGGTTGCCATTTGCGAGCAAGTCGAAACGCCTGATGAGGCCAAAGCACGCACCAAGGCCGAGGGCAAGCCTGCCTCTAAAGCCCTCGTGCGGCGCGATGTTGTGCGTGTTGTTACGTCGGGGACACTCACCGAGGATAATTTGCTGGAAGCGCGCGAGAGCAATTATCTATGCGCGCTGTCGGATGCGGGCGGGCAAAGCGCCATGGCATGGGCCGAATTATCCACGGGTGCCTTTTTCGTGCAGCCTTTGGAGAGCAGCGATGCGGCAAACGCGATTGAACGGCTGGGCGCGCAGGAAATTCTAATCGCCGATAACAATAATTTTGCCCTGCCTGATAACGGCCAGACCACCCCCCTACCCGCTAGTTTCTTCGATAGCCAAAATGCGCAAAAACGCCTAGAGCAGCTCTATGGTGTGGGTGATCTTGATGCGTTCGGCAGCTTCTCCCGCGCGGAAATTTCTGCGGCTGGGGCTTTGATTTCCTATATCGAGCGCACGCAAGTCGGCAAAATGCCGCGCCTTGACCGCCCGCGCCAAATGCTGGCCGGTGCCGCGATGGAAATTGACGCGGCGACGCGGCGCAATCTGGAGCTGATGCGCACCTTATCGGGGCAGCGCAAAGGCAGCTTGCTTGATTGCATGGATGCAACACAAACCGGAGCAGGCGCGCGTCTTTTGCAGCGCTGGCTCGGTGCGCCATCGACGCAAATCGAGGTCATAAACGGGCGGCTGGAGCGCATTGAAACGCTGGCTAGCGGTCATGAATTGCGCGGTTACTTACGTGATTTTCTACGCAGCGTGCCGGATATGGAGCGCGCCTTGGCTCGGCTTTCGGTCGAGCGCGGCGGGCCGCGGGATCTATGCGTGATCCGTGACGGGCTGGCGCAGGCAGAGGTCATTCGCGCGCAAATTCAAAGCGATAATGACGCGCGGAATGTGTTTGCCGGCTTGCTGGATGACCTCAAGCAAAGCCCGCAGCTTACATCGTGCGCCGATACATTAAAGCGCGCGATTAAAGATGACCCGCCCGCCTTGACGCGCGACGGGAACTTTATCGCCGCCGCCCATGATGCGCGTTTGGATGAACTGAAGGGGCTGCGCGAGGAGAGCCGCCGCCTCATTGCCGCGCTGCAAAAGGACTATCAGCAAGACACAGGCATCGAGAAGCTCAAGATAGCGCATAATAATGTGCTGGGTTATTTCATCGAAGTGCCTGCCAAACGCGCCGATGCGATGCTTGCTGCGGCCAAGGAAGATACGGCCAGCCCCTATATCCACCGCCAGACCATGGCCAATGCGGTGCGCTTTACCACCAGCGCGCTGGCCACATTAGAGCGCGACATTTCCAGCGCGGCGGAGAAAGCTTTGGCGCTGGAGCTGGAGATTTTTGCAAAATTATCGGCGCAGACATTGTTGCTGGCCGAAGAGATTGGACGCTGCGCGCGCGCCTTGGCCGCGATTGATGTGGCGGCGTCATTGGCCGAGATCGCCGTGCAGCGCGATTACAGCCGCCCCGCCCTTACCAAAGGGCTGGAGTTTGAGATTACCGGCGGGCGGCACCCCGTCGTAGAAGAAGCCCTGCGCAAGACGGCCGAGAAATTTATCGCCAATGATTGCGCCCTACAGAACAGCGAAACATTATGGCTGCTGACCGGGCCGAACATGGCGGGTAAATCGACATTTCTGCGACAAAATGCGCTGATCGCGATTCTCGCGCAAGCCGGATGCTTTGTACCTGCGCAAAGCGCCACGATTGGTGTTGTTGATCGCGTATTCAGCCGCGTTGGCGCGTCGGATGATCTGGCCAGCGGACGCTCGACCTTCATGGTGGAGATGGTGGAAACAGCCGCCATCCTTAATCAGGCCACGCAGCGCAGCCTTGTTATCTTGGATGAAATTGGGCGCGGCACCGCAACCTTTGACGGGCTGTCTATTGCGTGGGCGTGCGTCGAGCATTTGCATGAAACCAATAAATGTCGCGGCTTGTTCGCCACCCATTATCACGAGCTAACATCGCTGAGCGCAAAACTATCCGGCCTTGCTTGCTATTCGATGGCGGTCAAAGAATGGAAAGGCGATATTATCTTTATGCATAGCGTTGTCCAAGGCAGCGCCGATCATTCATACGGCATTCATGTGGCCAAGCTGGCGGGGCTGCCCGGCGCAGTCATTTCCCGCGCGCGCGCCGTTTTGGATATTTTGGAGCAAGGCGAGCAATCGGGCAGCATCAAAAAACTCGCTGATGATCTGCCGCTCTTTTCCATGCAGGAAGGTGCTCAAGATAAATATACACCGCCCGTATGGGAAAAAGCTCTGCAAGACGCCAACCCCGACGCGCTATCGCCCAAAGAAGCACTGGATTTGGTGTATGAATTAAAAAAGCTTATGCACAAAGACGATGCGTGATTTTAAAAATAAAGCTTGCTCTTTCTTTATGTATTATGTTAATAAATGCAAGTCTTAAACGAATATAACTCCTAAAGGCAGAATGATGGCCAAATCACTAAGCGGCAAGCTGGATATAAACGAGATGACCGCGCAGGCCGCAAATTCGCAGCGTGCCCCCGAGCAACCAACGCCGCAAGCCCCCGCCCAAAAAGAATATATCGCCCTTATTGGCCACGGCGCCTTTGCTGATAAAACAGCGCTTATCCCTATTCGTCTTCATAATACCGACCTGTCCGGCGCACGCTTTGAGGCCTTGATTAAGGCCGCGCGTTTGCGTTTCGACAAATATACGCTTGTGTTGATGGACAGTATTGAAAACCACCTGATCGGTTCGGGCGGCCGCGCCAAAGCGCAGGATTGGATCAGAACCAATAAAGATGTACTGACGCCCAAAGATATCGATTCCATCATTACATGGGCAAATATCCGCGACATGGCGGGGTTTGCACGAAAGCACAGCATGCTGGAGCTGTTATATCAAACCAATGACGATGCGCGTTACTATGTGAACTGGGCCTGTGCACAGCGTATGCAGGCCATAAAAGCGCAATGCATCCGCAACGGTGTTACCTTCGATGAAAAAAAGATGATGAAGAATGTGCTGAATTACCGTCTTGAGGAACTTGCGGGGCTCTCTATGCTGCGTGACAAAGCCGACATGCCGGAAATTTGCTCCGAAGATTTCGTCAATGATGATTTGCTTTATGACCGCCTATCCAGTGAGAAACTGGCGATGCCGCGCGTTTTGCCCGTCACCTTCCAGCTTATTGACGAATTACCGCCGCTCTCCCTCGAAGATTAAACGCTTCCCTTTATCTGGCACTTGAATCGGCAAGCTCATTGCTATAAATCAAATGCGATGAGTGATGTAATCCAAACAGATGTTGTTGTGATTGGCGCGGGGCCGTGCGGCCTGTTCTGCGCGTTCGAGCTTGGTTTGCTCGATATGAAATGCCACTTCGTTGATATTCTTGATCGCCCCGGCGGCCAGTGCGCCGAGCTTTATCCCGAAAAGCCCATCTATGACATCCCTGCCTGGCCGGTCATTTCAGGGCAAGAGCTGACCGATCGCCTGATGGAGCAAATCGCGCCGTTTAATCCGGTATTTCATTTACAGCAGATGGCGGAAAGCCTTGAAAAAACCAGTGAAGGAAAATGGCGGCTCACGACCGATATCGGCACCGTGATCGAGGCCACCTGCGTGGTTATCGCGGCGGGCGGCGGTTCATTCGTTCCCAAAAAGCCCCCCATTCCCGGCATTGAAGAGTATGAAGGCACGAGCGTTTTTTATGCCGTGCGCGAAATGCAAAAATTCGAAGGCAAGCGCCTTGCCATTGCCGGTGGTGGCGATAGTGCGCTGGATTGGACATTGAACTTGCAGCCATTGGCGCAGAGCGTTAGCCTCGTCCACCGCCGTGACGAATTTCGCGCCGCCCCCGATAGCGTTGGCAAGATGCGCGGGCTTGTGTCCGAGGGCGCGATGAATTTCGAAATGGGCCAGATTAAAGAGCTGGTGGGCACGGACGGCCAACTTGAGGCCGTTATTATTGAGGATAGAGAAAAGAACCGCACAACGATCGAATGTGATTGTCTGCTGCCGTTCTTCGGCCTGACCATGAAGCTTGGCCCGCTTGCGGAATTTGGCCTGAATTTGCACGAGAATTTGATCCCCGTTGATACGGAGAAATTCGAAACCTCCACCGAAGGCATTTTTGCCGTGGGCGATATCAATCACTATCCGGGAAAATTGAAATTGATCTTATCAGGCTTCCACGAAGCGGCCCTGATGTCTCGCCAAGCCTTCCGCTATTGCCATCCCGATGCGAAACTGAAATTTGAATACACAACATCCAGCTCCTCTTTGCAGAAAAAACTGGACGTCTCCTCCTCTTCGTCATCCTGAGTGCAGTGAGGCATTTATGCCGAGCGTAGTCGAAGGATCTTAGATTCCTCGATTACGCTCGCCAACGCTCGCTTCACTCGGAATGACAATGAGAGAGGGAAGGAGATAGCGACGCTCCTCTCCAAGGCGGATAATGTTACCCCTCCAGCCCATCAAATAATGGCGTGGAGATATAACGCTCGGCGAATGAGCAGGCAATTGTCACAATCATCTTGCCTTTATTTTCCGGCATTTTCGCAACCTTAATCGCGGCGGCCAGATTGGCGCCTGTGGAAATCCCCGCCGGAATGCCCTCTAAACGTGCAATCTCTTGCGCGGTTTCAAAAGCCTGCTCGTTGGAAATTTGAACAATGCCGTCAATGAGCTTTGTATCGAGAACATCCGGTATGAAGCCCGCGCCGATGCCCTGAATTTTATGCAGGCCGGGCTCGCCACCGGACAGTACGGGGCTGTCTTTTGGTTCAACCGCGTAGGAGCGAAATCCCTCCTTACGCTGTTTGAGAATTTGAGAGTTACCTGTAAATGTCCCCCCTGTTGCAACGGAAGCTACCAAAATATCAGCCTTGCCATCTGTGTCTTTCCAGATTTCCTCGGCTGTGGTTTCGCGGTGCATCTGCGGGTTGGCTGGATTAACAAACTGACCAGGAGAGAATGCATCCTCGATTTCCTCAACCAATGCGGCGGCTTTTTCAATCGCGCCCTTCATCCCTTTTTCAGCAGGAGTCAGCACCAATTCCGCGCCAAAATACCGCAGCATCTTGCGGCGCTCAAGCGACATGCTCTCGGGCATTGTCAGTATCAGGCGGTAGCCCTTGGCGGCAGATACAAACGCCAGCGCAATACCGGTATTACCCGATGTTGGTTCGATCAAAACGGTTTTGCCCGGTGTGATTTTCCCCGCGCGCTCGGCTTCCTCGATCATGGCAAAGCCAATGCGATCTTTCACAGAGGCCAGCGGGTTAAAAAACTCCAGCTTCAGCAATAAATCCGCTTCCAGCCCATGCTTCTGGGAAAATTTAGGCACGCGTACCAACGGCGTTGCGCCAATCGTATCAAGGATAGAATCGTAAATCTTCCCGCGATACTCGGCCTCGGGCTTAATCGCGTCCTCATTGGTGTGTTTTACAGCTTGATATGTCATGTTCTTCTCCTTTTTTAATATTGTCTTTTGAAACGCAAAGGACACAAAGTTACGCAAAGTTTCTTTGCATTGTTTTACTCATCGCTATTCTTTTTATTCCTTGTTTAAGGGATGGGACATTAAAATTTATTAAAAGCCCCAAAGGTATGTTCGCCAACTTCAAATATGTATGAAGTTGCGCCTCATGAACCGGCGCCAATTTTTCAACTGCCTTTAATTCAACGATAATTTGATTTTCAACCAATAAATCAAGACGTAAACCGGAATATATTTTTAAATCATCAATAATAACAGGTAGTGTTTTTTGTCGTTCCACCGCAATCCCTTTTTGATTTAAAAAGTAAAAAACACATTCTTCATAAACACTTTCTAATAGCCCGGGACCCAGCTTGGTGTGAACGTAAAAACAAACATCCAGAATATCTTTTGATATTTTGTTTGTCTGCTCAGATATCTCGTAAAGCTCAGACATCACTTCGCGTCCTTTGCGAACTTTGCGTTAAAAACACACTAATCACCCTCGCCCGGGTCGGGACTGAAATGCTCTTTATATTTATTCTTCACATCCTTCATCTCTTCCGCTTCGGGCAGAGGTTTGCTGGTTGTGGTTACATTCGGCCAGATTTCGGAATATTTCCGGTTCATCTCCAGCCACTTTTCCGCCTCGTCATCAGAGTCCGGCAAAATCGCTTCGATCGGGCATTCCGGCTCGCACACCCCGCAATCGATGCATTCATCGGGGTTAATCACCAGCATATTTTCGCCCTCGTAAAAACAATCGACGGGGCAGACCTCGACGCAATCGGTGTATTTACAACGGATACAGACTTCGGTGACCACAAAAGTCATAGCTTGATTACTCCTATAGAAAATCCAAACAGAAACATAATGGGGAGGGCCCGCTAAGGCAACCGCTTTTCGTGCTTATTCCTGCGTCAAAAAGCGCGCCTTAAAGCTATGGAGCAAAGCATGCAGCCTTTCGGGTTTGGGGCCGTCGGGAATATCTTTGCGTAAATTCTGAAAGCGCTGCTTTTGCGGTACATCAAGCTCCAGCCCCGTATCACTCTCCAGCAACGTATCAAGATCCGCGCTTTGGATATGTAATTGCTTGAGGCGCAGCATCACATCTTGCTCCTCCGTGCCGTAATCACCGTCAATCCAGACCAGCGCATGGGCAAATTGAAAAAACGTCGCCTGATCGCGCGCTTCGGTGACATTTTGGAACATGGCCGCCGGATCTTGCGGGATCGCGATATCCTCTTTGAGCACATCGCGCTGATGCTGCGTAAAGGGCATATCATCGAGTACATCGACCATAAATTGCAGCTCCTCGCGCGTCACAACACCATCGGCATGAACCAGCGCAAACACGGTGCGCCACATAAAAAACTGCGATTGGGTGAGTTGGTTGAACAAGCTTGAGACTCTAATCTCCTTCCACCACGCGGCCATGCAGCGCCTGAATAGGGCGGGCATTGACGGGGAAGAGCTGTTGAAACGCGGTAAGCTGCGCGGCGGATAGCTCGATCGGCTCTTTCAGAACATGCCACTTCACGCCCTCGCTGCATGGCGGCGTGGTAAGCGATCCTTCATAAGCGTAGTAATCCAAACTGGCGGGCAATAAATCCGCGGCCGAGATTTCAACGCTCTCAATATGTTTTTCGCCCCCCGCCGCAGGGATATTTTGCCAAATGGCGTCAATTGTTTGGTTATTCGCGCCGACCTTCATCATCGCGCCAACCACGGCCAGCTCGCCATCATGGGACATATGCACGAAATGCACCTCCATCGGGTATGGCGCGCCATCAAGATAATGCTCGCTGGGCGTATGGAAATGAAGCTGCTTGAGGTAATACACGTCATTGCCGACGGTCATGCCGCTGCCATCGCCATAATTCGCCTGAATTGTGTGGCCGTTATTCACGACATGAAGCGGCGTCGGGTTATAGGAAAGCTGTAAATCCGGCAAATCGCCTTTCATAAACTGGCTGATGTTAATGGGCGATTGTTCATGTCCATGCGCACATTCTTTGGCCACATGCTCCCACGCGGCGGCGGTGCCTTCGGCCGCTGTGTAGCCCCAGTCTTTTGCGCCATCTGCCGCATTTGCGGACGATCCAAGGCTTACGAGTGAACATGCTGCCAGTGTGAGAAGTGATTTTTTCATAGCCGAAGCTCCTTTTGAAATGTTGAGCCATCATCTTACAAAATTATCGGCAAAATGAAATAGAACTTTGCTTTTTTATTCCCGTTTTGATAGGAAAGCGCCCATGAGTGAGACATCCAACATAAAGCCTGTCCATATTATAGGGGCGGGGCTGGCCGGTTCCGAAGCCGCATGGCAATGCGCCAATATGGGCGTTCCTGTGGTACTGCATGAAATGCGGCCGCATGTGGGAACGCCCGCGCACAGCACGGATGGCGCGGCGGAGCTTGTATGTTCCAACTCCTTCCGCAGCGATGATCATGAACATAACGCTGTTGGGCTGCTGCATGAGGAAATGCGGCGCATGGGTTCGCTGATTATGCGCGAGGGCGATAAAGCGGCGGTGCCCGCGGGCGGCGCGCTGGCTGTGGATAGGGACATATTTTCGCAAGGCGTAACCAAAGCGCTCACCGCGCATCCGCTTATCACGATTGAGCGCGGCGAGATTGCCGGATTGCCGCCGGAAGAGTGGGACAGCGTGATTATCGCCACCGGCCCTCTCACCTCTGACCCGCTGGCCACGGCCATTGCCGAGCTTACAGGCGAAGGCGAGCTGGCGTTCTTTGATGCGATTGCGCCGATCATTCACACCGAAACCATCGATATGGATATTGCATGGTTTCAATCGCGCTACGACAAGCAAGGGCCGGCGGGCACGGGCAAGGATTACATTAATTGCCCCATGGATAAGGCGCAGTATGAGGCGTTTATTACAGAGCTTATCGGCGCGGAATACGGGCTGTTCAAGGAATGGGAATTGCCGTCGGGCAGCAAGTCTTTGGCCGAGCAAGAAGAAGATACGCCCTATTTCGATGGCTGTATACCGATTGAAATTATGGCCGCGCGCGGGCCGGAAACCCTCAGATTTGGGCCAATGAAGCCGGTCGGCCTGACCAATCCGCATGCTAAAAACGGGGGCGATGAGCAGCCTTATGCCGTGGTGCAATTACGGCAGGATAACGCGCTGGGCACGCTTTATAATATGGTGGGGTTTCAAACCAAAATGAAATGGGGCGAGCAGACGCGCGTATTTAAAACCATTCCGGGGCTGGAAAATGCGGAATTCGCGCGGCTCGGCGGGCTGCATCGTAATACATTTATTAATTCACCGAAGCTTTTGGATAATACACTGCGCCTTCATGTTGCGCCGCGTTTGCGGTTTGCCGGACAGATTACGGGCTGTGAAGGTTATGTGGAGAGCGCTAGTGTCGGCCTTATGACAGGGCGTTTTGCCGCCGCCGAGCGTTTGGGAGCAGAGCTTCAAACTCCGCCTGATATCACGGCAATGGGCGCCTTGCTCAGCCATATTACGGGCGGCGCAAACGCGGAAACTTTTCAACCGATGAATATAAATTTCGGCCTGTTTCCTGCGCTCTCGCGCGATGAGGCCACGAAGGAATATCTGAATAAAGCGGGTAAAACCAAACGCGCGAAATTACGCGGCAAGGATCGCAAGAAAGCCTATAGCGACCGCGCGCTGAATGCGCAGCAAGCATGGCTGGAAGATAAGAAATTAGCGGCTTAACGCCCTAAAAGAAACGATCTATATCTAAACAATAAAGCTTGCGCGGCGGGGCGCAAAAAATTATGCAATCAAAGGCGCTATATCAAGACAGTAAAAGTAAGAATGATTAAAGTAGCTTATCCACGCCTTCGCCTGTACGGCTAAGCACGGCCTGAGGCTCCTCTTGAAGCAATAGACGCGTTTGCTGCGCTGTTTTTGTCGCCTCGGCCGTTTCGGCAAGGCTTTGCGCTTCACTGGAAATTGTAACCTGATCGAGCGGATCAGCAGAGCGCGTCTCACCGGAGGACTGCTCACGGCGCTGCGACTCCGCGCGCGACGGCTTATCGGCAGACTGAATTTGCTGTATTGAACCTGTACCCTTTGTTGGATCAACCATTTTTGGATTCCCTAACTTTTATGACCAATATGTCCCTAATGCTACGAACGTATTACATAAGGACACCCCTATTCAATCATTTTCGCATTAACAGACCCTTAATTTCAGGATAAAAACAGCCTTAATTCCTTAAAAGCGGGGGGAACAGCCATTTTGGCCGCAAAAATATTGTAATCACAGCTATGGATTTTATTACGATACATCATAGCTAGTTTCTGGCTGGCGCGTAAAAAACGGTTTTTCGGCTTATGAATGTCTACGATATGGCCGCTAACCTCTTGAATAACATTAGGTAACCCCTCTTGCGCTTTGCCTTCATATAAATGACTGGGACGCACATTATGGGCTTTCATTATATCCTGCGGTAGGTAGCAGCGCCGCTGGCTTGCGTGAAACGATACGGCGCGTATCAGCCCCGTCAGGGCGTAATTTACTGCCACTTTTTGAATAATCTCCCCTTCAGGGTCATCACCCATCACCTGCATAACCAAGCGCATCAAGGGTGCGCCCGTATAATCGGCATAATGAAGCAACCCGTCCATATTGGCGGGCAGCACATCTTCCAGATCAAATTCGCGGGCATAAATCAGATTTTCGAAATACTCGTGGCGCAGATTATACTCTTTAATTGCCGCCGCTACGACTTGCAAAACCTCATGCTCGGCCACGGCCTTGCCTTCATAAATCTCGCCAATACGCTCGCGCCACCATTGCAGGCGGATCAGACCAAGCTGCGTTTCGCTCACAACTTCGCGGGTTTTGGCAATTTCGTGGTTAAACGCGAACAGCGCCCACAACGCCGCGCGATAACGCTCCCCCACCAACAGGCTCAGCAAAAACCGGTCAAGGTCATATACACGCACTTGATCACCGCAATATGATAAGCTTCTAGCCATAAGATAAATTACCCCTTGAAGTCATACGATATTTACTTAGATTATTAATCATTAGAACACAAAGGAGAATTCCCCCATGACTTTCAAGCTACCCGAACTTCCCTATGCCTATGACGCGCTGGACCCTTATATGTCCGCCGAAACTCTGGAGTTTCACCATGACAAGCATCATCAGGCTTATATTGATAAGGGTAACGATATGATTGCGGGAACCGGCCTTGAAGATGCATCATTGGAACAAGCCATGGTCAGCGCCTTTAAAGACCCCAACCATGGCGGGCTGTTCAATCAGCTAGGGCAGCATTACAACCATATTCATTTTTGGAACTGGATGAAGGCGGGCGGCGGCGGCAAAGACATGGACGGCAAGCTGGCCGGTAAGATCGAAGAAGATCTGGGCGGCTATGACGCGTTTCGTGACGATTTTTTGAAAAAAGGCGCGGGTCAATTTGGCTCCGGCTGGGTTTGGTTGGCGCAAGATGGCGCATCAGGCAAGCTGGAAGTTTTGGGTACGCCTAATGGCGAAAATCCCCTGCCCTATGGCAAAACTCCTTTGCTGGGCTGCGATGTGTGGGAGCATAGCTATTACATTGATTACCGCAATGCGCGCCCGAAATATCTCGAAGCGTTCTTCGATAATCTCGTAAATTGGGATTATGTGGCCGAATTATTCGAAAAAGGTCCGATTAAACTGGCCGCTTAAGTTTATTAGCCATTACAAATAAAAACGGCTCTTTGTAATGAGGCGCCGTTTTTTATATCAGAAAGGTTTTGGATCTACCGCTTCAGGTGGGTTAGTACGCTGCGAAGAACCTTCCTCGCCATCACCACCACCAAGACGTTCAAAAGGGTTGCCATCAAAACTTAATTCTTCACTATCATCAGGCTCTTCTTCCAAGCCCGTTTCACGATCCATCACCATGCGAAAAGATATATCTTTAGCCGCCGCAATAGCTCTGGTTTTGCTGAATACCTCATGATCTTTTAATTCTTGCCAAAGGCGCGGATATAAAGCTGGTAAGCGCTCAACCAATAGCTGGACTTTTTCTAAAATATGGTCAGGCATTTCTTTAATATCGGCGACAGTTTTTCCCTCTTGCGTTTGCCAGAAATCTGAAAACTCCCGAACCTTACCCACTTCTCTTTCCGAGCGCCCATAAGCTTGCGTTGCGAGTTGGATGATAACATCGGTTTGGGATAAAACGCCTGATCCCAAATCCTCTAAAAACTTATCCTATTTATTGCCCGCGTTATATTTTGGGGCAGGACGATTATCTACAGATGAAAAAGCTTTACCAAGCATATCAAAACTCCTTTAAGTAAGAAGCTTCTTATATTTCATATTAAAAAACAAAAAGCAAGTTTTATGTCTATTTGTACAAGAAATGTAGCTTTTGGAGTGGCTAGCAAGGAAGCAAAGCTGCAGCCACCCTACGGCCCTCGGCCATCAGGACATTATAAGTCCGGCACGCCGCGCCGGTATCCATGACATCAACGTTTAGGCCCTGCGCGCTCAGGGCCTTTTTGAGTGCCGGATCAAGGAACGCCATTTGCGCGCCCGTGCCCAGCAACACTACATCAATTTCGGCGGCATCCGCGATTAAAGGCTGGAAATCATCAATGGTCAGGTTGGTTAAATCCGTGGCAGCCCAGCCAATCGTGTCCTGCGGCGTGACGATGATGGCGCCATCATAAAGCTGCCCGCTGACGCGGAACTTACCACCCGCATAGGACTGGATAATCTGCGCGCCCTCTTTGACCAGCGGCGTAACGTCCATCTTAGGCTCCGGCTTCATCTTGATTTTGAGGGGGAAGCTCGCTGCGGCGGACATTCATATAAAGCAATGTCGGCGCGGCAATAAAGATAGAGGAATGCGTGCCGATTATAATCCCGAAAATCAGCGCATACACAAAACCGCGAATAACCTCGCCGCCGAAATAATACAGCGCGATCAATGCCAGCAACGTCGTAACAGAGGTCATCACCGTCCGCGCCAGCGTCTTGTTAATTGCCAGATTAAACAAATCCTCAAGCGGCATTTTCTTATATTTGCGTAATTTCTCGCGGATGCGGTCAAACACAACAACCGTGTCATTGATCGAATAACCGGCAATCATCAAAATTGCCGCCACGGTGGAGAGATTAAACTCCATCTGCGTCAGGGCAAACAGGCCCATCGTTAAAATTGCATCATGCGCCAGCGCGATAATCGCCGAGACCCCGAACTGCCACTCAAAACGCAGCCAGACATAGCCCAAAATTCCCAGCAAAGAAAACAGCACGGCCAAACCGCCCTGCTTTTGTAGCTCTTCGCCCACTTGCGGGCCGACAAATTCCGTGCGGCGGTAATCCACCGCGCCGGATGAGGCGAATTTGCTATCCAGCGCCTCTTGCACCGCATCAATAGCGACCTGTGTATCGCCTTTTTGCTGGGGCAGGCGAATAAGCAAATCATCGGGCTGGCCGAATTCCTGAATGGACACACTGCCCAGCCCCAGATTATTCAGCTCGCCGCGCAACGCTTGCAGGTCGGGCGTGACAGGCGTGCGAACCTCAATGACTGTTCCGCCGGTAAAATCGATACCGAAATTCAGACCCTTTGTGCCGATCAGGAAAATCGATGCGATCACCAGAATGATTGAAATCGCAAAGGCCGGATAGCGATGACCAATAAAATTGACCTTCGTATCATCGGAAATGGGGTGAAAACCACGCATTATAAAACCTCTTTTTTATTAAACAGACATATTTTTAAACCACAGAGGTTAAAGAGAGAAAGGGCGGTGAAAGATTAAAATATAAAAACTCTTTTATCTCCTGCTTACTCTTTCATCTCTGTGGTCTTATAATTTTATTTATATCGGCAGCGCACTACGATTACCGCCGCGCAGCCACAGCACCACCATCAGGCGCGTCACCATAATGGCCGAGAAAAATGACGTCATAATCCCCACACCCAGCGTCACCGCAAAGCCCTTAATCGGCCCCGTTCCAAAGGAGAACAGGATAATCGCGGCAATCAGCGTTGTCAGATTGGAGTCAATAATTGTTCCCATTGCGCGGCTATACCCCGCATCAATGGAGGAAATGAGCGAGCGGCCCGTGCGAAACTCCTCGCGTATCCTCTCGAAAATCAGCACATTCGCATCGACCGCCATTCCAATCGTCAGAACAATTCCGGCAATCCCGGGCAGTGTGAGCGTGGCTTGCAGGCTGGAGAGTATGGCAAAAATCAGCGCAACATTCACCACCAGCGCGACATCGGCGAACGCCCCGAACGTGCTGTAGGTGATAATCATAAAGACCAGCACAAGCGCCAGCGCGATAATGCTGGCGATCTTCCCTGCCTCAACCGAATCCGCGCCCAAAGACGGGCCGACAGTGCGCTCCTCCATCACGGTGAGCGGCGCAGGCAATGCACCGGCGCGCAGAAGCAAGGCCAGATCACTGGCGCTTTGCACAGTAAAGCCACCGGAAATTTGCCCCTGTCCGCCGCAAATCGCCTCGCGTATCACGGGCGCGCTAATCACTTCATTATCCAGCACAATGGCAAAAGGCTTGCCGACATTATCGCGCGATACATCGCAAAACCGTTTCGCGCCCGCCGCGTTTAGCCGGAAAGACACCACGGCCTGCCCGCCCTGATCAAAGCTTGGCGAGGCTCCGGCCAGCATCTCGCCGGTAATCATGGCACGGCGCTGAATGGGGACTGTCTGGCCGGGCTCATCGGCGTAGGGTAAGCTGCGGCTTGAAACGCTGCTCGAACCGTCACTAACCAGATGAAAGCTTAGCTTGGCCGTTGTGCCGATAATGCGTTTTAAATCCTCGGCATTTGCGCCCGGCACTTGCAGCAAGATACGATCATCACCCTGACGGGCAATAGATGGCTCGGTCGTGCCAAGCTCATCAACGCGGCGGCGCACAATTTCAATCGATTGGGAAATGGTCTGGTTTACAACCTCGGTCATTGCCGCCTCGGTCAAGCGTGCCTCGATCGTGAGATCATCGCCTAATATACGCACATCCAGATTTTCATCGGCGGCGCGGATGATTTTGCGCGCCAAATCCGCATCATTTTCATCGCGTAATGTCAGGCGCATACCCTTGGGCAATTTCCCGATGCGGCGATAGCCAATGCGCTCCTCGCGTAAATCCTTGCGAACATCCGCAACCAGCACCTCGGCGCGTTCATCAAACACAACATCGACATCGACCTCATAGAGCAAATGCGCGCCCCCGCGCAGATCAAGGCCGAGATTAATCGTCTTGGAGGGCAGCCATGAAGACAAATTGGATTTCATCCAGTTTTGTGCGGACGCACCGACCATGTTGGGCGCGGCGTAAAGAAAGCCGAACGCACATACGATCAGGATCAGGACAATCTTCCAATTATCGATACGAACCATTGATAGTGTGTCCTATTTCGCTTTTTTCTTGTCGGCTTTATCGGCCTTATTAGTCTTATCGGCTTTATCTGTTTTGTCGGCCTTATTGTCATTAAGACGCGGGTCATTCTTACCGCTAATCGTGGAGCGCAGCGCCGTAACTTTCGTACCGTGACCCAAATCAAGAACCACTTCGCGGTCATTAATGATTTTATCAATCGTGGCAACAAAACCACCGCCCGTAATTACTTTATCGCCTTTTTCCAGCTCGCTGAGCATTTTCGCGTGCTGCTTGAAGCGCTTTTGCTGCGGCATAATCAGCAGAACATAGAATAAAACAACCAGAACCAAAACCAGTCCCATATTGTACCAAAACGCATCCATGGGGCTTGCGCCGGTAGGCATGGCCGCTACTTCGCCTGCAATTTCACCCGCTTGGGCGTAAGCTTTTGCTATAAACATCTTTTGTCTCCATCAATAAAAGTTATGAGGGGGACTATAATGCCCCGTGCGCGGAAGGCAAGAGAGATTGGGCAGGAAATCAGCAACTGCACACAAACAAAGAGAAATGTGGCGAAAATGATATTTTTTCGAGAACCGCAACAGAGTATACATAATGCGTATTCGAGTAGCGGAAGCGCAGAAAAATATTATTTGCAGGCCATTTATCGCAGTTTGTGTGCCGTTGCTAATAATAACGCTGGATGAGTTTGATAATTGTGAAACCGCCCACCAAAATCAGGCCCATTATAATAAGGTAGGCAAGCTGGCTAGCCATCACAGCCTGACCGATTGCACCGACCAGCATCATGAGGACGGGCAGCACGATGAACAGCGCCGCAATCAGGCGCAGCGTGCCAAATACCCGCATATTGGCGGGGTCATCGCGGCGATAGATAATATCGATAAGATCGCGCTCCTGCGCGGGGTTAAGCAGATAAAGCAGCTGGTCAATTTGCCCCGCGGGAAATTCATGCTCCCGCTCTTGTTCATCGGTGAATTTCAGGACAGGCAGGCGCATATACTTACCCTTTATGAAGCCCGTTATCTCGCCGCGCGTTCGCACGCCATTAAAGAACATCAGCGCGAAATCGGTAATGAAATACACACTCCCCGCACCGGCCAAAAGCAATAAGATGAGCCAAATAATTTCCATTATTTATTCTTTCATTTTAAACGCGAACAAAAAATATTAAACGCAAAGGACGCTAAGGATCGCAAAGTTTTTTTAATATTATTTTTTACTTTGCGGCACTTTGTAAACTTTGCGTTTCAAAAAATGATGCGTATCTATTCTTTCATTTTAAACGCGAACAAAAAATTGCAAAACCACAGAGATAAAGGAGTTCATATAAGATAAAAGAGTCTCTTATATTTTAAGTCTTTAATCTCTTTTTTCCTCTTTCACCTCTGTGGTTAAAATTCGCCGTCTCAAACATTAAATATACCGCCTATATATACCCCTTCGGGTTAATCGCTTTTGTCCCGCGGCGCACTTCGAAATGAAGCTGCGGCGAGGACACACTCCCCGTAGAGCCAACCGTGCCCAGCTTTGTACCGCGTGCAATCGTCGCCCCGCGCGCCACATTAATCTGATCCATATGCGCATAAGCCGTCATATAACCGCCATCATGGCGCACCAGCACGAGGTTGCCATAGCCGCGCAGCTCGTTGCCCGCATACACCACCACGCCATTCTCGGCGGCGCCGATGGGCGTCCCTTTGGGCGCGGCGATATTGATGCCGTCATTATGCTGGCCGCCCTTTTTCGGGCCGTAATCGGAAATGGTGCGGCCATTCACAGGCTTTAAGAATTTCGAGCTACTGCGCGCGGGTGGGTCATTAAAAATTGGCTTTTGCGCTTTGGCGGCGGGCTTGGGATTTGGTTTAATCGATTGCCCAATAGTGTTTTGCGGCGCTTTGAACGCGGCCTCGCGGTAGATCGGCGCGGTTTTGCCCGAGCGGCTAGGCAGCCGGATCACCTGCCCCGGATGAATGG
>Ga0136600_1000709_pt1 | contig 17340 bp, 13 predicted proteins | sample AntRauMFilla2698_FD_104634 | JGI IMG/M metagenome (GOLD analysis project Ga0136600, IMG submission 104634) | Saline lake microbial communities from Rauer Islands, Antarctica - Metagenome Filla 2 #698 | ecosystem: Environmental > Aquatic > Non-marine Saline and Alkaline > Saline | place...
AAGGTTTAAAAATATCAGTCATTCTGGAAACGCCGATCTTTTTACTTGTCATAAAATGGAAGGTAGTTGCATTACCTAAAATGAATTCCACACTACCACCACCTATATCCACTATTAGTACAGGATCGTCACCTAGTCGAATTCCATGCTGTACTGCATATCCAATAAGTTCAGCTTCCACGGAACCTGGTATAGCATTTATTTTAATACCATATCTGTCTATGCTCTCTTGTATAAACTCACCACCATTTTCAGATTCTCTTATTGCACTTGTAGCATAAGCAAGAATTTTTTCCACGCTGTGACTTTCGCACAAAACTTGGATGTTCTTTAAAGCCTTCATGCCCCGAGAAAAAGCACCTTCTGAAAGTCTTTTACCCAAACCTCCTTTTGCAAGCTGAACCATTTCCTTGAAATCATCAATTTTTCTGAAGCTTCCATCAGAATAAAGGTCAATTATAATGGCATGAAATGAGTTAGTTCCTAAATCTATGGCTGCTAAACGCTTTATTGGTACTATAGAGCTACTATTTTTTCCTCTTATTATCAATGAACCTCTGTTTGGTTAAACATGTTACAGCATAATCAAAAGATAATAGAGTTGGTAATTAATATGATGAAAGCTTTTTCTGATTCAGAAATACTTGTAATTAGTTAAAACTAACCTTAATTTTGACCCTTGTTCAAAAAATGACTAGAAGTCAATTATGGGAATTTCTGAAAGAAAAGAGCGTGAAAAAGAGCTCAAAAAATCAATGATGCTTGAAGCTGCAGAGTCTTTAATTCTGGAGAAAGGTTTAGATAACCTTCACATGAATGAAGTTGCAGAACGTGCAGAGGTAAGTAAAGGCTCTCTATATCAATATTTTGATAGTAAAACAGAGTTGATTTTAGGGATATGTAATAAGGCTACAACATTACTTAGTGAGGATATAAAAAAAGTGCTCACTCAAGACAAACCTGGTATTGAGTTGGTCCATATGATAGGAGCCACTTTCATGATATTTGTAACAAAACATCCAGAATATTTCAGAGCTATGCGATTTCATGATAACCTGAAGGAGACTAGTGAGTTAGATGATAGTGTGTTCCTTTCTTCTTGTAGTAGCAATACCAAAGAATCGTTTACTTGTATGGTTCGAGCAATTCAGATTGGAATGCAGGATGGTAGTATAAACCCAAGCTATGACCCAAAAGAACTTGCATTGATTTTATGGTCAACCTCTCATGGTATGGTAAGTATGGCGTATCAACATCAAAATACCCAGCACTATAATTTACTGGACGAATTGGGAATCGACTTGAAATCACTGTTTGAAAACTTCATGAAAATGATCGGGCGAGGAATTGCAACCGATGCGCAGAAAGACAATTATGACTCACCGTCATTTTTTGAAACTAAGGAAACCAACTAACGTAGCAGGCAATCGAACTTTTAATGGCAAAAAAGAATATAAGTATAATGGGTAAAAAACTAGGGCTACTATTTATAGCAGCAATTCTGATGACATCCGGATTGAAAGCTCAGCAGGGAAATGAAGCCAATGAGATTGGATTAGAAGAAGCTATTCAAATGGCATTAGCTAATAACCCTCAAATAAATAGAGCATTATTAGCTATTGATGATGCAGATGAATTAGTGAAAATTGCTAACTCGGAAGTATATCCAGATATCAGTTCCTCTATAAATTATACACGGAACGTTGAACTTCCAGTACAATTTATTCCTGAAAGTGTATTTGATCCAGCTGGAGATCCTAATGTATTGGTACCGGTGGCATTTGGTACAGATAATAATTGGCAAGGTGGATTCACAGTTACTCAAAACCTATTCAAGGGAGAGGCAATTATAGCTTTAAAGAGTTCTGCTGTATTTAGAAAAGTTCAGGAAGAAAGCTACAGAGCAATGAGCCAAGAGGTAATCACACAAACAAGAATTGCTTATTACAGTGTACTAGCCGCAATAGAACAATTGCGTTTACAGGATGCTCAGATCAGAAGGCTGGAAACAAACTTGAAAGAAAACCAAGTAAGAGCAAAAGCAGGAATTGTTGATGATTATGCGGTGCTTAGAATACAAGTTCAGCTAAGCAATCAAAAGCCGCAACAGATTGAAGCTAAATATGCTGTTGATGAAGCTTATAGAAATTTAAACATTGCTATGGGCATCCCTATAGCGTTTAAATATGCTGTTATAGGAAACCTAAATAAGTTCGATATACTTTCGAAAAATGCTGGGGAAACTGATAATGATCACCTTAAAAAAGTAGATCAGATGAATCCATATACATTTAACACGAATATGATTGATTCAATGGCCTTAACTGAGAACAGAGGAGATATCAGAATAGCAGAAGCTAATTTAAGATTACAGGACAAACAGATATTAGCAGAAAAGAGTCGCTTTCTCCCAACGCTGACAGCCTCATATAATTTACAATGGGCCGCTGCTGAAGCATCATCACCTACATTTTTTGAGAATGCAGTGAGGTTCCAAACAATAGGACTCAACATGAGTTTGCCTCTTTTCCAAGGTTTCTCAAGAATAGCGAATTTGGATCGGGCTAAAATCCAATACAAGGATATAGAAGAACAAAAAAGAATGGCAATTTTGATGGCTCAAAACCAAGTGGCTAGTGCAGGGGAAGATTTAGATAAGATTTTTGAAACAGCCTCAGCCAGAAAGCAAGCACTAGAGCAAGCTAATACAGGATATAACAGAGCAAACAAGAGATTTGATAATGGACTTGGCTCACAACTTGAATTAACAGAGGCTGAAATTCAAGTTCGAGAAGCAGAAGTGAATTATGCAATTATGGTGTTCAACTACCTAACCGCTAAAGCAAATTATGATCTGGCAACGGGTATTGTGCCCTTTGTTGATATTACAAACTAATTAAGAAATAATCTAACTACCTAAACTGAAGAAATGAACGTTAAAAAATATATAACCATACTGTTAGTAGGAATTTTATTACTCGGATGTGGAGAAACTCAGGAAGCTGAAACCAATGAAGAGTTGGTGAAAACTGTAAATATTACAACTAAAATGATAAATCCTTCAACTTTTGCAAGTTATGTAAGGGTAGTCGGTACAGTTGAAACCTCGAATGACATTATGATATCTGCAGAAGTTAACGGTAGAGTAATCTCCTATAAAGTAGCAGAAGGTGCAACTGTAAAGAAAGGTCAAACAATTATAAAAATTGATGACTCAAAACTGATGAAAGAGATGGCTCGTCTGCAAGCAATAACATCGCAAACAAAAGAACAGTATGAGCGTCTTAAAAAAGTATATGAGGAAGATGGAATTGGCTCTGAGCTTGACTATCTGAATTCTAAGTATGCATATGAACAGAATAAGTCTGCTTTGGAATCGATTAAAGTTGATCTAGAAAACACAAGCATAAAAGCTCCATTTAATGGTGAAGTTGAAACCATAATGATTGAAGAAGGAGAAATGGTTAGCATAGGTATGCCAGTTATACGCTTGATTGGTACAGATACTTATAAAATTACTGCTGGCGTACCAGCGCGTTATTCAGAAGCAGTTAAGTTAGCAGATAAGGTTGATATATGGTTTGATACTCAAGTTAGGGACACGTTACATACTGCTATAAATTACGTAGGTGGGAGCATTAATCCTCAGAATAGAACTTTTAGAATTGAGACAAAACTCCCGGTAGGTAAAAACTACAAAGTGGACATGATTGCAAACCTTCGTCTTAAAACCTATGAGAGAGAGGATGTACTTGTTGTAAGCGAAGAATATGTCTACTCAAAAAACGATAAGTATGTTGTTTATATACTATCAGAAAATGCTGAGGGTAAAGCGATAGCCAAAGAACAGGAAGTACAACTAGGGCTTTCATATCAAACAGATGTAATTATTGAAAATGGTCTTTCTGTTCGTGATAGACTTATCACATTAGGATCAGCATTTCTGGATGATGGAATGCGTGTGACAGTAAAAGACGACAAGAATTTAGCATCAAATTAATTTAACTCGGAAACTATTATGAGTACCGATAACAACAAAAACGGAATATCTATCCCAAAAGAGGGAAACCGTAAAGAATTTGGGTTAACATCCTTTTCTATTAACAACAGAATCAGTGTGCTGGTATTATTATTTCTGGTAGCTATCATGGGAGTGGTTTCTTATTTAACCATTCCAAAAGAAAGCTTCCCAAGTATTAATGTTCCAAACATATTTGTAGTTACTGTGTATCCCGGAGTATCTCCAGAGGATATGGAAAGTTTAGTTACAAGAAAGCTGGAAGATGAACTCAGTAATATTTCTGATATCAAAAAGATGACATCTTCTTCAGCAGAAGGTTACTCAAATATTAATCTCGAATTTGAGCCAAGTATCGATATCGAAGATGCACTTCAGAAAGTTCGCGAGAAAGTAGATTTAGCTAAACCAGAGCTTCCAGAAGATGCTGAAGAACCTACAGTTCAGGAAATCAACTTTGCAGAATTTCCTATTATGAACGTGAATCTTTCAGGACAATATGACGAAGTCATTCTGAAAGATATTGCAGAAGATTTACAGGATAGAATTGAGACTATCCCATCTGTATTAGGTGTTGACCTTACAGGTGGCCTAGAAAGAGAAGTGCAGGTAGATGTAGATCTTGCCAAGATGAAATATTACAATATTGCTTTTGGTGATATTATAAAAGCAATTTCAAATGAAAATGTTACGATTCCAGGTGGAGACATTTCTGTAGGTACAAAGAAATTCTTACTCCGTGTGCCAGGGCAATATGAAGACACAAAATTATTGGAAGATATCGTCATCAAAGGCGAAGATAGAAGTCCTATATACATTAGAGATGTTGCTAAAGTAACCTTTGGATTTAAAGAACGTGAAACATACTCAGAATTAGATAACGCCCCTGTAATTACTTTAGGTGTTAAAAAGCGTACCGGGCAAAATATTTTAGATACTGGTATTGAAGTAAAAGCAATCTTAGAAGAAGTTTTACCGACACTTCCTCCATCAACTACTTACTCAATTACAAATGACCAAACTAAAGAAGTAGTAAGCATGGTTAGTAATTTGGAGAATAATATAATCTCAGGGTTATTACTCGTTGTTGGCGTCTTGCTCTTTTTCTTAGGTATCAAAAACGCATCATTTGTAGGGATTTCTATTCCTCTTTCTATGTTTTTATCGTTTATAATTCTGTCAGCTGTTGGAATAACAATGAATATGATTGTGTTATTCTCTCTAATTCTTTCTTTAGGAATGCTTGTTGATAATGCCATTGTAGTAGTGGAGAATATTTATCGTTATCTGGAAGAAGGATATGATAGATTTGAAGCTGCTAAAAAGGGAACTGGAGAAGTAGCTATTCCTATAATTGCAGGTACAGCAACTACTATAGCAGCATTTGCTCCGATGATATTCTGGCCAGGAGTTGTAGGTCAATTCATGAGCTATTTACCGAAAACCTTAATTATTACGTTGGCAAGTTCACTGTTTGTAGGATTAATCATAAATCCTGTGATTTGTGCTTTATTTATGACGGTTGAAGGAACGGAAGCAGAGTCAAAAATGACCTCAAAAGGAAAAAAAATCTTATATGGAGTATTCGGAGTCATCTTAGTGATTCTTTTAGCTTCAAGTTTTATCTCATGGTCAATGTTGATTATTCTTGGTACGATACTGTGGGCGTCAAATAAATTTGTGTTATTGCCAATAGGTAGATGGTGGCAGAAAGACGGCTTAAATTATTTAATAAGTAGATATGAGAATTCGCTTGTTTGGGCGCTAAATAATCGGCTAAAAGTAGTTGGAATTTCTGTTTTTGTATTAGCTCTAAGTGTGGTAGTACTCATCGCTTTTAATCCCGGAACTGAATTCTTTCCTGAAGATATCCCTCCGCGTGATGTATATGTTCAGATAGAAACGCCAATTGGGTCTGATGTTAAATTCACAAAAAGTATAATCAACGAAGTTCAAGCCCGCGTTAGCAATCTTCCAAATATAGTAGATGTAAATAGTGTCCTAGCTACTTCTGGAGCGAGCATTACTGCAGATCCAGGTTCAAGTGGGGGCGGTAATTCTCCAAATAAAGGAACGGTGGCGTTGAATTTTGTAGATTTTCAGGAGCGTCAAGGGGATGTGTTCAAGGCTATGGAATTTTTAAGAAACCACATGTCCGAAAATATTGTCGGTGCAAAAGTTACTGTAGAGCAACCACCAAATGGCCCACCTACAGGAAAACCAGTAAACCTGGAGATATCTGGTCCAAGCATGGATGAGTTAAGTAAACTATCAAATGAAATACTAACTATCCTAGAAGGGGATTCAGTATTCGCAAAAATGGATGGATTAGCGTCAGATTTACCAGAAGCTAGACCTGAAATTCGAGTAGATGTAGATAGAGAAAAAGCAGCTTTATATGAGCTGTCCACAAACACTATTGGAATGACTATACGCCAGGCAATTAATGGTGTAGAAGCATCAAAATTCCGAGATGGTAAAGAAGAGTATGATATAATAGTACGCTTGAATGATGAATACCGAGATGACTTAAGCACATTAGGGGATTTGACGATATTTGATGAAGGGAATCAAATTCCACTTTCAGAAGTAGCAACGTGGGAAGTAAAAGATGGGTTAGGTGGTATTAATCATAAAGACTCTGAACGTGTTATCACAATAAATGCAGATGTTAGATCAGACTATCAAGCTAATGCAGTGCTTGCTGAAGTTCAGGGTGTTTTAGCTAATTATCTGGAAGATATACCAGAAGGATATGATTATAGTTGGACAGGGCAGCAACAGGAGCAAGATGAGTCATTTGAGTTTCTTGGGATAGCCTTTTTAATCGCAATCTTTCTGATAGCATTTATATTGGTTTCTCAGTTTAACTCTGTTGCTAAGCCAATTATCATTTTAAGTTCTGTTATCATGTCGATGGCAGGTGTATTCTATGGGCTGGTAACATTCCAGATGGCATTTGGATTGATGGCATTTTTAGGAATTATATCACTGGCAGGAATTGTGGTAAATAATGCGATTGTATTGATTGACTATGTTGATATTTTGAGATCACGTGATGGGTATAATTTAAGGGACGCGTTAGTTCAAGCTGGGAAAATCCGTTTCCGCCCAGTAATACTTACGGCAACCACAACAGCACTTGGGCTAGTACCTTTAGCAATTGGTTTCAACTTTGATTTTATCGTGTTGGTTGGTCAGCCATTTGAGTTCTTTTCAAACATAAGTTCTTATGTTTATATGGGTGGTGAACAAGCAGCTTGGTGGGGCCCGATGGCTATTGCTGTAATCGTTGGCTTATTATTTGCTACCTTATTAACATTAATACTAGTTCCGGTTCTTTACAGCTTAATTGAAAGAAGTCGCAGAGGATTGAATAAAGTGATGTTTGGTAAAGAAGAACCAGGTATTATCAAAGATCAAAGTGAGTTGAATGGAACTGGTAAATCTAAAGAAGTAGAACCTGCAATGGTTTAAGAGCAAACCCATTTTGAATAATTTTTAAGCTCAATGCTGTTTTCAGTGCTGGGCTTTTTAAATTCAGGATTTTTTTAAAATTTTCGAAGAAAATTCTGACGATGAATATCAAAATTTAATGAATAGAAATAAGAGGTTCTGCGTAGAGATTTTTCGTTGTTTTATGTCATTTGGGAATATCAAAATGGTACTAATGAAGAACAGATTTTTTTATCAGAGTTAGCTAAATAACCTCAGAATAGTATTAAGGAAGTAACGCTTTCTCTTTAATAAGTAGCTCAAATATTACTGAGATAGTTACACTCCAAATGTGATCAAAGTTTATAATCAATAGGTAAGTATTTCGAAAAGCGATCATATCCCCATTTACCAACTAGCACCACAGAGGCTGGATTATAAATTAACCCGACTTTATTTATGATTAAAAGATTATAGTACCCATTGATATTAAAACTACTGAGTTCATTTGTATTTTTAGGTTTTCCAGTATAGTCTAAGGTTAAATCATGACCAATTTCTAAAGCCTTGTTACGCACGATGAATGAAGAATAATTTTCGTAAATGTATTTCCAATTCGATCCAAATAAACTCTGTAGCATTCTGGGATCTTCAGATTTTTTTATAACATTACTATTGGGATAAATCTTAAAACGATTCGAGCGAACATTATCTTCAAATAAACTTCTAAAAAAATGTCTTGAAGAGCCTATATAACTTTTCTCTCTATTTTTTTTCCATCTTCTTTCCTGATTCCTATTTCTTGCCTTCATCTCGTCAAATTTAGGATAGATAATATATACCCCTGTATTCCTAAAAGGATCAAAAACCACATCTTCAAATTCGACTGTGATATTATATCCTAATGCATTGTTATTGATTTTAATCGGTTGAAGATTAGTAACCCGTATTTTTCCAGATTCTAGTTCAAAATTAATCATTTCAGGATTCAGAATATTGGTCTGAGATGCGAAATTATCAGTACCTAAAAAGAAATCCTTAAATTGGGAAAGCTGCTTTTGCCATTCTTTATTACTGCTTCTTACTACAATCTCACCTAATTGAGTAACATCCTCATTTAATTGAAAATTGGCTATTTGATTATTTCCCGCCTTCAATATAATAGGTTTGCTTTGAGTTTTATAGCCTATAAAAGTCGCAACTAAAACAAAATTACCTTCTAATTCTGTTGAAAAAGTGTACTCTCCATCAGTACCTGTAGATGCGCCACTAACAGTATTTGATAAATATACATTAGCACCAGGAATTGGCTCATTGGTTTCTTTATCTATGATTTTTCCTGAAATGATGACTTCTTGGGCATTTAAAGTGGTACTTATCAGCGTTAAAGTGATCAAAAAGATTAATTTCATAGACATTTATTTTATTAACTACCATCAATCAAATAAAAAAAATTTGAAATTAAAAGCATACAAATCTGCTCACTGAAATAGGATTTCATTTAGCAAAAAAACTCATCTTACTTTTTGCTATAGTTTATTTACGAATTATTTTTTCGCCTTCTTTCATCAGAACAAAATTCTCATCATTCATTGCCTTCTCAAGATCGTTAATCGGGTCCATTTCTCCATCATCAGCTAATGGAAAAGTTCCATAGTGCATACCGATGCTAAGTTCGGCACCCACATCCTTATGAATCTGAAGTGCTTGTTTAGGATCAACATGAATAGGACCCATAAACCATCTAGGAATATATGCACCAATTGGAATTAGAGCTGTTTTTATCGGACCATAATCCTGACCAATTTTATTAAAGAAATTATTGTATCCCGTATCTCCTGCAAAATAGATATTTCCGGATAGTGATTCGATTATATAGCCAGCCCACAAAGTTTTGTCACGGTCAAACATACCACGGCTTGAAAAATGCTGTGCTTCAACTGCGGAGACGGAAACTGACTTATTTATAGTATGAGCTTCCCACCAATCCAATGAGACGGTCTTATAAATTCCTTTTTTGTTCAAATAAAGATCAACACCAAGCGGAGTTATAAAAACTGGATCTGAGGATTCTTGAATTCGCTTTAATGTGTTTACATCCAAGTGATCATAATGGTTGTGGCTCAATAAGACGAAATTGATTTTAGGGAGATCCTCGAACTTAATTCCTGGTGGTCGCATTCTCTTTGGCCCAGCAAAACTAAATGGCGAAACACGGTCACTATACACCGGATCAGTAATAATATTCAATCCATTAGTTTGAATCAGAAAAGTGGAATGGTTTACATAAGTTATAACATGAACTGAGTCTGACACTCGCTCAGCAGGTTTTTCTCCATATGTAATATCTTCTTCGGTTTTCTCGGTCCAATTTCCCGCATTTCTGGTGGAGGCCCATTTAATGAGGTCCAAAAATCCTTTACTATCGTAACCTTCTTTATTGTTAAACTTTTTGCCATCGAAGTGTTTTGATGGTTTACCAGTGTATCCTGGAGCAGAAACTGAATAACCAATACCCATAATAAATATCACAAAAACACAAATAACTGAAACTGCTATCATAGAAAGTTTTTTCATATGTAAGATTTACTATAGAAATAGGTGTTAAAAGATGAGTTATTCTGAGTTTTCGTCTTTATATGTAATGAGTCTAACACCTCTTTTAAAAGTTAAATAGTGCCATACCCATTCCGCAAAAACTCTAAATCGATTTCTAAAACCTATCAAAAAGAATATGTGAATGAATCCCCACATTAACCAGGCAATGAGGCCGCTTAGAGTAAATCCTTTGATATCAGCAACAGCTTTGGCTCTGCCTATTGTTGCCATAGTTCCTTTATCGAGATAAGAAAATTGAGGTCTTGTTTTATTTTTTCGTACTTCTTCCTTGATAAGCTTCCCCAAAAACTTTCCTTGTTGTAAGGCAACAGGAGCAACTCCCGGTAAAGGATTACCTTTTTTATCCTCAAAATATGAGGCGTCACCGATTACAAAAACATTCTTGTTCTGAGTTATTGAGAGATCTTTGTTTACCTTAATTCTTCCTATACGATCTTGAGGTTCATCTAGTTCAGTAATTAAAGGTGGGACTTGAGTGCCTGCAGCCCAAATTATATTTGAAGATTCAATCTCTTTCCCACCAACTTTTACTTTATCTAAAGTGATATCTTCAACTGGCGAATTTAGTAAAACTTCAACGCCCATTTCTTTAAGTGTTTGTTCAGCCTTCTTAGAAAGACTTTCAGGGTACATATTTAGTACACCATTTGCAGCTTCTATCAAGTATATATTTGTATCATCAATATTAAAATTCCGGTAATCTCGCATCATATTACGCTTAACAATTTCTGCAATTGAACCAGCCATTTCAACCCCAGTTGGTCCAGCCCCTATAATAACGTAAGTAAGATATTTTTTACGTAATTCATGATCTGCTATTTGTTCAGCTTTTTCTAAAGAGAGTAAAATTTTCTCTCTTATATCTAGCGCATTAGAAAGTGTTTTTAAACCAGGAGCATATTGTTTCCAGTGATCATTACCGAAGTAATTATAATTGGTGCCAGGCGCCAAAATCAGATAATCAAATGAAATAGAATTTTGTCCTTTTAATTCAACCTTATTATTATTCGTATCTACTGACACTACTTCACCCAATAGAACCCGAACATTTTTCTTTTTAGTAAAGATTGCTCTTATAGGTACTGCAATATCACCGGGAGATAAAGCAGCTGTAGCGACTTGGTAAAGAAGTGGTTGAAATACATGATGATTAGTTTTATCAATAATGGTAATATCAAACTCTTCGGAGTCTAACTGCCTGGCTACAGATAATCCTGCAAAGCCACCACCTACAATTACTACCTTAGTATGCATTAGGGTATTTTATGTTAGTTTTTACTTCATTAGTTTTTCTATAACATCAACTTCCTTCGGTACATTCGTCATATTTTCAATACCATCTTCATTTACGATGATATCGTCTTCAATACGAATACCTCCAAAATTAAGAAGCGATTTAACTTTATCAGTATTTAAAAACCTATTCTTTTGAGGATCTTCTATTGCAGGTTTAAGTACGGCGGGAACAAAGTAAATACCGGGCTCAATGGTGATTACCATTCCTGGCTGTAGTTCTCTACGAGCTCTGAGAAATTTAATTCCAGGTCTATCAATACGGTCTACACCTTTTGGATAACCACCCACATCATGAGTATCTAATCCTAGAAAATGACCTAGGCCATGAGGGAAAAAGAGCGCAAAGATATTTTCGTTCATCATATCGTCTACGTCACCTTTTACAATATTCAGATCTTTTAATCCTTCCATCATAGTTCTGGCGGCTAGTAAATGAAGATCCTCCATTTTAACCCCTGGTTTTATAGTTCGTAGAACATTATTCATACCAGAAAGCACAGAATTATATATACCTTTCTGTATGTCGGTGTATTTTCCGTTTGCAGGAAATGTTCGGGTATAGTCTGAAGCGTATCCATTACATTCAAAACCAGAGTCCATTAAGAATAAGTCACCATCTTTGATTTTACTATTATTCACTACATAGTGAAGAATAGAAGCATTTACTCCGGATGCAAAAATTCCATTATAGGCATCCTGCATTAATCCATTTTCAATCTGAATTTTATTGAAAATTGCCTTCATTTCATATTCATACATCCCGGGTTTAATAGATTTCATTACTTCTAAATAAGCCAGATCATTTACTCTACAAGCTTCACGCATTTGATCGAGCTCCCAGTCTGTCTTAAGTACTCTGCAGTAAGTAAGTGCATCTACAAGTGCTTCAGTTTCAACATGAAAGCCACGATCTAAATCTTCGATGAACTCGGCTTGTTCATCATCTATACAGTATATAGTTTCAGGCTTTAAGTCATTTAGAACATGTAGAATATCATTTTGGTAATGAAAATGATCTGGCTTGTATTCTTCAATATACTGCTCTTTAGTTTTTACATAACCATGCCATACAGCATATTGAGCATCTCTATCAGGTACAAAAAGATGATATTCTTCTTTTTTGAGATCGAGGACTAATGAACATTCGGGCTCATTTGCACCAGTTAAATACCAAAAATTAGATTCCTGCCGAAAAGGAAATTCGAAGTCTGTTTCATAGCGATACATTACATCTGCACCTTGTATAAAAACAACGCCGTTGTTGTTTTCCTCGAATAATGAAAAAAGTTTTTCTCTATGTTGTTTATGCATGATTTATAGGAATAATTTTTCTTTTTTATAGATTATGAATTTGAATAGGCAATAACGACAGGATAGGTTGTTATCTAACCAATATAAAGCTCTGCTGTAGATAGTAATCGCTTAAGATCTTCGACTCGTTCAAATTGCTCTTTACGCTCATAACTTTGAATAAGATTTCGGATTGTCCGAACAAGAATGTCTAGATCTGAAGCCATTTGGAAATAGTCAGGTTTTGGAACAATATTATTTTTCTTTAAAAAGAAATAACATTGATCATAGCTGACAACGGCGCCATTGTCATATGGGTCAACAAGGAATTCTTCCCGATCACCTATATATGTTAGCATGAAATGGATAGGCATGTTTATTCCAAAAACAGGCAGATCTAATCTTCTCGCAATAAACATAACAATCATGCTTAAGCATATTGGAAGACCTTTTCTATTATCAATAACAGAATCCAAAAAGCAATTTTCAGGATTATGATAATCCTGCTGGTCACCACTAAAATTCAGATCTTCAAAGACGAACTTGAATAACTGCTTTGCTTTTTTGCGCTCGTCAAGTTTATAACGAATACTTGGAGCAACCATTTCTGCAAAGTGGTCTAGCTTTTTTTTGTAATGCTTTGTGTCGATGGTGGGGTTTCCAAATCTCGATAGCATAAAAATGATTGATTCGAGATCCTTCCTATTTTTTACACCATTTTCGAGAGCATCTGTGAAATCTGTTTGAAGACCTTCAAAAGTGAGTGAATGAATTAACTCATTAACTCTTGATTTCTCTTCACCTTTTTTTAAATCGACACGATATTCATCAAGAAGAGGAACGACATTTTCTCCGAGCTCAACAAACCTCTTGTTTATTGATTCCTGTACAAAAGGATCAGGGTCATCCATTAAAACGATTAAAGACTGTATTTCTGATTTTGAGATCATAGTATAACTTAAGGATGTATCTGCAACAAGAAAAGCAAAGATAGCATTCTTGAAATATCATTTAATTATAGACCTTGTAAGCACTATATTTACTTCGAATTTATTGAACTAAAACTGATCTATGAAAATTAACGTTTCTTCTGAAATTGGACATCTAAACGGAGTAATTGTTCACACGCCAGGGCACGAAGTATCCTTGGTGAATCCTGAACTAAAAGACGAACTTCTATTTGATGATATCATTTTTGAGGAAGATGCTCGTATAGAACATTTAGATATGCTTGATCTGTTTAAAGCAGCTATGCCGAAGGATAGTAAAGTATTTGAGATCATTGATTTATTTTTAGATTCTGTAAAAACTGAGGATGCTCGTTCTTTTTATATTGAACAATTGATTAGAGAATTTCCTGAAGAAAATCTGGCTGTAATTGAGAAGCAGTTATTCGATTTAAGTGCTCAACAATTATTAGAATTTAGTACACAGGGCACTTTACCGGGTGGAAGTAAATTTTCATTGCTGCCATCTCCGAATTTATTGTTTACCCGTGATCTTGCAGCAGTTGTAGACGATACAATTTTACTATCAAGAGCAGCTACCAGAACTCGGCTTAGAGAATCTTTGATGATGGAAACAATTGTTAAGTACAATCCCCTTTTTGATTCCGTTAAAGACAATGCGATCCGTATTTCTGGGAATCAATCTATTGAAGGTGGAGATGTGTTAGTTGAGTCAAAGGGTCTTGTCCTAATTGGGATGAGTGAGCGGACTTCTTTTACAGGATTGATGAAAGCAGCAGACGGTTTGTTGAATCATGGTGTACAAACTGTATTAGCTATTGATATTCCAAAACAACGAGCATCTATGCACTTAGATACGATTTTCACTTTTGCAAGTAACAACGAGTGTATAGCTTTTCCTCCAGCAATTATTGAACAAAAAGAGAATGTAGTAGCTCTTCAAAAAGTTAATGGAGCTATTCAGGCAGAATCCAGACTTTCAATACATGAAGCGCTGAATGAATTTTCTGGTAAAAAATATGATTTCATTAAATGCGGTGGAGAAGACCGAACAAATCAATTTCGTGAACAATGGACAGATGGGGCAAACGTTTTCGCTTTAGCTCCTGGAGTCATTGTGGGTTATGAGCGGAATACAAATACCTTTAACACCTTGATAGATCATGGTTATACATATATGAATCAGTTTGAGTTTATCGAAGAATACAACGATAAAGGGTTAGATATGAGTCAGGACAATAAAATTGCTATTAGTTTTCAGGGTCATGAATTATGCCGTGGTCGAGGCGGTGCCCGTTGTATGACTATGCCGATTTCAAGAGAAGAAATTTAAAAGAGGAAATTTTTGAGTAATTCAGAAAATCAAGAACGTGTAGAAGTAGATTTTGAGATAATATCTAGACATCAGGATTCAAAAAATAAGCCAGATGCTAAAACGATTATCAAGCATTTAGTGCTTTTTATACTGACTTTTATCTCGGTCTCGGTGGTTAGTTCGATTTTTGTGGGATTTGGTAATGGAACCACCCTTATTGGCCCATTAATGCTTCCAGGACCAAATGATCTGATGAGAGGTGTACTTTTTGCCTCATTACTTTTGAGCTTTCTAACTTTCCATGAATTTGGTCATTATTTTGCTGCAATATATCATAAAGTTCATGTGAGCTTACCTTATTACATACCTCTTCCACTTGGAATAGGAACACTAGGGGCTGTAATTCGGATAAAAGAGAAAATCCATCAAACAAAAAAACTGTTTGATATAGGGATTGCAGGACCAATAGCTGGGTTTATTGTTTCTCTAATAATTTTAATAATTGGGTTTTCAACACTTCCTGATCCAAGCTATGTTCAAAATTTTTCTGGTCACGAAGAGTTGAAAGCATATGTTGCCCAAACAGGAGAATATCCCACAGAAATCTTAACAGAGAAAAACGGCAGTACTATAATTTTCGGAAATACTTTGCTGTATGGGTTTTTGAGTTCTATGTTTGAGAATGTGCCGCCACTTTGGGAAATGTATCATTATCCATTTTTGCTAGCTGGTTGGTTTGGGTTATTTTTTACTGCACTGAACTTAATGCCTGTAGGCCAATTAGATGGGGGTCACGTTCTATATTCATTGATTGGGTATAAAAACCATAAAATTGCAGCAAGATTATTCTATTCCTTTATAACTATTCTGGGAGGCATTGAGCTCGTTCCGTTTTTCCATGATCTGTTAGGTAAATATGACACTTCCTTTGGAGCACTTTCATGGTTGATCTGGGCTATAATGTTATTTTCGGTAATGCAGATTGCTTTCCAGAAAGAGTCGAAGTGGATTAGCACAATGTTTCCGGTTTCCATGATATTTTCAGCATTATACATTTATGTGATTGCAGGTCCACAAGAAGGTTCACCATCTTTAATATGGGGTGTATGGACCTTATTCATCACTTTTGTCGTAAAAGTTGAACATCCTCCGGTCACGTTTTATACACCTCTTTCTAAGAGAAGAAAAGTGATAGGGTGGCTAAGTATGCTTATATTTATACTCTGTATCAGTTTGAACCCAATATTTACTTTATAAGAACTATGAAAAAATTATTTATCCTGTTTTTGATAGCTGGATTAGCTGCGTGCTCAGAATCAAAAAAAAATGACCTTGAAACTAAATCGCTTTCCGAAAAAGTCGAATTCTTTTTAGAAAACGATCAGTATTCTGACGCACTGATTTTGTTGGAGGCTCAGGAAGAAACGGAAGAAGTGATGACTTTAAGAGAAAAGGCTCATTTAAATTATGGTCTTTATCTTGAGTATCGTGACTCTAACGTAACCAATATGCGTGATAAAATGAATGGTGCATTGGCAGAGTATATTAAAGTTCTAAGAATAAATCCTGACAACGAAAAAGCGGTAAGTGAAATTGAGCAAATTTTAGGTATCTATTCAACCTTTGAAGATCGTAAACCTGATGAAGCGGTTATAGATGAGCTTCGCCAACTTGGATTTGAAGTTTAATAAATAGCAGTCATCCTAAGGATACTTCCGAAGAATCTTCATAACAAAGCAATGGTGGAAGATTAATTTGTGGATTCCATGCTATAGCTGCGAAATGACTTTTAACAAATTATGAGTAACAACACACCAACTATACAAAATCGAAAGGCTCGCCACGATTATCAAATCGATGAAACGTTTGAGGCAGGCATAGTTCTACAAGGAACAGAGGTAAAGTCTATCCGGGCGGGTAAAGCTACATTTACCGATGCGTTCGCTTTTTTAAAAGATGGAGAAGTCTTTTTAAGAGAGCTATACATAAAACCATATAAGCATGGTTCATACAATAATCATGATCCAAGAAGACAAAGAAAGTTATTACTTAATAAAAAAGAAATTCGTCAGCTTGATAAGTTTGTTCAGCAAAAAGGATATACGCTAGTTCCGTTAAAAATGTACTTTAAGAGAGGGAATGCCAAAGTTCTCATTGGTGTAGCAAAAGGTAAAAAGAGCTTTGACAAAAGAAATAGTATCAAAGAAAAAGACGTAAAGCGACAAATTGATAGAAATGTGAAAGGGACGTTTAAAGTTAATTTGTAGGTTTATTTACGGTCTTGAATCTTTTACTGGATTCTTTTTAAGAGAGCTATACATAAAACAAAACCTCGCCCTTTCGGACGAGGTTTTCATATTCTATAGGAAAGTCTATAAGCCGGATTTTGTTCCTCCACC
>Ga0136600_1000710_pt1 | contig 17333 bp, 20 predicted proteins | sample AntRauMFilla2698_FD_104634 | JGI IMG/M metagenome (GOLD analysis project Ga0136600, IMG submission 104634) | Saline lake microbial communities from Rauer Islands, Antarctica - Metagenome Filla 2 #698 | ecosystem: Environmental > Aquatic > Non-marine Saline and Alkaline > Saline | place...
AGTGAATACCAGTTCCACCGAAGAAACTTCTATAGTTCAAGCGAACAACACCTTCAGATGCAAGAAAGTTCTTGAGCTCCTGGCAAGTATAATCCCTAACGTCATAGGTATTGAGCGCAGAAATGTGGGTTGAAAATAGAACCGCTAAAGCGGCTAAAAGCTTTTTCATATTCTCTCCTTAATAGTGTGTGGGAAAAAGGGTAACGGGGACTATGTTAAGAGGGGATATGCAGCGCAGCTCTTTTCACAGCTGTGGGTATTTAAGGCTTTTTATAAGTGATAGCGCTCTTTCTCTTGGGATACATCTCTTGACACAGCATGCAGCGAAGACCATCACAACCTCTGGCCTGGCAGTATTCACGGCCATAGAAAATGATTTGAATGTGGAGTTTATTCCAACGATCTTCAGCAAAGAGATTCTTACAGTCCTTTTCCGTTTGCACGACATTCTTGCCATCGGTTAGGCCCCAAATCTGACACAGGCGATGGATGTGAGTGTCCACGGGAAAGGCAGGAACACCAAAAGCTTGAGAGACAACGACAGAAGCAGTCTTGTGACCAACGCCTGGTAACCTTTCAAGAGCATCAAGATCATTTGGGACAATGCCTCCATGTTCTCTAATTAAAATTTCTGAGAGGTTCCATATGGCCTTGGCTTTTCTTGGTGCTAAGCCACAAGGGCGGATTATGTCTTCGATTTCTTGGATGGTTTGCTTCAACATTTTCTTCGGTGAGTTAGCCTTTTTAAATAGGTGAGGAGTTACTTGGTTGACTCTGACATCTGTGCATTGAGCGGAGAGAAGAACGGCTATGAGTAGAGTATAGGGGTCTGTATGATCAAGGGGAATAGGAACCACAGGAAAGAGCTCTTCTAATCTGTCATTAATATGGTCAGCTCTTTCTTGTTTTTTCATGCTCTTTCATTCCTACATTTTTGTCTTTTTAGATAAACCTTTCTGCATCAAGTCCTAGCCACTCTAGGGCCGAACCAGAAAGCAAACGCTCTTTTTGCGAAGCGCTCAGGTTATCCATACTTTCAATAAGTTTTCCAGGCTCAAGCTCACCAAGTGGAAAGGGATAATCAGTTCCGAGCATGATTTTGTCCACGCCAAAGAGGTCGATATTGTATTGAAAAGCCTTCGGGTCATGATTGATGGAGTCGACGTAAAACTTTCCTAGGTAGTCTCTAGGATTTTTCTTATTATCAGTCTGGCATAGATCTGGTCTGACATTAAATCCATGCTCTATTCGTCCGAGGGTGAAAGCAAAAGAACCACCACCATGGGCAAAGCAGACACGAAGTTTAGGAAATTTTTCAAAGACACCGCCAAAGATCATATTGCAAATGGCCCTGGTTGTTTCTGCTGGCATACCAACAAGCCAAGGCAACCAATAGTCAGGCATAGTGTCCTTGCCCATCATGTCCCATGGGTGAACGAGTATGGCAGCCCCGAGCTTTTCTGCTGTTTCATAGAAGGGAAAGAGGGACTTATCATTGAGATTTAACTTACCATAGTGAGAACCAATCTGAACACCGGGCAGTCCAAGCTCTTTTACACATCTCTCTAGTTCTTTACAGCCAAGGCTTGGGTCATTGAGAGGAATGGTGCCAAGGCCTATAAATTTCTTGGGGTACTTGGAAACTTTCTCTGCGATATCATCATTTAAAAACTGATTTACAATGAGGGTGTGCTCTGGTTTTGCCCACTCACTGAACATAACAGGAACGGCCGAGAGCACTTGAACATCGACATTGTACTTTTCCATGTCTTCAAGGCGTGCTTCTAAACTCAGGCAATTTGGCTCGACGGCGCGAAAGAAGCGACCATCGTCACAAACCATATCAGCATATCCGTTTTCCTTGGGGATAAGCTGAATAAAACCTCCATAACCAAATTGCTCCTTAAAGTTGGGAACCTTTAAAGGGAGAATATGATTATGGATATCTATTTTTAAAGGTCTTCTTTGAGAGGTCATTTCTTTACTTCCCAAGTCGTACCTTCTGGAGAGTCGTTGATCTCAATACCAAGACCAAGGAGCTTGTCACGGGCTTCGTCTGACTTTGCCCAATCTTTGGCGGCCCTGGCTTCGTCTCTTTGTTTAATAAGGGCTTCCACCTCGCTCTTATCAATGCCTTTTTCTTCAATCAAGATTTCATCAAGAACGGAAAGAAACTCTTTTGGGTCTTCAAGAAAGAGGGCAGAGACATCGGCCCAAGATTTCATCCAAGTCAGGAAGGTTTCACTAGAAGCCTTGGCATTGGCGTCCTTCTTTTTCTTGGCGATATTTTGACTATTAAAGACACGAACCACTTCATAAATATTGGCCATCATCTCGCCTGTGTTGAAATCGTCATTAAGTGCTTTCTTAATGCGAGCATCGGCCTGGTCCATAATTTGGGAGAGAGCTTTATAAGGGATACCACCTTCGAGAGTTGTCTCAGCAAGAAAGTTTTGCGCCTCTCTCATCGCCTTATAAACGCGAGCAAGACCGGAAACTGCTTGGTCAATCTTATCCTCGTTCACATTAAGCATCGATCGATAATGAGCAGAGAGCATAACAAACTTTAAAATCTCAGGATGATACTTATCCATAAATGAGCGCGCGGTAATAACATTACCCAGGCTCTTACTCATCTTTTGGTCTTTAAGATTGATAAAGTTATTATGCATCCAGTAGTTGCAATATTTTTTTCCCGTGCAACCTTCCCCTTGAGCAATTTCATTTTCATGGTGAGGAAAAATGAGGTCAATACCCCCTCCATGGATATCAATAGATTCTCCAAGGAGGGCACGGATCATCGCAGAACATTCAATATGCCAACCAGGCCTTCCTTTGCCCCAAGGGCTATCCCAAGATGGCTCATCGGGTTTTGCAGGCTTCCATAGAACAAAGTCCATAGGGTTTTTCTTTCTCTTATCGACTTCAACTCGTTGACCCACTTCAAGCTCATCGAGCTTTTTGCCAGAGAGGTTGCCATAGGGCATGAAGTTATCAATGGAGAAGAAGACCTCACCATCAATCACATAACCCTTACCATTTTCAATAATACCCTCAACGAGCTTGATGATGTCATCCATATGCTCGGTCACTCGTGGGTTTTTAGTGTGCGGACGAAGTTTTAAGCGCGCGTAATCTTCTTCAAAGGCCTTAATATAAGTTTCAGAAATAACTCCCGATTCAACTCCTTCGTCATTGGCCCGCTTGATGATTTTATCGTCAACATCTGTGTAGTTATAAACGTAGGTTACAACAGATCCTTGATTCTCAAGCCAATTTCGAACCAAATTAAAGAAGATGGCGCCTCTAAAGTTTCCAATATGGAGATAGTCATAGACGGTAGGGCCACACACGTACATGCGGACTTTTCCCTCTTCAATGGTTTTAAAGGGCTCTTTCTTTTTACTAAGGGTGTTATAAACGACCAATCCCATTGGTTTCTCCATATATTACAAATTGTATCTGTTGAATTTAATTGAATTTTCTTAAAGGTGCAAAATAGTTAGTCCCGGCAGGGACAGAGGCAGAAGAATTGTTGAGTGAATAGGCTTTTTAAGGGAAAATATTCCATGTAATTATTTTAACACAGTGCTTGGTAGAGGTCTATCTTGTCAGAAAATATTATTTTATTACTCGTCGGTGTTCTTGCTTTTCTGGTCCTCATATTAGTTGGGGTGATTCTCTACCTCTTCAAAAAGGTGATGGAAGCGAATAAAGAGGACCGGGTGGAGCGTGCGTCCGAAATAGCTGCCAAACAAAAAGTGATTGATAAGACTCAGGATGATCTGGCTTATTGTGAAAATCATCCCCAAGACCATGCTCATGGCATGTGCAGCATTTGCCATAGCAACTTCTGTGAAGATTGCGTGAAAGAACATGATGGTCTTACTTTTTGTGCCCCCCATTTTAAGCTCTATGTCAGTCACGAGTGGGTGGAATTGGAGAATATTAAGACAACACCCGAAACACCTGAGACAGCTTTTCCCATTTATGATTTTAAAAAAGAATTATGGAAGGATGAGCAGACACCTGCGATCATTTCGACGCATTATAAGATCAATATAGAAATTGACTGTATCGAATCTTATGTCAAACTCCTCGTACGTGCTGATGAGCACGATGAGCTAAAAAATCGCTATCAAAGTTTTAAACAATAAAAGGAATTCACTATGCATGATCTAATTCTCAAAGGGGCGAACGTCTATAAAGACGGCGACCTTCAGCCTCTTTCTATTGCTGTAAAAGGTGGAAAAATAGTTGAGGTTGGAGAGAATATTTCTGGAGAAGCGAAGAAAACCTTAGATCTTTCTGGAAAAACTGTCCTTCCTGGTCTTATTGACTCTCAAGTACACTTCAGGGAGCCAGGGCTCATTCATAAAGAAGAAATAGAAACCGGGTCTATGGCCGCGGCACTAGGAGGGGTATGCACTTTCTTTGAAATGCCAAATACTAGCCCACCAACAACATCAGTCGAATCTATTAAAGAAAAGGTTGAAAAGGCTAAGAAGGTTTCCTATGTGAACTTTGCTTTCTTTATGGGTGCTACTCAACATAACTTGGAAGAGCTTAAAAAGATTACCGACCTCGAAGGCTGTTGCGGAATTAAGATCTTTCTTGGCAGTTCAACCGGAAGCTTGCTTCTTTTTGAAAGAGAAGCTCTTCTCAATGTCTTTAAAAACACTAAGGGTATGATTTCTTGCCACTCAGAAAATGAAGACCTCCTTAACGAAAGAAAGCCGGTGCGAGATAAGGCCACAACGGCTCATGGTCATCCTGAGTGGAGAAATGTCGAGACAGCCTTAAGTTCCACTCAAAGGCTTGTAAAGCTGGCAAGAGAAGCGGGAAGAAAGGTTCACGTCCTCCACATCACAACTAAAGATGAGATTAATTTCTTAAGAGAGAATAAAGATGCATGTACGGTTGAAGTACTTCCCCAACACCTGACTCTCTTTGCGCCAGAGTGCTACGATCGTCTGGGAACCTATGCCCAAATGAATCCACCGATAAGAACAAAAGATCATCAAGAGGGTATTTGGAAAGGTCTTGTGGATGGGACCGTTGATGTTATGGGCTCTGACCATGCACCTCATACTAGAGAAGAAAAAGATCAGGGCTACCCCAACAGTCCTAGTGGCATGCCTGGTGTGCAAACAATTATTCCGCTTATGCTCAATCATGTGAGTGAAGGAAGGCTCACTCTCAATCGAATGATTGAGCTTCTTGCGGAGAAGCCCTCTGAATTGTGGCACCTAAATAAAGGGAAAATTGAGGTGGGTAAGGACGCTGACTTTACAGTTGTTGATCTCGAAAGAGTCGTCGAAATCAAAGATGAGGATCAGGCTTCACGAGTTGGTTGGACACCTTTTCATGGCATGAAAGTAAAAGGATGGCCTACTCATACGATTGTTGGTGGAACTGTTGTGATGGAAGAAGGCAAGCTCATCGAAAGAGGTGGAAAGCCTGTTACGCCAGGGCATTAAGTAAATGATTAAAGAAGTAAACCATAACAAACTCAAGGGAGTCTTAATGTTTCGTCTTATTTACATTTTTATTTTAATGAGCCTCTTAGGTTGTGCTAATCATAAAAAGCATGATCATAAGAAAAAAGATGCACATAACCAGCATAAGAGTCACAAGCATGTTGACCATCATCACGATCATCATAAAGACCACAAACACGAGCATAAGAAGTCATGTGGACATAAGACTGCTAAGCATGAAGATCATAAAGACTATAAACATGATGGGCACCTCCATCATCAGGTCGATGGTCATACTCACGAGTGTCATGACTAGGTAAAGAGAGAGAGGATAAAAAAACCCCCTAGCAAGTAGGGGGTTAAATGGGCTAATGCCGGTTTCGTCAGGCTTATTCCCCAATTCAGGGCAGTAGAGGCCGGCCGGTAAATGGGTATTACAAGCAGCAAGCTGTGTAACACGGACGAAATCCAAAAAAATGTTGTCTTACTATTCCTGTTTTCAACCCTAAGGGTTTTCGTAAGTAATTGTGAATGTCCGAAATCTGAATTTTGGTATCAACTACCTCGGAGGTCCTACCTCACCGATAGAGAGTAACTTTAAAAGCTCACGGATACTGATCATAAAATGACCTCCTTAAGGGTCGCGTGTGCCAAATGGTCTGCCAAATAAAGTGCAAAGGTTTTGGAGCCACCTCCTGGATAAAGCTGTGCACTTTCAAACTTGTATACAGTCTAAAGTCGAGACATCTTTTAATGCAAATTTGGGTCTTTAGCAGGGGAGAGTTAATTTTTCTTTTTTGAGGAATTAGGTATTTAGAAATCTTGTGCCTAGCCTTTGAGGCAAATTTTATGAAAGTTTGCTTGCGGAGAGTTCATATTCACCTACAATAGAAGTATGAAAACAAAGTTATTTATTTATACTCTCTGCCTTTTAGGCGCCTTATTTTCTCTCCCAAGCTGTAAAAAGGAAGAAAAGGCGAAAGAAGAACCCTTAAAGGTAGCAAGTAATGGCTGGAGTCCTGGCGATTGCATCGACAAGGCCCTAAGTCCTTATGTCTATCAGATTGCAGATATCGATGGCGGTACCCTTTTTCTGTACCCTATGGGGAAAATGGGTAAGGATATTGTTAAAAAGTCTCTAGAAGAGCTTAAAAGAGGATCGGAGCCCTTTAAAAAGGTCCCCTGCCCGTAATTTTTTACAATAGTGCTCATTTATTGTACCTCCTATGATAACTAAAAGTTGCATCACTATCATTGGGGGATATCTTGAAGTCTTTACTACTTTTACTCGGTTTTATTCTTTCGTTTAACAGTTTCGCAAAAGCTCAGGTTACGGAGACATTCTCTTATGGCGAAGTCTTTCCTGTTATTGAAGATTTGGGAAAGACCTATGGTCCTTCACAAGTTCTCGTTGTTTTTGATATTGATGACACTCTTCTCGTTATTGAACACTGTAAGAAGCCAGATGGTTCGATGACCCGTGGAATTGGAAAATTCTTTCATTGCGCTTCTGAGCATACCGAAATTGAACTCTCTACAAGAATTAAAAAAATTCAAAAAGATGGTTTCGATACAATTGCTCTAACAGCAAGAGGTCTTAACCTTATTAAAGTAACTCAACGAGAACTTGCAAGAGAACATGGAAGTCGTGCTATTTTTGATTTTGATGGTAAGCCGTTTAGAAAAGACCTGCAGAAAATAGTTGTTCCCCGCACTCGAAAATGCAAAAGAGGCGAAGTAGCTCCTTGTTTGACAGGGAAGACAACAGACAAGCCACGCTTTCTTAATGGTGTGATGTATGCGCAAGGAAACCATAAGGGTCTTGCGCTTCAAAGGCTCTTGAAAGAATTGGGTGCAAGCTATAAGGCGATTGTCTTTGTGGATGATAGAAAGAAGAATACCTCAAATGTATATGATGCCTATAGAGAGAGTAGTGTAGAGGTAGAAGTATTTCTCTACCTGCTTCACAGAGATTAATAGGATATCTAAATCTTTATGCAAGTGGGGTTTTCTTTGCTCTCAGGGTGATAGCAAATGGCCCCCTCTTTTGATTTCCATTCTTTTTCAAGGCTGCCATTGCTCGAGTGAGTGCTGCTCACACTACGCTGCTTTTCCTTGTGATTTTGACTACTATGATGTTCTTTTGCAGCTTGTTCAGCAGCAAAGGAAGTGGAGCTTAGAGCGATAAATAGGGTGAGGATAAGATTCTTCATAACTGACTCCTTTCGTCCCTTATCTTATCGGTAAGGAGTCAGTGAAAATTTAATGATATAGGGTTTTTACTCAAGCCATTGGTAGCTGCGTCCCCATGAGTTTTTAGACAAATCTGAGACTTTGTTCACTTCTTCTCTAGGCACCGCAAAACCATCACCTTCTTCATAGGGATCAAAATGGAAAGCATAAAGTCTTGAAGTGAACTGGTAGAAGGGAAGACTACTTTCACCCTTTTTCTCTCCATGGCCAGAAACGGTAGGAAAAATACCTTGGCCCCAGTTTTGGCGGCCTTCGTTATTGGGGTTGTAGAAATAAACTCTCATGACTCCCTTATCATCAGCTTTGACCCTTTGAATGCTAACAGCATGAAGGCCAATCAAATCACCATGAGAGGAGGTCACAAAAATTCCTACGGGGTTGGCGTAGCTTGTAACATTGTGGTCGTTAAATTCAGGGTGATGAGTAGCATAGAATCGCCTAACAAAATTATAGTAACTCTTCACATAGGTTTGGGTATAGTCGAGCACACTATCAAAACCTTTGCTAACCCAAGAACCATAGAAAGCTGGGTTCACCCACTTATGACCGTCTTCACCTCGGCCACCTGTAAGGCTGATAATGTAGTTATAAATAGCATCAAGGTGGGGGTTGAGAATCAGGCTCACCACATCAAGATTAGGGTCCTGCGGTGTTTCCTCACTAAAGTAATTGAGTGGAAGGAGGGTACTCGATTTCAGATCGACTCCCTCAAAAGTCATTTCTACTAATCCATTTCTGACAGCGATGATGGTCATCTCTATCAAGTGGCCGGGATCATGTTGACTCCATAAAGAAATTCCTCGCGCTGATTGGCAGGTGGGGTTATTGCCCTGACCAACTCCAAGGGGCTGTCCAAGAACGGCAATAAGACCCGAAACCAAGAGGGCGTTGGGGGTAATAGAGTCTTCTGGTAGTCGCCTTCGTAAGAGGTAACTTTGAATATTAGGAAGGATATCAATTTCAACAAGTTTCAAAAGACCATTTTTAACTTGGCGTTGAGAGAGAAGGTTTCTTTCTAAGAAGCGACCGAAGCCATAAATGCAATGGGATGTACTAGGTCTGATGCACATACGAATGAGGCGCAGAATAAGTTCTTCATTTTTCTCAAAGTGAACAAAGCCTGTTTCATTTAGATTAAGGCATAAAGGAATAAGTGATGGCTTTCTCTTACTTAAGTAGCGCAAAAGCACACTGGCGTGAGGGCTTGCAAGGCCAGTAAAGAGAATATTTGTCCCTAATTTATGGGCTTCTTTTTCGAGTTCTTTATCATCAAGATTAACCAAAGCTTTTCGATACTCGATATAATCAGAATTTTCAGCCGATAAAGGAGTTGGAGCAAATATTGAGCCATGGAACTTTTCGTAGAGAGCATAATCTGGTCCACCCTTAAGTTCTGGGTTGGCTTCTATCAATCCTTCTCCGGCCTTAATGAGTTTTGAAATATGAGTTGTGATAATAGGCCTTTGAGCACAGAGTTGACCTATTTCACTGACAAACTCATTAAAGAGGTCGGATAGGTCAATATTATCGGCAATGAAACTAAAGAGTGCTTTTCCTTTTTGATAGGCGTGAGGAAAGTTTCGCGATTCCTCTGTATCTGTTCCGAAAAGAAAATCTAGATTGAGAGCAAGGACTTCAATAAGAAATTGATGAGCCTCTTCTTTTGTTAGTCGTGAACTCGAAACTTTCCCTGAAGCAATGGCGAGCATGCGCAGCTCACTTAGGCTCTCTATTGTTGGGTAGATTCCCTTGGCAAGAAATGAACCTCTGACAAGAGAGGGAAGCAGTTTATCTTCCCTTTCCCAACCACCACCAGAAAAAATATTGGTGTTCATCAGAAGCGGCATCAGCCTATAAAGAGTGCCCATGCCTTCTTTCGTGCGCGCAAGCTCCCTCGAGAACTGAAGGACCTTGTCTTGTTCACTTGAGCCTTGAATAAAGTTTTTGGTGCCGAGCTTGACCTCGTCAACAACCTTTTTGATCTTCTCGCCTAAAATAATTTCCTTAGTGGAAGTCCTTTCAAGGCTGGTCGGTTCTGTCTCTTTCGTTACAGGCATAAGTATCCAAAACGTTATTAAACGTAGAAATCTTGTTTTTGATAATCAGTGAGTTTTTTTCTCATTTCCTCTGCATCTTCGCCCTCAAAGAATACTGTGCCGTAGTGATCACCAAAGGCAACTCTTTCTGCGACCTTTGCATTTGCCGGTACGAAGAGGTTGTGAAAGTCATAGTAAGGATCTTCAAGAAGTCCTTCCGGTAGGGCAATATCTTCAACAACTTTCTTCTTAGGATAGACCATGAGGCATCCCGTATAACCTTTATGTTGATCTTCACTTGGGAAGAAGTCTTTCAGAACACTCTCAGGAGTTTCAGGGTTTGAGCACAGAACAAATGCCGCAAATGGGCTAAAGCCATATGACTTTTCCATGAGCTCAAACATATGCCCACCTGGAACCCTTGCCGCTACTTCTCCAAAATTGATTTTGCCATCGCTTGTAAGGAAGTACTCAGGGTGGATCATTCCATATTCAATACCAAAAGCTTCGATAAGCTCTTCTACGGCTTTTCTAATGAGAGGACGTTTTTCATTAAGAGTAGGTGAGCAGGGGATAAAGTTCGAATAACCGAGTTTTACATATTCAGTAATGTTAAGAAATTGAATTTTTCCTTTGTGGATAAAGACTTCGCAAGAGAACTCTTGGCCATCTAGGTGACTCTCAAGAAGGCAAGGAAACTCATCATCTTGAATTTCATTAACATTTTCTGGTTCGCGAATCATTCTGTGGCCAGCACAACCTGCAGCATCTAATGGCTTTAAGTGAACTGGGTAGTGGGTTTCACCATCAAGTTTCAGTAGGGCTTCATTCACTCTCGTGAAAAATTTTGTTACGTCTTCTCTTGAGTCTGCTTCTTCAAAAACTCCTACACGAATGCCGGCCATTTGAGCCTTTCTCTTCATCATGGCCTTGTTTCTAAAAAGGTAGTAACGATTGAATAGTCTTGGGTCGTCTCTGAAGTGACTATTTAAGTAGCCAGCCCACTCGACGGTTTCTTCATAAAGGGGAACGGCACAACCTACGTTCATCTCTTTCATCGCTTCAACGATATTGATAGAGAGTTCATTGATTTTGCCAAAGTCCCAGCAATAGTAATCAATACCTCTCTCTTCCATTGCGCTTTTGAAGTCTGAAGGGACCACGGCAACGAAGTCTATATTTCCTTTTTGAAGGGATTCAAAAGCTTGGATTGAAAACCCTAATATTGCCGTGCGTTTGGGCGTTGATGTCATGGTGACTCCTCTTTATCGATTGTAGATATTATAAGTGTAAGAAATTGTGTTCAGTTTTTAGTCTACTCAGGCTAATGAGAGGGTGGCAATGAGACAACAGAAGTTTTAGAGCTTTCGGTCACACCTTATTAAGGACTTTGAATTAAAAAGGGCGACTAGAAAAGTCGCCCTTTTGGAAGTGAAAATTTCTTTACTTATGCGTTAGAAACAGACTAGTAAGCCCAGATATCACGACTACGTTGGAAACTAATGTAGTTTGAACCACTACAATTTGTTTCAAAGTACTCATGAGTTCCGTTCCAACGAGTTGAGTAGTAACGAGTTGTTCTACAGCTTCTGCCTTGACGGCGGAATGTGTAAACACGTGTGTCAGGTTGGTAGTACTTACGACAATCAACACCGTTATCTACATAGAAAACATCTTTTGAATCAGCAATCTGGACTGCTCCTACAGCAGCAAATCCAAGGCCGATGGCCGAAACAACATTTCCAAGATCTTCGTTACCTGTAACGCCACCAAGAACTTGTCCAAAGATTGCTCCTGCAACTCCACCAACAACATTTCTGTTACCACGTTTTCTTTGACTCTCATTGATTTGAACAATTCTTGATTTTGGTCTCTCATAACAAACTTCGTATTCACGACCATAGTCGATAACTTCAGTTCTTACTGTATCTCTACGAGTAACTACTTGGTCTCGACGAGGACGATGGACACCACCACCTCCGTCACCACGACGGTAATCAATGTCACGGGCAGAAACCATATAGTTATTACGATCAGAGTTGCGGTTTATTTCACGAGCCTTATTAAAACGATAATCACTGCGGATTGAACGTACATCGTGAATCGAAAGAACGAGAAAAACTCTACCTAGATCTGGATGATGAAAGCTATCATCGTCTAATGTGAGGACAGTGCCCCTTTTTAAAGTAACAGACTCAACTGCACCACCACGAAAGTTTTCTTCAAAAACAGGAGTGCTGTTATCAAGTCTAGCGGTGAAAGTTCGTGCGGAAATTTGAGCTGATGCGACAAGCGCGAGTAAGCCAATTAATAAGGGTTTCATTATTCTTCTCCTCAATATCTTAATTGATAAAGTTTGTTGGAAGTGGAATATACCAGAGTAGGGTGGTGCGAAATGACCACTTTTGTAAAACTTTCAGGAGTTGTCAGGTTTCTAGACAGTGTTTTTCACAAAGAGGAAAAACTTGTGAAGAAAAAGGACTTAAAAAGGTTGGGTTAGTACCTGTCAGGCATATTGATCTTAGTCCATGAGCAACCTTTGCAGCCACTTTCACAGCAGCCAGGGTCTTTCCAGTCTTCCTGTGGCTTAGGAGCGGCCATTGCTGGAGAATTAGCGAGTACTTTGTAAACGGGGGCATCTCCATACTTCTGAGCCAATAACTCATATCCAGTAGTGTCAGTGTTTGGAGAGGGTTTCTTGCCAAGGCCTAGGGAGAGCTTAAGATTATGAGCTTCTACTTGATTATCGACGAGGATGACGTGGCTTGGAGGCACTTCACCAAGGGGAATTAAATAGACGATATCCCCATCAAATAAGGGTTTATACTCTTTCATAATGTTTCAATAATAGACTCTTTTTGCTATATTGTACTCAAGAATTTTATTCCTATGGAGTCTGGTCATGGCCAAGAGTTTGAAAGAGCAATTAATGGAAGCAGGTTTTCGATCCAAAAAGATGGAAAATCATAGAGAATCCGCAAAGGGCCGTGAGCGTAAGCAAGCGGAAAAGCACCAGACCACCAGAAACTTCTGTGAGCATTGCAGTCTCATTCATCCTGATGTGGAAAAATACAAGCACAACATGCCAACCACGGATGCTGTGTGGATCTGTCTTGCTTGCGCTGATAAGCTCATGATTGAGGATCGCTTTCGTTTTACTGAGCAATCAGACATGAGTAAGAGGGGAATGTTTAGGCGCTACTTTGGGGCCACTAAAGATTTCTCTAAAGACGGTCCTGGACCTCAACGTAAACCTCGTGACCGTGATGGTAACCGTGACCAAAGTGGTAATCGTGGACCAAGGGGCAATGGTAATCCTAATCACAATAAAAATCGCCAGGGACGTCGCGACCGAAACGAGAATTGACAATCTTCTGACAAAACTCAACTCTTGACATTATTCTCTCCCATCTCATCTTAGGTATGTACCATAGAGGTACATGAAATGCCGAAATACTGCCGTAATACTTAAGAAGAGGAGGTGGCCATGAAATACCATAATCTAAGCTTAGCCATCACAAGTGGCTTGGTGATTTTACCTTTTCCCTAACAAAGGGAAGTTTTAATTTTTTTAATGTGAAGCAGTTATCCTAAATACGGAGAAGGAATTCTTATGGCAAAAAAACAAGATCGCTCTTTTAAATGGTTAAAGGATTATTTCAACGACCATTTCCCAATGGTGAATAAAGTTGAAGTTGAAGGGCATGAAGAAGGTCCAGACCTCTACCAAGCTAGTGTCAAAGTAAAAGTTGGGCGTCGCTGGTTATTTGTTCGCAAAAGAGGCAAGCATCTTGGGGAAGCGGTGAAAAAAGCTCGCGAGAGTATGGGGGAGAAGATTCGTCGCTCATGGTCGAAGCAAAAGCAAGAACCAAAGAAATACCCATCAAAATATAATCTATTTAATTGAGGAATCATTTTCACTTAATACTTAGACAAGAAAGGAGAACTTATGAAATATGCTATTAGCCCAATTTCAACAACATGGAATGATTTTGATCGTGCCTTCGATGACTTAACTCAAGGTTTCTTTAACCCAAGAAGGCGGGAGCAAGAAGCAGAATTTTCACCTAGGGTGGAAGTTTATGAAAATGGTGATTATTATGGGGTCAGCTTTGATTTAGCGGGCTTCGCAAAAGAAGACCTCAAGATTGAAGTTGACGGTGATTACCTCGTTGTCAGTGGAAATAGACAAAAAGAAGAGCGCGAAGGTGGCTCTTTTTACACAGAAAAAGTGTACGGAGAGTTTCAACGACGTTTGGTTTTACCAAAGGATGCTAAGTCAGACGATGTCGCGGCAGCGTTTAAAAATGGCGTTCTTGAGTTAAGGTTGCCAAAGCTCGCTGAAAAGAAGGCTCGAACGATAGAGATTATTTCTTAAACAATAGGTTCTAACAGGAATTCGTCCTCCTGGTTGGAATCGGCAGGAGGAGGGAGAAATTCCTCCTCCTTGCTACTTTTTATAGAACAAATGGAAGAGAAAACTAAAAGCAAACTCCATCTCAATCAATATCTTGATTACGATGAAAACTTCTCACAAAAATATTTAGACTCACGTGATTGCGACACTTTTAAATACCTCAAAGAGCAAATCAATTGGCGCCAAGATGAGATTTTTCTCTTCGGAAGAAATCATCAAGTGCCGAGGCTTCATGCTTGGTATGCGGACCACGGAGCCAATTATCAGTATTCAAAAATAGGCCTGCCACGCAATGATTGGACTAATGAACTTTTAGAGATAAAGGCAGGGGCTGAAAAGGTTGCAGGAGTGACTTTTAACGGAGTCCTCTTAAACCTTTATAGAGATGGTAGTGATTCTAATGGTTGGCATGCTGATGATGAGCCTGAGCTTATAAAGCCTGTTGTTGTTGCCGGAGTAAGTTTTGGTGCAGAACGAGCTATTAAATTTAGGAAAAAGGGTGAATCAAAGATGTGTCATCAGCAAATACTAAAAGGTGGCAGTTTAATTGTCATGAGAGAGGGAGTTCAAGATGGATGGCAACATAGTATTGCAAAAAAAGCTCAGAGTCTGATGCGCATAAATCTTACATTTCGCCAGATTAAGCTATAAGTTGCCCATAATACTTTTAAATCCAAAAAATGATTCCACAAAAAAAATCCTTTTCCCTGTGGAACCGGTTGTGTAATGCCTCTAAAAAATATGGGGTAAGTTAATTTTTATCACTATAGGATTATTTTAGCACAAGCGGAAAATCTTCAAAGAAGAAACTGCAGTTTCTTTAACAAAAAAATGCTTTGCTCGGTTAATGCAACACATGACAAAGAATTAACTTGGCAAATTTCTGCTAATGGCTAAGAATCTTGAGTGAATTTACTGATAGCGCAATTCCAACAAGGATTACCTCATGATGAAACCACTTAATGTCCTCCTTTTACTCGCCCTTGGTGTCACGCTTTTAGGTTGTGGGTCAGCTTCAAGAGAAGAGCCAACAGCAGCACCTGAAGCCGATAGAGATTATGATTTTGAATACAAAATTATTGATTCTTCTGAAGGTGATAAACCTGGTTGGATTCTTAATCCCTTTAAAGCCGATAACGGTGAAGAAGCAAAGAAGAATCGCTATTTTGTAAGCGAAGGAAGTCAAAGAGATAAGCGACTTTGTCTTAAGTCTGCAGGAGCCAGAGCAAGTGCTGAAGTTGCAGGTGAAATTAGTCAATTCATAAAGAATACTTATTCTGAAGCTACCCAAGGCGATGGAGATGAGGATGTTTCTCAGTATATGCAAGAGCAGCTTACTCAAGAGATACAATCATTTGTTGTAGGTGCTCGCGTCGGAAGAAAGTACTGGGAACTAAGAAAGTATATGAAAGAAATGGGTGCTTCAAAAGATTATAAAGTTTACCAGTGTTATGTTTTGGTTCAAATTGATAAGAGTAATTTGAATAAGGCCATCGAAATGGCGCGAAAGAAAATACTTAGCTCTATTTCTGACTCTGAAGTAAAGAAGAAAACTGAAGAGGCGATAAAAGATGCTGAGCAAAAATACGACAATCTTGAAAAGCCAGTAACTCTTGATGATGCGGCTTAAGAACTTTAGTTTTCTCTTAAATATAATTCTTGTTTTTAGTGCCTCTGCAAAAGAGCCATCATGGCTTAATAATGTTAATGAAGTTTGTAAGAAGAGTGAACTTTGCGCCATAGGAATGGGAGAGTCTCGTCTTATGGCACAGACTACGGCAACCGCAAACTTAGCTAAAATCTTTGAAAATAAGATTGACGCTGAATTTAGCACTAATATGCAAAGCGATAATGGTGAAATTAATCAAGGCATGAGTGAACGTATTAAGGAGTCAACCTCCGTAGCATTAGAAGGTGTCGAGCACCCTAAAATGTATGAGGGAGACACGCACTATTATGCTTTGGCCAGAGTCAAAAAAGGAAAACTCGCTCTCAAGTTTAAAAGTGATATTGATAAAATTGATGAGAAAGTAAGAGAGCTCTACAAAGAGAGTGGCACAGGAGTTATTTCAAAAATAGAAAGTCTTTTAGGAGAGAGAGAAGTCTTTGGTGGAAGGTATAGGTTCTTAACGGGGATTAATCTTTCTCCTCCAATCTCGTATAAAGACTTTCTTAAAAGAAAGAGGGAGTTAGCGAAGGGCATAGTTGTTCATTTGTGGGTTGATGAGCCAAGCCCTAAAAAGATTCAAGGCTACCTTGGAGATAAGCTGGCTTCAAGTGGCTATCCTTTGACTAAAGGTAAGGTTTGGAAAAAGAGTGCTACCCATTTGTTGACGGGAAAACTAAGAACAAACCAAGAACACTTAAAGGTTGAAGGTTTTGAAAAGTACGCTTTTACCCTAACCATTGATTCTCAAAATAGAAAGCGTGAAAAAAGTGGAAGTCTCAATATTCTTGTGACCGAAACAGGGCGAAACTTTGAGCAAGCTTATGAAAAAGCCCTCGTCCTGATTAAAGAGAAGATTGACGATCAATTATATAAAATTAACTTTAGAAAATAATGATTAAAGGAGTAAGAATGAAGAACTTAATTCTACTATTGGGATTATCACTGGTTTTAACCTCATGTGGTTCTTTCAAAGCGAAAAGAGTATCTAGTGATGAGTCTGATGATGCTGCACTTGAGATTACTGACAAGTGGGTTATGAGAGATACTGAAAATACTGTTCGTAAAACATTGGAACAAATCCAAAAGCATAAAGGTTTTAAAAGATACCTTATGCAATTAGGAAGAACGCCAAAAGTCTTCATCGCTGAGGTTCAAAACCAAACCTCTAATGCTTACTTTCCGATTGAAGACATGAATGACGAGCTTCTTACAGAATTTTCTGCTTCTGGTGATTTTGTCCTCATTGATGCCGCTGCAAGAGAGACCATTTTGAGAGAGATTACTTATCAAAATGATGGAATGGTTGATCCCAAACAAGCCAAGCAAATTGGACGTCAAGCGGGAGCAGATCTTATTATTATGGGTGCTGTTCGCATGAAGCCAGAGAGTCGTGGTGGCAAAACCATTAAGCAATACTCTGTAAACCTCCGTATGACAGATCTTGAAAAAGGCATCGAGGTTCTGAGAACTCGTGTTAA